>Ga0247840_10010170_pt1 | contig 11840 bp, 10 predicted proteins | sample LaCruzMarch2015__FD_192404 | JGI IMG/M metagenome (GOLD analysis project Ga0247840, IMG submission 192404) | Freshwater microbial communities from meromictic Lake La Cruz, Castile-La Mancha, Spain - LaCruzMarch2015_17m | ecosystem: Environmental > Aquatic > Freshwater > Lake | place: Spain...
AAGCAATGATATAAATAGATTAACTTATGGTACAACTAACGCGGAAAACCCATCATGGTCTGCCGATGGCAGGTTTATTGTGTACGCAGAAAAAGTAAAAAACAAATCTTTATTGTTTATAATATCGCTTGACGGAACTTTTAAAAGATTGTTGAACAATATAAAAGGCAGTTCTATAACACCGGATTGGTCAAACTAAATGAAAAAGATTTGTCTGTGTTTACTTGTTTTTACACTTTGTTTTGCTCTGTTAGTTTCTATAGAAGCAAAAACAAAACACAAAGAAAAATCAAAAGAAATTACTCCAATTACAAAAAAAGTAGTAACTTCAGATTTGCCTTTAAATAAGGTGAAGGAATTAGAGATAATTACAAAAACCTTTCCGCTTAATTACATAACACCGCAAGTTATGGCGGAAAAACTTAAGCTTTCTTTTAGCTCAATAACTGTGCTATGCGACAATGATACCAATAGTTTAGCGGTCAGTGCGTTTACCGATCAATTTAACGATATTACAAGTTTTATTGCTATGTCAGATTTGAAAGTTGAAACTGTTCAAATGAAAGTTTTTATTCTTGAAATGAACGGGAATTACGAACAAAGTTTAATAAGTTCTACTGATTTGAAAACTATTTTATTAACAAAAAGTGAGTTTTCTAAACTTTACAAACTTGACATAAATGGTGGAGCTAAAAAGATATATGAATCTGCAAATTTCATTACACCCTATGGTTTGACTACAACAATTAGCTTTAAGAGCGATTATTCAAAGGAGCACTTTGCTGAACTTTCAATAAACCTTACACCGGTAATTATCTCAACACAAAGCGCGCAAGTTAGCGCAAGTGTAACTTTAAATGCTTATTGGCAAGGCGCAAGCACAAATACCAAAACGGTTTCAATAGTACAATTACAAAAGCCTGTGCAAAACTCAATATTGCTTAACGATGTTGTAACAAAAGAAACAAGGGAACTTGCTTTTTCGCTTCCGTTTATGGCATCTATAAACGAAGTAGGTCAAGTATTTGAGAGAGAAAGCGTTTTAAACACCGGTTCAAGAATTGCGCTAATAATTCAATTATGGGAAATGGATAATGAATAAAAAGGTTTTCGTAGGATTGCTTATAGGCGCTTTATTTCTTTTTTTAACACTTAGACAAATTGATTTAAAGAGTTCTTTTGAGTTTATTAAGGCATCAAATTGGCTACTTTTGTTTTTTGGTGCGATTCTTTATTGTTCGTCTTTTGTTGTAAGGAGTTTTAGATGGAAAATGCTTTTATCTAAACTTGTTAATTTACCTGCTAAACGATGTTTTTCGTTTTTAACAATTGGTTTTTTCGCAAATAACACATTGCCATTTCGTATGGGTGAAATTATAAGAGCATACATAACAGGCAAAAAAACCTCAATTTCAAAAAGCGGTGTGCTTGCTACAATTGTTATTGAACGGGTTTTTGACGGAGTGGCATATGTTTTTTTGCTTGCCTTATCAATGCTAATGCTAAATGCTTTGCCAGGCAGCATAAAAAGCACGCTTATAACTGCTTCAATTATTTTCTTTGGGGCATTCGTTTTTCTTATAACATATTCAAAAAATAAAGAACTTGTATCAAAACTACCAGCTATTTTGCCATTTTCACAGAAATTTAAAGATCGGCTGGTTCATTTAATAAACAATTTCGCTGGTGGGCTTGAAATACTTCACGAAAGAAAAATATTGTTTCTGACATTATTGTTGTCAGTCACAATATGGCTAATTGAAGCAAGTGTTTTCTTTACTGTGGCATCTGCATTTTCATTACAGCTAACTTATCCACAGTGCCTTTTTGTAATGATAGCAATTGGTTTTGCCGCCATATTGCCAAGCGCGCCTGGATATGTTGGAACAGTTGAGTTTGTTGGGGTAAGCACTCTTGCTATTTTTGGTATTGAAAAAAACATTGCCTTTGGATATATTTTAACCTTGCACGCAATTCAACTGCTTTGTGTGGCCTTTATGGGAATAACTTCAATATTAAGAGAAAAATTGACATTTACTGAACTTGTAAAAATTCAAAAATAGGTTAAATATTTGAGATAATGAATGTGCGGTATTTCTGGAATTGGTATAAGCCGCTTAGATGGGAAGAAAATCCGGATTTAATGTTAAAAGAGTAGTTTAAGGTATACATCAATTAATGAATATTCTATTGCTTCTTAGCTCAAACAAAATTTATGGCAGTGAGCGTTTTGTATTAACACTTTCAAAACGCCTTATAGCACTTGGGTACAACTGCGCGGTTGTGAATATTTTCAGAGAAGCTAACAATGAGTTTAACAACACTCTAACAAGTATGGGTATAAAAAACTATGTATTTGCCTGTAAGTCAATGTATGATAAAAGTGTTATTGAATCACTAAGCCGAGTTATAAAAGAAGAAAACTATCAGATTATTCATGCAAATGGAGTTAAACCCAACCTATATGCGTTGATACTTAAGTATAAAACGAGAGTGAAAATAGTATCAACATGCCACAATTGGATTGAAAAATTAAATTTATTTGAGTTGTTAGATAAATTTGTGTTGCATTTTTTTGACCATGTTGCTGCTACATCAAGAAAGGTTGAAAAGATTTTGATAAATCATAAAGTAAACAAAGCCAAAATCACAAGAATAAGTAACGGTGTATCACTTGATGATGTAAAAGAGTTTTCCAATGTTCAAAGAGCTAACGCAAGACAGAATTTTGGTATTAAAGATGAAGTGCTTTTTTCATTCGTTGGTCGTTTATCACCGGAGAAAGGGATAATAAACTTAATTAAAGCTTTTGGAGAAATTTGCCGCATACCAATAAATGCAAAGCTAATTGTTGCGGGTGATGGGAAACTAAAAAAAGAGTGTGTTGAGTTAGTGAAGGCACTTAATATTAAAGATAATGTGATTTTTATTGGCAATACCAATGATATTTCACTTGTTTATCATATATCCGATATTTTTGTTTTACCTTCGTATGATGAAGCAAGCCCTTATGCTCTTTTAGAAGCAATGGTTCATGGTAAAGCTGTTATTGCAACGACTGTTGGTGATGTTCCTGAAATGATAACAAACAATGTGTCTGGTTTAATTGTGCAACCAAATATACAAAGTATTTCTGAGGCTATGAGCATATTAGCCCTTGATAAAACGCTTAGGCAAACCCTTGGTGCAAATGCAAAATTGGTTGTTATGGAAAAATATTCTGATGTTATAATGGCAAACAACTACTTAAAAATTTACAAAGGTTTAATCACTACAAATGCAAATAAATAAAAACTTAAGGATAGCTTTGTATGTTGTTAACGAATGATAAACTTAGAATAGTTTATTTAAGGTCAACTTCTATATTCAATGACTCAAGAGCTACAAAAGAGATTAATACTTTAATAGAGTATGATTATAAATTAATTGTTTTGGGTTGGGATAGAGATGGGTTTGGTGCAAGCAAACTTAGTTCGTTGTCTGAAAAAAACAATTTTGAAATAGCTTATTTCAAAATAAGGAGTAATTATGGGGATGGGTGTAAGTCGTTAGGTAAACTCATACTTTTCCAGTTGTGGCTACTAATTAAAATGTTAAAAAACTTAAATTCGTTTGACATAATCCATTGTTGTGATTTTGAAACAGCATTGCCTGCATTTGTTATTTCAAAAATATTTAAAAAAAGATTGGTGTACGATATTTATGATTATTATATACATTCGCGGCCCGTCCCGAAATTTCTTAAAAGGTTTGTTGAAAACTTGGAAATAGGTATTATTAATAGTTCTGACACTGTAATTATTTGTAATGAAAGCAGATACGAACAGATGAAAAAAACGAACCCTAAAAATATAGTGGTTATTCATAACACACCAGAAATTAACTTTGCTGATAATTCAATTTCATTGAATAAACAGGATAACCAATTTAGAATTGTTTATGTCGGATTATTACAAAGTGGTAGATTGTTGTCGGAAATTTCAAATATAATTTCAACAAAGTCTGATATTGAATTGCATATTGGTGGCTATGGTAAACTTAGTGAATATTTTAAAGAATTGTCAAAAAAACATAACAACATTGTTTTTTACGGAGAAATGGACTATGACAGCGCATTGCTCCTTGAAGCTAAAGCCGATGTTCTTTTCGCAACATACGATCCTGAAATTATTAATCACAAGTATTCTGCCCCAAATAAGTTTTATGAGGCGATGGCTTTTGGAAAACCTATAATTGTCTCGAAGGGAACTGGCATTGACAAAATTGTTGAAAAAGAAAGGAATGGCATAGTAATAGATTATGATGTGAAATCCTTTTTTGAAGCAATACAATATTTAAAAAACAATCCTAGTAGATGCATTGAAATGGGAGAAAATGGGAGATTATTATATGATAGAGAATATAGTTGGGAAATCATGAAAAAAAGACTATTGGGTATATATAAATAGATACCTGAAGTTGGATTATATTTAATAGTGTTGGTCGTTGGAATTTTTGCCTCTATTTATGTTATCATCTCTGAAAATATATTTATTGGCGCATTTTTTAGTGTTTTTATCAGTTATTTATCAACTTTATGCGGGGTTCTTAAGACAAAATTAAAACTCGGAAATTAAACTATGAACATTCCTCTAACTGACTTAATTGAAAATTATCACTCTATAAAAGAAGAAATTGATTGCGCTGTCATGGCTGTACTTGAGAAAACTGATTTTATTCTTGGCAGCGCTGTAACTTCTTTTGAGCAAGAGTTTGCCGCTTATAGCAAAACAAAATATGCCGTTGGTGTGGCAAATGGAACAGATGCCTTGCATCTTGCACTGCTTGCCTGCAATGTATTAGTGGGTGATGAGGTGATTACAACCCCATTTACATTTATTGCAACAACGGAGGCTATAGTTCATTGCGGCGCAAAGCCGGTTTTTGTAGATATAGACCCTAAAACATACAATATTGATGCCAATAAAATTGAAGAGGCTATAACACCGCGCACAAAAGTTATCCTTCCCGTTCATCTTTATGGTATGCCGGCAGAGATGGGCAAAATAATGGAAATTGCCAAAAAATATAATTTGAAAGTTGTTGAAGATTGCGCTCAGGCATTTAGCGCATCGTGCCAATATAATGGGCAAAAGTTTCAACCTGTAGGTTCAATGGGTGATGCGGGTTGTTTTAGTTTTTTTCCAGCAAAGAATATGGGCTGTTTTGGTGATGGGGGAATGGTAGCAACAAACAATGATTTGGTTAAAGAAAAACTAGCGATGCTTAGAAATCACGGCAGTAAAGTTCGTTATTTTCATGATATAGACGGTTTTAACTCTCGCCTAGACACGGTGCAGGCCGCAATACTTCGTGTTAAAATGAAATATATAAATCAGTGGACAGCAAAACGCAATGAATGCGCAAAACTTTATGCAACAAAATTAGGCAATTATGTAATTGTGCCATCTGTTAATGAAGGTATAACTCATTCATTTAATTATTACACAATTCGTTTTAGCTCAAAAGAACAAAGGGATAAAGTTCAAAATTATCTTACAAAAAATGGTGTTGCTAACCAGATTTATTATCCACTTGCATTGCACATGCAAAGCGTGTACGCAAACCTTGGGTACAAAAAAGGTGATTATCCGCAGGCGGAGGCAGTTTGTGACACCGTGTTATCGTTGCCAATATACCCCGAACTCTCAGAAGATAAAATTAACTACATTTGTAAAAATATCATTGATGCTATCAGGGTAAATAAATGAAAGCTTTTATAAATTCATATCCGTTTTTGATATATCTAGTAACTTTTATTATAGCTCTTATCAGCTCCTCTATCCTAACCCCAATATTTCGCTTAGTGGCAATAAAATTAAACATTTTAGATTGCCCATACTCACAGATAAAAACACATAAAAAACCAACGCCTTACCTTGGCGGGCTTGCAATATGGTCTGGATGGGTAATTGCACTGTTCGTAGTGAGGTTGTTTACACATTTTCCTAGCGGTACACTAGTAAATCTGCGTGGTATCATTACAGGGTCTCTTATTGTGCTCACTCTTGGCCTAATTGACGATATCGTACCAAAAGGGATTGGTTTTAAGTGGAAATTTGTTTTTCAGATTACGGCCGCCATAGCGCTTTTATTTTTTGATATACGCCTACACTTTGTTTCACCGTATATAATCGCAGCGGCATTTACAATATTTTGGGTTGTAGCTATAACCAATGCCCTAAATATAATTGACATTATGGATGGTCTATCGGGCGGGGTTGTTTTTATTGCCAGTATGGCATTTTTACTTATTTCTATGCGCGGCGAGGCAATATATGTAAACTTCTGCGCCGCGGCTCTCGCAGGAGGCGCACTTGGTTTTATACCCTACAATCTTTCAAACAAGTTTAAGATATTTATGGGTGATACTGGCAGCTTAACATCCGGTTTTATTTTGGCTGCAATAGCAATGGGCACATCTTATACAAAAATAAATGACCTGGCTTTAATTGCCCCTTTGCTAATTTTGATTGTGCCAATCTATGACACGGTTTTAGTTTCATTAATCCGCTGGCGAAAGGGGAAGTCGCCATTTCTTGGCAGTAAAGACCACTTTGCCTTGCGTTTAGAAAAAATGGGTTTTCCTAGAAGAACTATTATATTTCTGACATATATTATGGCAGTTGTTGTTTCAATTGGGGCGTATCTTATAACGCGATCCGACTTAAGTAATGCAATTATGTTGCTTTCTGTTTTAGCTTTTATTATTTTTTTAATTACTAACCGAATAAGTAAGGTAAAAATTGAATGAGCAGTGTTTTAATAATTGGTGGCGGAATTACAGGCCTTGCCTGCGCCAAGTTTTCAAAACTTCCATATAAATTATTTGAACGCGAAGCCACTTTAGGTGGTTTGTGCCGTTCAGTACAGCGTGACGGCTTTACTTTTGACTACTCTGGTCATTTTATTCATTTAAGAAACCCTTATATAAAAAAATTACTTTCAAATATGCTTGGTAGTAACTTTACGCAAATTAAGAGAAATTCGGCGATATACACGCATAAATCATGGGTACCATTTCCATTTCAAGCAAACCTTTATTACCTACCAGAAGATATAAAAAATGAGTGTGTAAAAGAGTTCCTACGCAAACCATTACTCAAAAAAACAAAAGAGTTTCCTGATTTATTAAGCTGGTCTGTTGCAACATTTGGCCGCGGCATAACGAAGTATTTTATGCAGCCATACAATGAAAAACTATGGATGGTTAAAGCAAATAAGCTTTCAACACAGTGGGTGGCTCCATTTGTTCCAAACCCAAGTAAAGATGAAATTATTCAAAGCGCATCAACTCCCAGAAGCAAAGATTTTGGCTATAATGTTCACTTTAACTACCCCCAAAAAGGTGGATGCCAGTATTTAATAGATTGTTTCTCGAAAAAACTTGAAAATATCTCTACTGATATAAGCGTAAAAACAGTTGATTTAAAAGCTAAAACCATAACGGACTCAAATGGTAAAGTCCATTCATATAAATATCTTATATCAACACAGCCCCTTCCTGAACTTTTAAAGTCAATAAGGGGTAGCTGTGAGCGAAAAGCGAAAGATTTATCTGGTAAATTAAAATGGAATTCCGTGATGTGCGTAAATATTGGTATCAAAAGAAACAAGCCTAATAAGCCCTTTGCTAATGCTTATCACTGGGTTTACTTTCCTGAAAACAAATATCCATTTTACAGGGTTGGTGTTTATTCAAATGTTACAAAAAATTGCGCTCCCAATGGGTGTGCGGCTATTTATGTAGAGTTAAGCCGTAAACCAAAAACTAAAGTTAATAAACCAAAAATATTAAAAGAAATTATTGCTGGCCTAATTGATGCTGGTATAACAACGGCATCAGATAAAATTGAAACGCTGAATTTTCTTGATATGCCGTATGCTTATGTAACTTATGACTGGCAAAGACCGGTGCTTTTGAAGAAAATCAATGAACTGCTCAATAAGAATAGTGTTTATTCAATTGGCAGATATGGCGCTTGGAAGTACTCTTTTGTTGAAGAATCTATTAGCGATGCAAAAGCGCTTATGGAGAGTTTAGCGTAAATGAATAAAATTCAACCCGGACTTTGCAATAGGTTTGAGAACCGAGACGAAAGAGACGGAGGCAGTTTTGACGCAAAAGCCGCAGATAATGGTAAATCCATTGGCAAGGGTTTTGCGGATAAAAATGTCCCGTATCTTTTGACGAATTCCGAATCTTATTGCAAAATCCGGGTTAAGATTTGCCATATAATTACCCAGCTTGAATTTGGCGGTGCGCAATTGGCAACACTGCATACTGTTGATAAATTAAACAAAGACATATTTGAAGTTTCTTTAATTAGTGGCGTTGGTGGAATTCTCGATGAAACAGCAAAACAAATTCCCGGTATTAAGAATTATTTTGTAAAAGAACTTGTTCGCCAAATTTCGCCATGCAATGACATAGTTTGTATTTATAAAATTTGGAAGTTGTTGAGATTTCTCAAACCGGGAGTTGTGCATACAAATTCATCAAAGGCAGGTATTTTAGGTAGAATTGCGGCAAAGCTGGCCTGCGTGCCTGTAATAATTCATACATTTCACGGTTTTGGTTTTAACGACTACGAAGGGAAACTCAAAAAAACCATATTTCTAATGTCGGAAAAACTCATAGCACCAATAACCAATAAGTTTATTGCGGTGTCAAATGACAATATATCAACAGCTATTGCAAACCATATAGGTAAAAAAGATAAATATGTGTTAATCAGATGCGGTATTAAAACAAACAGTTATTTTGAAAATAAGACCGATGTTGAAGCATTAAAGAAATCTTTAAATATACCTGCCAATAAAAGTGTTATTACAACCATCGGGCCGTTTAAGCCGCAAAAAAATCTGCTTGATTACATTAAAGTTGCTTCTGAGGTTTTAGGGGGAAATGAAAACTGTATTTTTTTAGTTGTCGGTGATGGCAAAGGGCGAAAAGATTTAGAAATGGAAATAAAAGCCCTTTCTTTAGAAAACAAAGTGTTACTGCTGGGTTGGAGAAAAGACATACCTGATATTCTTGCAATGACCGATATTTTTGTTATGACATCACTATGGGAAGGGTTGCCAAGGACAATTTTAGAAGCAATGTGTTCTTCAAAACCTGTTGTTGCAAATGCTGTTGATGGAGTGCGTGAAATAGTATATGAAGGCGAAACCGGTTTTCAAATTACTCCGCGTGATGTAAGCACAATGTCTGAAAAAATACTTTATCTTCTCAATAACCCTGAAGTTGCTTTAAGGTTTGGACAAAACGCAAAAAATAAAATGACAAAAGAATTTGATATTGATTATATGGTTATCCAACAAGAGCAATTATACAAACAACTTACTAACACTTTGGAACGGGGTTTGAAATGAACACAAATAAAAAGATATTAATAGCAGATGAAGAAAAGAAAATTTTGGTTCAAAATAGTTGCTGCTTTTTTCGCGGCAATTAAAAATAAAGATATAAGGGTGTCTTATCACTTGCTTAACTTTGTTGGTTGACAAAAAATGCACTTTCGTATAAAATCAGTTTCAAGAAAATACAAATATCCTTTTACAGTTTAGTCAGCCCGAGGCTAGACCTCGCCAAAGGCGGGGAAAGGGTTCAGTGAGCAGGGTGAGCGACGACGAAACGGGAAAACCTAGGTTTTCCCTTGTAGAGCGGTTTGGCGAAATCATATTAGCCAAACCAAGTATGAACAAAGTGAGTACTAAGTCCCGCCGATGGCGGGACGCGACATAGGAGTAAGAAATGAAAAGTTACAATGTGTCGTTAATTCCGGGAGATGGAATCGGCCCGGAAATTTCAGATGTTACAATAAAAATTATTGAAGCTACCGGTGTAAAAATTAATTGGGAAGTAGTTGAAGCAGGCGCGGATGTTATGGGTAGATACGGCACACCATTGCCGGAATCAACACTAAACTCAATTCGCAAAAACAAAGTTGGTTTAAAAGGGCCAATTACAACACCTATTGGTACTGGTTTCCGCTCCGTTAATGTGGCTATCAGAAAAGAATTAGATCTTTATTGTTGCCTTCGCCCATGCAAAACATTTAAAGGTTTAAAAACCAGTTTTGAAAATGTTGACATTGTAATCGTTAGAGAAAATACCGAAGATCTTTACGCCGGCGTAGAGTTTCCTGCGGATAGCAAAGAAGCAAAACAAATAACAGCATTAGACCCAAAAAAAATACGCGAACACTCCGCAATATCAATTAAGCCAATTTCAGTATTTGGTTCAGAAAGAATAGCGCGTTTTGCGTTTGACTATGCCATAAAAAACAATCGTAAAAAAGTAACCGCCGTAACAAAAGCAAATATTATGAAGTTTACAGACGGGCTATTTTTTGAAACTGCGCGCAAAGTTGCAAAAGAATATGAAGGGAAGTATGAAGGGAAGGTTGAATATGAGGAAAGGTTAATTGACAATATGTGTATGCAGTTAGTTCAAAAACCACAATTATACGATATGCTTTTACTTCCAAATCTTTATGGTGACATCGCTTCGGACCTTTGCGCTGGGTTAATAGGTGGGCTGGGGCTTGCTCCCGGGGCTAACTTTGGCACTGATTGTGCGGTTTTTGAGGCAGTTCATGGATCCGCACCAAAGTATAAAGGTTTAAACAAAGTAAACCCCACGGCTTTAATACTTTCAGCGGCATTAATGCTTAAACACCTTGGCGAGAATATTGCCGCGATAAGTATTGAAAATGCCGTTGCTGCTGTAATTAAAGAAGGCAAAACACTAACTTATGATATGGGCGGTTCAGCTGGAACAAAAGAGTTTGGAAATGCCTTAATTGAAAACATAAAGAGAAATATGAATGCTTGAGCGCTCTTGCCTAATAGTAAAACCCGATGGTGTTTGTAAAAATATTTGTGGTCAGATATTTGCAACTTTGCAAAGCAATGACCTTAAATTGATTGCGCTTAAAATGCTAAAACCAGGTAAAGAGGTTATTGAACAATTTTACAGCATTCATATTGGTCAACCATTTTTTGAAAAACTAATTTCTTTTATGCTCAAAGCTCCAATTATTGTTTCTGTTTGGGAAGGCGAAAATGCCGTTGCAAAAATAAGGCAACTTACAGGTGCAACAAATTCAGCAGATGCAGCGCCTGGAACTTTAAGAGCAAAGTATGGAACGGATAATCGCAGGAATGTAGTTCACGCATCAGATTCTATTGCTTCGGCCGATATAGAAATTAAACATTTTTTTGCGGATCACGAAATTTTTAATTATTCGCAAGATGCATGGAAAGAGGATTAAACATTGAAAGCACTCGTAATTAACTCTGGATCATCTTCATTAAAGTACACTCTCTTTGATGTAGAAAAAGAACTCCAACTTGCAAACGGTATAATTGAGTGCATTGGCATGCGAGAGGCCACATTTAAGCACCAGTTCGCAAACGAGCCAAATTGCAAAGAACCTTGTAAAGCAAACTCTCACCATGAAGCAATAAAACTTGTTTTAGATAAATTGCTTGATAAAAAATACAACCTAATAAAATCTAAAGATGAAATTTCTGTTATTGGTCACCGCGTAGTACATGGTGGGGAAAAGTTTTCAGATTCTATTTTAATAAACAATTCCGTAATTGACGATATCGACAAGTGTTCAGCGCTTGCGCCATTACATAATCCTAAAAACATTGAAGGCATTATTGCATGTGGTAATGTTCTACCATGCATTTCTCAAGTTGCTGTTTTTGACACTGCATTTCATCAAAGCATACCTCAATGTGCATATATGTATGGTTTGCCTTATGACTACTATAAAAATTAT
>Ga0247840_10010175_pt1 | contig 11836 bp, 11 predicted proteins | sample LaCruzMarch2015__FD_192404 | JGI IMG/M metagenome (GOLD analysis project Ga0247840, IMG submission 192404) | Freshwater microbial communities from meromictic Lake La Cruz, Castile-La Mancha, Spain - LaCruzMarch2015_17m | ecosystem: Environmental > Aquatic > Freshwater > Lake | place: Spain...
CCAACTCATAGAGGATCTGGAAGTTCTGCCAGTTGCCCATCCCGTAGCCGCCGGCGACGATGATCGGGGCGGCCTTGAGATTGACCTTGCTCTCCTCGTGATGGCGGGCAATGATGCGCACCAGTTGATCGGCAGCGCTGGGCGAATAGGGGACCGGGGTGATGCGCCCCTCGACCGGTTGCGCCAGGGGGATCTTCTCCATGACCCCCTCGCGCACCGTAGCCATCTGCACCGGGGAATCCGGACAGATGATGGTGGCGATGATGTTGCCGCCGAAGGCCGGGCGAATCTGCAACAGGAGTCGGGAGTAGTCCTTGCGCAGATAGGTCACGTCGGCGATCTGGAGATCGGTGCAGTCCGCGGTCAGGCCGCTGCGGGTATGGGAGGCGACCCGCGGCGCCAGGTCCCGGCCGATGAAGGTGCCGCCGAAGAGGACGATCCGCGGCTGATGCCGGTCGACCAGTTCGCTCATGATCCGGCTGTAGGGCAGGGTATTGTAGTGAGCGAGCTCCGGGTGATCCGCCAGCAAGACCTCGCGGGCGCCGTAGCGGAAGGTCTCGGCGGCCAGGGCCTGCAGGTCGTGGCCGATCAGCACCGCCTGCAATTCGCCATTCAGGCTTTCCGCCAGCTTTCTGCCCTTGGACAGCAGTTCCAGGCTGACATCCGCCGGCATACCGTCGCGCTGCTCGATGAAAACCCAGACTTTTTGTGTATTCTCATTCATAGGGGCTTATCCGAAGATGTGGTCTTCCATCAGTTTATCGATCAGCGCATACATGCCGTCCCTGGTGGCCGGTATGGTTTCATGTGCGCTCCCGCCCAGGACCACCGACTCGATCTTGTGGACCTTGGTCGGTGACCCGCCGAGGCCGCACCGGCTGAGATCGACGTCGAGCTCGTCCGCGGTCAGGGTGGGGATAAACAGGCCCTTGGACACATACTCCTCCTTGAGCTGATCCACATACAGCAATGAATTGCCCTCGGTCATCTTTTCCAATTCGAGGAGGGTATGGGCATTCTTGTAGGCCATGACCCGCTTGGCCCGGAAGGGACGCGGCGTGGCGGCGTCCTTGACCACCGTGATCAAGAGGGGCAGCGTGCCCTCCAGGATCTCGAAGCCGTGATCGACCTTGCGCTTGACGGTAATCCGGGGTCCCTGCGCCTCGAGGATCGCCTCGGCATAGGTGATCTGCGGCAGGCCCAGCTTTTCCGCGGTCTGGGGGCCGACCTGGGCGGTATCGCCGTCGATCGCCTGGCGACCGGCAAAGATGATGTCGTAGGGGCCTAGCTTACGCAGCGCCTCTGCCAACACATAGGAGGTCGCCAGGGTATCGGCCCCGGCAAACTTGCGGTCGCTGACGAGAAAGGCCTCATCGGCGCCCATATACAGACAGTCGCGCAGCAGGTCTGAGGCCTTCAGCGGCCCCATGGTCAGCACCCGCACGGTGCCGCCGTAGCGGTCCCGCAATTGCAGCGCCAGTTCCAGCGCCACCTTGTCTTCGGGATTGAAGATGGTGGGGAGCTTGCTGCGATTGACGGTGCCGTCCGGCTTCATTACCTGGCCGGAGATATTGGCCGTGTCGGGAACCTGTTTGACCATTACGATGGAATGGTAGCTCATGCTCTGCCTTGTCTATTGAAGTAATTGGGGAATGCGGCCGGCGACCGGCCCGGCGATTGAGATGGACCTGGGCGGCGGCGTTTGCACAACCCGGAAAATGGGGCGCGGGGATGGTACCATCTTTCGTACGATGGCGCGATGTCCGCGGCCGGGGTGGGTGGGATCGAAACGAATGTGGGTCGGCTTGGTCGGCGGTCACCCGCCCCCGGGCAGGCGTGCGCCGCGACACCCAGTCGCTGTAAATCCTGAGAAATCCTGTTAATCCTGTCCTTTGCCGAACTCAGGGGACGAAGCGCAGCGTGACCGGCCGGAGACCTACCGGGCGTCGCCTTGCAACAGACTCGCAATCCCGGCGATCCATTCATAGCGCACGGGATCATCCGGACACTGGGTCAGACCACATTCCAGCAAGGTGGAGACGAGATTACCGACAATCAGTACGACGAACAGGATGATGACCAGGCCGACGAATCGCCCGCGCTCCCGGGGGGCGGCCTGACCGTCCATGCTGCCCGGCAGACTGAGCAGGATGGCGATCCCGCAGATGATGCCGACGAAGGCCATGAAGGCCCAGGTGTAGAGGTGCAGCCCAAACAGGGCATGACCGAAGCCCGGATCACCCGGTGCAATGTGCAGCAAGACCTGCCGCATGGCGACGGCCGCCCCCGACAGGGCCGCCAGAATCGCCAGGCCGTAATGTAACGGCCGGATACCAAAACGCAGATTGAGCAGGAAGCCCAACCCGGCGGCGATCAGGGCCGCCCGCTGCAGGAGGCACAGCGGGCACGGCAGTTCACCGAGAAGCAACTGATCGGCAAAGGCGGCAACCAATGCCAGAGAGATCAGACCCAGGGCGAGCGCATTGAGCCGGACAACGAGGCGCGAGGCAGGCATAGGGGCTCCGGAAAGGGCCTTCAGGGTGGGGACGCGACTAGAGCCCGATCGGCAACTTATCGGTCATATGATGAATCAACAGGCCGCCGATCGCCGCGATCGTCAACAAGGCGAACAGCGCCCCGGTCGCCCGCGACCCCCGCCGGATCGCGACGGCGGCAATGAGGCCCAGAAGAAAGGTGATGTACATAGGAACTCGCCGAGGACCAGGAGAAATCCGTAGCGTCTGCACGCCGGAGCGGGTAAGGAACGCTTCACCAATAGGTTAAACAGGTCCATTAGGGAATGCCTTTGGCGTCGTTGTCGTTGTCGTTGTCGTTGTCGTTGTCGTAATCGAGGTTATCGTAGCGCCCAGGATGCTCTTGGACCCCAAAGTGCATCGCTTCTTCAGCGGCGCAGACCGCAACGGCGTCCCCCACCCGGATCGGCCCGCCGCGCAGCACGCGGGCATTGAGCCCGCCATGGCCGCGCATGGCATTATAGCCGCCGGGACCCAGGACTTCCTCCATGCGCGCGCAGGGATGACAGAGTCCGGTGCCCAGCAGCAGCACCTCGCCGATGACGAACTGCCGCCCCTGCAGCGCCGCGAGGTTGATCCCGGAGACGACCAGATTGCGCCGCAGCCGCGTGGGGTCCAGCGGGGGTTCGCCGAGCAGCGCGCCGAGCGCGGCCAGATGCTCGGATTGCATCAGGGTAATGCCCCGGGCACCGCTCCTGCCGCCATAATGGTCCCCATCCAGTCCGGCACCGGCCAGGGCGCGGGCCTGCTGCCGCACACTGACCGGGCCGCGGCGGCGGGCCCGCACGCCGATCCATAAGACCCGTCCGGCGCGCGGGAACTGTCTCTTGAGTGACTCCAGCGTCTCCACGATTGTCCCCTTTATCAGGCATCCGGAACCATGAACGCAGCCCGCACCCTGTTTCTGACCCTGCTCTCGCTGCTGCTGATCCTGCCCGGGTGCAGCCAACTCCAGATCGCCTACGGCACCGCGCCCTTCTTCATCAAGCGCTATGCCGACGACTATCTGAAGCTCGACCGCGACCAGCTGGCGCGTTGGGAGCCGCGCCTGGACGCCGCACTCGCGGCCCATCGGGCCCTGGAATTGCCGCTGCTCGCGGGATTCTTCGAGACCCTGCTCCAGGCCAGCCGTGCGGGTTTCGACGACGCCAACACGCGCTGCCTCACCGGCGCCTTTCGCGACCTCTACCGACGCCATGCCAGGCTCGCGGTGGATACCGCGGCACCGCTGCTCGCGGGGGTGACACCGGCGCAGGTCCAGGCGCTGGAGCGGCGCTTCGCCCTGGAGTACGCGCAAGACCTGCCCCGCCCCGGCAACCGGGATCGCGCCCTGGAACTGGCCAAACGCGCCCGCCGGTACGTCAAGTCGGTCGAGGAGTGGACCGGCCCCCTCACGGCCGCCCAACGCGCCCTGGTGGCGGAGGTGACCGGGCGGATGCCGGACACCGAGGTGATGGTCCTGGAGTACCGCGCGCACCAGCGCCGGGAGTTGCTCGCGCTCCTGCGCGCCAAGGCAAGTGAGGCCACACTCCAGCGCTTTCTCACCGACTGGCTGGTGGACTATCGGGACCTGCCGCCGCCCCTGGGACGCGCCGGCGAGCAGCTCCAGGCGCGCGTGGGGGAACTGCTGATCCGACTCGGGGCCAGCCTCGACCAGGCCCAACGCAAGCGCTTGAATGACCGGCTGGCGACCTTGCGCGACGATCTGATGCAGCTCCAGAAGGCCCCCCATCTGGTCGCGGTGACCTGTCCGGCCTGAGCGCGGTCAGGTTCGAGGCGGCGGCGGGCTCGTCCAAAGTCGCGCCGCCAGGGTGACGGCGCAGGCGGTGATCCGCGCAGCGGACCCCACAGGACCGGATTGCGCGCAGCGGCGGCCGACGCGCGGTACTCAGAACAGGTCGTCCACCGACTTGGGTGCGGCGCGGGCGGGTGCCGCTTTAGGACTGGCGGCAGCCGGCTTGGCGGCTGCCGGCTTTTTCTTGACCGCCACCGCCGGCCCGGTGTCGGGGTCCGGGTCAGGCCCCATCAGCATCAGCCGGTATTCCTCCATGACCTCCTCGGTCTGCGCGGTGCTGGATTTGGACTCGGTGCCGCGGCTGCCGTCGACCTTCACCTTGACCATCCCCGGGGGCGCTTCCAGCTTGGCCACCGGCTTGTCCCGCAGGGCGTCCTCCATGTAGTCGGTCCACATACTGAGCGCCGCCCGCCCGCCCTCCTCGCCGCGGCCGAGCTTTTCATTGTTGTCGAAGCCCATCCAGGCGACGGTCACAAAGTCGGCCTGGAAGCCGCAAAACCAGGAGTCGCGGATGTCGTTGGTGGTGCCGGTCTTGCCGACGATATCCTTACGCCCCAAGCGCAGCGCGCGCGTGGCGGTCCCGTATTCGACGACACCGCGCAGCATGGAGGTCATCTGGTAAGCGATGCGCGGATCGATGACCTGCTCGGCAAGATTCTCACCCGCGGCGGTGCCCGCGGTGCGGGCCGGCTTCTCGGTTCCGGTGCGGAACCAGCAATCCGCACAGGCGCGCGGCGGCTCCGCCTGGTAGATCAGGTCCCCGCTGGCGTTCTCGATGCGCGAGATGTAGTAGGGCAGGACGTGATAACCGCCGTTGGCAAAGATCGCATAGGCCTCCGCCATCTTGACCGGCGAGGTCTCGGCGGTCCCCAAGGCCATGGAGGGCCCGAGCACCTTGGGATCGAGATCGAAACCGAAGCGGCGGATGAAATGGGCGGCATTGTCGACACCCACACTCTGCAATAAATTGATGGCGGCCAGGTTGCGCGAGAGGGCCAGGGCCTTGCGCATGGGGATGGCACCCAACTCGCGATGATCGGAATCCTGCGGTTGCCAGTCCCCGATCCTGATCCCCACGTCCTTCACGATGCTGACCGGCGTCCAGCCCCGGTTCAGGGCCGCGGCATAGATGAAGGGCTTGAAGCTGGAACCCGGCTGGCGGCGCATGTCCACCGCCCGGTTGAATTGGCTTTTCTCGGTGTAGGCATAGCCGCTGACCATGGCTTGAATGGCCCCATCCCGGGGCGCCACCGTGACCAGGACACCGGTCACCGCCGGAATCGGGCTCAACTCCCACTTGCCCTGTTGATCCAGACGCACCCGGATCAGATCGCCCTTGGCGACCACGTCGGCTACCCGTCGCGGGGCATTGCCGCGCCAGCCCGCATTCTTGAAGGCCCGCGCCCAGCTCACTTGGCCGAGCCCCAGGGTGGCGCGGCGACCGCCGCCCAAATAGACCTGGGCCGCCCCGTCCGCAAAGCCGGTCACCAGACCGGCCTCCAGACCGGTCACCTGGGGCACGCCCTCCAGATAGGCGTCCATATCGACCTCGGAGGCACCCGCCAGGTCCACCCGCGCCTCGGGTCCGCGGTAACCGTGACGGCGCTCGTACTGGCGCAGGGCCTTGCGCACCGCCTCCTGGGCGGCCGTCTGCAGGTGCGAGTCGATGGTCGTGGTCACCCGCAGCCCCTGTTTGGCCGCCTGCTCACCGTAATACTCGGCAATCTCCCGACGCACCATCTCCGCGACGTAGCCGGCCTCCAGGTCGACCTGGGCGCCATGCAGCCGCGCCTCATCGGGCCGCGCCAGGGCAGTGTCATAGCGGGACTTGTCGATGAATCCCAGTTCCAGCATCCTTCCTAAGATGTAATTGCGCCGCTCCAAGGCACGCTCGGGGTTGGTGACCGGGTTACTGGACGACGGGGCCTTCGGCACCCCGGCGAGCATGGCCATCTCGGCCACATCGAGTTGCGCCAGGTCCTTCCCGTAATAGAGGGTGGAGGCGGCGGCCACGCCATAGGCGCGGTGTCCGAAAAAGATCTGGTTCAGGTACAGTTCCAGGATCTGCTCCTTGGTCAGGGTCTTTTCCACCCGCAGGCTCAGCAGCACCTCGGCCAGCTTGCGTTTGAAGGTCTTCTCCGGAGACAGGAAGAAGTTCCTGGTAACCTGCATGGTGATGGTACTGGCGCCCTGGGCCTTGATGCCGGTGGAGGCGTAGTTGACGATCGCACGGCCCATGCCGACCACGTCGATACCGCCGTGCTCGAAGAAGCGGCTGTCCTCGGTCGCCAGGAAAGCCTGGATCAGGAGCGGCGGAAACTCCGCATAGGTGAGGGGCTGGCGCCGCTCCACGCCGAATTCGGCCATCAAGGCACCGTCCGCGCTATAGACACGCAGCGGCTCCTGGAGTTGGACCTGACTCAAGCCCTGCTTCACGTCCGGCAGTTCGGGCAGGGTCAGGTTGACGAAGGCTGCCGCCCCGAGCAGGGCGAGGGTCAGCAATTGCAAGGGCGCACCCAGGACGGTCAGGTATTGCAGGAACCAGCCGGTGGCCGAACGCGGGCCCCGCCCGGAGCGGGGCGGCGGCGATTGCGGTGGTCCGGCCGCGGGCGCCGGTGCGGAGGCCGGGGCGACCGGCTCGGCGGCCGACGCCACCACCGCGTCCGCGTCATCCCCAATCCGCGGGACGCCGCGCACGGGCGGTGACTGCGGCGGAACTGTGCCGTTCGATCCTGGGGCCTCGCTGCGGGTTTCTTCTTGCACACTCAACTCCGGCCGCCCGAAGCGCGCGGCGCCGGGACGAACCTCACTGACATTCGGAACAGCCGCGATTTTACACCATACAGCCCCCATCCAGCCCCGCACCTCGGCGCCGGTTCGCGCAACCGTCGGCGAGCGCCGCGGTGACGGCACCGCGCCACCCCGGGACCGGGGATAACCAGGGACATCATCGGCCCCTGCGGATCATCAATGCAGCTCCCGCGTCCCTGCGTTAGCTTGCGCTGACGCTTGGCGCTGGCCGCGGCGCACTGCCCGCACCGTTTTCTTTCACCCGGAGGACTTCGCCCTTGGATCGTTTCACCCGTAGTTACAGCATGGTACTGGGTCTTTTCGCCCTGGCCGCCTTCGCCCTGTGGCTGCACTCCAGCTGGCAACCGCGGGTCTGGGAGATCAACCGGATGCTGGAGGCGGACCCGCTCGTCGCGAACTATCCCTACCAGTTCCGGGTCCTGTCGCTGGAAAACGGGGTCGCGACCCTCCTGACCCCCCGCTCGCCCGCCCTCCCGGCCATCCAATTCATCCCGATCCTCTACCCGCAACTGGCCGGCAAGGACCAGGATGACCCCGCGATGGTCAAGGCCCAGGCGGACCTGGTCGCCAGCCAGCGGCGCGCCATGGACCTGGTCGGGGCCTTGCCGGACGTGCAGAGTGTGGCCTGGACACTCGATCTGCGGTGGCTGTCGGACCACGGGGTGCAGGCGCCGGCCAATGCGTTCGACGCCAACGCCGGGCGGTGACAAGGCCTGCGCCCGCTCACGCCCCTTCGGGATCGACGCCCAGCGCGCGCAAACGCGCTGCCAGGCGGTCCGCCCGGTTGCTTTGAGCGTCCGCGCGAAGCCGTTCGGCCGCAGCGTGGTCCCGCTCCCGCTCCGCCCGCAGCCGTTCCTGTTCCGCGTCACACTGCGCCTGATCGGCCAGCGCCTGCGCCTGCTGCGCGCACGCCCGCTCCTGCTGCGCGTGAAGCCGCTCCTGGTCCGCCCGCAGCCGCTCCTGTTCCGCCCGCGCCTGTTCCAGGGCCACGGATTCCGCCAGCGTCGGGATGAGCGCGCCGTCGGGGGTGTAAAAGCGCAACAGGCCCTCTGCCACACCCGGTCGCAACCCCAGGATCACGCTCGGCAAACGACCCGCCGCATCCTGATCGATGGGATAGTAGTGCGCATCGACCAGGTGAAAACCGGCCAGTTCCTTGGTCTGAGGTGAAAACCAGAAATACTCCGGGTGAGCTTTCCATTTCCGGCTCGTCGCTATCGGGCTCGCGGCCTTGCGCGAAGGCCAGGTAGAAGTTCTCGGCGGTTTGGGACATGAGTAACGGCTCCCGACAAGGTTGGCATAGTATAGCGGGCGCGGCGACCGGTCGGCGCTCCCCGGGCCTTGCATCAGGAGCGGCGATCCGGCCTGATGCCCCGACACCAGGGTATTTGCACCCGGCCGCGGGCCGGGCCCCCCGCTGCAAAACAACCCATCCACCCTGAACCTACAGGAAAACGTCCATGGATCAGAGCAATCCCTATGCAAGCCCCCGTAGCGACCTGACCCGTCCCGCGGGGACGGCGGTCGACGCCACCGGTCCCTTCGACCCCAAGGGCCGCTTCAGCCGCCTGAGTTGGCTGGCCTGGAATCTGGTGCTGGCAGTGGTCGGCAGCATCGTGGTCGGCATCGTCGTCTTCATCTTGGGGGCACTGGGCCTGGCGGCGATGCCGCAGCCCACCACGGCCCCGGACGCCGCGGTCCCGATCCTCGGGGTTATCGTGCTGGTGATACCCTATCTCGTCATGGCGGTGCTCGGGTGGATACTCAGCATCCGCCGTTTCCACGATATCGACGCCTCCGGTTGGTGGTCCCTGACGCTGATCGTGCCGCTGGTCAATCTGATCACCTTTCTCGTGCTCCTGTTCAAGCGCGGAGACGACTCAGCCAACCGCTTCGGCCCGCCACGCCCCACGCCGGACTGGGAGCGGGTCCTGGGCATCATCTACATCGTGCTGATCGTGCTGGGATTGGTCGGCGGGATCATCGCCGCCATCGCCTTCCCGGCGCTCGTCGACTATCAGACGCATGGGGTCCATTGATGAGTGGCGGTGCCGACCGGGAGGTCGGCGCCGCGGTGGCGGGCGCTCCAGGACTGCGGCAGCCAAGCCGGGTCGAGGTCCACAGATGAACACAGATGATTCATTGGCTTACGCCTGGTCGGGGGCTCACCTTGCGGGTGATTGTGACAGTAGCGATAAGCGCATGACAATTCTAAAGAAACTCTGTGTTCATCTGTGTTTATCTGTGGATGACTGCTCTTTCTAGGTTCAAAAAAAACTGTGCTCATCTGGTTTCATCTGTGGATTTTAGGACGACGGGGCCGCGCAGGCCGCTCAAGCGTCAGGCAGCGGATTGGGTGGCTGCCCCAGCCCTGCTTTCGGTAGGCTTGGATCACTCAGGGCAAACTCCTCCCCCAGGAAGGCGGGGTCGCGCAGTTCGGCCAGGGTCGGCAGGTCGTTCAAGGATCTTAGACCAAAATAATCCAGGAACTTACGGGTGGTCGCAAAGAGCGCGGGGCGCCCCGGCACGTCCCGGTGTCCGACCACGCGGATCCACTCGCGCTCGCTCAGGGTCTTGACGATCTGCGTGGTCACGGCCACACCGCGGATGTCCTCGATCTCGCCGCGGGTGATGGGCTGGCGGTAGGCAATGAGCGCCAGGGTTTCCAGCAGGGCGCGGGAATAGCGGGCGGGCTTCTCGTCCCACAGACGACCGACCCAGGGGGCCACCAGGGCGCGCACCTGCACGCGCCAGCCCCCGGCCACCTGGGCGATCTCGATCCCCCGCCCCGTGTAATCCGCACTCAACACGGCGATGACTTCCAGCAAATCCGCGCGCTCGGGCCGCCCCTCCTCCGGGAACAGGGTCTGAAGCTGCTCCAGGGTCAGGGGCCCGCCGGCGGCGAACAGGGCGCCCTCGACGATCTGCTGCAGGCTCGGCGTGGTCATTTGCTCATCCTGGGGAAGGAAGATTAGCCGCAAATGAACGCAAATGAACGCAAATGGGCGCGAATGATCTTACGCGCATTCCTGTTCTGCCGGGTCGCCGTCCGGGAAACGCGTAGAGCGCCGCTAACACTCTAAACCATTTGCGTTGACTTGCGTTCATTTGCGGCCAAATCCTCTTTTTCGCATTACGGGTTCGCGGGCGGTCAGTCCACCAACGGATCGGCCCCGGCCTCCTCGTCGCCGACGTGCGCCCGCCCCTGCCCCTCCCGCAACCGCACATGGATCGGCGCGAAGGGCTCGGACTGGACCAGTTCCAGCGTGGCGGAGCGGATCAGTTCCAACAGGGCCAGAAAGGTCACCACCACCCCGGCGCGCCCCTCGGTCAGATCGAATAACTCGGTAAAGAGGAGGAAGTGGCCGCCGCGCATCCGCTCCAAGACCTGCGACATCCGCTCGCGCAGGGACAGTGACTCCTTCTCCACCCGGTGGCTGGTGAAGAGGTCCGCACGCGCCAGCACGCCGCGCAACGCCAACAGCACCTCGCGCAGGTCGACCTCGGGCGGGACCCGGTTGAGGTGCCCGGGGGGCAGTTGCGCCTGGGCGGTGAAGAGGTCGCGCTCCAGGCGCGGCAGGGCGTCGAGATCCAGCGCCGCCTGTTTGAAGCGTTCGTACTCCAGCAGACGGCGGATCAGCTCGGCGCGCGGGTCGCCCTCATCCTGCGCCTCGGCGGCGGGACGCGGCAGGAGCAGGCGCGACTTGATCTCGGCCAGCATGGCGGCCATCACCAGATACTCGGCCGCCAGTTCCAAGCGCAGTTCCTGCATCAGGTCCATGTACTCGATGTACTGGTCGGTGATGACGGCGATCGGGATATTGAGGATATCGAGATTCTGGCGCTTGATCAGATACAGCAGGAGATCGAGCGGCCCCTCGAAGGTGTCGAGAAAGACCTCGAGCGCGTCCGGCGGTATATAGAGATCCAGGGGCAAGGTCAGATAGGGCTTGCCCTGGACCAGGGCCACGGGCAACGCCTGCGCGGTGCTCAGGGTCTCGCCGATGGCGTCCATCCCCGCGGGCGCCCCGCTACAGGACCAGCGACATGGCGAACCGGACCTCTTCCATGGTCTCCCGGGCCACGGCCCGCGCCCGCTCGCAGCCGTCGTTGATGAGGTTGCGCAGCAGGTCCGGCTGGGCGGAGAACTCACGCACGCGCTCGCGCATCGGGGCCAGTTCGGTCAGGACGGACTCGATCACCGGCCCCTTGCAATCCAGACAGCCGATGCCCGCCGAGCGACAGCCCTCCTGGACCCAATCGCGCACCGCGTCGGTGGAATAGATCAGATGGAACTGCCACACCGGGCACTTGTCCGGGTCGCCGGGGTCGGTGCGGCGCACCCGCGCCGGGTCCGTGGGCATGGTGCGGATGGCCTTCTCCACGTCCGCGGGCTCGTCACGCAACGCAATGGTGTTGCCGTAGGACTTGGACATCTTCTGCCCGTCGAGCCCGGGCATCTTGGACGCCTTGGTCAGGAGCGGCACCGGTTCCGGCAGGATGACCCGGCCGCCGCCCTCCAGGAACCCGAACAGACGCTCCCGATCGGCGACCGTGAGGTTGTTCTGCCCCCCCAGCATGGCGCGCGCCACCGCCAGGGCCTGCGCGTCGCCGCGCTCCTGATAGGCGCGGCGCAGTTCGTCGAACTGCCGGGCGTTCTTCTTGCCCATCTTGCGCTTGGCCTCTTCCGCCTTGG
>Ga0247840_10010176_pt1 | contig 11836 bp, 9 predicted proteins | sample LaCruzMarch2015__FD_192404 | JGI IMG/M metagenome (GOLD analysis project Ga0247840, IMG submission 192404) | Freshwater microbial communities from meromictic Lake La Cruz, Castile-La Mancha, Spain - LaCruzMarch2015_17m | ecosystem: Environmental > Aquatic > Freshwater > Lake | place: Spain...
TGTGCGGAAACAGCAGCACATCGCGGATCGAGGGTGAGTCGGTGAACAGCATCACCAGACGGTCGATGCCGATGCCCTCGCCCGCGGTGGGCGGCAGGCCGAATTCCAGGGCGCGGATGTAGTCGGCGTCGAAGAACATGGCCTCCTCATCCCCGGCATCCTTCTGCGCGACCTGATGGCGGAAGCGCTCGGCCTGATCCTCGGGGTCGTTCAGCTCCGAGAAGCCGTTGGCGATCTCGCGCCCGCCGATGAAGAACTCGAAACGGTCGGTGACCAGCGGGTTTTGATCATTGCTGCGGGCCAGCGGCGAGACCTCGGTGGGGTACTCGGTGATGAAGGTGGGTTGGATGAGCTGGTGTTCGCCGGTCTGTTCGAAGATCTCGATGTGGATGCGGCCCAGCCCCCAGTCGTCTTTGGCGTGAATGCCCAGGGTCGCCGCGCTGCGCCGCGCGGCATCCAGGTCGTCGATATCGGCCGGCGTGAACCCCGGATTGAAGCGCAACACGGCGTCGCGCACGCTCAGACGCTCGAACGGCAGACCAAAGTCGAACCGGGTGCCCTGATAGTCGAACACCGGGGTGCCCAGCACCGCCTCGGCCATGCCCCGCAACAGGTCCTCGGTCAGGTCCATCAGGTCGCGGTAGTCCGCGTAAGCCTGATAGAACTCCAGCATGGTGAACTCGGGATTGTGGCGGGTGGACAGGCCCTCGTTGCGGAAATTGCGGTTGATTTCATAGACGCGCTCGAACCCGCCGACCACCAGCCGCTTGAGATAGAGCTCCGGGGCGATCCGCAGGTACAGCGTCATATCGAGCGCATTGTGATGGGTCACGAAGGGACGTGCGACCGCCCCCCCCGGGATCACGTGCATCATCGGCGTTTCCACCTCCAGGAAGGCTCTGGAGTTCAGATAATCGCGGATGTACTGGATGATGGCGATGCGGGTGCGGAAAGCGGCGCGACTCGATTCGTTGACGATCAGATCCACGTAACGCTGACGATAGCGGGTCTCCTGGTCGGCCAGACCATGCCACTTCTCGGGCAACGGCCGCAGCGCCTTGGTCAGCAGGCGCAGCGATTGACAGCGCACCGACAGTTCGCCGGTCTTGGTCTTGAACAGAGTCCCCTCGACGCCGACGATGTCGCCGATATCCAGTTCGCGCTTGTAGACGGCATAGACGTCCTCACCCAGGAGCTCGCGCTGGACGAAGATCTGGATGCGGCCCGACATATCCTGCACGTGGGAAAAGCTCGCCTTGCCCATGATCCGGCGGCTCATCAGGCGGCCGGCGATGATGACCCTGACCGGAGCCGCCTCCAGCGCCTCGACCGCCCAGTCGCCATAGTCGGCGAGCAGGTCACCGGCGAGCGCGTCACGCCGGAAATCGTTGGGAAAGGCGTTGCCCTGGATGCGCAACTGCGCCAGCTTCTCGCGCCGCTGGGCGATCAGCTTATTATCGTCCCGACGCTCCTCTGACGCGGGCGCGCCGCTCGACTCGCCCTGGATCGATTCAGACATCTCCACAGACATCTCCATGGTTCTCCGGAAAGTTACAGGCCGCTCTTCAAGCTCGCCTCGATGAAGGGGTCAAGATTGCCGTCGAGCACCGACTGGGTGTTGGCAATCTCGACACCGGTGCGCAGATCTTTGATGCGCGATTGATCCAGCACATAGGAGCGGATCTGGCTGCCCCAGCCGATATCGGACTTGCTGTCCTCCACCACCTGCTGGGCGGCCCGGCGCTTCTGCATCTCGAACTCGTAGAGCTTGGCCTTGAGCTGCTTCATGGCCTGATCCTTGTTCTTGTGCTGCGAGCGCTCGTTTTGGCATTGGACCACGATCCCGGTGGGATTATGGGTGATGCGCACGGCGGATTCGGTGCGGTTCACATGCTGGCCGCCGGCGCCGCTCGCCCGGTAGACGTCGATGCGCAAATCCGCCGGGTTGATCTCGACCTCCACGGTATCGTCGATCTCCGGGGAGACGAACACGGACGCAAAGGAGGTATGACGGCGGTTGCCGGAGTCGAAGGGCGACTTGCGCACCAACCGGTGGACGCCGATTTCGGTCCGCAGCCAGCCGAAGACATAGTCCCCCTCGAAATGGATGGTGGCGGACTTGATGCCGGCCACCTCGCCCTCGGAGACCTCCAGCAGTTCAGTCTTGAAACCGCGCCGCTCACCCCAGCGCAGATACATGCGCAGCAGCATCTCGGCCCAATCCTGGGCTTCGGTCCCGCCGGAGCCGGCCTGGATGTCGACGAAGGCGTTCTTGTCGTCCATCGGCCCGGCGAACATGCGGCGGAACTCCAGTCCGCCGACGCGTTGCTCGCACCGCTCCAGGTCGCGGATCAGATCCGCCGCGGTCACCTCATCCTCTTCCTCGGCGACCAGGGCCAGCAGGTCGTCGGCATCGATGAGCGCGGCCGTCATCTCATCGACGGTCAGCACCACGGTTTCCAGGGCCGCGCGCTCCCGACCCAGGGTCTGGGCCCGCTCCGGATCGTTCCAGACCGTGGGATCTTCGAGCTCGCGCAGGACCTCCGTCAGCCGCTCTTTGCGCTCCTCGTAGTCAAAGATACCCCCTAAGGGACGCGACGCGCCCCTTCAGGTCATTGATCGTGTTGGCAATAGGATTGATGTCCAAGATCTTTACTCCGGTTGATCGAACCTGCGAGTATACGGGCAGATGCGGGGTTGGCGCCACGACCGGCGGCGATGACGATGACGGAATTGACCGGGCCTGGGGTCGTCTATACTTCACATCATGCCAATCAACCGTATCCGACCCCACTCATGGCACGCCTACCCCGCTTTGTTTTGCCAGGTGTTCCGCAGCATGTGATCCAGCGCGGCAACAATCGTCAGCAAATTCTTTTCAAGGAAGAAGATTACTGGTTTTTGTGGGAAAAAATCGGTTCGGCCGCCGAGAAATTCGATTGCAAAATTCATGCCTACGTTCTGATGCCGAATCATTTCCATCTGGTGTTGACACCCTTCAGCCAGGACGGCATTGGTAAGCTGATGCAGTACGTCGGACGCTACTATGTCCAGTATTTCAACAATTGCTACGACCGCACCGGCACCCTGTGGGAAGGCCGCTACCGCGCGACCCTCTTCGACCCCGCCGCCTTCCTGGTTCCGATCAGTCAGTACGTGGAATCCAATCCGGTTCGTGCCGGGCTGGTCCCGGCGGCGGCCGATTATGCCTGGTCGAGCTTCGCGGCCAACGCGACGGGTGCGGAGGACCGCCTGATCACCCCCCACGCCGCTTTCGAGCGACAGGGCCGCAGCCCGAAGACCCGCCAGACGGCCTATCTGAAAGGCTTCGGAAAACCGCCGGATGAGGCCCTGCTGAATCGCATCCGCGACGCCACCAACAAAGCTTGGGTACTGGGTGATCCCGAGTTCTGCACCCACATCGAGAAACAGGCGGACCGCCGCGCGTCACCTCGCCCACGCGGCGGCGACCGACGTTCCGCCGCTTACCGGGAAGCCACCGGACGCGAGTAAGCCGGCACATGAATCTCGACGACGCACTCCGTCCGGAAGGACAAAGCCCCTGGACACGGTTTCTGGGGACCGGCCTGCCCGCGCGCACCCTGGATTTGCGCTTCGATTGCCTGCTGCCCCGAGGATCACGTCATCGTCCAGACGTGGACCCACAACGTGTCAGAACGCTCTACGCCACCGAGCGTGAGAATCCCTGGGCGCTCCTGGCAACGATTACGGAACATGCCCGGCTGGTCAATCGCAGCCGGGTCTCAATCGATACACGGTTCGAACTGGCCGAGATCGGATTGGCGGCGGTCGCCGGAACCGGCCGCGGGCTGGTCACCGAGCAACTCGCGCGCCGCGGCGGCGTGCCCGAGGAGTCCGGGCATCGTGAAGCCCTGACCGCGATTTCCACGGCACTGCGAGTGCTGCTCACGGCCTACGAACTGGTCTTCCAAACCGATTACGGTAAAGGCCGTTTCTGGTACGTGCGGGCGCGGCGCCGCGTCCATCAGTGCGCTCATCGCCTGCTCGAAGTGATCGGGATGATCCAGCACGTGAGCGCCCTGCGCTACCAACGCCTGGACGGTGACTTGTGGCGCACCGCCAATACGGTCTATCGAGTAATGCTCGATTACGAACTGGTCGAGATCCCACAGGACACGGTCGGCGCGCTGGTCAGCGCGCTCGCCGGACGCCAGTCGCGCAGCATCCAGGATCTTTACGCCGCACTCCAGGTCCCCGAGATCATCGGCTGCCTGACCTGGCCGGAGGCACTGTTTCCGTTCGCCCTGGACTATTGCCGTCTCGTTCGGGACGGCGTGCGACTCCTGCCGTCCGATGGCTCCGCCTGCGGTGAGTTCCAGATACTGACTGGTTGTTATGCGGACCGGGAGCCGACGCGGGAGCCGATACCAGAGAACCTGGGGCCGGCCATCCTGATCGATTACGCGAATCTTGCGCTGCAGGCCAGAGCCGATTTCGACCAGTTGCGTCAGGCCCGCACCACCCGCAACCCGCGGAGCCTGCCACGTCGCTTCGCGCCCCTGCATCCGTCGCAGTTGTTGGCCGCGGGCTATCTGCTGATGGGCATCGCCGAGCGTCGTCCGCTCGCCTGGACCGCGCCCGGCAGCCGCCCCGCGGAGCGGGACCTGCGCATCCACACGAGCTTTCCCGATGTCTACGATCACCTCCTGGCGATCTTTGAAACGACCGGGCGCGTCGCCGCCACCCGTGAACTCTCCGACATGTTCGCGCAACGCTCTGCCGCGATCGGCGAAGACCACACGGCGACCGAGGCCAGTCTCTGGTATGTGCTCCAGGAGGCGCCTGACTACCTGCGTCTGCACACCCAGGAAACCCGCTTTACGCATCGCCTGACGATCGGCTCCTTCCTCGCCTATGGGGTCGGCGAGACCGGCATCCGCCGCCCCCGTCTGGGCAAGGTCACACGCATCCAGCGGCCGGATACGGGCATGGTTCAGGTGGACGTGACCATCATCGCCGATTACGCCCGTCCGGGCGCAATCCGGCCGTTCGAAGGAACCATGGCACCGAACGTCGTCACCCCCACCGCCGCCCCCATCCGGGTCCTGTTGACCTACGGGGATGCCGCGGGCTGGGGTCTGCTGCTCCCCGACCAGGCGCAGTTTTGGGAAGACTCCACGGTATTGCTGATCAGCGGCGACAAGGATATCCGCCTTGAACTGGGCGAATTGCGGGATCTGGGGGAGGGTTACTGTCTGTTTCGGCTCAAAGCACGGCTGGACCAGGGCGTTCGCCCCGCCTACCCGACACCGCCGGCCGGCAATGCCGCCGGTACCGATGCGGTTGCCGCACCCGCAGACCAGTCGGCGCCGCCGGCAGAGGCACCGGGATGAAGCCCAGGCGCGGACGATCCACCCACCCTCGACGACTGACCGTCGGCGGCCTGGGTTGTACGCTGTTGCTGGTCTGGGCGAGCACCGGGGCAACGACGCTGCGGGATTCCGGCTATGGCGACGGCAGTCTGGTCGATCGCGGCGGCAACTACTATTACCCGCAACCGGACGGCAGCTTCATGGATCCTTACGGCGCCAGCTACCACCCGCTGGGGGACGGAGTTTATGCGGACGCCATCGGCAACCGGATCGAGGATGGGAGACCACCGGAGGCCCTTCCGGCGGACCAACCCCGCGATCCATACGGCACACCAGCGCGCGTGCAAGGCAGCGCGCCGGACGCCGGCGCCTGGCCGTCGGAGCAAGGCCATGACCCGGCGCCCGCCCGCCCCGACACACTCCCGCTCGATCGCGACGATCACGCCGGCAACGCGTTGTTCGGCCCCATGTATCTGGAGGATGCCGGGGACGGATATCTTGAGATCACCCCCGAATCCTTAGCCGCCGACCCGCGCCTGGCCCCGTCGCCGCAATCATCATCAAACCCTGCCGCACGCCAGCCCTGACTGATCGCAAAACCATGAACCAGGACGCGATTGCCGCCGTCTTTCACCTCTATGATCCACCCGTGTGGCTGGTGACCGCCGCCCACGGCGGACGCCGCGGCGGCCTGATCGCCACGTCGGCGGTCCGTGCGTCGATCGTCGCCGCGCAGCCGCGGATGCTGATCGCCATCGCCCGCCACCATCACACTTGGGGGTTGATCGCGGGCAGCGGGCGCTTCGCCCTGCACCTGTTGCCGCTCGGCGGCCTGGATGCGGTCTGGCGTTTCGGACTCCAGAGCGGCCATCAGCAGGACAAGTTCGCCGACCTGCCGACCGGGACGACGCCGGATGGCAACCCGCTCTATGCCGACTGTGTCGCCTGGCTCGACTGCCGGGTGGAGGAGACGCTCGATATCGGCGACCGCAGTGTCTACGTCGCCGCGGTCACCGAGGGCGCGGTGCCGGGAAACGGACCAGTCATGAGTGTCGCCACGCTGCTGCGCGATGCACCCGGCGAGCGGCGCGCGGAACTCGATCGACGCTATGCCGCCGATCAGGCCAGTGACCGCGAGGCGATCCGGATTTGGCGCCGGGATCGGGGTCTGACCTGACGGGTGCCTGCCGCTGCGGAGATCCGCACCCTCCGCCAAGGAGCACTGACCTGATTCGACGCTGCCGCTATACTTGGCCGATACGCAATGCGATTCGGTCGTCGAGTGTCAGTTTTTTTTACAACGGGGTCGTCCGCAGCGGCGAAACAGGAGTTCGGTACGCTACAGATCAAGCAGATTGCCCGATGGTATGAATTTCGCGTGCGCTCACTTGATCACGGCCTTCAGGAGTTACGATGATCCATCAGCCCTTGGAACCCAACACGGAGCGCGAGCCGATTCTTCAGGGCCGACGGCGCTTGCTCCAGGCCGCGGCGGCAGCGGCGCCGCTCATCGCGACACTGCCGAACGGGGCCGCGGCGGCGACCGCCAGTACCGCTCAGTGCATCCTGGCATCACGGGCCGCCAGCCCGGACGACGTCATCCCCGGCCCGGCGCTCGATACGTTCGTGCGCCAGCATGGCACCATGACAATCTTCCACCTCGACGAGGACACGGAAACGAAAGAGACGGTCTACTCCATCGCGGCCGCCCCCCGCCCCGGCACCTATTACAAAAGCGATGGCACGGCGTTCGACACCACCGGATGGACCAAGGACAGCGAGAGCGATGTTCTGCTGTTACGTGTATTCCAGCCCATTAGCGACACCTTCGATTCAGTCGGAAACCCGACCTCGGTGGCTGATTGCGGGAGCACCTCGATCCTCCCACAGTGTATCTTCCCGGTGACTCAGCAGGACCCGGGCTCGGGCAACATGGGCATCACCGCCAGTTGCCTGTGCTCGGTCAACCCGAGTCTGGTCGCAGGGGCCTGTGGCGCGCCCTAGCCGCGAGCCTGATCCGGTCGGGGGCTGGATGAAGGGAACGACGCCAGGCGGCGACCGCTATCTCAGCCCGGCCGACACGCGCGTAGTGGCAACCTGGGGCGCCGAGAGCAGTGTGTACTGCCGCCGCACCGGCGATACTCACCTGCTGAGCATCCTCCCAGCCGAGTTGCTCGCAATGCTGCCCCCGGAGCCGACCGACCTCGAGACCATCACCACCCGCATGGCGCGCTCCTGTGCGCAACCCGTCACCCCGGAATGGACCGCACGCATCCGTTCCATGCTCGACGAACTGGTCCGCCTCGAACTCGTCGACCGGTTACCGGAGTGACCCTGACGGAGCTGATGCACGCGCAGGACCGGCGCGGATGCGTCGGCGACGGTTTGTTTTACCGCTCCGGACCCTTCATCATCGCGTTGCGGACCCGACTCGCCGACACGCTCGACCTGTTGGAGCAATTCTACGGCCCCTGCTGGGCCAGCCGCGACCCCGCCGTCGCGCATTTTCAGGTTGAGGTCAACAGCGCATCAGGACTCCGGCGCTGGTGGCGTACCCAGGCCGTATTCGCATTGGACGGCCTGCACCCATTCGAGCCCTTCCCCCGCGAACACGCCTTTCCGCTGCTGGAATGGGGCCTGAATTGGAGCATTGCCACCCGCGCCCACCTGTATCTGATGCTGCACGCGGGTGCACTGGAGCGCAATGGTCAGGCATTGCTGCTGCCCGCGATGCCCGGCGCGGGCAAGAGTACGCTCAGCGCCGCCCTCGCCTACCGCGGCTGGCGGCTGCTCGCCGACGAGTTTGGACTGATCCGCCCCGCTGACGGTGCCATCGTGCCGCTGCCGCGCGCCATTCCACTGAAAAACCGGTCGATCCCGGTCATTCGCGAGTTCTTGCCGGACGCCTTCCTCGGGCCGGTCTTCCCCAAGACCAGAAAGGGTGATGTGGCTCACCTGCGGCCACCGCTCCCGAGCCTGGAACGTCAGACCGAACCGGCACAGCCGCGCTGGATTACCTTCCCGCGGTTTGTGCCCGGCTTGAGACGGCCGCAACTCAAGCGCCTGGAGAAGAGCCTTGGATTCACCCGCCTGGCCCAGAACGCCTTCAACTATCGCCTGCTCGGCGAGGACGGGTTCACCACCCTGGTCCGCCTGGTGCGTGAGTGCGCGTGCTTCAGCCTGGAGTATGGCGATCTCGACGCGGCCATCGCGCTGATCGCGGAGATCACCGCGGATGCACCCGGCTAAGCTGCACCCGCTCTTGCGCGGCGCCCGCGAGCCGTCGGCCGTCGTGCACTTCTCGGCGGACGACTGGAACCGCTGCCTGCGTGCGGCACGCACTGAGCGTGTGCTGGCGCGACTCGGTTATCGCATCGCGGATGCCGGTGCACTGGGCCGCTGCCCGGCGGCGGCCCGCGATCAACTGATCGCGGCGCGCGCCTATCCAGGCTTCCTCCAATGCCGGATCGCGCACGAAGTCTCGCAGGTCCGCCGCGCGCTCCCCGCCGCCGACGGCGACCTGATCCTGCTCAAGGGTGCCGCCTATCACTGCGCCGGATTGCCGCTGACGCGCGGGCGGCAACTGCGCGACCTCGACATCCTGGTGCCGCGCACGCGGATCGACGCCTTTGAGCGCGACCTGCTGGCCGCCGGCTGGGAATCGCAACCCCTCGATGAGTACGACCAACGCTATTACCGTGACTGGATGCATGAGATTCCGCCGCTGCGGCATCCGCAGCGGGGCGTCGAGGTCGACCTCCATCATCGGCTCCTGCCCCTGACCAGCCGCCTGCGGCCGGACCCTGATCTCCTGTGGGAGTCCGCGCTCCCGGTCGCCGGAATGCCCGGAGTGCGGGTCCTGAGCCCAGTGGACATGCTGCTGCACACCGCCACCCATTTGTTTCATGACGGCGCGATCCGGGGTGGACTCAATGACCTGTGGGACATCGATGAACTCTTGCGCCACTTCGCAGCGCAACCGGCGTTCTGGGAGACGCTGCCGGAACGGGCCGCGCGCCTGGATTTGGGCCGCCCGCTGTATTACGGACTCCTGTTCTCGCGTGCGCTCCTGGGCACTCCGATCCCGGCGGCCGTCCTGACCGAGGTCGGCCGACGCTTCGCGCCAGCCCGGCCGGTCAACGCACTGATGCACACGCTGGTGACCCGCGCGCTGCCGCCGCAGGAAGGCCGGTCCGCGCTCACCGGCCTGGCCAATTGGCTCTTGTATGTCCGCTCACACTGGCTGCGGATGCCGCCGCATCTGTTGCTGCCGCACCTGATCCGCAAGTCATTGCGTCGGCTCGGGGGCCTTGATCAGCATTCCGGTCGTCGGGTAGACAAGCGCGATAGCCTTCGTACCTGATATCCAGACAGACCCTTGGTGTAGGGGCGGGTTTCAAACCCGCCCCTAGCAGCCTGTCGGACTTTAGGCGACTTCCGAATAAGACGCTATCAAGAATCAAGCTCCGTAGGAGCCCGCTTGCGGGCGACGTGACCTGCCGGAATCGCCTCATTGTGCCCCACCCGTCGCCCGCAAGCGGGCTCCTACGGGTTGGATTTTTCGCGGAAATCACCTTACGTTAGATTGTGGAGCAACAAAAAGCCTTTATGTTGACTCATACCCTAATCCTAGGGGCTAAGTCCGACAGGCTGCTAGGTCCGGTTATCACGTCCGAATGCTATAACGCCGACGTGCTCATGGTGCGGCCCGTGGTCAAGACGTCCGCTCCCGCGCCTTGGTCTGCCAGACGATCCCCAGCATCAGCGCACCGAGCAGCAGCATGGCCCAATCGCTCAGGGTGGGAACGGGGGTCGCGGCCGACGCGATCCCGACCCGGACCCGCAGGTCCAGGTTGGCGCTGACGCTGAGCCAATCTTGAGCCCCGTTATAGGTGGCCGTGAGCGTCACCGCACCGGCCGTGCGGAACGTCAGCGCGCACGATCCGCTGCCGCCGCTCAAGGGCGCCGTGCACTGCTGCCCGCCACCGCTGATGACCACGCTGCCGCCGGGCGTCCCGGCGGAGGAACTAACCCGCGCGGTGAGCGTCGTCGGCTGGTTCACCGTTGGGGCGGCGGGGGTCGCGGTGAGGCTGAGCGTGGCGACGGCGTGCGCGATGGTGAAGGACTGTAGAACCGGGCTGGCCGGCTGGTAGTTCTGGCTGCCGTCCTGCGTGGCGGTCACCGTGCAGGTGCCGGCCCCGGTCAAAGTGACCTGGGCAGGACCCGAGATGGTGCAGGGGCCGCTGGCCGTGAAGCTGACCGGCAACCCGGACGTGGCGGTCGCCGTGAGGGCAACGGGCGGATCGCCCCAGGTCCGGTCGGCGAGGGGGGGGAAGTTGATCGACTGCGCGGCCCGCTCGACCGTCAGGCTGGTGGTGCCCTGGCTGGGGTCATAGGTGGCGTCGCCGCTGTAGCGGGCGGTCAAGGTCGGATAGGTCCCGGCCGCGGGTGCCGTGAGGGTGCAGGCGGCCTGCCCGCTGCTCAGCGCCCTTGGATTGCCCGCGGCGCAGCTCAGCAAGGTCGCGCCGTCCCAGAAGCTGACCGTGCCGGTGGCGGCGGTGGGACTGACCGTCGCCGTCAGCGTGACCGGGGCGCCGTAGACCGCGGGCGACGGTACGGCCACGAGTTGGGTCGTGGTCGCCAGCCGCGCCCCGAACTCATAGGCACCCAGGTCGCAGGCCGCGCCGGCGGGCCGGCTCCGGCCCCGTTGGTCAGTCGTCGGGCAACCAGTGTTGGTGCCGGCATCGATCGCGGGGCTGCCGACGGACAGAGCCATGGTCTGGGTGGGGCCGCCGTTGTCGGCGAGGCTGCCCAACTGCGGATCGGTAGAGGTGAGGGGAGCACCTGTCGTGGTCGGGCTGCCGATCTCGGTGGCGCCTTGCACCAGGTTGGTCCCGGCGCTGCCGTTCATGACAAAGGTGATCCCGGCGCTATTGGTTTGACCGGGGTTGTTGCGGGTCTGATCCAGATGCGTCACCAGGTCGTCGACCGGGTCAGTGCCGTCGGTGCTGCCGGTCAGGATGCTGTTGGTTAGGGTCAGTTGCGCGGTGACGGCGCTCCCATCGGGCCAGTTGGCGTAGGCCAGGTGATAGACAGCGCCGCCGTCGGCGACGCCCTTGGTGAAACCCGTTCCGCCCTGGACCGTGTTGGCGGCGAAGGTCACGTTGGTCAGCACGACGGTGCCGTTCAGATTGAAGAGGCCGCCGCCGTAGCCACTGCCGCCGCCGCCGCCTAAGCCGCTGAAGTCGGCAGTGCCGCCGACCGCGGTGTTGGCGGTAACGGTACTGTTGGTTGCGCTGACTTGGCCGTACATGGAGAACACCGCTCCACCCAGCCCCGCGCCGCCGCCGCCGAAGCCTCCGCCGACGCCGCCGCCAAAGCCGCCGCCGCCGCCGCCGCCGCCGCCGCCGCCGCCGAAGCCGCCGCCCCCGCCGCGCCCGAAGCGGCCGCCCCCGCCCCCGCCCCCGCCCCCGAAGCCGCCG
>Ga0247840_10010179_pt1 | contig 11834 bp, 10 predicted proteins | sample LaCruzMarch2015__FD_192404 | JGI IMG/M metagenome (GOLD analysis project Ga0247840, IMG submission 192404) | Freshwater microbial communities from meromictic Lake La Cruz, Castile-La Mancha, Spain - LaCruzMarch2015_17m | ecosystem: Environmental > Aquatic > Freshwater > Lake | place: Spain...
CAGTCCAACCCCCGGTTCCCGGAAATTTTTTATACGGGCGAGATTGGGGCGAGATGAACCCGCTCCAGATCGAACTCGTCTGTTTTTTATCCGGTCTCTCGGTCGCTGACGGCGGGCTTGGGAAGGCAGAGCACTTCTGGAATGTCGCAGCGATGCTGTGGCCCGCCACAAGCCGCAAACCGTTTTTCAGAAACCCGTGGGGCGAGCGCATGACTGAGGAGTGGTGCAAGTATAACTTCAGTTCCGTGAGTGGCTGTGCGAGCAGCTCCAAGACGGACACGGCGGCTGTGTGGGGTATTGTGAATTGGCTCGCGGCCCCGCTTGATACGAAGGTCCTTTGCACCAGCACCACTCTGCGTGAGAGCCGCAAGCGCATCTGGGGCTCCATCGAAGACTATTGGAACGCGCTCCTAGACGGCGCACGCATGATCGGAAAACTTGCATCGTCATTTGGATGGATCCTCCTCAGTCAGGCAGTAGGCGAGCGGGGGCTTGAGTCTGCAAAGAGATCAACAGCGATTCAGTCATCAGCGTGTCGATTTGTGGCATTGCACGACCAATCGATAAAGTTGCGATCTTTATATTTCTAAAATCTACTGCCCAAGCTGCTCTCCAAATTTACTGCCGGCCATACGACCTTTCGCTTCGATGCACCCTCGGAAAGAAATTGTGCACCCCAGCTTTCGCTCCATCCCAAGTCGCTCGTGCCGGTGAAGCATCGCAAATTTCTGTCGCCGAACGTCGAGGTTTTTGGCCTGGTGGCAATGTGGCATCCGATGCGCTGGTGCAGCTCAAGTGCAGTGAGGATATTTATTGCAGATCCTTTTCCCAAGGACGCACGATGCGGACAGCTCGCTCGACGGTTGCTCTCGAATTCATTGGCCAGAAAGTTCACAAGGAAAATGGCCGCACCAGCCTTGTCGCCACGCTTAAGCATCCTTCGGGCTTGCTCTGCGCGGATCAGCTCTCTTGGGGGGATGTGCCTCGTCAGCCTGAGCGCTGTCTGTTTGGGCGGCGTGGAAGTGCGCCGATCGCAATGCCCTCATTGGCTGGGAGCGCTGCGCACGCGAACGCCACGACACTTACAGCAACTACGTCGCCTTTTCAGCGAGAGCTTCTTGTCCACCCACTTTTCTGGGGTGAGGTCGGCGACTTGCCAGCTTGAGGTCTCGATGATGCGGGTGAGCACGTCGCGCATATACTCACGTGGTTCGATGCCGTGTCGCCGCCAACTTTCAATAATCGTGTAGATCACGGTGCTACGCTGGCCCGTTTCGGCTTCTCCGAAAAACAGCCAGTTCTTCTTGCCGATCACATCCGCGATCCATGCCCTTGCCCATGACTGCGGAATCATGCTCGACAGCGTCATCGAGCGCCTCGCCGCACCTGATTCCGCGAGCATTCAAATCCGAACGATGGTGAGTGCCAGATCGCACAAATCCACTACAGCCCGCAATCTCAGTGACCCAATCTTGGATGTCCAAACCGACTGGCGCTGGCAGAAACTCAAAATCACCTTTGATCCTACAGGTGTATCACTGCTGCATACGGCAAGCAGCGCCAGTCTCAATATATTCATCAAAGCCAATAAAACTGGCACATGTCGCCACGTTGAGATTCTTGCAACGATGGCCGTTTACGGTGCATGGAAACTATCCAGAATACGCTCCGAGGCCGACAGGAAGGCGTTCAAGCGCCTTCAAACCGCACTCCAAGCGATCCTCCCGCTACCAGGCGACCCGTTCAGAAAAGAAGGCGCTCAATTTTATCCCCTCTTTGAGCTCATCCTTCCCAAAGAACACTGGCGGGACACGAATGAGGAGAACGAACTCGGATCGGAAGAGGATTGAAGGCTGGCTCCAAAAGAAATGAAGCCACACAACTTTCCCTACGGCACGGCGTTCGCCGGTTTACGAACACGCGTTCTCGCAGGCACATCTGATCCGGGCAGCTTAAGCTTAACGGCTTGTCCGATTCGGTCGGATTCGAAGCAGGCATCGAGCGCCTTTTGAATTTCGGCACCACGGGCGAAGTCGGGTTCGCCTTGTTTGCCGGTCTGGATGGCTGTGATGAAGCGTTCGTAGATGTTTGGTGTCGGCGGGGCTTTCAGCGTTGTCCATTTGGCTTTGTGGATGTCTTCACCTAAGCAGACTTCGAGTTCGTTGTAGGACTTGTCCAAATCGAGCTGGAGGGCGCCTTCTGTCCCGTGGACGCGGAGAAAGAGGGAATTCGCATGGCCGGTTGCCCAGCGGGTCGTGTGGATGACGCCCAACGCGCCGTTTGCATATTCGACCTGCATGAGGGCGGAGTCGTTGGCATCGAGCGGGTATTCGCCCATGCGTTTGCCTTTGAGTTTGGTGAAGGTTTTCAGACGGGCCTGGATGCTGCGGATTGGACCGACCGGGAGTGATGCAAAATCCAGGATGTGGACACCCACATCACCGAGCACACCTTTGCTGCCGTGCTTGCTGGAAAGCCGCCAGAGCCAGGCTGGCGTTGTTTTCCAGTTGCCCCAGATCTGACTGGAGAGCCAACTCTGCAGGTAGCTGGCCTCGACATGGACGATCTCGCCGAGTTCTCTGTCGCGAACGAGTTGCGCCGCCTTTTGAAGCGCTGAAGAGTTGCGGTAACTGAAGTTCACCATGTTGATGACGCCCGCTTTCTTTGCCGCACGGGCCATGCGAAGGGCATCAGCGTGGTTCGTGGCGAGCGGCTTCTCGCAGAGGATGTGCTTGCCGGAGGCAATCGCCTGAAGCGAGAGCGGCGCGTGCAGGCTGTCGGGAGTCACATTCGAAATGGCATCAACACCACCTTCCGATAGGAGTTTCTTGAAGTCGGTGAATACCACCGCAGATCCGCCGTGCTTGGCGGAAAAGTCTGCAGCCCTCTTGGCATCCAGATCGCAGACGGCTGCAAGCTCGACGCCGGGGATTTTCAGAAACTCTGTCGCATGGACATTCGCCATGCCTCCGGTTCCGACAATGCCGATCCGGATTTTTTTATGAGCTGGTGATTTCTTTTTCATGAGCGATGACCTTCGGTTGGGCGTTCGGCAGCTTCAGGGTCGATGGGGAGGGGTTCCAGCGGTGCGGAATTCGGGCAGTCGTCGGGAATGCAGACCGTTGGCTTGGCCCAGTGAACCGCATTGGAAATGACGCGTTGAACCTGCGGGTGGTGGTAGGTCGGATATGTCTCGTGACCCGGACGGAAATAAAACACGCGTCCATTGCCGCGCTGCCATGTTGCGCCACTGCGGAACACCTCGCCGCCGGTGAACCAAGAAATGAAAATTAACTCATCGGGCGTTGGAATGCCGAAGGGTTCGCCATACATTTCCTCAGCTGGGATTTCAAAATACTCGCCGATGCCTTTGGTGATCGGGTGGTGCGGGGCGATGTTCCAGATGCGTTCCTTGTCGGTCGATTCCCGCCATTTGAGCGAACATGTCGTTCCCATGAGGGCTTTGAAGATTTTCGCGTAGTGACCCGAGTGGAGAACAATGAGCCCCATGCCCTCGAGCACACGCTGGCGGAGACGGGCGACCACCGCGTCCGAAACCTCGCCATGAGCCATGTGGCCCCACCAAATCAAGACATCCGTCGCAGCCAAAACTTCGGTCGTGAGTCCGTGTTCCGGCTGATCGAGCCAGGCGGTGGAAACCGCCAGGTCTTTGTCCTGACGAAGAAAGGCGGCTATCGTTTCATGCATGCCGTTCGGGTAAAGAGCGGCGACTTTGGGGTTCTTCTTCTCGTGGCGGAATTCTCCCCAGACGAGTGCATTGATTTTCGGTGTCATATTTTTGAGGCTTTGCTCGGGGGGGCGCTAAATAAAAGTTTGTGTTTTTGATAGGCAAATCCAATTCATGATTTGATATCGATCCATCCATTTTCCACTTGCTGGCTTGCAATGGTGTTTCGCATTTTCGTCCCAGCTGAGCTCGATCCACTCGGGGCTAGAAAGATGCGGAGCGGCTTGTCCACCGCATGCGAGGAGGCGAAACGGCTGTCCGGGCTCATCGCCGAAGCGCACGATATCGATTTGAAAAGTGGGATCACTTCCGATTTGGCATTGCGGACGTGCGAGAGGCAGCAATGATCCGGCTCGTCCGAAAACGGGCGGGATTTTTCGGTCTCCAGCTATCTGCGCTTGTCCCGGACCTTCGAAAAATTCACCTGTTTCCAAATCGAACCATTTTCCTTTGGGGAAAACGACGAGGCGTTCCATTCCCTCCAACGGCATGGGGGCCACCATCAGATTTGGCCCAAGCAGAAATTGATCCTCGATATTTCTGAGTGCAGGATCGTCGGGAAAATCGCAAACGAGAGCACGGCAGACAGGAGTTCCCTCGAAGCGATATTCGCCGAAGGCGCTGTAAAGATAGGGGGCCATGCGAAGCCTGAAAGAAAGAAGGTCTTTGACACGCGCTTCGAACTCTTGCCAGCCGCACTCCAACTCGCCGCCGAGGTTTTTTGCAATATCGGTCTGCCTCCATGGTGGCAGGGGTAGCATCCATCCATTGATGAGAACCTGGGGCGAGACAACGGCAAGTTGAAGACGGCGGAACCACTCTTCGCGGGACTCTGCGTTCCGAAGTTCCGGACACCAGAGCAAGCCGCTGAATCCCGCGTTGATCGTGCCGCGAAGGTAGTCCTTGAAGTCGTAAAGATCGCTGTAGAGGACTGCAGGGATGGGAGCCGCGAGCGCACCGAGCGAGCGGGACTGGCAAAGCGTTTGCTTCCCGTTTCGTTCAAAAGCCTCGGCAATCGTGGAGGCGTAGAGATTTCCCATCAAGGAGTGCATTTGCTCTCCATCCATCCGGCTTGGAAAAGAGGAGTATTCCGGGAACGACCATGGGTAGGGCAGGAAGTCGGAGTTGTCGCACTCGTCCAATTTGAAGCCTGCGACTCCGGCGGCGAGAAATTCGCTTTCATGGTGCTGGATGAAGACCTCCCGAGCTTCGGGCAGGGAGAAATCCGGGACAAGGCCGTCCCAGACCGCAACCGAACCGGAGAGTGGCTTGAGCGGCGCGTAAAGTGGAGAGTCCGGGTGCACAAAGGCGTGTTCCCAGAGGTTGACTTGATAACCCATGCCCGCAAGTGAGCCGAGCATTTCACTGGGATTTGGAAAGGACTGGCGGTTCCATGTGAATGTGCAGGAGTAGGCGTGCTGCTGCCAACCCGGCTCGAGTCCAATGACATCGCAGGGGATTTCTGAATCCTGAAAGTCGCGGGCGAGATCGAGAACATCCTGTTGGCGGGACCTCCCCCAGGCGCGATACCAGACTCCCAGGCTCCACCAAGGCGGGAGAACGCCGCCTCCGGAAAAAAGGACATAGCGACGAATGGCATCGGCCATGCTTGGGCCTCCAAAAACAAAAAGGTCGAGGCCCTGGGTGTGGGGCACTTCAATCACGACCTCTGAAGAAGCTATTTTCTGGTTGCCGTATAAGTCTTCTGTGCCGGTTGCGAGATACTCCGCACGCTCGCCTGCCGGCCCTGCCAACTTCTCGCCCGGCTTGGTATGCGAGGCCACATAGAATGTCGCATAGCGGGCCGTGTCGATGAAGATTCCCAGCCCGCTTGTGGTGACAAAAAATGGCACAGGAGCGTGTGAATCGCCGGTATCCGCAACTGGATCGCTGTTGACTCGCAAGGTGCGTTTCTTTCCGGTTTGGCGAACGCTTTTCAACTGCAGCCCGAACCCGTAAACATCGGCATCAGCCAGCGGAATACGTATTAGGAGACCGCGTGGGGTCTTTTCCACAGTGATGTCGCCGAGGGAGATGGGAATCTCTGCAACAGGGGGTAATTGACCAAGTGCCGAGAGGTCTGGTGGCACGCGGCGCATCGAGGTTGGCGTCGCCTTCTCGCATTCGCCACCAGCATGGATTCGCCAAATGCCGGGCGCAAATGAACTGCTCTCCGTTTTCATGCTGCGGAGCGGACGCTACGCTCTTGCTCACTCAGAAACGCCAATCCCTCGGTCGCGAGCTGCTCGGGTGAGTCGGCCATCTTCCGCCAAATGCAGCACAGCTTGGCGATATTTGGCATGTTCGGGTCGAACGATTCGATAGTGACGCATCCATCGTAGCTCACTTGGTGGAGAGCCTTGAAAAAAGAGGCCCAAGGCACCTGGCCGCTGCCAGGAATTCCGCGCTGATTTTCACAGGCGTGTATGTAACCCAGATCGCTGCCAGTCTGCAGGATGGATTGAGAGAAATTATCCTCTTCACGGATCATGTGGAAGGTGTCGAGATGGACTTTCACGTTTGGCATTTCCACATCATGGATGAAGTGCACGGCATCGGCGGCTGTGTTGATAAAATGGGACTCGAACCGGTTGATCGGCTCGATGGCCAGAATGAGTCGGGGTGCGTTCCGTTCCGCGTGCTCGGCGATTTCTCGGTAGCATTCCACGCCCCATGCCCATTCGTCCTGCGACCTCATGCGACCCGTGAGGTAGCCCCAACCGCAATAGTTCACACCTCCGAAAACGCGGGCCCCCGTCTCTGCGCTGAGGTCGATGAGGCGTTTGCTGAGTTCGACACCGGCGCGGCGGATTTGAGCTTCGGGGGAAATGATGTTGTGTGTTGCCGGCATGCCATAGCCAGTGTTGATTTCAAGTCCGAGGTCAGTGGCGATGCGACGAACCTGAGCGGCGGGGAAGCCATCTGGGTCGAACGGAATGATCTCGACTGCGTCGAAGCCCATTTTTTGGAACTGCTCGAGGCGAGGGAGATCTTTGTCGAGAAATGTTTCACTGAATAACAGGGAGTGGATTCCGAATTTCATGTTCAAGATTGATTTTGGGATTGGTTGAAGCCTGCCTCGTGGATGCGAAATCCCAAGTAGGAGCCAAAGGCCTCCCGGAGGACTCGTGAGGTGCATCCGAAGCTGAAAGTAACATGGTGCGGGTAGTGGCGCAGGAGGGTGTTTTTGTAGAAGTCCAGCAACCCCGGGATGCGGCACCAGCCTTGGGAGCCAAGGGTGCGAGATTCGTCGGATTCGAAGCATCCCCCGACGACGAGGGCATTCCAAGAGCCGTCGGAGGACTGGGCCGCGCGGAAAAGTGTAGCATCGCCGGGTCGAACGCGGAGGTTTAAAACACCATGCGTCTTGGATTCCTCGACCGCGCCAGAGGGTGCCAAGATGCTGTGTGTATCGAGTTCGGGGCGAGTTTCCGCCATGCTTGCGGGAAAGACGCCGCAGTGCCAGAGGTTCACCAGATCGGGATCAGCGTGGTGGAGGTTGTTCCAATCGGCCAGAGCTGGCGCTGTGCCTCCTGCAAGCTGGAGGGCATGCATGGAGAGCGCGCCCAGGCCATCGGTCTCGCAGGCGCAGGGAACGCCAAGGTCTCCGAGGCGGCTCATCACGAAGCATGGACAGACTCCGAGATTCTGCTCGATGGATGTCCAGCATTGAATGGAAAGGGCGTCGAGATTTTCCGAGGCGATCCAGGCCCGCAGAACATGCTCGAGTTTTGCCATTCTTATCAAAGACGCCTCTGGCGTGCGCTGGGTATCGGTCGAGGAGCGCATGACAGAGAGGGTCTCCAGCGCGAGCGCATCAGGCACACCGTTCACGCGGGCCATGATCTCCGAGAGGTCGAGAGTGACTGTGGTAGGGCCCAAGCGTTGGAGGGATCGCTCATCGTATCGGCAAGTCCAGAAGGCATCCGGTCTTGCTCCAGCCTGGCCGTATCGCGCTGATCTCACGCCGCGAACGACTCGGCACACCGCGGCGAATTCTGCCAACTCTCTTCGGAAGGAGTCGGAATTCGGGTTTACCAGAACATCGGTGGCAATCGAATAAGTGGCCCCGATTTGACGCAGGGCATCGGCGATCGAGAGAAGGCCACAAAACGAATCCCTCCGCTTTCCGCCAATGCGCAACGGCCCGTCTTCCGGGCAGGCGTGCAGAAGGATCGGAACAGACAATCCGCTGCGCCGGATCGCCTGGGCTACGGCCTGCTCATCGCCAAAATTCACTGCCGAAACCAAGATTCCATCGACACGGTTTGCTGCAAACAACTCAGCGCAGAGAATGGATTCGGAGAGGCTCTCCACGCATCCCATGCGTGTTTGCTGTGGAGTGGGGCATATCAACTCGACTCCGATTTCTGTCGCCGCGTTTAGAATTGCCTCCCGCATGCGGGAGGCCAAAGTTTGGTCGAAAAAACCACGGCTTGCCGGCAAAAATCCGATTTTCAGTCCTTTGCGGTTGTTGCCAGCGGGTTCGTTGCGTGAGTTCAATTCGAGGTTTGCCAAGTTGCTCATGGAGGATTTTTAAAGATGTGACTTTCATTCTATGAGCGACTGAGTGGGGCGGAATCCCAGTTTTATGCGAATTGGTGCATTGTCTAGATGCCGCTTGAAGAGCCGTATTTATTGGAATATCTGCGAATGATGCCTCATTTGAAAGTCCTCTCGCAACTCCCCTCGTTTTCACTCAGCGTAGCCCTCTCGGGTTTCTTGTTTTCCATTCCGATACTTCACGCGGAACCGATTCTCAAATGGGCTGTCCAAGGCGATGCAGCTTGGAATGAAGCTGGTGTTTGGAAAACAGAATCGGGCGAAGAGTCTTCTTGGACGCCGGGTGCATCGGCCATTTTTTCTGACTTGAAAGCCCCCGAATTACTCGTGGATGTTTCCGTTCCAACCACAGCGACATCTCTGTGGGTTCAAAAAAATCCCCTTACCCTCGCAGGTGCCGGACCACTGGTCTTGAAATTTGATTCGAACCAAAAAGGTCATGCTGTGCGATCTGTTGATAACCTTATCCTTGATGTTCCGATTCAAATCGATGGCGGTGGATTCCAATCCTGGTTGATCGATTCAAAAAAATTTCAAATTACTGTCAACAAAGGCATATCTGAAATCACTCCAACGGGTATCTCGTTCGCATTTGGAAATCTCGTTCTCAATTCTCCCAGCACCTTTACTGGTGGTATCTCGCTGAACTCGGCCATTCTCACGATAGCAAATGATTCAGGCGCTGGCTTGGGACCGATTACTTGGAGAGATAAGTCCATCTTGGCCACTCAGGGAGGCGAGCGGGTTATTCGGAATTCCCTTGTGACGCCTTACTTGAATAATGAAATCCTCTGGACATTTCAAGGAGGCAGCCGTTTGACGGTTGATGCTCCGATTCTCTTGCACGGGACGGATAAGGCGGTTGTGGGAATGAGTATTGAGGAGGGTATGACGGTGGTTTTCAAGCAAGGCATCTGCCTTCCAGAGAACCGGAGTGCCGTTCCCGGATTGAAGCTGTCGGGAGGCAATGGCACGCTGGTTTTGCAAGGCGAGATGGCATCCACCGGCCCTTTGATTATCGAGAGCGGAAGATTGGAATGGAATACCTCTAGCGAAGGCTTGAAATCCGCCGTGCTCGGAGAGAAAGGCATTTTATCCGGGAGTGGGACGATCGGCCTGGCTGATGTGAATGGCGACTCGGGGACATTGGAAGCCGCTGGCACCATCTCGCCTGGCCAGGATCAAGGCGTGGGCAAGTTGAGCGTTACCGGCAATCTACAGGTTGGGCCTGGGTTTCGCTATCGTTGGAATTTTGGATCTCGGCCGAAGGAGGGCGACTCCATCGAGTTAGTTGGAAGTTTTTCCTTCAAGGGAGACTCGGGCTCTTGGGCATTCCTGGTATCTCCGGCGAACGGCGCGACATTGCCTCCCGGAGTTCATAAATTTCAGGTTGTTTCGGGAAGCGTCGATAAGGGGGTAACTGATCGTGCGGTGGTGGAGATCGACCCCGCGCTCCCGAAGGATCGCTACTCCGCAGTGCTAGCAACCGAGCCGGGAGGCTTGTTTCTGAGCCTCACGGTCAAGTGAGTTCGCTACAATTTACGAAGAGTTTTGCCCTCTATCCATTCCCCTTGGATGAGTGTCGAGCTTCGGTTGGCCGGAATTCCTTTTGCCCCGTCGTGGATCATTTTCACGAGCAGCTCCACGCCTGCTTCTCCAACCCTTTCGCTACACTCATCCACTCCGGAAAAACGGGCGGGAAAATTGTGCTTTGCTGCAAGGGCAAAGCCGATGTCTTTCGGAATTTTTAGGCCGAGTTTTTTGATCCAATCCGCCACGACTTCCAAGTGGGAAATGACCACATCAGGCTTGTTTTTATCAAACCAGATGCGGAAGGACTCGAAGTTCAGCGAGCGATCGACAAGGAGTGGCGCGGATTTTTTTCTATTACTCGGTTGGAACGCCAGAAATGCCGCAGTCCAAGTCCTGTCAATCGCCTCGTGTGTGCGAGCAAGGCATACAAAACCAGGATGCGAGTATCCCATCTTTTTCACTTTGCGCAGGATAGTTGCCATGGCGTGGAAATGATCGCTATCAACGGTGTGAAGCTGTGGCCAGAAGATGGTTGAGCCGAAGCTGACAGCTGCAAAATGATCCCAGTCCAATTTCAGTCGAGCCCGGGCCCGAGGCAATGGTGGAATCAAAAGGCCCTGGACATTCCGGCTCAGAAGAATCTGGGTCAATCGTGAGGGTGTGATGCCAGGCTCGCGCATCCAGATTTCATCGAGTGAGTAACCCAACTCCCCGGCGCGGCGCGCTGCCCCCTTGAAATAGTCGATGTTTTGGAATTCCCTCCATCCATTTCGAGTGGGGTATTTTGTGAGCCAGGCCAGCGCTCCCTTGTTTTGTTGGGCTTGATTGCTTGATCGGTAGGCCATCAAGGCCGAGAGCATCGGGTCTGGCTTGTAGCCCAAACGAACCGCCGCGTCTTTGACTTGCTGGCGAAGAGCACTTGTGATGCGCAAATCGTTTTTCAAGGCGCGGGAGACGGTGCTGTGGTGAATTTTCAGTTCCGCAGCCAAGTCCCGCAAAGTGGTTCGTTTTTCGGTTTTCATTCTACTCGGAGAGATGAACTCGTGCGGAAGAAGCTAATTCAGTTTCCGCCATGCAACAATGTGCAGAAACTGGACGGCGCTGGAATGATGATACCAAATTTCTGTTTTTTTTAACTGAATGGCATGCGCTTATAAAAAATATTAACTTGTCTGAATAGTGGGCCATGAGGGAAATTGCTTGCTTGGGAATACTCATGGAATACAGTTAAGTCCAGATAAATTTTATCAAAATTCCATCACCCCTCTTTATAAAAATGATCCGCCACCCGAAAAATCCCATCATTGCTCCAAAAGATATGCCCGTCGAATGCTCGGCTGTTTTCAATGCGGGAGCCGTTCGCTTTCATGGAAAGTTTCTTCTCCTGCTCCGGGTGGAAGACCACGCACGTCAAGTCATCTTCCACACCGCGACGAGCGATGATGGTGTATCGTTCGATATCAATCCCGAGCCTATCGACTATCCCCTGCGGGCGATTGAAAAAACCTATGGTTCCTATCGGTTTGATCCTCGGATCACGCCGATCGACGGGGCATTTTACATTTGCCATGCGGTTTGGATCACTGGACTCGGCTGCATGATTGGCATGGCGCGGACGGAGGACTTTGTCCATTTCGAGCCGACCCCTTCTTTGTCCCTGCCGCACAATCGCAATGCTGTTCTGTTTCCGGAGAAAATCAACGGCCTCTATGCACGACTGGAGCGTCCACAAGATAGTGACAGCGGGCGGATTTGGATAAACTACTCGCCCGACCTTCGCTATTGGGGGGATGCCAAGCCGCTCGACATTCCGACGCATGTCTGGAGTTGGAGAAAAAATGGCGGTGGGGCGGTGCCGATCAGGACATCCGAGGGGTGGTTGACGATTTACCATGCGACGGCCAAGACGGCTTCTTCGGAGAATTATTACCTTGGCGTCATGCTACTGGACTTGGAAGACCCATCCAAAGTTCTCCACGCCAGCCGGAAA
>Ga0247840_10010183_pt1 | contig 11831 bp, 9 predicted proteins | sample LaCruzMarch2015__FD_192404 | JGI IMG/M metagenome (GOLD analysis project Ga0247840, IMG submission 192404) | Freshwater microbial communities from meromictic Lake La Cruz, Castile-La Mancha, Spain - LaCruzMarch2015_17m | ecosystem: Environmental > Aquatic > Freshwater > Lake | place: Spain...
CAGAAACGACATGGCGGCGATCAGCTCGGCTTTACTGCCCGCCTCCAGGCCGTGGTGATAACGCGCGCCGAAAACACAAATCTCTTCAACCACCTGCTGCTGCTGGTTCACCTTGATTGGATAAACACCGCGGTAGTGTCCGCGGTAATTATATTCGGCAATCGCCCTGGAAAAGCTTTCGTGAAGCTGCTTGATGCGTGCGTCAAGGATGTCGCTCAAACGCACCAGCACCGGCAGATCGAACCCGCGCTCCTGAATACCACGCGCCACATCCATAAGGCTGACCGACGCTCCGCCAGGGCCGTCCGGATGAACCGCCACCTCGCCTTTTTCTGAAATACTGAAATAACCGGCACCCCAGCTTTCAACGCCGTAAAGTTCTGTTGATTGAAGAGACGACCATTTTCCGTTTTCAGTCACTCGCGTTCCCCCTAGGTTAAAAAGTGGCGTTGGTTTTACGTCCTGCGTCTCTGGTTTAAAAGCGCATTTTTACAAACATCGTAAAAATTATCCGGAACATTTCGAACGCCAAAACCGGCTCAGGCGAGAACTCGCGTAAGAACCTCGGCAACAGCCTCTTTTTTGACTGGCTTGGAGAGGTACTCATTCATTCCCGCTTCAATGCATTTTTCGCGATCGCCGGTCATAGCGTGAGCCGTCATGGCGATAACGGGAAGCCCGGCAAACGCCCCGCCGAGTTTACGAATTTCACGCGCCGCGGTGTAGCCGTCCATCACCGGCATCTGACAGTCGAGCATCACCGCATCAAAGGGTTCTGTTTTAAGTTTTTCGAGCGCCAAAAGACCGTTTTCAACCACCACCACCTCGATGCCGAGACTGGCCAGAATTTTACGGGCCACCATTTGATTGACCTGATTGTCTTCGGCCAGCAGAACGCGGGCTTTAATCTGATAAAAAGGCCGTGCGGCAGGAACGTCATCCACCCCGCATTCGCCCGAAAGCGGCAGCGTTACCACAAAATAGAAAGTGGAACCGGAACCGGGTTCGCTGTGCACACCAATCCGCCCGCCCATCATTTCGATCAGTTGCTTGGAAATGGAAAGCCCAAGACCGGTACCGCCGAACTTCCGCGTGGTGGAGAGGTCGGCCTGAGTGAATTTTTCAAAAATAACCCGCTGCTGATCCGGCGTAATGCCGACCCCTGTGTCGCGCACACTGACCCGCAGTGTGGCGGATGTCGCCGATTGGGCGATTGTTTTTACATCAACAAAAACACCGCCGCGAATCGTGAACTTAATGGCATTGCCAACCAGGTTGGTAAGCACCTGCCGGATACGCACTTCGTCGCCGACCAAACAGGCCGACACATCCTCCGGATAGAGGAATTCCAGCTTAAGTCCTTTGGAAATCGCGTCGGGCATGAAGATTTCGCGCACCGTTTCAACAACGCGCTGGAAATGAAACGCCCGTTTTTCCAGCTCCAGACGGCCGGCTTCGATTTTCGAGAAGTCGAGTATGTCGTTAAGAATCGTCAGCAGAGAGTAAGCGGAATGCTGAATCGTTTCGGCGGCATGCTTCTGCTCATCCTTGAGATCGGTCTCCAGTAGAATATCCGTCATTCCGATCACGCCGTTCATCGGAGTGCGCAATTCGTGACTCATATTGGCCAGGAACTCACTCTTGGCCCGGTTGGCAATTTCGGCGGCTTCTTTGGCTTCCAACAGGTCGCGCGTACGTTCCTCAACACGCTGTTCCAACCGCGATTTGGCGCGGTCAAGGTCGTCGATCAGTTTTTTCAAAGAACGGCGCATGACATCCATCTGCTGGGCCAATCCGCCGATTTCATTTAACCGGCTCACCGGTACCTTTTTTTCGAGATGTCCCTGAGCAATCTCCTCGGCGGCAAGGGAAAGTTCCTGCACCGGCATAAAGATCAGCCGGTGAGTCAGCAGAAACGTAGCGATCGAAAGGCTGACGACCACCAGCATGGTGATCACAATAATTATAAGCACCTGCTGCCCGAGAGCCTCCCAGACATTCCGGTTGGACGCCACCAGCCGGATTTCTGCTGTTTTTCCATCCGGAAGCTGGATCGTTGTTGTGCCCTGTATATAGCGGCTCTCAGCCACCTGCTCGCGATGGGTCACCCAGCCGAAGCCGTAAATCACCTTATTGATCTGGATTTCCGGTTTTTCCGGATTACCCAGTGTCAGCCCGGCAAAAACAATGTCGCGGTCGTTGAGAAGGTATTCCAGAAAATGGCCGATTGATTTCTCATTCCGTTCGGTAACCGGTTCTTCCAGCGCGATTTTGGTAAGCAAAAGCTTTTGATCCATATTGCGCTGGATTTCTGTTTCTACCGTCGTTTTTTCCTGAACAATCAGCACTCCGGCCACCGTGAAAAGAACAATGCTCACCACGATGGTCAATACAGCCGGAAGCACGAAGGCCAGACTCCGGAAAAAAGATGTCATTCGCAGTTTCATTCCTGTGGCAGAGAATAGCCGCGCCGGGCTGAAAAAACAACTGGCTTACCCCTTTTTCTATTGTCCAACCCGCCCGCCGTGCTACATTGTGCGCCTTCCAAAAACGGAGAAACCCATGGCAGCAAAGAAAAGCGCATATGCAGAAGCCGGCGTCGATATCGACGTCATGATGAACTCCCTTCAGCGGATCAAAAAGAACGTCAAAACGACCAGCACCAAAGGCGTCATGAGTGAAATCGGCTCCTTCGGCGGACTCTTCCAGTCGCCCGGCAAAGAATTTCTACTCGTCGCCAGCGCCGACGGCGTCGGCACCAAGCTTAAAGTCGCCCACATGGCCGGCAAACACACCACCGTCGGCCAGGATCTCGTCAATCACTGCGTCAACGACATTCTCGTACAGGGCGCGACACCGCTCTTCTTCCTCGACTACCTCGGCACCGCCGCCCTTTCCGGCAAAGTATTCGAAGACGTCATCGCCGGATTCTGCAAAGCCTGCCGCGAAAACGGCTGCGCGCTGCTCGGCGGCGAAACCGCCGAAATGCCCGGCCTTTACCCGAAAGGCGAATATGACCTCGTCGGCACCATCGTCGGCCAAGTTGAAAAGAAAAAACTCATCACCGGAAAAACCATCCGCAAAGGCGACGTCATCATCGGCCTGCCCTCCACCGGCCTCCAGACCAACGGCTACTCGCTGGCCCGCAAAGTCATCTTCGAAAAAGCCGGCAAAAAATTGAGTGATCTCGTCCCCGGCACCAAGCTCACCTTCGAGAAGGTTCTGCTCGCCATCCATAAGAGCTACCTCAAACCCGTCGTCGCCTTGATGAACAAAGTTCAGGTGCGCGGCATGGCGCACATCACCGGCGGCGGACTGGTCGACAATGTTCCGCGCGTCCTGCCGAAAACCGTCGACGCTGTCTTCGACCGCTCGACCTGGAAAACGCCCGCCATCTACGAATTCATCGAAAAAGAAGGTAACGTCGATCACGAAGAAATGTACCGCGTCTTCAACATGGGTATCGGCATGGTGATTTTCGTCCGCCCGGACGATGCCAACACGGCGCTGGCCGCCATCCGCAAAGCCGGCGAAAAAGCCATCATCATCGGCCGCGTCGAAAAAGGCACCGGAATATCGCGCTTGATCAATTAGGCATCAGATATTCCATTCAATACCGGTGATTTCGGGATAACCTTTATCGGCGCGGACGAGAAGCCAGTGCACGGCTCCAAAGACGGCGAATGGAATGATTACCGCGTAGAGCATCAGACGGAAAAAACTGAAGTGATAGAGCGGCTCCGGAATCGCGACGTAAAGATTCCAGAAGATCAGCAGACAGCAAACCCAGACGCATCCGAAGTTCGGGAACGCGTCGCCGGAATACATCCATTTTAATCCCGACGTGCGTTTTTTGGTGAATGGAAAAAACAGATTCGATCCCATATGGCCGAGCTGGTCTTCAAGAATGTGGATGGCATACGCACCAAAGACCACGATACCGGCCTGCCACATCCAAAGTGACGCCAACCCCACCAGCAGCGCGGCGAAGGTGAACGAGTGCGACCATTCGCGATGCCATGACAAAAAATCGATTTCGACAACTCCGGCTTCATCACCTTTAAACATGAAGCTGGGCCCGTCAAAAATATCAACCGTGTAAACCGAATCATAGCTTTGCCTGACCGGCGCGGATAGTTTCGCGACAGCAACAGGCCGTTGCTCCGGCAACGTATCAGGCTGCGGCACCTGCCCTGTACTGACGACCGGGCCGAACTGTACGCGCACTTCGCCGGCATCGGAATCGATCCGGATACGGTACTGCCGCCAGTTATCGGCACTCAGTTGCAACGTGCAAAGTTTCAGGCGCACCGGCCTGCCGGTCGCGGCGGCCTCCGACACGGCGGCGGCGATGGCATCGGCGACCGGTTGCGGATCGAGCCGGTCCGGACGGGGCTCGACGGAAACGTCGTGGCGGTAGAAATAGCGGTAGAATTTAAAATCGATGGTATCGGGCAGAATTCCAGCCGCCGCACCGAGAATGAAAAAAGCGGGATTACCGTTTTGCGCGGCTTCGACCACCCACGGACAGAAAGAAGCCGCCGCCACGCCGGAAATAAAATGGGCGATGCCTTTCATTTCAGTAATCCTAAAAATGCGGCGACCGGTTCGCCTGCACCGGACATATTGCAGGCGATCGGCAGCAGCAATACACCGAGACAGTTTAACCGGCGCGAGCCGAACAGCACCGGAATCAAACCGATACCGGCGGCAACCGCCATGACAAACAGTCCGGCCCGGCCGGTGATGATAAAAACGAGGGCAGCAATGATGCCGAGAGAGAAAACCGAAATGCGGCGGTAATCGATTTTACCGATCAGTTTGAGCGTCCATTTGGTGAGCGGTGACAGAAGTAAAAATGAAACCGCGCCGGACAGTGCGATCGAACCGAGCGCGAGATAATAATCGCCCCGGGTGTGCGGCATATAAAGTCCTTTAACGATCAGTGCGCCGCCGCCGCGTGTAAGAAAAAGCCCCGGCGCAAAAAACAGCATGAGCGCGCCGGTGTAATAAACGACCTTGGAAACGCCCTGCGATATCATAAAAACCCGTTCGTCGCGCTGGGCCGTGGCGTGACCGGCGAGCAGTCCACCGATACCGCCGGTGATCACCGGGAAGAACGCGGCGAAGCCGCCGCCGATTCCGCCCGCCACGCTACTGCGCAACAAAACGTCACCGTTGATATTGAGTGCGTCGCGCACATATTGCCTCGGAACTTCCGTACCGCTGATGGCGTTGAGCAGGCACCACGGAATGGCGAAGAGTCCGGCAAACGCGGGCATGATGTTCTGAAAGGCGTTATCGACGGAAACCGGCGGACGGTACAACAATAGAAAGCCGAGCAGGCCGGAGAGCAAGAAAGTCAGCAGACCCGCGCCGAGCGTTGACCAGGCAGCGGAAAATTTACGCCAGCCCGCCGGGCCCCGGTTGCCAAACTTCGGCCATTCGGTCATCAGAATAAACGTAATGACGACCCAGAGAATCCAGTGCATATGCGGGTTTAGCACATAACTGACAGCCGGCAGAAACTTCGGCGCGAACGGGCCGATCAGAAACACGAGCATGAAAATTCCGGCGAGACTGCCCGCACCGATCATCATGGCGCCTTCGTAACCGAGACCGGCCATCAGATATTTTTGGCCGGGCATCACCGTGAAAATCGCGCTTTCGTCCGGCGCGCCGAGCAGCACGGAAGGAATGGTGTTGAGCACCGACCAGCCGGTGACGAGGCCGAGCATGAACGGAATATAAAATTCCGGCATGGCGGCCAGGCCGCTCCCTTGCAACGAATAGAGAAACAGCGCGACCAGTCCCATGACATTATAAATATGCAGGCCGGGCAGAACAGCGAGGAAACAGGCCAGAACCGTTCCGGCAAGCACCGCGGCCACCGCTGTGAAAATCATTTGCCAGACTCCGTAACGCGCAGGTCGCCAGCCTCCCGCACTTTGAGCTGTATCGTGTCTTTATAAACGTCTACCCGTCCGCTAACGCTGATATGCTTTCCCGGAGCCGGGAGTCTTTTGTTCATCCCCTGAAAAACATCGTTCCAGAAAATCACCGCCAGAACCGCGCCGTTTTCTTCCAGTATCAATGTGTACGGCGCTTTAGAACCGGGTCCGGGCACGTCGATGGCTTTAAGAATACCGGAGACCGTAACCAGTTCACCTTTGTGCGCGGCGGTGACATCCGCAAGCCGAAGACCGGTTCCCGCCGCCGGATTGGCGGCCGCTCGTTTGCGATTCAATATAAGCTGATCGGTCGCCTGAATACGCAGTCGGGGTTCCTGATCCGCGCTAACACTCAAACTGCCGGCGACTTCGATCCGGTCGCCACGCTGCGGCAGTTTGCCGTCGGCTTCCAGCGCTTGCGCCTGCGCCCGTCCGCCCATGACAGTGATTTCGCCGCTGCCGTCTTTCATATCGAAGACGATGCCGCCGGATTCAAAGACATAGGCATCGCGCGTGACTTCACCAGCCATGCGGACATAGGCGAAGTTCATGGTCGGCGCAATATCAGCAATCCGGACAAGCGGGATATCGCGATTCACAGAAAACAGATAAAGGAAAAACAGTCCGGCCGCCGCCAGGACCAGCGAGGCATACCGGAGAACCCGTATTTTGAGCGGACGTTTAACCTGCAGTCCGTAAACGGGATAGTTCTCGCTGCCAGCATCCGGTCTGTTCATGCATTCCTCCTGTCAGAAGGAAAGACAGAATCATTTCGCGGACGAAATAGCCAGAACTTGTTTTATCTCGAAAAGAAATATCTGTACACCGAAGTCTATTCAACCGCCTTAAAAGGCACCGAAAAATACGGTGCTGAAGGTGGTCACCGGAGATGTTTCGCGCATGTCGTCAATGGCGGCGCGCAGTTCTCCAAGCAGTTTCTGCGCTTCGACATAGATTTGATCGTCGTTAATCAGCTTGCCGAGTGTGCCTTCGCCGGAACCGACTTTATCGGTAATCGAACGGAGATTCGCCATGGTCATACTGAGGTCATTATACAGCTTGTCATCTTTAGACAGCAGCTTACCTAGCGTGCCTTCACCCTTTTCCAAACGCCCGCTGACTTCCTGCAGGTTGGCCATAGTCGCTTTCAGGTCATTATAGACCGTCTCATCATTGATCAGTTTGCCGACCGTTCCTTCGCCCTTAGCCAGCTTGCCGCTGACATTGCTCAGATTGTTATAGAGCGTATCGTCATAAATAAGTTTACCAAGAGTTCCTTTGCCGGCCGTAACCTGATCGGTTATCTCACGGACACTCGCCACGGCGGCACCAAGTTCTTCGAGCAGGTCCGTCGGATCCGTACCGACAATGACAGAACTTTCAGAAATTGGTGTAGCACCCAGCGGGCCTTCTTCGATCTTCAGCTGTTTCCCGCCAAGCATCGAAGAGGAAACCACTTCGACCTTATACCCTTCACGGAACTGCACCGGCACATCGAGGTCGGCGCGAACAATGACCTGATTATCTTTCAGCGCCGTTTCTTTCACCACGCCCACTTTCATACCGCGCAGGAAAACATTGTCACCGTCGCGCAACCCGCTGACTTCGCCGAAGGCCACAGCCACAGGATATTTCTTCTGCAGAAAATTCTGCCGGCTCAGGATGATGGTGAAAACACCCAGAGCGATGAGAATAATGAACATAAAGAAGCCGACAAGGACTTCGATGCTGAGGTCTTTATTATATTTGTCTGTCATGTTGCTCCATCCCTTTCTCCCAGGCACCCCGGCGGGTAATATACTGGGACTCGAGGAAACGTTGAACGGTTTCGTTGGTTGATTGAATAAATTCTTCCGGCGTCGCGTTTTCGACGATCTGACCGCCGTCGATCATCATAATCCGCGTGCCGATTGCCAGCGCACTGTGAAGGTCATGCGTAACCACAACACTGGTGATACCCAGTTCGCGGCGCAGATTTTCGATCAGCTTGTCGATCAGCCGGGAGGTCACCGGATCCAGACCGGAGGTCGGTTCGTCGTAGAGAATGATTTCAGGATTCATGACGATGGCGCGGGCCAATCCGACGCGCTTCTGCATACCGCCGGAAAGATCGGCCGGGAACTTATCCATCGCCTCTTCCATATTAAGCAGGCGCAGTTTTTCGCGAACCGTCTTTTCGATTTCCGTCTCGTTCATTTTCGTATGTTCGCGTAGCGGCAGTGCCACGTTTTCAAAAACATTCAGCCATTGGAGAAGCGCCGCCCCCTGAAAGAGCACACCGAAACGGCGGCGCATACGTTCGAGTTCGGCGCCGCGGGCTTCATTGATAACGTCGTCGCCGATGCGGATCACGCCGCTGTCCGGACGCATCAGCTGCACCATGTGCTTGAGCGTAACGCTCTTGCCCGCACCGGAAAGGCCGACGATCACAAACGTTTCGCCCTTCGGCACTTCAAAACTGATCTGATCGAGAACAGTTTTCCCGCCGAGCCGCTTGGTGACTTTGTCGAAAATAATCATATGTAAAACAGCCTTGTGATCATGTAACCGACAACCAGGATCATCAGGAACGAAATAATCACGGTCTGCCTCGTGGCGCGTCCGACACCAACGGCGCCTTCGGTTGTGTTAAGACCCTGATAGCAGGCGACCGTGGCGATGATAATGCCGAAGACGAACGCTTTAAAAAGTCCGACGTAGAGGTCTTTGTTTTCGGCGTACCGGGTAGCGTTGTCCAGATACGCCTGAAACGCCACGCCAAGCTGCGTGGAGCCGACAATTCCGCCGCCGAGAATGCCGAGGATATTTGTGTAAACGGTCAGAATCGGCAGCATTACGGCCAGCGCCACCAGACGCGGCATCACCAGAAAGCGGTTGGGGTTGATCGACATCACTTCCAGCGCCGAAATTTCTTCCGAGACGGCCATCGTGCCGAGCTGGGCGGCAATGGCTGAACCGACGCTGGCCGCGATAATCAGCGCCGTCATAAACGGCCCCATTTCACGGATCATCACAATGGTAACCGCCGTGCCGATATTGACCTCCTGCCCGAAGCGGCGCAGTTCGAGGCCGGTCTGCAGCGCGAGGATCATGCCGGTAAAAAACGCCACAACGGTAATGACACCGAGGCTCTTAATACCGGTGACATACAGCTGCATAGCCGTCTCCCGGCGTGCGCGCGGTTTCCAGATGGTGCGGATGTAAAGTGTCGCCGAGGCCAGCATGATGAGCGCATTGCCCATATCATGACAGGCAATCAGAATGATCCGCCCAAGACGGTGGAACGACCGTACCGGCAGGTGCAGATACCGGTATATCTCTTTAAACGGCGCAATCATTTCTCTTCCCCTGAATGGACAAAATAAAAGAGGCGAAAATTCTGTTTTTCACCGTCTCTTTTATACGCCAGCAGTCCTTTCAGTAAAGACCATTCCTTATGGTCCACCGCCGGGTTCTGCTCGCTATGCCAGACAAACCACAGGATATCCTTACGGACAACCCCGTCCGTATTTGTCCGCTTATACAGCGTCCAGAGCGGCGCCCAGTTGCGCTCGACCGGTGCGCTGTTTTTGAGCGGCCAGAGTTCCAGCATCCGGAACCGGGAGGTCGCGCCTTCGCGCTGCCAGCTCATCAGCGGCCAGATTTTCCAGTAATTAGAAATTTTCGTCAGTTTTTCCGGCGAGGTACCCTCTTCGTGCCGGACCGTGTAATCCTGATAAAAAACCGGCAGCGCCATCCGGCTGGTTTTTACCAGATTGGTATCGCCCCGCTTCTCCGACCAGAGCAGCGGCCAGAGCAGGAACGTGCGGTGCGTCGGCCCGGCGGTGTACCGGTCTTCGCCCCAGAGCGGCCAGATGTAAAACTTACTGTGCGGCTCGCTGATAATCTTCTGAACAAACGGCCATGGACAGAAAAGACGGCTCTGCTTTTCGCCGTCCGTAAACCGGAAGAACGGCGGAATCACCCACCAGGTGCTTTCCTTCTCCATTTTCGACCGGCCGCAAACCGGGAAAAGAATCCAGGACTTACCGGAATTCCCCGGATAAAAATATTCGGCGGACGTCCAGAACGGCCAGAGCACAAACTGCTTCTCATATTTTCCGTCCAGTACCGACCGCCCATAGATAGGGAAAACGCGGTCGCGCTGAATACCGGTGCCGCGGGTATGCGAATAAATCGGCCAAAGCACGCTGGTGGTTTTCACGTCATTGATCCGGCTTTGTCCGTACACCGGAAAAAGTACAAACAGGATTTCATCCCGGCCCAGAAATTCCTTAATCGTTCCGCCGAGAGGAAACAGCGCGAAATAGCCTTTGCCGTTTACGTCGCGCCCCTGGAAATAAACCGGCAGCAGCCAGCTGCGGTCACGCGGACTGGCATCCTTGGCATCAAACGTGTGCGTGAACCAGAAAATCAGCGCGCGGGAATTCTGCTCGTCCTTAAACTCCTTGCGCGAATAGAGCGGCCAGAAGTAGTCACGGATTTGCCCTTCTTCGACAACCGTATGCGAATAAAACGGACGAACGGCAAAAAAGGAACCCTGCTCCGTCCGGATGTTGTCATAAAACGGAAACAGACTGCTCGCGGCGGCCGCGCCGCACAGTGTCAGACAGATAAATCCGTATAGAAAAGCCCGTTTCATTGCGGCCGAGAAACTACCAGAGCCGGCCCCAACCCGCAAAAGGTTTCTTCTAGCGGCGGATGTCAAGGGTTTAGAACTTTGGTCGGACACCCCCCCCACGGATTTGTCCAACCTGTGGTGTTGGGCAGGTAATAGACGGTCGCTCTATTCTTGGTCATGCAGAGCGAAGACGCGCCGATGGGAGCATTACCTTGGAAATAGATTTTCGACAGGCGAATACAGTGAGCGAAAGCATAGCGTCCGATGCGGACGACGCTGTCGGGGATTATGATGCTGGCCAGATTGGGGCTGGAAGCGAAAACACTGTCTCCAAGGCTGGTAACGCCGGTTGGAATCACGATGTTGGTCAGGCTGGTGCAGGAATTGAAAGCCTTCATCCCTAAAGTAGTGACGCTGGAGGGAATCGTATAGTCACGTAAAGTGGTACCCGCTGGGCACTGGATGAGCGAAGTTTGGCTCTTATCGAATAAAATTCCATCTTTACTGCTATAGAAGGCATTAAGTTCGTCCACCGCTATCGCTGTTAGGTTGGGACAGCCATAGATTGGAGCCATTCCGATGCTAACCACACTGCGTGGAATTGTGATACTGGTCAGGCCGTCACACTCTGAGAACGCGTTGTTCCCGACACTGGTGACGCTGTCGGGAATCGTAACACTGGTTAGGGTGGCGCAGCGATAGAACGATGCGTCTCCGATGCTGGTGACGATCTTCCCGTTTATGGTGGAAGGAATGACAACTGCGCCGCCGGAACCGGTGTAGTTGGTGATTGTGAGATTGTTTCCGTCGATTGAGTAACCAAAATCACCGGACGATTCGCTCTGCCAATTTCCATCTGCCGGCAACGAGATGCTTGCCGTGGCGGGCGACGATTTGCTCTTCTTTTTATTCTTCTTGGCGCTTGCCGTGGCGGGCGGAGTGGCACCGTCCACATCGCTCGTCACGCTTGGCTTCATCAGCGCGATGTCGGCTAGGACAATGTCACCGGATGTGTCGGCAACCAACACAGGGGTCTGCTCATTTTTCTGGTTCTCGTAGGTCCAGTCCCTGACGCTGTCGTACACGTAGTCGGCTAAGGTCTGGTGCGTTACCTTTCGGTCGGCATTTGCCGCTTTCCCAGACAAACCATCCAGTATAGCGGAGGTAAAGACGCTGTGCCGCCCCTGCTTGTCGGGCCAGGAAACCTGATCTTTTTCACAAGAGAGCAACATGACTAAGTTGCCTACTGTTTTGAGGTC
>Ga0247840_10010184_pt1 | contig 11826 bp, 12 predicted proteins | sample LaCruzMarch2015__FD_192404 | JGI IMG/M metagenome (GOLD analysis project Ga0247840, IMG submission 192404) | Freshwater microbial communities from meromictic Lake La Cruz, Castile-La Mancha, Spain - LaCruzMarch2015_17m | ecosystem: Environmental > Aquatic > Freshwater > Lake | place: Spain...
ATACTGCTCAAACCACGACATTGGTCGTGAGCAGTTTGATGTCATGTGAATGGAAGTGTAATTAGTATTGCTGACATCATCAGCAAGATACCTAAGGATGTCGAGATAACCCGGGTGAAATGTAGGCTCGCCACCGCTAAGAGAAAAGTGGAAACTATTAAATCCATTGTTACGTGCCTGCCTTTTTATTTCGTCGATTGTTTTGAGACATAACTCTGTAGGTCTATGATCTTTCCTGTCGGATCTTGCATAGGGCCAGCAGTAACTACATCTATAGTTGCAGAATCTTCCAAGGAGCCAAGATACAGTAAATATGTCTCGATATAAGAGTGTCCGCTGTCCGACTTGAACAATGTCGTTAAACGGGATTTTGGTAAAGTCATAGTTGCTCCATTTTAAATCTTCAGTCATACCATTTACTATTCTGCATAGGATCTATGCTTACTTCATTTATATTAACATAACTTGGCTGATCAATCAACCATTTTATGTATTGTGCTGCTTCATCAATATCTAATGTTTTTCTATCTGGATGTTTTTCTTGATTATTGCTTAACGTACCAAAACTTATGTAGCTAACTTTAGGAAAAAGATCCCAAACTCCTCCTAATGCAAGAGTATTTGAATAATCTCTTAGAGCTTTTTTTTCAGCATTGTAAAGCCAAGGTTTACCATTTTTAACTCGGTCTGTTGTGCTTCCTACACAAATAATGTGAGGATTGTGATTGTTTTCCACACAGGTTTTGTATATTCTTTCTAATAAGTTGGTTTGTTCAAATCTCCACAAAGCTGCACAATTAACAATTATGCGATGATCTAAACACATGTTAGAAAACTGTTGCTGTGTGTTTCGGTCTGTTAAATCAAATCCAGTTGCTCTACTACAGAACGTAGCATCAGGATAAATTTTAAAAAGACTGCTTGCTATCCCTTTGTCTTTGTTGCCAGTTATTATCATATATGTTTCCTCAGTAGTGTTTAAAATTAAATTAGTTTGTTATTGTAAGCATATTCTGCAATTCTAGGCACTTGTTCAAAAGCATTTACACGGTGTAATTGATCCTGAAGTTTTACAATTTCTTTAAAATCAACGTTTTTATTTTTTTTATTTTTTAAATAAGTTGAAAATTCTTGAAATGCATGATTGTATGCATACTGTGTTGAGTCTGTATACGTAGTTTTATAACTATTAAGAAATCTTGTTAATAGAAATTCTTTAATATCGTCGTTTAGGTTAACAATATCTATTGCCTCGGGATAATGCACAAATGTTAACTTAAAGTTTGTATTTATTTCGTAGCGTGTTTTAATGTCATCCAGTAGTTCTGCAATGTCATTGATTATGTGATCCATGTAAAATGCATGATATGCAGTGGTGGTACAAACAAACGAAAAATGTTTAACTGCTCTAGACTTGGTTAAAACTTCGTGAACATTTTTAATTATTTCATCATAATTACCATTTTGTCTAAAATAATTAAAACATTCCCCGGTTCCGTCTAGACTTACAGTAACTCTAACATTTCCAAACTGTTCCCATAGCTCTGTTAAGTTATAATTTTTAAATTTTATTACACTAAAATTGGTATTATATTCTAGTGTTAATTTTTTTGTATCGATTGTATTGCTGTCTATCAGCTTTTGTAAAAATTTATAATGTTGAATATGATATAATGGTTCGCCGCCACTAAACATAATTTTAGAAACATTTGGTATTATGTGTTCTATCAAATTGTCAATTACTGCATCACTTAATTCTGCTATAGAATTAGTTGCAGGAGAAATATGATCAAAATCTAAAAGATCAAGTCTGTCTCGTATTTCTTTATTATTTTTTCCTAAAATTTCAAATCTGCTGTTGCTGCGTGAATCACAGTGTCTACAAAAAAAGTTGCATACTCTACTGAATTTAATTTCTACTTCGTGGTATCGGTCTATTATAACATTATCATAATTAGGATTGAACCCGTTCCAGGTTACGTTTTCTTTCATTATACTTTCTTGCCTGTAACTCCTAATTCCCTTTTCTTCTTTGTACTTACAATCGCCGCAGCCTGCAGGCCATTCTCCATCTAACAACTGTTGTCGTATTTCACACATTTTGGTTGAGTTCATTGCTTCTGTAGGCAAAAACTCAGCAACCCTAGGAGTCGAGAATGCCATAGGATTAAACCTAAAGCAAGGAGTATAAAATCCCTTTTGGTGGAAATCTAGATGCCCCCAAGCGTAGTTACAATACAAAGATTTTTTACTCATTAGTTTACTGTTACCTATATTTTTCTAATTGCATTTCTTTGAAGCTGTAGTTCCAACTGATATTTCTAGTTTTATCCAAATCATCTAAATAATTCATAAAAGTTGTTCCATGGTCTTTCCAGAGATCTGTGTCAAGCATATGATTTATGTAAAACGGAACCTTGGGTGAATCGTCGCCAAACTCATAATTCTCGATGCGTTGTTGTATTATTTTCTTTAACTCTATTGGAAGTACTTGGGCACTCATATGCACTGGCCATTCTACATGATTACAAAATAAAAATTTAATATGCGGATAATTTTGTTTAATGTAGTCGTAAGTGTCAACTAGATAAAACATGCTTATGTTAGAACAGGTCCATTGTACTCCTATGTCAAAAGATTCATACTTGTTTGCATACTTTTGCATTAGTTCTAATTTTTTTTTAAACATATCCCACTTGATAGGAAATCTAAAGTATTCTCCAGGTACACCAATTGCATCAACACTTAATCTAATTACAACCGTTTTAAAGTTGGACAACTGATCAAATATTTTTTCTGTCAATAAAGTTCCATTACTAACATAATGCAGCGTTATTTCTTTAGCATATTCAGTCTTGGCAGTTTCTGCTATAAACTTGTTGTGCTGTTTGTTGGCAAATGGTTCGCCACCTAAAAAATTAAACTTTTTAGTATGTGCTAGATTTTCTTTAATGTTGTCCCATATAAAACTATCTTGCTCAATCCACTTGTTGTCGATTTCGTATGATTCTGTATTGGGATATTTGTTTAGCAATGGTTTGTCTTCGTTCCACTTGCTGCTTGCGCCTGTGCCGCAGTGAATGCATTTTAAATTGCATATAGTGCCAACTCTTATATCTATGTTTGGAGGATAATAGTCAACGCTACCGTCACTGTGAGTTGTGTCTATTAAGTGTTTGTTTAGATCATAGTGAAATTTGTTTTCTTCTATACGTTTACTGTGTCCATTCAGACTTTCAACATATTCGCATCGTTTACAGTTCTCGGGCCATTTACCTTCTAAAAATTCTCTACGAATTTTTTTAAAGTATTCGTTGTTCCATTCAGCCTCAATACTGCTACCTTTGAGTTTTACTTGTGCATTTTTTACAACTTGCTGATCAGCATATCCGCAAGTTCGTGGTCTTCCAAACGTGTTTGTGCTAAAATTGATCCAAGGGAGTATGCATGGTTTCATAAAAGATCTCTATTTATAATTCTATTTGCAAATTCTTCGTGACACTCTTTCCACATATGTCCAGATGGATATCTATGTTCTTTCATTTCGTTAACACACAAATCATGTAAACTTTGAGTGTTAATGTACGGTATATTAAAATCTATACCTTGATGGGTGGATGGCAGCACTTGTACAAACCGGACACTGTTATTCATTAAATAGTGAACGCATCCTTCATAAAAAATTTTCATTGCATCGGTACTTGGCACTATTTCTTCATTGTGTTTTGTAAGATGTAAATTGTATGCAAATTTTCCTTTTGACGTGGTATATCTAAACACTGGCGGTGCATCACTTATAACTATATCATCAGGTGTTATGTTTTTTTCTATTTGCTTAAATTTAGTAACTACCATGTCGATGCCGCTACCAGACACAGCTAAATTCACATACTTCATATTTTTCTTTTTTGCAATGTGTGCTGCATAGGTATTTTTGGGCCAATTATAATCACTGCTATTATCCAGTATCGGATACCAATGATTTCTAACCTGCTCTTCTCTAATAACAGGGGAATATTTTTCTTGCCACACATGAAAGTCAGGTACTTTATATCTCTCATAAAATTTTTTTATCATTTCTCGGGTAATATTGGGAGATAAACTGTGTCCTGCTGTGTGTGAACACCCTAACGCATATAAAGTTCCTGTCATAAAGATATTTAGCTGTACACTTGATTCATAAATATCTTTATGAAAGATAATATTACCAGAGAATATACCGCTGAGTGGTTACAATATGATCGACCACAACCTATGTACAGCAGTCACATTAATAAATTTTACGACAATTTCTATAAAGAAAATCCTATTCACACAGAAAATTTAGACGAAATATTTAAGAATAAATTTGTTGGTTGGCTAACCTCTCATGAATACAGCACGTTTAGTGGTATTGAATCGTTTGGTCGCCATGACATCATTAACGGTTGCACACAATACATTGATGATTTGTATCAACGGTGTGGAGAATTGCAAACTTTTGAAAATGATTACAAATATCACTGGCGATTAAATCCCAACATCAAATATACAACCGTTGACACACTCGACCCAACCAAAGAACTTTTAATATCAATGCCGTTTCCGTACTACGGAGACATACACCCTGACATGGATACTATATTAGATCAATGCTATAGCTTAAATATCCCAGTGCATATTGACGGTGCTTGGATAAGTTGTATTAAAGATATTAATTTTAACTTTGATCATCCTGCAATACAAACTATCGGTATCAGTTTAAGCAAAGGTGGACTTGGCGGTAATAGAATAGGTCTGAGATTTGCAAGAAAAACTCCAACCGGTGCTGTTACAATAATGAATGATTTCAACATGAATAGTCAAGCACTAGTTAGCATGGGTATTAAATTTATAGAAACAATTGGGCCTGAGTATTTTTGGAAAGTGTACAGCAAGTCTTATGATCAAGTTATTAAAGATTTTAACCTAACGCCAACTAAGGCCATTCACCTAGCTAGAAATTCCGAAGGAAATCCCGTAGGAGTAAGATCGTTGCTTAGATGTTTGATTAAGTAAATAATTTGGTTGGCCTATACTTTCTTTCAATTGGATCAAACATTTGAGAATTAATAGTAACTCCAGAGTCAAGGGTATATTGACCTACTTCGTCTATAGTTTCAAACTCTCCTTTTCCTATGCATAGACACAGCATTGGAATTTGTTTAGGCTTGCTAGGATTAGCAACAACTCCCCATCGATTATACATAATACTTGTCCATTCAGCAAGTATTTTATTAGGTATTAGAGTTGTATCGGGTCCACAGCCGATAAATGCAAAGTCATATCCAAAGTTTAATGCTTCTTGCATTATTGCGCCGCTATGTATTCCAACTTGCAAGTGATCATTGTCTACAATCTGTTCAGAGTCACTAACAACAGAATTTGAATATACCAAAATATAAACTAAGGGTGCTGTAGATATAGCAATCATATGCCGATTAGTTATATCATTATAAAAGAAATTTTTTACTAAAAAGTCTTTTATTTCTTGGTCTTGAATGTTAGCTTTTAAAAAACAAAAATTTGTATGATGTTGTACAGGAGTATTTTCTATACAATTATCTATAATACTTTCTAGTTCTCGAGGAACTGTAATATTTTTCTTAAATTTAACTACATTTCGTCTATCTTGCATTTTTTGCTCTAAGTACAATAAATCAGGGCCATGTTCAATTACATTCTTTAGTTTCTCTATTAACAAATGCAATGAGTTATGATAACTTGAATCTATTATTTTTGTTAATTCTTGTTCAAGTAAATTATATACTTCAAACTCTACATGATATGATCGCAGTTGTCTTACACCTTTGTGCCAGAACTTTGAAGAAATTCTACGTATGTTGTCGTTGATATTGTTAACTAAATCATTAGTAATAGCAGAATAGATGTATTCCAAGTCTCTTGTACACTTGTAATGATCAACTGTTCTTTCAAAATGAGCAGTTTTAACATAAGACACTAATTGTTCAATAATTTCTTTTTTACGTTCTCTTAACTGTTGGTAAAGTTGCATGTTTAATAATTCCATATTTCTCGAAACTCGTCACTTAAATCAAACACTGATGTATTTCTATTTTTGTCATCTGTTTCTGTTTTGTATTTAAACTTTTTTAAGTAATTGCTGTCAAACTTATAAGTTTTTGCAATATTAACAATACTGTCAGCTACTGGATGTTTTAAAGATTCTAAATATTTTATTTTTTTCTCTCGTATGTGATCTGGAATAGCTGTAATTTTTAAAGGAATTTCTCCATACACTGGACTGATGTCTACTGTTCCTTCAGGAAATTGAAAGAAATACTCAACCCATTCTTCAACTGTTACAAAATTGTATGCTGTTAGTACTGGCCTAAAACTGTAGCTGTTGGTTAATTCCAATGTTTTAGCCACGTTCTTTTCTAGTATTTTCCAATTAGCATTAGTTCTCACATATTCTAAAGTTTTACCAATTGCGTCTAATGATATATTAACATGTAAATCTTTGAATTTTTTAATTCTAGAACTCCACTCTAACGGTATAGATGAACAGTTGGTAGTATAACTGATCATTATCTGTTCATTGTATTTGTTGTCAATTAAATAATCTAAAATCTTATACAATTTTTTGTTAAAAGTTGGTTCGCCGCCGAGAATTGCAAACTCGCGTAAAGAAGAAAAATCGAAGTCAACTACATCGTCTGTGTTTCTTTTTTCAATATAGTTTTCAAGTCTACCCGTTTTAATATATTCCTCTTCTATCAAGTTAGAGCTATACGGACTGCACATTCTACATTTAAAGTTGCATAGGTTGTCTGGACGATAATCTATTCTCCATACTCGATCGTATTGATTGTATTTTTGAGATTTAGATTCTATAAAATGTCTCTGTGATAACAGTCCTTTTAATTCTACATGTATACATGCATCGCAATTGACTTTGATTTCTTCCATGTTGTGATCTATCATACTTTTTTTAATTTTAGTAAGATAGTTGCTGTCAAGATATTCGTTTACATTTCCAGTAAACCTTTTACCGTGCCATTCGCAGCATGGGCTTGCGCCGCCGCCTTCGTACACACCGGAGTACTGTATATTAGTCCACGGTGCATAGCAAAATGGCTTATCTTGTGATTTCGTCATATTCCCAACCAATCGTATCCCAAGTGTTGCAACCTCTATAGGTGTCTGTCATTTCTATGTGTGATTTTAACAATTCTAAATTTGTAGGATTATTAGAGTTATTTAAAATAGATACTAATTCATTTATTTGTTCTACTTCTACATCAGTGTAATCTACAAAAATTGCACTTTCAATTTCTTTAACTGCTTGTTCTCTAGCCCATTTAGGAGAGTTATCAAGACTGTACCACGGCGCACCGTTTAACCAGCTAAATCCTATTTTAAATCTTTCATCGTAATCTGTGTATTCTTTAAACCAAATAATACTGTCTGACAGATTTAATAAGTTTAAGTTGTGTGGCACTATCACAAACTCGCAGGTTATCCATGGATACTTTTTTAAAATATCTATCTTAGAAACAACATCGTTCCACTTTAGAGGCCAACGCAAATATTCATAAAAGTTTTTGCCAGACCCATCTATACTAAAGTTTATGTGTAAATGTTCAAACTTTTCTAATTTAACAATTTGTTCTTTAGAGAAGCTACCGTTGGTTGTAATATTTAATCCAGGCAATTTTTTGTTGCTTTCAATCAGCTTGTCAATTAACCTGTCAAAGTGTACGTTAATAAAAGGTTCGCCTCCAGAAATTTCTAGTTTCCTAATTGACTCAGCATTGTCTACAATGTCGTTTATTATATTTCTATACCAAGTTTTAGATTTTTCCCAATTGTGCTTTTTGTTTATCAGTGTCAACAGCTTAGGATCTGTAACAGTTTTTGACATTTCCTTATATTGTTTTTCTATTAAACTACTGCGACTAGCATTGCAAATTCTGCAAGCTGTATTACATTGATTGCCAAAGGTGATCATTATATGTTCAATACTTTCGTTTGGCCTGTCTTTATAATAGTTTGCTCTTTTTTGCCTCATGCTTTTTGCACCCGATTCTTCTTGTTTCCAACAAAAATTACATCCTGGTACTTTCTCACCATTTCCGAGATCTTCTTTTAGTTTCTTGAGCCATTCACTTTGTAGGTATGCATCAAAATTGTCAACGTCAGGCCGTTCGCCAACATACTGACAGCAGGGGCCTAAATTACCTCTGCTGTCAAAGTGTATCTGTTTGTAAGGCTCTGTGCAGAACGTACTCATTACATCTTGGCCTGTTCAGCTTGCCACTCCACCAAAAGGTCGTCATCTAACTCAATCATAAACGTCATTAACAGTCCCATCTTACTGTTCCATGTTTTTTTGTGTTCGCCACCTTTTGTGCCTTCATTTGTTGCATGTAATTGTACTGCATCAAATACACAAGGATTTCCTGGTGTCCAGTCAAACACCGTTTCTGGCGTTAATCCTTGTAGTCTACGATATGGAGTGTTCATATACTTGTCATAGAATACTTTGTCAAACGGAGTTTCAGACGCCGGCAATGCTTTTCCGTTGCCATCGTAAAATTGTAGATGACCATAGTCTGTTACAATTTCATAAATGCTGGCAATGTTTTTGGTCTCAGCGCCGCCATTGTACACCTTTGCCCAGCCAATGTCTCTTTGATCAAAGAATATAATTTGGCCGCCATCTAGCTTGTCTAAGTGAGAACCAACCCATAGTGGAGTAATAATGTTCTTCCATGTGGTATATTTACGCTGAGGATGGTTCAAAGGAACATGTTGCAACATATTGTTGTAACCTTTTTCTCTCATTGCATCTTGATGTAGTCCGTATTGCTGCGGAGTGATAAAATAGTTGCCGCCGATTACTGGAGATTTTTCAGCAATCGGTCCTAATATGTTATCAAACTTTTCTTTATAACGTTGATAAATTTTATTCATATTAACATCTATAATTAGTGTTCCGTTTCGATTTAGTCGAGGAACGTTGTATTCAGCCGTAAAAGCATTTTTCCAAAGCCAGTCGAGTTCTTTTTCTTCCCAAACATTTTCAAAGCAGTCAGCTTTACTTGAATGTCTACGTACATTCTCAATAGCAATTGGGTGGTCCATCGGTAACTGGTAGTAACCTGGTTCATCAATCATTTTGTGTCTCCATATATTTTTTTAGCTGAGGAATAACTTTCTCATAGTTTACATTATGTATTTTATCTAATTCTAAAGTAAATTTTTTAAATTCTTCAAACAGGTTGTTGTATTCTAGTATCGACTTATAGTATTCTGCATTGTGCTCATCTTTTATTTCATTTAAGTAAGCGTTGGGTAATACTCCTATACTTAAATGCTCAGGACTCATTAACACACTGCTGGTAAACTTTATACCAACTTGATTGGCAAATTCTTTTAAATTTTTAATATCGTGCAAGTTGTACGCTTGTACAGTTGAAAAAATATCTAAACTAACGTTAGGAGTGTTGTTTGAAAATTCTTTCCACATTAATATATTCTTTACGATGTTGCTCCAGCTTTTTCCGTGACGTATATAATCATTTAATTGACCTACCCCATCAACACTTAAACTTATTTCAAGACTATTAAATTTTTCTAAGTAGTCAATCCACTTTGTTGGAAACAGTGTGCAGTTGGTATTGCATTCAAATCTTAAATTTTGTATTATGCCCATGCTGTCTAAATACTCAAACAAATCTTTAATTTGCGGAGTAATAAAAGGCTCGCCGCCTAGATACTTTATTTTTTTCAAGTACCTTAAATCTACGTTGGCAAAGAGATCTTCTATATTAAACACTGTGGCCGGAGACTTAGATACAAAACTTTCTAAATTAGGGTTAAGTTCTAGTATCTTACCCCACAAAGTACTGTAAGTTGGATCGCACATTCTGCAAGCTAAATTACACTCATTACTCAAAGTAATTTCTATAAATTCTACTTGGTCTTTGCCTGACATTTCTCGATTGAAAAAATGTCTATAACTGCTGCCAGTTCTTTCTTCTTGAAGCTTGCATCGTAGACATCCTGGTGCCCATTCATTTTGCATTTCTTCTGCTAGATCTTGGTAGAATTCTGTAGCTTTGTATTGTTCAAAAGTATAGTCTTTTATATTGTAAGTATTAGTTCCATTAAATCTGCAACACGGAAACCAGTGCCCTGCTTTGATGCACATGTGATTTTTAAATGCATTGCAGTTAGGCACTGCCAAAACTCCGTTTTATCATTTCTATCTTTTTTCTAACCATCCAAGAACGTTCTTGTCCTGCTAAGTCTGTAATCAAGTCGTTTGCTTCTTCTAATCTGTTAAGTCTAACTTCAAGCGTGTTGTCTCGAAATTTCCAATTCCAATCATTGTGCCAATATTCAAGTTCGTCTTTTACTTTTAACCACAGAGGTTGTGTTTCATCTAACATACAGGTATTTGCCATACTAATATACATTAGTTTTGTTTTTTTGTCATGCTTTTTATTAGCATACCCTAGGTCGTACAGCTTTTTAATTGTGCTTAAAGTAATAAGATGGTCGTCATCTGTTTCGTACGGATGCCCAACAAACATCAAAAGAGTATGATGTATGTTATATTTGTGTAGCATTTCAAAACAATGCCACATATCCTCGTCTGTGAATTTTTTACCTAATTCAAATCTAACTTTTTCACTAAAGCTTTCGATCCCAACATCAACACCATAGCAACCGCTTTCTTTCATCAGTTGGTAATCTTCTTCTGGACTTTGTCTATAATTTCGAACTATCCATTGACTGTGCCATTGTATTTTGTCTTCGTCGCGTGTCCTTGTATTATTATAATCTGCTAGAATGTGCAGCATTTCTCTAAATGCTTTCATGCTGCCATTTATCAAACTATCTGTAAATTTAAAAGTGGTTCTATTATACTTTTGTTTTACTTCGATAATCTCGTTAGCAATATGTTGTCCACTTCTAAACACATACTTTGGCCAAATTTCGTAAACGTTACAAAAGTCACAACGCTTGACACACCCTCTACTGCCGGTTATATATGCAGGATTTATTACATTGTAAAATTCATACTGATCCCAGTGTATATCGTCGTAGTTGGGAACTAGAACATCATCTAAGTTAGCAATCTGTGCTGGAGAATTTTCATCGATCCCATCGTAATCAAAATTGCCTTTTAACAATTCAATAATAGCATTTTCACCATCGCCGCTTATAAAGTGATCTACAATACCTGCTTCTTTAAGAGGCAGTGTTCTTCCTCGTTTAACTTCAGCGCCGCCCCATACTATTTGTATATGTGGCAAATGTTCTTTGACTAGCAAACTTACTTTTAATGCAACTGCTGTGCTCATCCTTGACAACAAACTTAATCCAACATATTTTGGATTTTTTTCTTTTATTAGTTCTAACAATTGATCGAATACATATTTGTATTTTTCATACGTTTTTCCAAATACAGCTTCTAGACGTTCAGGGTCTCTACAGTTAAACACTGCATCTTGATCAAAGAATTGATCTTGATCGCCATGCTTCTTAAACTCATTGTAAAGTGCTATATTAAAATCCATAACTTCACAAGTAAAGCCCTCGCTCATTAGATGAGCTTTCAACACAGCTGGACCTACTGATGGCGCATCTGGTAAAATTTTTGGTATTATTAGCAACAGTATATCTAATTGTTGTGTTGACATTCAAGTATCCTTAAAAATATCTTTCATTTCAGGAAATATCTCAGTCCAATTCAGGTTACGTTGTTTGTCGCAAAGTTGTAAAAATTCTTGCGTTTCGGGAAGGCGATTGCTCCAGTCTTCACTTTCCATA
>Ga0247840_10010185_pt1 | contig 11825 bp, 9 predicted proteins | sample LaCruzMarch2015__FD_192404 | JGI IMG/M metagenome (GOLD analysis project Ga0247840, IMG submission 192404) | Freshwater microbial communities from meromictic Lake La Cruz, Castile-La Mancha, Spain - LaCruzMarch2015_17m | ecosystem: Environmental > Aquatic > Freshwater > Lake | place: Spain...
TGCCCAAGTCGGCTAAATGATGCCATTAAACAAAACCTGTAACTCAAAGCAGTGACGCAATAGCAAATTTGTGTGATATTTTAAATTGATTATTTTCGGTTTGCCGATTCTGTCCACCCTGAGAATGTCCACTGCCACTACCTTTGCTACTGCCACCACCCCCGCCATGCTTGCCTCCCATTCCCCCCGAACCGCTACCTCCCCGACTCCCCGATTGCTTTCCACCACCCTCTTCCCCTTTTTTGTCAGGTTCACCGGATTTTGCACTTTTTCCTTTACCGTTTATTACAAATCCAAAGACAGCATACTTTGCGGTTCTCAGATTCGATTTGAATCCTGACAAAGAAATAGCCATTTCAATAACCAATGCTCCTGTTGAGTCGTAGGCGATTGCAGTTTCAATACCATTTAATAGTGAGTCGGGCGGGAATATTCCATTTATATTTTCATTGAAACCATCCAATTTAAGTGACGCGGTAAAGCTTCGAGGCCGGCGATTGCCTGTTTTTGCATTATTCTCATTTGGTATAACTGCTTCGTATGGGAAATGTATCTGACAGAATTCTCTTTTCTTTCCATAAACGGTGATACCGATTACCAGGCCATCATGCAATGTATTCAGTTGTGCTGACTGCTCCAGGATTTGAATACAGAAGTACAGTCTGGCTGAATCATTGGCAACTGCGTATAAGACATTCGCCTCTGAGTTGTTATAAAACAAGCCAGATGGCCAATCGGTCAACCGGCCATCGACCAAAAAATCTCTGTGAAAAAATGCAGGGTATTTTTTCCCTTCGGCCCTGATTTGATTATTACCAGCGAAGGCAGTAAAATGTGTAACAATTAACGCCACAGTCATTGATAGCAAAAAATATTGACGAGCATTCATAGATAGATTTTTCATTTTAAGAATACAAAAGTAAACATACCATTATACCTGGCCGGTACGATATTTTAAAACAGATGTACAATATTTTAACCTCAGGGCTGATAATACAAAAGTGGTCTGAAAAACATCCGATGGTGATATTTATGCGATTTACTTTGGCATGATGTTTGACACATAAGCCTACACCGAAAAGTCCGATTAACTGGGTCCTGAGCGGAGCAAAAGGATGCAAACGCCTGATAATAAGTACATTTCAACTTCGCTCGGTGTCCGGTTTTCCATTAAATTGCCTGTTCGGAGCAGGCTCACACATTAAAGTCTTAACTTATAAATTTAATCCTATGCTTCAAACAAATTTAAAACACATCCTGACTGCTGCCGAGCACCGGAAATTTATTGAACAGAATGAAAATGTTATGATATGCTGTGGGAGAATGGGTCCCATGTGCATCCCGGTTTACGGTATCATGGAAGACCTGGAACCGGAATACAACCATGTCAAATTTGCAGATATGGAGTTTGACAACCCCGAATCTCACCCGATTCGTAATGCCCCTGAATGTCGCGGTTTTATGGGAATTCCTTTTACGGTTTATTATAAGAACGGACAACTTGTGAAAGCAACCAGCAGTATTCAATCAATGTCACAAATAAGGTCAATCCTCGACACACAATTTAATAACAACCATCAATAATAAAATTGGGTTTTTCGGATCCTCTGCAGGTAATGATCTGAATTTTCATGGTTTGGGCTTAGCATCTTACCGGGAGGATCTGTTTTACCCATAATTATAGAATTATGACAGAGCTTTTTGATATAATCATCATCGGAGCAGGTCCCGCAGGCCTGACGGCTGGAATTTACGCTTCCCGCGCCAGAATGAAAACACTGATCCTGAATGAAGGCACAGTCGGTGGTCAACTGGTGCTTACCCATGAAATTGCCAATTATCCCGGTGTTGAACCAATCAGCGGTTTTCAACTGGGAAATATCATGAAAAAGCAAGCCCTTGCTTTTGGCTGTAAAATCAGGTCAAACATACAAGTAACTTCGTTTGACTTTTCAGCAACCCCGAAAATGGTTGAAATCGATGGCAAAGAGAAATTCTATGGTAAAACTGTCATTCTGTCACCTGGTGGTGAACCCAGAATGATACATGTGCCTGGTGAGGCAGAGTTTAAGGGTCGTGGCGTTTCCTATTGTGCCACATGCGATGGTGATTTCTTTACCGGGAAAGATATCGTTGTTGTTGGTGGAGGTAATTCTGCGCTGGAGGAAGCTGTTTCGCTCACCAAATACGCCAAAAAAGTTAGTGTGGTTCATCAGTTTGATCAATTTCAGGCTTTCCCCTATGCGGTGGAGGAAGCAAGATCGAATCCCAAAATTGAATTTTTTCTGGAATCCCAGGTTCGAAGCATCCAAGGCAACGAATCGGTGAAACAAGTTGAGATAGAACATATTCCCACTGGCGAAAGAACCATGTTAGAAGTAGATGGTATCTTCATTTTCATTGGTTATATTGCCAAAACCCAGGGATTTGAAAGATGTATCCATCTCAATGACCGGGGTGAAATTATTGTTGGACCTGAAATGAATACCAATGTCCCTGGCGTTTTCGCTGCAGGTGATTGCATTGCAAAAAGATATCGACAGGTAACCACAGCAGTAAGTGATGGAACCATTGCTGCATTAAGTGCAACAGAGTATTTAAGAACAAATGGATCTTAGACTGGTCTCTGCCATGCGATCCCAATGACATTTCTCCTTTTTCTCCGCCAATTTTGACCCCGACTTTGCATTTTTTGGAACCAGTTTCAGCCATCGATGCGAAATAAGGTAAATTTTGAATTGCATTTCACAAACTTTTTGTAATTTTCCCGTAATTATGACAATCCATAAGGGAAAAAACCATGAATATCCATGCTACACTCGTTCATTAGAACCATAGAGGATAAAAGGCGTATTCCATGCGGCAGATTTCTAACAAATAAAAAATAATTTATGAAACTATTCTCATTAATCGCCAACAAACAATTCATGGCTGGTCTCATGGTCGGATTGATCATCTCTGCAGCCGCTGCCATCACAATTATTTCCATTTACTATCCAAGCCCCGATGAGAAAAACCTTAAGGGTACAATGGGATATACTCCCAGAAAAGGGGAAGAAGGTGTGGTAAGGATTATTGAAATTGATCATTCCTGCCAGCAAGATCACCCAATTGTGCTTGTCCACTTTACCAATGATCCTTCCAATTCCCTGATCTTATGCAGGCCTGTTAATCCTAATACAGTGGCTGTAGGTGCACACGTTTTGGTTCAAAATATAATCACAGGTGATCCATGTAATATTAAAAACCCTGGTGGAATCTGGGTAACCACAAATTTGTAACATTCCTGACTTACATCATGATTATTCAGATTAACAGAGGTTGAGTAGCAATAGTCCCAGCCTCTTTTTTATTGAACTGCTTGATTTTTTATCCCTATTTTTGCTTTACTGAATTATTGGATTAATCATTCCGGGGTACAATGCCAACGTGTTGTGTTCCTGTGAGATGGTTTTTTAATGATGTAATGCTGTATAATATTGAATAAGAAATCACTAATAAGATTTTATTTTCCCATCCTGTTTATCCTGTTCATGGGCGGATGTAATGTTACAAAACCTCTTGAACCAAAGGAGTATCTGGTCATAAAGAATAAAATCCAGATTTCCGACCACCATATTCTGGCTGACGATCTGGAGCCATATATCCAACAGCATCCCAATAAAAAACTATTTGGCCTTTTTCGTTCAAATATTGCACTGTACAATATTGGCAATAAAGGTAAAGATTCTAAATTCAAGAAGTGGCTGCGAACCAAGGCAGGAAGTGCGCCTGTAATTCTTGATACCAGCCTGGTGTCTGTTTCCCTCAAACAAATGAGCCTGTACCTGGGAAATAAAGGGTATTTCCAATCGGTTCTCAGTGATTCAATAATTATTAGAAAGAAAAAAGCAATTGTACTTTACCGTATTCAAGCATCGAAACCCTATAAAATCAGGAGTCTGACCTATTCCATCCCCGATACCCAGGTAGCTTCTTTTGTTTTTAAAGACACTTCGAAATGCCTGATCCGAAGAGGTGAAAATTATGATTCCTACATTTTCGACAATGAACGAAGCCGGATCACAAACAACCTGCTTAATCATGGTTTTTTTCGCTTTTCCACCGCTTATATCAAATACCGCGTCGATTCAAACTTTCAGCAACGCCGCATGGATATCACCCTTGAAATTATCAATCAAGTCCTTCCTTCGTTCGATAATTTTACGACAGTAAGGCAGGTTCCTCACCATCGTTACTTTATCAACAAAATTTACGTTTATCCCGATTTTGACCATCTTAAAACCAATTCAGCCTTTAGTGATACCGTTGTAAAAACATATCAAAGTCCGGTAAAGGGGCAACCTCCAAACACCTATTATTTTCTATCAAAAGAGTATTTCAAGGTCAAACCCCGCACCATTGCCCAGTCCATTTTTATTACACCTCAGTCAAATTACAACTTGCTGGATGTCAACCAAAGCTATGGCCAACTCTCAAGTTTGCAGGTATTCAAGTATATAAATATTCAGTTTCAGGAGGTAAACGACCCCCCGGAAAAACAATTGCAAAACAAAAATTTCGTGGACTGCCACGTCGAACTATCGCGCGCACCGGCACAATCATTCTCAATTACTACTGACGGCACCAATTCCGGAGGAGCTTTTGGAGTTCAGGCGAACCTGGGTTACCAGAACCGGAATGTTTTCAAAGGCGCTCAATTATTCAGGCTCAATGTAAACGGGTCATTGCAGATGCAGGCATCTGATGGAACCACCGGGAGCGCTTTTTTTAATACCATTGAGCTTGGCGCCAATGCCGGGATTACATTTCCTCAGTTCCTTATACCAATTCGTCCCGAAACACTCCCAAAAAACTTCAAACCAAAAACCACCATCAGCATAAGCTATAATTACCAGTTTCAGGAGCACTATAACCGGCACATTTCAAATATCACCTTTGGCTATTCATGGGTACAGAACGAGAAGATCAAACATGTATTGAATCCGGTTGAAATTTCACTGGTCAAGATTTTTAAAGATGCATATTTTGATTCAGTAATAAATGCTGAGCAGGACAACCGGTTGAAAAACCAATATACTGACCATATGGTTGCCGGGCTCAGGTATACCTTTACTTTCAGCAATCAGCAGGTAACCAAGGTAAAAGACTTTGTATACATAAGGGCCAACTTCGAAACAGGCGGCAACGTTATTTACCTGTTCAATAAAGTTCTTAATACCCCAAGAGATTCGGGTGCCTCTTATACACTTTTTGGACTGCCATACTCGCAATATGTGAGACCCGACGTTGATGTCAGATATTACAATCTGCTTGGAAAGAAATTTTCGATGGTATACCGGCTCTATACCGGTATTGGGTTTTCTTATGGAAATTCTTCCGTGCTGCCTTTTGAAAAGGCATTCTTTGCGGGAGGCGCCAATGGTATGCGTGGTTGGCGTATGTATACGCTTGGGCCAGGTTCCTATTCTAATCCGACAGGTTCAACCAACAGTTTTAATCAGATCGGAGATATGCAGATTGAAGCCAACATTGAATACCGTTTCCCGTTGTACAATTGGATTCGGGGCGCCTTGTTCGTTGATGCAGGGAATATCTGGCTGTTGGAAAGTTCCCAGGATTTGCCGGGCGGCAAATTCACTTTCCCGGGGTTTATTACCGAAATTGCCATTGATGCAGGCATTGGAATCAGGCTGGATTTCGATTTTTTTATCTTCCGGCTCGATCCTGCCATCTCACTGCGGGTACCCTCCTATCCCTCAAATGACCGTTGGTATTTTGACAAAATGCAGATCAAGGATATTGTCTGGAACTTTGGAATTGGGTATCCGTTTTAAACAATCCTGGCATTCATTTTCAATATCTCTATTTGAGAATTCCATCTTTTACGCAACGAACCGACGAACCTGTTGTTTTCATTCCGCTATAGCGGCCTATTGAGACTGAACTGTAATAAAGCGAACGATACCATGCAATGGTGGTTTCGCCTTGTGTTGACGACCAGAAGATGCCAGAGGTAGTAATATTACGGAAGATGGAAGAGTTGTCCCTGTATCCGCCGGGCAACGCTGTAAACCCACTCTCATTGGTAGCTCCGTTATTGGGTGTTTTCCATAGATCGGTACCTGTCTTTTTCAACTTCCCGCCAGCAACGCTGTCACCCCCCAAAAAATCAACCAAATCGGTATATTCAATATCTGTTGGAACATGCCATTCAGGTGGACATATCCCCTGGTCACCAGGGGTTGCCGATCCCTGCATCATTTCATCCCATTGATAGAGCCCTCCATATATCTCACAATTGCTTTCGAGGTCATCGTAACAGTATTTTTCAATGCTGTCATTAGCGCCATTCTGAGTTTGCGAACCATTAATACGCGTGCCCACATTCAGGTTCTCCTTAAACCAGCATCGCCTGTTTATTTCAACAGTGTGGTAGGTTTTTCCTTCAAATATCAGCGTGGAAGGACATGGACCAGGATCTGTAGTAGTAAAACTGAGCATCTCACCATATGCAACCCCAATGCTGTTAACTGCATAGGCTCTCACATAATAGGTCGTCAGCGGTGATAACCCTGCCATATTACTTGTAAAACTTCCGGTTCCGCTGCCATTTGAAGTGTGTTCATCGGTGGTTGTCGGATTCGGTAAGGTGCTCCAGCAAACTCCCCGTGAAGTAACAGCTGTGCTCCCTGGCGATGTGACATTGCCTCCCGATGTTGCAGTTGCTTCGGTAATGTTGATTATCCCCGCGGTTGTCAGTACCGGAACTGTGCCCCCCGATCCGGTGGTAGTAAAATTTATTTGGCTGCCATAGGAGGTTCCAATGCTGTTTATGGCATAGGCACGAACGTAATAGGAGGTATTTGACGTCAATCCTGTTATCTGGCTTGTATAGCTTCCAGTCCCGCTGCTATCTGACGTGTGCATGCCTGATGCAACCGGAAGTTGTGATGTGCTCCAACAAACGCCCCGGGTGGTAACAGTTGCAGTTCCTGCAGAGACAACATTCCCTCCGCAAATTGCAGTTGTGTTTGAGATATTGCTGACAGGTAAGGTCGTTACCGACGGGGCGCCGACTATTTTGAGGGTGGTAAAAGCTTCCTGATTTCCATATCCTACACCGGAGCTGTTTAGCGCATAAGCCCTGATATAATAATTTGAATTTGGACTGAGTCCTGTGATGACACATTGAAAATTACCAACTCCGCTGCCTTGGTTTACAGCAAGATCGGCAATAGTCGGATTGGCATTTACACTATAGCATATGCCTCGCTCGGTAACAGTTGTCCCACCGTCGGAAGAGACAAAACCGCCAACTGTGGCAGTTGATTCAGTAATCAGGGTGGGCGTTTTGGTTGTGAGTAATGGAATAACGCCACTATTTGATTCAACAGTCTTTTTGCAGCCTGAAAAACTCAAAAAAAGAGCAATCGGCAATAAAATGCTAAATATTCTGAGTAAATAATTCCGTGTTTTCATAGATTAACGCAAAAATATGTTTAATAAATGTTGCAAAGTTTGCATGAAAAAAATGCTGATCACAGAATTGATGTTTAATTGGCTTACACAAAACACCCCCGCTTGTGGGCGAGGGTGTTGCACAATCTATAAAATGCAGCCCTGATTAGTGCTGAACCACGATTTTTTTGGAGATCCTTGTCTCGCCCGAAGTCATATTCAGCAAATATATACCATTTGGCAAATCGGAGGTAGACAGGTTAACCTGTTTTGTTTCAGATGTATTAACTGATTTTTGCATAACGCTGGTACCAAACCGGTCAAACATCTCGATGACGTAATTTCCATTGCTGCTTTCATCAAACTGAACGGTGGTATATGCGCCGCAAGGGTTTGGATATACGGCAGCATCAATCAGCTGAATAATTTTAAACTGGTTTTCAGCAGATTTGAATGGGCCATCGGGAAGCGTACTCCATATTTTTATCCTATAAAATCCCAATGCTTGAGTTGGACTCATTGCCCATAACCAGGTAGTACCCGGAACAGATTCAGCGCCAGGGATTATAGTAAAAGTTGGTGAGCTGGTCCCTGCAACACCGTAATAAACCAATTCTATTTTGACATTTTCAACGAGGTTATCATCCCATGAAATCAAATTCGTTGTACCCTGAACCCATTTCAATCCGGCTTCATTAGGTTGATTAATGGCAGTAATTCCCCCGCCAAGACTTTGCACAATATGGAAAATGCCACTTTCAAATTTAATAGAATTATCCAAGGTACTTGTCAGCTTGATTTTATAATCGCCATATTCAATAACATTCCCGGTGCTCCATAAGTAAGTGGATCCAATTACATTGGTTTGCTTTGCTACGGTATAGGTTGCAGTTGTAGTTCCACTCGGAATTGGGTTGGAAATCCAAACATCAACACCCTCGGCAATATTATCTTCCCATGAAATCAAATAGGTAGTATTCCTAAGCCAATTATCACCTGCAACCGGTTGAAAGATTTCGTTGAACCCGCCGCCAAGTGTATTGACGATGCTGAAAAAGCCGGCGCTCTTTACAGGTGTAACATTGGTATTGGTATTACTGCGAATCTCGATTTTAAAATGTGTCCCAACCGGACCAACTGCTGGCCAAGACCAGGTAGAACCTACAGCATCATCCTTTATACGCGTTTCTGTTGTAGGACTTCCTGTACCGCCTGTAGCAGTATAATTTAACAACCAAATTTCAACTGATTCTTCAAGTTCATCATCCCACGAAATAAGGTGACTTGTACCAACAAGCCATTCTTCACCGCCTTTTGGCTGAATTACCTCATTAATATGCCCGGCTTGGATATACCCAATTGCAAATTCATAGTCACTCTCATTTGAATAGTTATCGGGGTCAATGGTACTGGAAATTTTAATTTTATAGTGTGTACTTAAAGTCTGGTTAACGGGGATAAGCCATTCCCAGGTGGAACCACTTACTGATGGCTTTAAAACCTCAATAGTGGGAGTTGCCGTTCCATAATTTATCAATTCGATTTTTACAGGTTCTGTAAGTTCGTCCTGCCATGAAATAAGATGCCTTGTTCCTGGTCTCCATTCGATTCCGGCATCGTTGGGTTGGATTAGCTCGATACTGCCACCCAGGGTTTTTTTCACTGAAAAATAATGGTCGCTAATAGCAGAAGCGCCACTGTTTACACCTAGTATCTTTATTCTGTAATCATTACCCTCCGGCAGATCAGAAGGAATATTCCACACCCAGGTAGAACCGGAAGCTGAACTATTTATAACACTGTGAAGCACACTCCCTTTAATCAATCTTATCATTACATTTTCATTCGGGCTATCCTCCCATGAAATAAGATTTGGCGTTCCGGCTTGCCAAACGATGTCTAAAACACTTGGTTGAATGACCTTCATGGTACCGGGAATAATATCCAGTAATGAAAAAGTCGCATCGCTCTCATCCTGGTAAATTGAATTTACCGAACTTTGTACCCGAATTTTATATTGCGTTCTTGCTGCAACAACTCCCTGAGTATTAGTAGGCCAATCGTACGTTGAACCTGTTACATTGCTTTTTATAAGATTTACAGTAGGTGAGGCGGTACTATAATCAACCAGGTAAATATCGACCGGTTTAACAAAATTATCTGTCCATGAGATCAGGTTGTTTTGGCCAATAATCCACTCTATTCCGGCATCGCTTGGTTGAATAACAGTCACCTTCGGAATGGGGTTTTGCGCTGATGCGCTAAAATTCATAGCAACCAGAAAGGCAACCAGGAACATTGAACTACAGAGGGAGGATAATTTTTTCATATTGCTTTTTTATTAAATGTTTCGGACTCGATATTTTTTCAGGTTACAAAGATAACATAAAAAGGTGCAAAGTCAACACCATGTCTCCAGTTAATTAGTAAGTGTATAATTTTTTCATGTAAGTGTAACCATTTTCAGGTGTTAAGATTATTTTTACAAAGTGGCCACATGGAATACCAATATTATCATTCATGCTTTTCATTAACCAAGTTGATATGGGCATTTCATGGCAGATATTTTAAATTAATTTGCAACAACGACGGGAATAGATTTTACCATTCCGGATGATGAGAAACGGGCGAAATAAATCCCGCGGGCAAGCTGAAGGGTAGATAAGGGAAAGCTATGTTCTCCCTGACTTAAAAAATTCCGAAAAAGAGTCTTGATCTTTATGCCGCTTACATTGTATATTGAAATCTCGGCATTCATGCCTTCGGCAAGGTCGATCGTCAGGGTAGTGGACCCGTTTGCAGGATTCGGGCTACAGGAAAAATGCCGGATTTTCTCACTTTTCAATTCATTGATTCCGATTTCTATGGAATGGTAACGGGCATTCACCTGATATCCGGTAAAATACTCTATTGTGTTACCCGAATTATAATAAAGTTCAATCAGTCCATCCTCGCTGAAACTCCAGGTTTCCCCGTTCCACGAATAAAACTTACCGGAAATCTCATTTCCAAAAGCATCGTATGAATAGGATGAGAGTGAAACATTTGTCCATGTTCCGGTTATCCACATCTGCAATAAAAAGGATTGGATCCCTCCCGATGCATCGTAGCTGAACTCCCCTTTTTCATAATTGACCCATGCTGCGTTCTCCCATAATTCGCCTTTTCCGGTGACCACATGGCCAAATGAATCTATCGTGTATGTGTACCGTTCACTGTATACCCAGAATCCTCCGGTCCAAACTTCGCCAAGATAGACCACAAGGTAATGTTTAGCATCATAGGTGTAAGTCTCTTTGAATGCGTTCGTCCAGTTCCCGTTCCCCCAGGTTTCAACGACCGAGGTGATGAGTTCCCCATAGGAATTATAAGTAAAGGTGTACCGTTCATCATTCACCCAGGCGCCATTTATCCAGTTTTCAACGAAGCCGGTAAGCATATTGCCACTGGCATCATATGTATATAGCTCATGAACCTTATTCACCCAGGCGCCAAGTACCCATACTTCGCTGAAATAGGCGACCAGATTTCCAAATCCATTATAGGCCAGTGTTTCCCGATCAGCATATTCCCATGAATTATTTATCCAGATCTCTCTTAATGAAGACTTTCTGTGTCCGCTGTCGTCAAAGAGATTGGTTTCCCTGTTCAGGTTTACCCATGCCTGACCATTCCAAATCTGCCACAAACGGGTCAGATTATTTCCAAATGAATCATATAAGGAGGTCTCACGTGCAGAATTCGTCCATATTTCATTTTCCAGATTCTGAATCAGAAAGGTGAGCCGGTCCCCTTCGGATGAATAGGTGTATATATTTCGCGAAGGATTTACATTAACGGAATAGATGACAACTGTATCCGGTAAATAAACCAAATCATCCGGTTCTCGAAGCTGTTTTGATAAATTTCTAATTTTTTTCAGATCAAGCCTGGTGTTTAAACTGCTGGCAAGATGTATGTTCCCTCGCACTTTTTGACTGAATTGCGTTTTAGTTACCAGGTCATTGTTTACATGCTGGCTAAGCGTCGACTTAACCAAGCCTGTTGTAAGGATAAAAAAAACGATTAAATAAATTATTATAGGTGTTTTCATGTCGCAGATATTTGTTTTTCAATGTCCCATGGACCTAAAATTCTACACTTGAGTCCACTACAAATAGTCCTGTTCAATTTATTTGAAACACTGAGAGTATCCGAAGTATATTCATTAACAAGTGATCATGTCCTTCAGCTTACCTCAGAATTAATTGATCGACTTTTCGGAGCATAATCACCCTTTGTTTCACGAGCAACAAATTTAATACAACTTCCTAAAAAACAATGGCCATAATTCAAAAAGTTCGTAAATGTATCCTTTTTGTTAG
>Ga0247840_10010189_pt1 | contig 11820 bp, 17 predicted proteins | sample LaCruzMarch2015__FD_192404 | JGI IMG/M metagenome (GOLD analysis project Ga0247840, IMG submission 192404) | Freshwater microbial communities from meromictic Lake La Cruz, Castile-La Mancha, Spain - LaCruzMarch2015_17m | ecosystem: Environmental > Aquatic > Freshwater > Lake | place: Spain...
GTAATGGCCCTGGTAAAATAATGGGCTTACCCACGCCACCAGACGATCCGCGTAACCCTAAAAAAGATAAATCTAACTCAGCCGACGGCCGAGACAGCTACGATTCTACGAGTACAGGCGAGTTAATACAGTTCTTCAACAAGAATGTAACACCTTACCCTACCGAAGTCAGTGGCCCGGCATTTGACCTTATTCCTATTGAGAAGCAAAAAGACATTATGTTGAATGTGTCAAGAATGCATGCCAAGCAGGAGTATAACCGTATTATGGAGTTGGTTGCAGTACTACAGCGTCAGGCAGATGAAGTTAGAAAACGGTTAGATATTACCGATTTGGTGCATGCGGCCAAATATTCATTCCAAATTTACCATGGTCAGTGCTATTGGTTGGCTTTTGATACATGGAAAGGTGGAACCATCTTGGTCCAAACTGGCCCGGATGAATGGACAACATCCAAACCTGACTATTATGAATATATTTGTAGAGTAAAATGGTTAGGTGATTACACCTGGGTTGAAGTCGAATAATGATCTACCTATATCTAAAAACCCACAATATTAGTGGGCTGAAGTATCTTGGCAAAACTATTAAAGATCCTCAAAAATATTTAGGGTCTGGCAAAGTTTGGAGAGATCATTTAAAAAAATACGGCAATGATATACACACTGAAATTTTGTTTGAAGCCGATAGCCAATCTGAAATAGAAAAAATGGGCAAATATTATTCCGAGTTATGGAATATCGTCGAATCTAAAGAGTTTGCTAATTTGGTACCCGAACACGGTGATGGCGGCAGTAGGAAAGACTATCCTGGATATAAATTGGGTATGGCTAACAGAAAAAGTTTGGCCGGAAAAAACAATCCAAACTATGGATCAGTTTATAAACTTGTTTCTCCAGAAGACCGAGTTTATTTGGTCGAAAGTAAAATAGGATTAAAGCAATTTTGTAAAGAACATAATCTTTCTTTTTGGATGTTTGTTAAGTGCATGGCCGAGAGACGATCCAAAAGCAAATATGGAAAAAATTATAAATGGACTATTACTAAGATTGACAACAATGGCGAAAGTGTGTTAAAATAGTATATGACAGAACATAACGCATTTAGCCATATGGTTACAGAAACAATTAAAACTCGTGTTGCATTTGAAAAGCAGGTTCCTCTTGAGGACTACGAACTTTGGCAAAAGGATGTTATCTGGGATTGCCTACACGGTCTCCGCTACGGCCAGAGTTTTTGCAATAGGTTTAGTATTTCAGATAACTTACTATATTACACTACGTGGCCTAGTACCCAGATTGACGAGTATATAAAGAAACATTATGTTGCAAACAACTAATTTATATCTAGCGTATGGCGCAAACATGCATCCAGGGCAAATGTCTTGGCGGTGCCCACAAGCCTTGGCTAGTCGGGCATTTATTCTAAGAGATTGGGAATTAAAGTTTTACAGCCACGCTACTATTGAGCCAAAAAAAGGTGCAGAAGTAGCAGGAGTTCTTTGGTTAATTACCCCAGACTGTGAACTAAACCTAGATCACTTTGAAGGATTTCCGAGTTACTATACCAAACGTACCTGGATACAAGACGATACTCAGTTTTTCTTTTATGAAATGACCACACCTAAATCAGGAAAGCCGAGTGAGGGTTATGTGTTGGATATTCAAGACAGTTATGAATTCTGGCAACTGCCCAAAGACCTATTAACCCAGTCCTTACATGACCATATTGCGTAGAGAAGCAGGACCATTATTAAAAAGTCCCTTAGATTATATGCGGGACAAAGATAGCTTTCCTTATGCCCAGGAAATTGCTAAACCATTTGGTGTGCTTGAACATGTATTAGATTGGTGCAAAGAAGAACTTGTAGGCGAATGGCGCTGGCAATTAATCGAGGTGAGTAGCGACCATCGACCCGGGCGTTACTGTTTCTTTTTTGACAGCGAGCGTGATTGTTTGGCATTTACACTAAAGTGGTTATAGTATGAAGGTAGATAATTTTGTAGTGTTGGAAAGTGTGTATGGCAAGTTCATTGTGCCACGGACCTGCTTGTTTCAGGCTGAATCATTAGTCAAGACAGGTCGCACACATATCGAAGACGAATTGGCCAATATTTTTGCCATCGTTGATACCTTACCTGCAGATGCTATTATTGTTGACGGCGGCGCAAATATTGGATTTTTTACTATTCCTGTGGCTAATAGAACACAAGGCCGCGGCACTAGGATCATTGCATTCGAACCACAGCGTCAGTTATTTCAAGCACAAGGCGGCAGTCTTGCACTCAATGGATACAATCATGTCTACTTACACAATGTAGGTCTTGCTAGTGATCCTGGTATAGCACAACTTCCTAAAATTGATTACAGTGTGGCCCAGGACTTTGGAACCGTGAAATTGTCAGGTGACACCACTGTTGATGAAGATGGGTGGATGAGTGATCGTGTAGTAGACATTACCAGCATAGATGCCATGGATCTACCCGGACTTGACTTTTTTAAACTTGATGTTGAAGGCTACGAAATTCCAGCACTTACAGGTGCAATTAACACTATACAAAAATATAGACCGTGGATATGGGTTGAATACTTTATCACTGGTGCCGAAACAATAAAAGAATCACTCATTGAGTTAAACGACTACGAATTCTTTATAGTCGACTACCAAAATATGCTTTGTGCCCCTAAGGAAAAACTGGCTAAAATCACCACTGTAGGGCTCCAACAAGTATAGGTTGACCCAAAATTCCCATTTTGTTATAATAGCTGTATAGTAACTAATTAGGAGTTTGCATGACAAATCGTACGCTGATTATCATTGGGTGCAGTTTGCTAGCATTGTTGTTAGTCCGTCAAGAAGTTCGTATGGATATGTTAGAAGAAAAGCTGGACGATATCATTCAAGTTAACGAAAAGGTAAAATATACCAAGAATGATGTGGAATGTTTGACCAAAAATATCTATTACGAAGCCGGGGTAGAAGATCACCGTGGAAAGTTTGCAGTGGCTCACGTCACAGTCAACAGACTTAAAACGGGTTATTGGGGTAACTCCATCTGTAAGGTAGTATATGCAAAATCACAGTTCTCTTGGACCTTGTCAAAGAAGCTACCTAGACCCAACAGCCAACTTTGGGCAGAATCAGAAGAGATTGCTCGCAAGGTACTGGCAGGACATCGTGTTCGTGGGTTAACCAGAAGTTTGTATTATCATGCCATTTACATTCGTGCCCCACGATGGGTAGATTTAAAGCACGAAGCTGGACAAATTGGCAATCATGTATTTTATAACAAGGCTAAGAATTCTAATTTAGAAATTTAAGGAAAGATAAAATGAAATCATATCGTTTTTTAGGTGCAGAAGCGGACGCTCTTGGAAATCGGCTGGATTATGCTCGCAAAAGTTTGGCCAATGCAAAATCTCCTTGGGCAAAGAATTATTGGTCACAAAATGTAGAAAGATTGCTATTCCAGTGGCGCCAACTTCCGGTGCTTCATGATGCGGACGCCATGGTCACTATCGTTCCACGATGGACTGTAGATTATAACTACTACGAGCGAGGTTCCAGGAACGAAGGACACGGTGCGACTGATCGTGCATACCATAAATTATTTAGAGAGTCGGTTAACTTGGATGCAAGCTGGGAAAATCACCGAGCACAACGATTGGCGAGGGCGCAATAATGGCAATAGTTTATACCGATGGTCATTCAAGATTTTTTTATATCACGGAACGCTATACCGTAGCCCAGCAAGATTGGGTCAAATACAAAAATACCTCAGGTGAAGAATTTACCTGTTTAAAAGAAGCATTTGAATTTCGATTTCAACTGGTGGAGCAATAATTACAATGACCGATGACCGTCTCATGGTGTGTGAAGCAGTATTTAATGGGCAGATAAGCGAGTCGTACCTCAGCCAAGCAGAAATTGATGAGTTCATGGAACTTGTGCTAGATGCAAGTACGGACAAGTTAATGGCCGAAGCAGAAGCTCGTGGCTGTAGCGTGTTCGATGGTATAGAAGGGAATACAGTTCAATGAACCATCAGTTTGTCATCATGTGGTGTAATGAAGGTCTGGAGTATGTGGGCGATGTTACCGCAGACCAAGGCAAGAAAGCCTGGGCCAAGCTCAAGGGCGAAGAATACCATGGAGGAATGCCAAATCTCATGCACATGCGACTACGGGCACAGTTTAATAGTCAACGACACTACGAGATATATTTTGTTGACGCAGTAGATGGAATTACCGAAGATGATATTCGCGAAATGTTTACAGCAAGTCCACAGACAGCTGCAGATACCGTTAGAGAAAAGGGTGAATGTTTTTACAGTGACCGGGCGGACCGTAAGCAACCGGCCATAGTATGAAAAATTATAAAGTTAAACAACTAACTCGACAGTACAACGGACATACTCGTTTTAAGTATGTTGTCCAACCTGCGACCTTTGATCTGCTTACCACAAGACAGCAACTTGTTGAATGGCGTGAATGGTGTTGGGCAATCTGGGGACCCAGCCGTGAGCTATTATGGTCCATCACAGCCACTCCCGATGCTGTTTGGTCGTGGGATACTGAGCACAACAATAGGCGTATCTACTTAAAATCTGATGCTGAATTGGTGCTTTTTGAGCTGAAATTTTAGGTTAGTAAGCACTAACATACAGGATCTCCATTCGGTTGACCTAAAATACCTAGTTTGTTATAATAGTAGTATAGTAAAAATTAAGGGCTATCAATGTATCGAAACATCATTACAGAATCGTTTATTGCAGGTAACGCAGAGCTGTACCAAACCGTAAAAGAATACCCAACACTCCGTATGGTCCCAATCGACCGTGTGGATACTGTTCGATATGGCCTTCAACGCCTAGGCTACACTGCTCGGATTCGTTATCGTGGCCCCCATGGCCCTCGAGGTGATAGCCTTAAGCACAATGCTCGTGCTTTTACAGTGTACTTTCAGGAATGATTATGAATAGATTGTCTGACCGTAATTTTAAAAAAGGTAGCCGTAGTTGGTTTGCGGAAAATCTTAAAGAAACACTACATCAATCACTTCGTAACTATACAGATGTTAAACAATATTGTGATAATGACCACAATGAAAAAGTGTATGGTGTTTATTTACGTCATGAATTAAATCAATCTACTCGTGTAAAAATTGGTAAAGGCGTTGTTTATTTTTATAATGGTCGGTCTATTTGTACTCGAGATCATTTAAGTGCAACAGAAAATCCCTTAGAAACAGAAGTGTTTATTCCTTGTATTAGCGAGGAGGCCGCTCTTACATTAGAAGATGCATTACATCGATATTTTGGTAAGACCGAAGGAGTTCATGGTGCTATTGAATCGGCGTTTGAAATTGTAGATTCTCGATGGAAAGCCCCAGCAATTAATAGTGAAGGGTCAGCCGGGGGTACTGAGAATTTTGATTTTAGCAATATTTGGGATTATCGCGTCAAGGTATTCTCAAACGTTGTCTCAGAAGTAACTACTCAGAAAAATGTCAATGTTTCTAATTTTGCTAATATAGCCCGAGAAAATAGTCAAGTTAAAGGCAGTGATATAATGGTTGAGTGGTTGCTTGCTGGCAATGATATGTACGACTTTTATTTGCTTATGAAACCACGTGCAGGTAAGAACACTACTATGTTCTTTGGCATTGCAAAATATATCAATGAATTAAAAGAACGTAATCAACCTACAAAGAAAATCATCATTGACTTTATTAGTCTCTGGCCTAGTGCGTTTGAAGGTGCTAAGAAAGATCTTTCTAACTACTTCTATATTAAGGGCGTTACACTTGCTGGTGTAGATACTAGCGAAGAAAACTGGCAAGAAAAATTAGATATGTTGTTAAATGATTCTGACGTTGATGCTATATTCCGATTTGCAAGTATGCAAAGTATTGACATGAGTATCGCAGAAGAATACAACAATGACGATGATCGCGAAGGTGCAGAAATTACTTTTGAGTCTGTAAAGTGCGATTACTTTAAAAAGAATACAGCAGATCTGTGTGTGATTGACGAAAGCGACCACGGCATGAGAACAAAGCGTAGCAAAGATGCGCTAACATTGTTTGGTTATGCTCGACGTATCTGGATGAGTGGTACAGACCTTTATGCATTACGGCACGAAGTTCGCCCTGGCAATCATTTCTTGTATGATATCTTTGACGAAGTTAGAGATATTAACAATGTCGTCATTAAGATGCCTAAAATGCGTAAGCACAGTTTACGAGCCAAGGATCTTCCATTAGAAGACCTTAATCCAGCTACAATGGACGAACAAGAAATTACTCGCAAACTAGTAGCAGTATTTGAAACTACTAAATTAGGCAAATGGAAATTTGATCGAGTATCCGGTCGCTTTGTTGATAGTAATGGAAATAAAATACAATTTGTTAAGTTTGGTGAAGCGAATCGACTTTGGAATATGATTTATTTTTGGGAAAATAACAAAGGTCACCGGGCTCCAGAAGATCATAAACATATTTTTTGTTGTATGCCTAGCGTAGCAAGCTGTTTTGCATTGTACAATCACATATTGGACAAAGATATCGATTGCAACCATGTACCACTTACTGCAAATACCTTTGCTAGTGCTAACCGAATTGAAAAACAAGTTAATGATGCAATGGTAGGTAAGAAAACTATCTTCCTAACAGTTGGTCGTATGTTGCGTGGTGCCAAAGCACCGTGGAGTGCCGTTATTCGTTACGATGCATACAGTGATTTTAAGATCGGATTACAATTAGAACTTCGGGGTCAGAATACAACCGAAGATTGGTTTGATGTGTACGATGCCAATATGTTCCGTGCTAGTGTTATGCAATATGATCTTATTCGCAGTCGCACAAATGGTGGCAAGATTGATAGTATGGGACGTAACTTGCACAGTTTAATTCCAATGTATCGCAAAGGAGAGTTTGACACAGTAGAAACTACTTGGGATGATATTCAAGAAGATTACTTTGCAGGCAATGTAGTCGAAGGTATGAAGCGTCGAAACTTATTAGATCGCAATGGACTTGTAAATGCACAGGCAATGTTAGAAACTGTGGCTAAATCTAGTACTTCAACTAAAACAGGTAAAGACGATCGAGAAGGCAAAGCCGGAACAAGTGCCAAATCAAGTGGATTAGGTAAAGGCGAAAAAGATCCAATGGAAGAGTTGATTAAAAAAGGTATGACTATTTCAGGTATGTTACCATTACTGTTAGAAGTCACCGACTACAAATACACTGAAATTGACGAATTATTAGAAAACATCCCAGACGATGTGTTTGATTCTTGGCTTAATGATAAGTGCCTTGATAGTAAGTCAAAATGAGTGTACAATATAAAAACTCTAAATTAAAAGTTAAGTATGAATGAAAATAAACGTTTGATCAAACAACTATTTGTTGAAGAGCGTATTAACGAACAGTTACAAATTGCATCTAAAAAAATGCAACAATCTAATTTTGATTTTTCACAATTCAGTAATCCTAATAATGGAGACGTTAATGTACCAGAGTGGATGGCTGATAAAGAAACTCAAAAAATTACAACTCCCAATGATCTAATTGACTTTTCAGTTGGAGATGGCCAAATTATTATTTCTTTTTTGAAGACACATTCAGTTAACAGCATTACTATTTGTGACAGCTCTCTTATCAACTTGCATACCACTGCGAGTCGAATTAAAAAGCACAATCCAAGTATTAAAATTATAAGTATATTATATTCGAATATCAAAGACTTAGAAAGTAAAATTATGAAAAATAAAACATTACCAAAATTTGATTGTGTATTAACCAATCCACCATTTTTTGGAAAGGGAAATCCACTTCATTTACAATTTTTGTCTCTTGCATATAAACTAAGCAACAGATATGTATTATTTGTACAACCAAGTACATACCTAGTAGATCAAAAGAAAGAAAATAAGTACTACCAAGATGCTCGTAATTTAATTAAAGATCATTTAGTTAATGTTACATTGTACACCAAAGATGTGTTTGATAACGCACAATTAAACACTGGTGTAGCCGCTATTATTGTAGATAAAAATGCAACAGTAACTGACTACAATGTTGAATATAATAATTTACAGAAAACTGTAAATTATGACAGCATTGAAAAGATTAATAATTTTGCCAGTAACAATATGTTTCATAGTATTAAAACAAAGATACTTGCGGCAGCAGAAAAAAGAAATATCTTTGATGACGTTGACAGTACTGGAGATTTTTGTGTTCCTATTCCAAAGCTTCAACGTTATCGATTCCTGCCGGACCGTGCCGAGGTAATGGCATCGTCGGATTATAAAGAAGATCATGCGGCATATTATGCTACTCGAGAGTTAGCAGATGCAGCTTTTGAGTATTTAAAAACACCACTTGCTATACTTGCATTACATATTTATAAATTAGATATGAATCTTTTAAGCGGTCGTAACATGAGAAGTGTGCCATCATTTACTACTGTAAAAGATTTTAAAGAAGCTGAAAAGATCATTGGGTTAACCCCAGATGAAAAAAAATGGTGCAGGGATATCTATAAAAATAGTACTGATTATATTAAATTCTCATGATTTTGGATGATGTAATTGCCCACACTAGATCAAGAAACTATTTGTCAGCAATTGACAGAGAAGTCATACGGGTAAAAGCTACTGGAGAAGTGTTTACTCCGTTAGATGTTATTACAAAAAAATTAAATGATTTAGAATCATATGATCCTGCATTTTTTAAAGATCCAACTAAGACATTTTTAGAACCTAGTTGTGGTGATGGAAATTTTCTTAGTGAGGTATTAATACGTAAAATGGAACAAGGTTCAACATTTGAGCAGGCGCTATCTACTATATATGGTGTTGATTTAATGATTGACAATGTGGATCTATGCCGCGAACGATTACTTTGCGGTAGGGAGGATCTAAGGCACATTGTTGAACAAAATATATACCAAGCCGACTCAACAAAATTTAGTTATCAATTTGAGCCAATGTCTACAACTCGTCAACTACGAGAAAATAAATTAAGACGCAAAACAAAAAAAATAAAAAAAACATTAGAAAAAAAGAAAGATTTTGAACGTATATTTAATGTAGAAAACTCAAAGAAAAAATCAACAAACCGATAGCAAATGCTCAACCAATACTACCAACAACTGTGTAACGAGTGGGGTTACACCCCCACTGCTGATGTATGCACGGGCTATGAATCAGTTATGCCTAAACTTCGTGCCTTGGGCAAAGATGCATGGAACCGAGCAGATGATGCCGGCAAGCAAGCAATACAAGATGAAGTGTTTGACATCTATCGTAGTATCAACATAGTCCCGATTACCTACTACAGCCTAGATGGATGTAGACAGCAAGTCAACGAACTAGCAACCAAGACCAAGTCAGTTAAGAATCATCAACTTGGTGTAGGCAATAACGAAGGACTGGCGTTTGGTCGATATTTTTTCCCAAATATGCAGGAGGCCAGATGGAATGACAATGCCACAGTTAGTATTCGTGCCCGCTTCAATCACGACAATAAACTCAAGCGAGCAATCAAGTTGGCCTATGTACATCGTGACGAAGGTGAAGACACTGCGATACCCAAGAACATTCGCAGAGCCCTAGAGTTAGTCAACGGCGGCACCATCCAAAACTTTAAACCAATGAATGCCCGTGCTGTATGGGAACATATCTGCCCTGTGTTTCGTGGTAATGTACTAGACTTCAGTTCGGGCTATGGCGGTCGTATGCTAGGTGCAATGACCAGTAACCTACGCTACAACTACACCGGCATTGATCCTAACACCCGTACCTTCCAAGGACTTGAGGCCTTAGGAGAATTGCTTACAGAACAGAACTTGGGTAGCGGTTACAGTATGAATTGTATGCCCTCCGAGGAGTTTGATCCAGAGCCTGGGTTTTATGATGCGGCATTTTCGAGCCCTCCTTACTTTAATCTTGAAACATACACAGACGAACCTACCCAGTGTATGAATCGCTATACCACGCTATCTGCATGGTTTGATGGCTATGTGGCTCCCACCTTGCAAATGGTACACAAGGCTCTAGCCAGTGACGGAATCTACGCTGTAAACATCGCCGACTACAAAAACGGTAAAGAGCAGTTTGCCATTGTGGGTCGCTGGCGAGAACTAAGTGAGCAAGTTGGGTTTAAATACCAAGAGCAGTTAGATATGATTTTAAATGTTCGACCCGGAGTTGGCAATAACAAATTAGAAAAGGCCTACAAATCCGAAGGTATATACATATTCAAAAAATCATGACCCTTGAATATAAATTAACTCACGCAGGACTTGGAACAGTAATTGGCACACTGTCTATGTTACTATCCGCTGGTCATCCTGTAAAATTGTATGCCAATCAAAATCAACTTGTACATGGCTTAAAGTCTTTTTTAAATATTCCAGACGCACAGTTAATTATTTCAACCGACGACTCTTGTGCCGAGGATATAAGTGGAAAATTAAGCGACCAGGGAAAATATTTTAGTCCGTATTTTAATGTTGATAGTGTGCAGGTATTTGGACACACATTGCCAACACAAAAATCTTCAAAACCCTGTATTGGCCTGGCGATGTATGCCGGTAGTATTCCCAAGGCTAACACCAACAACGAGCATCCATATAACAGATACTATTCTCAGGAAGTATATTCCAGTATCTTTCGTTTAATTACAGACAGTGGATATGATGTTGTTACTCTTAATAGTGGATCCGTTGATTTAGAACATAAAATATTCCTATTAAATGAATTGTGTGAGTGTGTTATTGGCTATGAAGGTGGCATGTGTCACTTGGCCCATGTTTTAAAGATTCCTACCATAATTCTTCCTTACCATCACGACGGTGGAAATGGAAAAAGAGCATTACGGGATGAACATGGTCTTGTGGATATCCCATTGCTGTATGCCACGCACAAACTTCATATAGATCGTCGCACGTATTTTTTAAATTCTCAAGACGAAATTATTAATTGGACCCCTGATCAATTAAAACAGAAAATTAATAATTTACATAACAAACAAGGTAACAATGTATTGTTTGGCGATATGGTTATCAATTCCAATACTCTACAAGTAAGTACAACAGTGCCAGGACTCAGCGATATGAATCCGTACTTGACAGAGTTTGAAAGAAATTTTATTAAAACTTATATCAAGGAGCTAAAATTTGACTAAAACCCTACACGCATTTGGTGATAGTTTTATTGTAGCCGATCAAGATGATTTTTTGCACTTTCATCATCCCAAGGTTGTGCCCACACATGGTATGGAGTGGGATCAGCGACTACACTATTTAAAATATACTGTGAGTTTCGTTGCTATCCTTGCTGACCACTACGGATATGATCTAAACAATTATGCTGAGCGAGGCAGTGGAAATTACCCACAACTGGATCGATTATGGTTAAATTTAACCAATGGCACAATTACTCCGGGTGATATTGTACTGTTTGGATTGACAACCACTATTAGAGATCGATTCGCCTTGACTGATTTTGAAAAGTCGACCAGCGATAAATGGGGGCCTTGCTTGATAGATCGAGATTTACTGTCTAAGAGTGCTGATCGTCAACGCATACTTGAACTTGATTTTTATTATCTCCTTACGATACTTGATCGCCTAAGTGAGCAGTTTAATGTCAAAATAATCAAATTTAACCTGTTTGATAATGCATTAGATCTTGCCACAGATGACATTAAACATATTTGTAAGGTCAAGGACTTTGTAGGATATGATGTTGCCGGCAATACGCTGATTGACATACTCAACGATACCTGGGGTGCGGGGGTTGCCCATT
>Ga0247840_10010191_pt1 | contig 11811 bp, 9 predicted proteins | sample LaCruzMarch2015__FD_192404 | JGI IMG/M metagenome (GOLD analysis project Ga0247840, IMG submission 192404) | Freshwater microbial communities from meromictic Lake La Cruz, Castile-La Mancha, Spain - LaCruzMarch2015_17m | ecosystem: Environmental > Aquatic > Freshwater > Lake | place: Spain...
ATGCGCCTCGCCTACGATGTGGCCCTGGCCCAGACCTATCCCGACGAGGTCGCGGCGCCAGGTAGCCTCTTTCCTGCTGGCGAAGCGGACATCGCTGACATCAGACCTTCAACAACTGTTCTGGCGCGATACCTGTTTCAGGTGGCTGCGGAAACCGCCTACCGGCGAGGGCTCTGCGGTTCGCTCCTGTCGCAAAAGCCTGCCGGAGCCGGTCGCCGTTCCCCAGAGGCTGGCAATCCGGCGACGACCCGCAAGACTCTCCAGATGATCTTCTGCATCGACGTGAGATCGGAGGTGTTTCGGCGACACCTGGAGGCGGCGAGCCGTGACGTTGAAACCTTCGGTTTTGCCGGCTTCTTCGGAATGTCGTTGGAGTTCGTACCACTGGGGGCGTCGTACGGCCCGTCCCAGTGCCCGGTGCTGCTCACTCCCGGTTTCCGGGTGCACGAGCGGATCACGACGGGCTCCGACTCGCTGAATGCGCAAGCGGTTGGCCGCCGTCGCCTGCTCCGGCGGGGTCGCAAGGTCTGGAAATCATTCCAGACCTCCGCCACCTCATGCTTTTCCTTTGTGGAGTCGCTTGGCCTGCTCTACCTGCCAAAGCTGCTTGGTGACTCGTTCGGTCTGACGCGGCCGGTGCTTCGCGCCGACGCCGATGGTGTTCCATCGCGGGCTATCGCCCACCTTGGTCCCGACCTTCATATCCCCGGCCCCGACGCCCTCGTCCCGGAGCGGAAGATTGAGTTGGCCGCGGGCATGCTGCGGAACCTGGGACTCATGCGGGATTTCGCACGGATCGTCGCCGTCTGCGGCCATGCCTCCGACGTGGTCAACAACCCCTACCGTGCCGGACTCGATTGCGGCGCCTGCGGTGGGCACTCGGGCGAGTCGAACGCCCGCGTGTCAGCCGCATTGCTCAACGACCCTCAGGTACGGGCCGGTCTGGCCGGCCGCGGCATCGTCGTACCCGAAGATACCTGGTTTGTGCCGGCGGTCCACAACACCACAACCGATCAGGTTCGGTTTTTCGACATCGACAGTCTGCCCGCCAGCCATCAGGCGGAATTTCAAAAGGTTCAATCCTGGCTCGCGACGGCGGGGGCAGACACGCGTCTGGAGCGGAGCCTCCGGATGGGCTTCGATCCCGATACAGTCGCGGCGAGTGAACTGGGCCCCGATGCCAAGGCCGCTCGAAAAGACCGCATGGACGATATTTTCCGCAGGAGCCGCGACTGGTCTGAGGTGCGGCCAGAGTGGGGGCTGGCCGGCAACGCGGCATTCATCGTGGCGCCACGGTCACGCACAGCCGGACTGAACCTCGGCGGTCGCACGTTCATGCACAGCTACGACCACGCCAAGGATCCTGAGCTCAAGGTGCTCGAACTGATCATGACCGCTCCGATGATTGTGACCAGCTGGATCAACCTCCAGTATTACGGCTCGGCGGTTGACAATCGGGCCTTCGGAAGCGGCAACAAGCTGATCCACAACGTGACGTCCCAGCTGGGGGTGCTGCTGGGCAACGGCGGTGATCTTATGACGGGTCTGCCCTGGCAATCTGTCTCGGACGGCGTCCGTCTTCAGCACGATCCGCTGCGGCTGCTGGTGCTGATCGAAGCGCCGCGTGCCGCGGTTCAAACGATGATCGAAAAACATGCGGGTGTCAGGGATCTGGTCACGAACGGCTGGCTCTCGCTCGTCGTTCGCGAGGGCGACACCTTTCACCGCTGGACAGCCGACCAGACCTGGCAGGCGGACCTCTAGCGGAGCGGCCCCAAGCCGCACCCCCTCCGCCCGAGGGGCATGGTGGCCGATTTGACAATCGTTGGCATTGCCTTAGTCTTTTGCTGTCGGTCGACAGCATCCAGACGTCGCCCCCGCCAACGGATCGCGCCACCGCGAAGTCACCCATGTACGACGAGGAAATCCACGACATTCTGGCATCTCACGCAGAGCGTCTGATACGGTCCGTGGTGCGGGCCGTGATGATGGCGACCTTGCTCGGTGTTGCCGTCTACGCCGTCGTGTCCTGGATGCCGGACGTCTCGACGTTTGTATCGAAATCGATCACGACTATGAGAATAGTCGCTCGCACAACGTCCACGGCTGCCCGCGAGGCCGGCGGGGTGATCGCCACCGCCGCACACGATGGCTGGAACGCGGGTGAGTAGGTGTTGCCCCGGCTCTCTGTGACATGATCCGTGGCGTGATCCGTGTCCCGAGCCCCGTTTGCCTTGGCCATCATCTCCCGTATTTCTGCCCCCTCACTCTCAGGATCGTGCATGCTGGGGCTTGAACGGATCGGCGTCCAATCGAGGTTTATCCTCCTGATGCTGCTGGTGAGCCTGGGATCGATCCTCGCGATCGGCTGGGTCGGCTACCAGTCGGCTCACTCGGCGATCACGTACGCCGTCAACAACCACCTGCAGAGCGTACGGCATGCGAAAACCAGCGGTCTGCTGGCCATGCTCGAATCGCTCCGCGACCAGGTGGTTGCATTGTCGGACGGCAAACTGGCTGCGGAGGCCATGGCCGGGTTTCGACAGGCATACCGTGGACTATCCGACGAAACGCTCACCCCCGAACAGGAACAGGCCTTACGGGACTACTACGCCAACGACTACCTGCCCGCACTCCGAGAAACACTGGGGGGCAATCCACAGACCGCTCAGTATCTTCCCGATGAGCCCGCCCAGCGGTATCTGCAATACCACTATGTCGCCAAGCCCACCGATGTCGCCAACCCCACCGATGCGCCGGCAACCGACGTACCGGCACAAGCGACCACACCGGCCAGCACGGGCGACGACTCCCTCTACAGCCGCACCCATGCCGCCGTCCACGAGCGGCTCGAGCGGCTTGGAACGCTGTTTGGCTACGAAGACATTCTGCTCATCGACGACGACACGCTTGAGATCGTCTATACGCTTCGCAAGCGGCCTGATTTTGCCACCAATCTGCGAAACGGCCCCTATGCCTCAACAAATCTCGCAAGGCGGTCGCAATCCTGGCACGCGACCGCGACCGCGATACCTTCAAGGTCGTCGATACCGAGCTCTATCGCCCTGATCTGGGCCGACCAGTGGGCTTCGTGCTCTCCCCTATCTTCGACGGGCCGGAGATGATTGGCATTCTGGCACTGGAGTTTCCCATCGACCGGATCGTCAATCTTCTCAGCGGTAATAACCAATGGGAGCGGGAGGGGATGGGAAAGACTGGGGAATGCTACGTGGTGGGTCCCGACTTCACGATGCGGAGCCGGAGCCGATTCATGGTCGAGGATCCCAAGGGCTTTGTGGAATCCCTGCGGACCTCCTCGCTGACCGCTTCGATCGTCGACCAGATCGAGCGGCAACAGACGGTGATCAATCAATTACCCGTGAAGACCCCCAGCGTTGAAGAGGCGTTGCTCGGCCGCCAGGGCCTGACCACGGTCCGCGACTACCGCGGGATTCCAGTCATCAGCTCCTACGGACCGCTCGACCTCAATTCCCTGCGCTGGGCGGTGGTAGCCGAGATGGATGTGGCCGAAGCCTACAAGCCCATCGACGACTACGCGCGGAGGGCGGTGCTGACGACAACCGCCCTGGCCTTGGTGACCACGCTCTTGGCACTGGTGAGCTCCTGGCTGCTGGTGCGGCCGCTCAAGCAACTCGCCGCCGCCGCTCGCAGAATTGGTGCCGGCGAAACGGCCGTGAGCGTCGACCTCAATACCCGCGACGAATTCGGTGAACTCGCCCGCGTGTTCAACGATATGTCCGCCAGCCTGCGGCATCAGCGGGTCGAACTCGAGGACAAGGCGAGGGAAAACCAGGAGCTCCTGCTCAACATCCTGCCGGCCGCGGCGATCGAGCAGCGGCGCGACGGCGATGAGCGGGCGACACGGCAGTTTGCCGATGTCACGGTGCTGGTGGCCGAGTTCGGGGGTGTCGATGCTATTGGCGGCCGCGGTAACGACAGCCGCTCCATGTCGCTCCTTGGCGATCTCGTGGCCGCCTGCGACGAGGCCGCGGAGCGATGTGGCGTGGAAAAAGTCCGGGCCGTGGGGGCCATGTATCTGGCGGTCTGCGGCCTGTCGGTGAGCCGACCCGACCACGCCGCCCGGGCCATGCTCTTCGCACGGGAGCTCGCACAGATCGTGTCCGCCTTCGACCGCGAGCACGGCGCCCCGCTGACTCTCTCTGTCGGCATCAACTCAGGGCCCGTCGTGGGGGGCGTGGTGGGCCGTCATAAGTTTCTCTACGACCTCTGGGGAGACACCGTTGCCATCGCCTCGCGGCTGGCAGCCCACGATGGAGGCGTCATCCACGTCACCGAGTCTGTCCATGCCCGGCTCAGCGACCTGTACAGCTTCGAAGGCCCGATCGACGTGGAGCTCCGCGGACAGGGAATCGTGAAGACGTGGCGGCTCGCGATTCCGACGGAGGCGTGACTGCCGCACCATGACCGATCCCTCCGCTCTCGTGACGGTTCCCTACGTGCCCGCAGCCCTGCTGGTGGTGGGATTTCCGTTGCTGCTCCTGCTGCTCACGGAACTTGCCAACTCCGGCCAGCGGCGGCACTGGTCGCTGACGCCGACACTGCGGGCGGTCCGCAACCTGGTGGTGCCCGCGCTCGCCGTCATGCTGTTTGTGACGGAGGTCTGGCAGCAGCCCGCCGACGCCTTTTTTGTCCGGCTGGTGAAAACCGCATTCTGGCTCTGCGTGCTCTACGCTGCGCTGACGTTCATCAACGACGGCGTCTTCGGCACGGTCCGGCGTGGTTCGTGGCAGGAGCGGGTCCCCAAACTCCTTCGCGATCTGACGCGTGCTCTCCTGATCGCCATCGGCGCCGCGATCATCTATTCGCAGGTTTGGAACCAGGAAATCTCAGGAGCACTCACGGCCCTCGGGCTCGGCAGCATCGTGATCGGGCTGGCGCTTCAGGAACCACTCGGCAACATCGTCTCGGGCCTGATGCTGCTCCTCGAGCGGCCGCTCGCCATCGGCGACTGGCTGATCGCCGACGGCACGACCGGCAAGGTGATCGAGATCAACTGGCGGAGCGTGCACATGGAGACGTTGCTGCATGAGATGCGGATCATTCCCAATGTCTCGCTCTACAAGGAATCCTTCAGCAACCTTTCCCGGCCGACATTCGAGCGGACGGAAACCTATGACATGGGCTTCTCCTACGACCATCCCCCCAATACGGTGAAGCAGGCGATGCTCGACCTCCTGGTGTCGACGCCCGGCGTTCTGCGTCAGCCGCCGCCCGAGGTGCATACACTCGGCTACGGCGACTTCTCGATCACCTATCGGCTGTTTTTCACTGTCGCCCGCTATGAAGACGTGCTGCCGGTCCGCGACGCGATCCTGAGCCGAATCTGGTACGTCGCCCGCCGCCATGGGCTCCAGATTCCGTTCCCGATCGCCATGGAGTATCGGCCCAGCGAATCCCCCTCCCCGCCACCCCCGACCCCCGAGCAACTCCTCGACCGGTTTCCACGGTATCGCCACGTCAGGCAGGCCATGCTCGACGCGGCGGCGCGACGGGAGCGTGCGGAGGCCAACGGCGCCGTGAACCCCGACGCCGTTCGGGAGGCCGCCCGCACGCTGACCTTTTTTGCCGGCGAGGAAATCATTCCCTTTGGAGGCACCCAGCATGGCTTTTCCCTGGTCGTCTCCGGGAAAGCAGCGATGTCGGCGGCCGATGCCGACGGCCGGGAGGTGCGGATGGCTGACCTCGGCCCCGGTGATTTCTTCGGCGAGGCGACGATCTCCGCGGGCCGCCCCAGCGAGGTGCAGATCGTGGCCGAGTCGGATGTGACCGTCGTGGCATTCGATCCCGGGGTGATGGCAGAATGCCTGCAGTCTTCCAGCGGACTCGCAACCGAGGTCGGGGATGCGATCGAGACGCGGCGGCGGGCCGCTGCCGCCATCAGGCAGCGCAAACAGCCCGTCTAGCAAGCCCGTCCAACTAGCCGGCCCAGCGAGCCAGTCCAGCGAGCCTGCCTGCCAGCAGGACTGCGGGGCGGGTTCACTCCAGCGGAATCAGGACGCCCACATCCTCGTCGTCCTCGAAAGGATCGAAGTCGCCGTCAAACGGCCCGAAGGCTCCAGGGATGGTCGCGTGGGTGGGCATGGGTGGTGAACTCCTTGACCATCTAGTCCACACAGGCGCTGAGGCCGAATCAAATCGGCCCTCAAAGTGCCAAAATATGGGCTTTTTTTGCCCCCCTCCGCCGCCGGCACGCGACAGAATTCACCCCCTCCTTCGGGCGATCCATCCTGCGGGATCGCTCTGTCGCCGACCTTTCCTATACTGGCCTCTCATGGTTTGAATCACGTCGTTCCAACCTTCCACCTCCAATCCCGCCGCACCGTGCCGGCCTGTTCTCACACGCTTTCTATGGCCACCATCACCAATGCTTCCGCCACAACAGCCGCCGACCCCTGGTTTCAGGACCGCTTCGCCCAGCGCATTGGCGGGGCCGCCTATGGCAAGGGAAACGAGATTTATAAGTTCGAACTCATCAAGCGGGCCAAGCGCCAGGCCATCGCCGACCACCCCGAACGCCGGATGCTCGACTTCGGCATCGGCGAGAATGACGAGATGGCCCCCGAAAGTGTGCGGTCGGTGATGAAAAGGGAGGTCGATCGGCCGGAGAACCGGGGCTACGCCGACAACGGCATCGCGGTCTACAAGGAGGCGGTGGCAAAATTCATGCAGCGGGAATTCGGGGTCACGCTCGATCCCGTGACCGAAGTCAACCACTGCATCGGCTCCAAGACTGCCTATGCGATGCTGCCCGCGGCGTTTATCGATCCGGGCGACGTCACGCTGATGACGGTCCCCGGCTATCCCGTCGCGGGCACGGCCACCCGCTGGTTCGGTGGCGTCGTCCACAGACTGCCTCTGGTGCCGGAACATGACTTCTTTCCCGATCTGGCCGGCATTCCGGGCGACGTGCTGGCCCGTACGAAAATGCTCGTGCTCTGTTATCCCAACAGCCCCACCGGCAAGACGGCCACCCGGGCCTTCTATGAACGGGTCGTCGACTTCGCCCATAAGCACCGGATCATCGTCGTGCAGGATGCCGCCCATGCCATGCTCTCCTACAACGACGAACCGCTGTCGTTTCTGTCGGTCGACGGCGCAAAGGAGGTGGGCGTCGAGGTGCACTCGATGTCGAAGGGCTTCCACATGATTGGCTGGCGGCTCGGCTGGGTCTGCGGCCATGAAAAAATCGTGCGGGCCTTCGCCGACGTGAAGGACAACTGCGATTCGGGCCAGTTCATGGCGATCCAGAAGGCCGGAGCGGCGGCCCTGGGCGATCCCGAGATTCCCCGACGGGTTCGGGAGAAGTATCGCCGTCGCCTGGAAAAACTCGTCGGTGTGCTGCGGGCCGTGGGCTTCGAATGCGATATGCCAGGGGGCACCTACTTTCTGTATACGAAAAGCCCCACAGGGGCCGGCGACCGCGTCTTCACCACCGCACAGGATGCCAGCCAGTTCCTGATCCATGACCTGTCGATCTCGACTGTGCCCTGGGATGATTGCGGCGCGTACCTGCGTTTCTCCGCGACCTACGAGGCCGAAGACGAGTCTGTGGAAGACGATCTGATGGCGGAGACCCATGCCCGCCTGTCGCGGGCCCGCCTGAAATTCTGACTTACATCCTGACCTTGCCCCAACTGCTCCCGGAGTTGCCTCCCATGCCCCAGTCCACCTCGTCCAGAGCGTTTCTTCTCGTCCTCGTGGGGCTGGCGATGATCCTGCCCGCTGCGGGCTGCGGCACCAAGAAAAAAGCCACGCTCACGATCAAGCAGCGGCTGGAGAAAGCTGAGAAAGAAACCACGCCCGATCGGCAGGCGGCGGCACTCCTGAAGGTGGCCCGGTCGCAGTTCACGGCGAACGACGAGGCCGGTGCAAAAGAGACGGCCGTGAAGGCATTCGAGCGGCTGAAGGGGGAGGGCGACGCCAATGCGTTCGCCCCGCGTCTGGTCGACGTCGCCGGTTTTTGTGCCGAGATCGGTGAACACAAAACGGCCAAGGAGGCCCTGGGGGTGGCCTGCAGCCTCATCGATTCCATCACCGACCCCGTGCGGCAGGCCAAGCTCTTTGCCGATGCCGGCGCGACCTACAAGGCCAGCGTCGACTCGACAGCGGCGAAGGCAACCCTCAAGAAGGCCGCGGAGGCGGCAAGCAGCGCTGAAGAGCGATTTCGGGCCGAGGCCCTCGCGGCCGTAGCACTCGGATACACCCGCAGCGGGCTGGCCGATGCCGCCAGCGACGTAGCCGACCAACTCGAGGAAGCGGCCAAGACCCTCGAGGAGCCACGGGCCAAGGCTGAGGCACTCGCGGCGGCGGCCGGCGTGCAGGCGCAGACTGGCAAGAAAAAAGAGGCGGCCAAACTCCTCGAGGATGCGGAAGCTGCGGCCAAGAGCGTCGAACGCTCGGAAAGCCGTGCCTACGCGCTCCTGGCCGTCGCGATGGCCACGAGCGGCACCGGCGACACGAAGAAGGCGCTTGCATTGCTGAAAGAGGCCGACAAGGCGGCCGACAAGGTGGCCGAACCAGCCTCGCAAAAGAAGATCGTCGACAAGGTGCGTTCGACGATGGCCGATCTGGAGAAGAAGCTGAAGAAGTAGCCGCTATTTCCTACCGGACGACACGACTTTCAGGGCCTCAAGGGCCAGTTTGCGGGCCTCCGCATGATCTACGATCGGCTCGGGATAGTCGCGGCCGAGCCCGGCCCACTGCCGAACGTAGGCCTGATCGGGATCAAACTTCTCCGCCTGACTCGTGGGATTGAAGATCCGGAAGTAGGGTGCTGCGTCCGCGCCGCAGCCCGCGGCCCATTGCCAGCCCAGCGTGTTGGCGGCCAGATCGGCGTCGACCAGGGTGTCCCAGAACCACCTCGCCCCCTCCAGCCACGTGATCCGCAGGTCTTTGACCAGGAAGCTCGCCACGATCATCCGCACCCGGTTGTGCATCCAGCCGGTGGCATAGAGCTGCCGCATGCCCGCATCCACGATCGGGTAACCGGTCCGCCCCCGCTGCCAGGCGCGGAGGCCCACGGGATCGTTCGCCCAAGGGAATCTCGCGTAGTCGGCACGCAGCGGTGCGTCGGGCGTGTGCGGGAAGTGGTAGAGCAGGTGGTTGGCAAACTCCCGCCAGCCCAGTTCACGCAGGTAGACCTCGGGGCTGCCGGTGATTCGGGCAGCGGCCGTGCCGCCCACGGCTTCCCGAACGGCATGCCAGACCCGCCGGGGCGAGATCTCGCCGAAATGGAGGTGCGGACTCAGGCTGCTCGTGCCCTCGTGGTCGGGCCGGTCGCGTTCGGTGCCGTAGGACGCCACGCCCTTGGCGATGAAGGTCTTCAGTCTGTGGCGGGCACCTGCCTCGCCCGGCGTCCATGACGTTCGCATCGTGCCGGCCCAGTCGATCGGGGGCAGGAGTTGTAGGGCGTCGATGGTGAGCGTTTTTCCCGACGGCTTCGACGTCGCCGCGGCGGCGTGGAGCTTCCGCGGGGCCGCTCCCGGCCCGGCCGGTTCGTCGCGGGCCAGCAGCGACCGCCAGAACGGCGTGAAGACCTGGTAGGGCTTGCCCTCCTTCGTGGCGACCTGCATCGGCTCGAACAGCAGGCTGCCGTTGAAGCTCTCGGCCACGAGTCCTTCGTCGGTCAGCGACTTCTTGATGACCGTGTCGCGTTTGATCACCGCCGGCTCATACCGTCGGTTCCAGGCGACGTGTGTCGCGGAAAACTCGGCAGCCAAGCCACGCAATGCTTCCAGAGACGGCCCACGACGGATCACCAGTGGCGTACCGGCTTTTTCCAAGGCTGCCGATAGCTCGCCGAGTGACTGGTGCAGCCACCACCGCGATGCAGCCCCAGGCTCCCAGGGCGATTCCTCCTCGGGCGCCCAAATGAACACCGGCACGATCGCTCCGCGGGCGGCTGCTGCCGCCAGGGCGGGATTATCGTCGAGCCGAAGGTCGTGACGAAACCAGACGAGCGTGACGGGGGCTGCGGGCATGGCGGCAGCATACCGCGTCGCGAGCCAAGCCGGCGAGCGGCAGCCGCCGTGGGGGGTGATTCCTGGTCGTTCCGCCCGGCGGTTAGGCCAGAATTTCTTTCACCACATGGCCGTGCACGTCGGTGAGCCGGAAATCGCGGCCCTGAAAGCGATACGTCAGCTTCGTATGGTCGAAACCGAGCAGATGCAGGACCGTCGCCTGGAGATCGTGGATGTGCACCTGGTCGCGGGCCGCCTTGAAGCCGAGGTCGTCACTCTCGCCGAATGAAAATCCGCCCTTCACGCCGCCGCCCGCCATCCAGATCGAATAGCAGTCGGGATAGTGATCCCGGCCGAGGATGTCGCCCTTGGCCGTGCGTCCCTCGCGGAATGGCGTCCTCCCGAATTCACCGGTGCAGAGCACGAGCGTATCGTCGAGCATTCCCCGCCGCTCCAGGTCCTCGATGAGCGCGGCGGCAGGCTTGTCGAACGTCGCAGCCTTTTTCGTCAGCCCGTCGCGGATGTCCTCTCCGGGGCCGGTACCGTGAAAATCCCAGCCCCAGTCGAAGAGGTGCACAAACCGCACCCCCTGTTCCACTAACCGCCGCGCGAGCAGGCAGTTGTTGGCCAGGCTCGGAGCTCCCGGCTTGGCGCCGTAGGCGTCGAGCACATCCTGCGGCTCGTGGGAGATATCCATCACTTCCGGCACGCTCGTCTGCATCCGGAAGGCGAGTTCGTATTGCGCGATCCGCGTGACGGTCTCTGGATTGCCGAGTTCTCTGGCCTGCAACTCGTTCAAGTCCCTGAGGGCATCGAGGGTCTTGCGGCGCATCGAACGGTCCATGCCCGGCGGATCCGAAACATAGAGCACCGGATCGCCCTTCGACCGGCACTGCACCCCCTGGTAGACGCTCGGCAGGAACCCTGCCCCGAAGCTGCTCGTGCCGCCGTTGGGCTGCACGCCCGACGAAATCAGCGTCACGAAGCCGGGCAGGTTGGCATTCTCGCTACCCATGCCGTAGGTCACCCAGCTGCCCAGGCTCGGGCGTCCTGCGCGGGGGCTGCCGGTGTAGACCATGAGTTCCGCAGGCGCGTGGTTGAACTGGTCGGTGAACATGCTCTTCACAAGACAGAGCTTGTCGGCCACGCGGTGCAGATTCGGGATCGCATCGGAGAGTTCCATGCCGCTCACCCCGCACCGCACCCACTTCCGCGGCGTGCCGAGGAGCTTGGGCGTGCCGCTGGTGAACGCGAATTTCTTGCCGGCGATCGTCTCGGCCGGGCAGTCCTCGCCCGTGTGCTTCACAAGCTCGGGCTTGTGATCGTAGAGATCGAGATGCGGCGGCGAGCCGGTGAGGTGGATCACGATCATCCGCTTCGCCTTGGCCGGCAGCGGCGGCATTCTCGCCGCCATCGGATCAGCCGTGACCCCCGGAAGGCTCGCCCCGGCTCCAAGCAATTCCCGCATCGCGATCGCACCGATACCGCCGGCCATGCCACCGAGCAGATGGCGGCGGGTCGCGAGCAGTTTGTGTTCCAGGAACGGATTCACGATGCGATCTCCTGTCAGGGGCACATGAATGTCTCGTCGAGATTCAGAATGACGTTGGCGACCACCGTCCAGGCCGCGAGATCGGCGATATCGATGGCCAGATCGGGGGGCACGGGCCCGAGCGGATCGGTGGCCATGGCCTTGGCGTCGGCGGGGTCCTGCCGGTATTCAGCCCGCGCAGTGTCGTAGAGCATCACGAGCCGGTCGACTTCGGCGGCCACCGGCTGCCGGGCCAGCACGAGCCGGAAGCCATGCACC
>Ga0247840_10010194_pt1 | contig 11809 bp, 8 predicted proteins | sample LaCruzMarch2015__FD_192404 | JGI IMG/M metagenome (GOLD analysis project Ga0247840, IMG submission 192404) | Freshwater microbial communities from meromictic Lake La Cruz, Castile-La Mancha, Spain - LaCruzMarch2015_17m | ecosystem: Environmental > Aquatic > Freshwater > Lake | place: Spain...
TTCGGCCAGCGGGTGCGGCGGGCCACGAAGGATGTGGACTTTGCCGTGGTCCTGACCGACTGGAGTGCGTTTGCGCAGCTGAAGAGACATCTGATCCGCGATCACGGGTTCACTGATGAGGCAAGGCAGCAGCACCGGCTGGTCTTCAGGGCCGAGGGGCCGGGCTGCGGAACCCCGATTGATCTGGTGCCTTCGGCGGGCTGCAGGTAGATCGCCACACCCTGGTATGGCCCCCGGAAATGGATGTGTATATGACGGTGGCAGGCTTCGCGGAAGCACTTGAATCCGCCCAGCCAGTGGAATTGGCTGAGGGGTTGATAGTGAAGGTGGCCTCGTTGCCGGGGCTGGCGATCCTGAAGCTCTTCGCCTGGGGTGACCGGCGGCAACGCGATGCCAAAGATGCGGTCGATCTCTACACCTTGCTGCGCAGCTACGGCGAAGCCGGAACCTCTGATCGCATGTCGGATCCCGATCAGGCCCTGGATCGCTGGCTGGCCTTGGACTGCGATGAGGAGAAGACCGGGGCCTGGCTACTGGGCAAGGACTGCGGCCTACTGGCCAAGGCTGAAACCGCTGAAGCGCTGCAGCAACTCTGGGATGATGAGCGGCGGCGTGAGCAACTTCTTGATGGCATGGCGTCCAATGAGTTGGGCATCAAGGGAGCCAGGCAACGGGCGGAGAAACTGCTGGAGTTATTTCTGGAGGGGTTTAGGGAAAGCCGAGAGGGAGTGCCCTGATGCCAGCGATGGACCCCATTGTGCTCAGGCTTTAAGGGCTGCGGCTACATCGACCAGCCGCAGGAGCAGCGTGTTGGGGTCGCTGGGGGATGGATCAAAGCCCATGTGGAGATAGAACTTGCGAGCTGCTGCCGGCATCGAGTTGGGGCTGGGCGAGCTTCATCGTTCCAATGTGATCACGGAGGCAGGTCGGTCAGATGTTTGGTCCCCTGGCCCTTGCCAGGCGTCATCGATGGCTTCGGTAGCGGTGCCTAGTTTCTGCAGCAACAGCAGGAGCAATCGCTCAAGGCGGTTGGCATCGTGGGGATAGGAAGGCGCTGAGATGGTTGGGGCCTCCAGCTCAGTGCCCAGCCTCTCCGTGAGGAAGGCGATCAGTTCGCTGCGGCGCAGCTTCGACCAGCCACGCAACCGCTGCTGCCGGCAAATGTTCTGTAACTCCCCGGCAGTGAGGGCATCGAGATCTGGGCCCGGTGGTAGGAGTATTTCGGCAGATTCTGAGAGGAGATGGCCATGGCGTTCCTCGATCCGGCCGGCCTGGCGCTGGAGGTAGTCGTCGAGGCCGCGGGTGTGGTTGGCAAGGATGCTGCCCAGGGCGTGGAGATCGGCGCCAAGGCTGTCGCTGATCGGCGTGCCGCGGCGGCGGCGGGGCTCAGGCTTCTTCGTCATCGATCGATTCCTCGAAGAACTCAACGGCATCAGCCCGCTCCAATAAGCGTTCCACCGCAAGCTTGAGATCGTGGCTCGATTGGCTGGTGGGGCCACCATGGGCACGCTCTTGCTGTTCAACCGCCTCCTTGATATCGGCCAGGTTTTCCAGGGCCTGCTCGATCTGTTGCACCTGCAGCAGCCGGCCCTTGAGGCGAGGCAACACGGCGGAGATCTGGTTGGCCTCCTCCTCAACCCGTTGGCGATAGGTGAGTAGATCATCTCGTTCCTGTTCTAGGAGGTTCATCTCAGCCTCTAGCTGGGCGATCTTGTTTTTGGCCTTGGTCACCAAACCTTTCTGGGCTCCGGCGCGGCGGTTGGCGGAGATCAGGGATTCACGCATCTCCCGATAAAAGTTACGCAGATCGGCGAAGTGAATCAGCTTGTGAACAAGCGGAAACCTCCGGGCTGTGGTTTTGCCGATTTCCGCTACAGGCTTGCTGGATAGGGGCATGGTGGTAATCAGGCTTCTCGTATGGCTGGCAATGGATCGATCTTCATAGGGCCAGTCCGATCTGCTCAGTATCAACCGATTCAGCAGCCTTTGCAGGCCGGCCCCCGCGCTTGCCGCCCTTGGCATGCAGCCCCAGCGCCACTTCTTCCGCGTAGCGCTCAGCATTAAGAGCTAGCAGGCGAGCCAGCACGTCATCCCTCACGGCATCAGGCCAGCGGTAGCGCCAGGGCAGCTTGCGGCGGCCGGTTATGGCGCCGTAGGCCTGCAGCTGGCCCTGGAAATCGAGGGCATCATGAGCATCCCAGAAGAACAGCTCACCACTGTCGATGCGCTCTTGCATCTGATCGGTGAGCTGGGCGTCGTCTTCGGTGTCGAGGTAGTCGAGCCCGAAGCCGCAGGCGGTGGGCACATCGCTCCAGCCGTAGGCGGCCAGCACCGCCTGATCCATCTCGCCATGGAGGCGGCGCAGCTCGAGGAGGCCACTGCTGGTTTCGGCGGGATCGTGGAAGCGGTTGTAGGTGCTGGTGAGGCCTTCGTTGTTGCTCACCATCAGCTCGGCGCGGAACTGGTGGTAGCGCTCGCCGATGGTTTCTAGGCTCTGGCGATTTGAGGCGTGGACGGGATCGGTGGCGGCGGCATCGAGGAGGGCGGTGGGGAAGGGGAAAGTTTCAAAGCAGTCCGTGGGGTTGTATCTGAGGCCATCCCCCAGCGAAGAACAGAGGAAGCGTGCAAATGCCTCATGTATATACGACTGAAGGACACAGAGTTGCGCATAGCCGTCAAAAGCGAAGACGTTTAGGCTATTGGCAAACAAACACTCTGAGACCATAAAGCTCATGCAGTGGTGCACTGAGGCCTGGGCATTTGTAGTCAATACTTTTTTTAGCCCTTTCATGGCCGCATTTAACTCAGGACGCGATCTCCAATGCTGCCACCATGGGTAAGACGCAACTTCTTTGGACTTCGAGATGCGATCTGGTTTCACTTTTAACTCGACAATTTCCATCAGCTCGGGCCATTCGCGCCGGCACTCTTCTTCAGTGCGCTCACCAAAGTCGATTGAATGCCGATGGTGCGCATGTGTTGGGCTCTTGTTCACTTCCTCGCCCCCGATATAAGGAAAGATGGCTTTAGCGTTCTTCGGATTTTGAGCAATCAGCCGCTCCATCGTTGAGATCTGCGATGGTATGCCTGGCGTGTTGTCGTCTGCCGGCCCGGAATCATCAAAGGTGAAGCCCATGCCAAGCAGGATCGTCCCTTGAAAGCTTTTGCCGCTATTGGCCGACAGCTTTTTGGGATCTTCATGGCCGCCGTTGGCAAACAGAAAGGCAGTGATCTGATCCACCGGACGCCTCTCCAGAAGCTTGGCCTCGTCGTAGGGGCCCTTTAACAGATGGACAACGCTCACCACCACGGCCGCCACGCCAGGCCACTTGTACCGCTTTCGGGCGGCATAGATCGTGCCGCCGTTCAGACAGATCCAGCGCAGGCCGGTGCTGCGGGTATCGCCCTGAGCGATAGTGTTAGTGGCTATTAGACCCAGGCTGCCATCTTTTCTCAGCAAGCCGAAGCAGCGGAGGAAGAAAAAGGCACTTAGATCAGCGCTTGCGTTACTTTCGGGATACAGGTCTTGGTGCCAAGTCTGAAAGGGGTATCCAAGTGCCTCTTTGATTTTGCGCCCGCCGACGAAAGGCGGATTGCCCACAAACACATCAAACCCAGGCTGCTCCCGCCCGAACACATCGGGAAAAGCCAGCTGCCAGTGCAAGGGCTGAATGCCCTTTTCGCCCTTGCGCAGCCGCTCCAGCGGTTCAGCCAGCTTGTCTTCCAGCTCTGCCGCTGAGCCGTGCTGGAGCGTGGCCTCCAGATAGATCTTCTTCAGCTCCTCGCGATCCTTCGGCTTCTTGCCGTTGAAAAACGCCGCCACAGACAGATCCCCCACCGTGCGGAGGTAGGCCGTGCTGGCGTTCAGCGCATCGAGGGCCTGGCGCTTCTGGGCGTCGTCGACATCACTGCGGCTGTCGGCATGGAATAGCGCGAAGCTCCTGGCCTCCTGCTGCCGCACCTGCTCCAGGTACTCGATCTGCAGTTCGCGCTGCAGGCTGGCGCCCTTCAACGCTGCCTCGATCGCGCTGCGCTCCATGCCCACCAGCGAATCACCGCACTTCAGGGCGTGATCCACAAACGTGAACGGCGCATCCTTGCTGAGGCTCACCAGCCACAGGCTCAGCCGCGCCAGGTTCACCGCAAACGGGTTCTTGTCCACCCCATAGAGGCAGCTCTGGGCGATCAGCCGGCGCGCGTAGATCAGCGGTTCTTCGCCATGGGCATGGCCGCCGGGCTTGAGGGCATCAGGCAAACCTTCCCGGTTCCAGGCCAGTTCCAGCAGTTCGGCCAGGTAGCGACAGCTCTCCACCAGGAAGGCGCCTGAGCCCATGGCCGGATCGCAGATCTTCAGATCGAGGATCTGGGCTGCTGTGGGGCGATGCTCACAGCGCTCCAGCCAAGGGCGCAGGGCCTGCTCCACGATCGGTCGAGTCAGCGCGCGGGGCGTGTAGTGGCTGCCGCTGCGCCGCCGCTCTTCGGTGGGTTGAAACACCAGGCCGCCGGCCGCCTGGGGGCCATCGAACAGATCGCGGTTGATGCGCGAAACGAGGGCTTCCAAAAGCTCGGCTTCGCTGCTGGCGTCCTTCAACGCCGCCACTGATTTCGGCGGCAGGGTGGTGCAGGCCTCCTCTTCAAGCCAGGCCTTGCGTTTGCCGCTTGGCATAGCCAGCAGGGCATCTAGATCCACCGCCGTGGTGAGTTGTTTCTTTGCCCCCTGGGGTTTGCTCTTCAGGCCGATGCAGCGGCCGGGGATGCGGCGCACCGCGTAGCCCATGATCCCCTCATACACCGAGCCGATCTGCTCCACATCGAGGGCGCGGTAACTGATGCGCTCGCCATTCACGATCAGTAGGTTGCGCAGCACCGCCAGCACCACGCCGTCGCTGATCCAGGGGCTCTCCAGCCAGGGGTACACAGCCGGATCGAACAGCTGGCCGTGGCGTGCCGGTAAGTAGTCGGTGGTGGGGCCGCCGCCATCAAACACCAGCCGGCACAGGCTCATCAGCCCCGCCCACGCCCCGAAGCGTTGCTCCATGGTGTCTGGGTATTCGCTTTCGTTTTGCTGCAACTGCTCGTAGATGCCGCTGAGCTTGTAGTTCTGCTCGTAGATCGCATCACTTGGCATCAGCGCTTCGTCTTCTGCGTAGAGCAGGAACACCAGCCGCATCAGCATGGTGATCAAGCCGCCATAGAGCTGCTGGGCATCCCGCTCGGGCAAATCCCCCAGCAGTTGAATGTCTTGCCGCGAGCTGAGCTCATCGGCCTGCTGGAAGCCCCGCAGCAGATCCCACAGCGCCGCCAACACCTGATCGGCCAGGGCATTGCTCACCACCGCCTGGAAGCTGCGGCTTTTTTTGAACACATCAATTAATCGGTAGCCATCGGGATCAAGGAACACATGGCTCTGCCCCAGCAATAGATCCAGCCCCGAAAACATCAACCGGCCGCTCACCTCCGCCAGATCCGCCAGCGGGAAGGTGAGATAGCCGGAGCTTTCCCCCTTTGGTGCTACCACCAGCCGCAGCTGGGAGCCGTTAAACAGCAGCCCCGCTTCCACCCCCGTTTCGCGCAGCAGCCGCTCAAAGCGTTCCTGCGGTGAAGCCCTCCAGAGGTGCTCACCAGCGGTGAGCTTTTGATCTAGTGGCATGAGCAGTGGCAATTCCTGCACCAGCAGCTGCGCGCCTTCGCCGCTGGCTACTGGAACCACTGCCGTCGGTTGCAGCGTCTCCCCGAGTTCAGGCAGCTCTCTGGTGTAGTCCTCAATCAGCTTCGGGTCGCTCTGCACCTGATCGGTGCCCCAGCCCAGTTGCTCCACCAACAAGGTCTCGATGCCGGTAAAGCCCAGCTCTCGCTCATCAGCATCGTCGTCGTCTCCGCCCAGGGGTTCGAGACCATCTCGGTAGCGCTGCTGCCGCTCGATCAGCTCACTGCCACTGCGGGCCACCACCCAACCGGCGTCCTGCATTGCCGCAGGAGCCACCACCAAGCCCACGGGCTGTAGATAGCCCAGCCATTGCTGGTGAGCCAGGAGTTCGGGATCGCGTTGGACTACTCGTTTGGCCATGGTTATCCGCTGATCGGCCAGAGGTAGACGAGCCCCGCCGGCTCTAGCCGCTGGGTGATCACCCGATAGCTCTCCTCGATTCGTTTTGGTTCAGAGGCCAGCTCCGTTTCAATCGTCTCCAGGCGCCGCTGCCAGTGTTTCTGGTCAGCCGAGAGTTGTTTGCGCTCCTGGCTCGAGAGCTTCTGTAGATCTAGGGCCGGTACCTCTAGCTGCTCTTCCAGCCCTGGGATCAGGGCCGTGGGATCGGCTGCCGCGACCTGGCGATCGAGCTTGGCCAGATCACGGTTGCGCTGCCTCACGGTGGCGTTGATGCGTTTGCGTTGGGAGCGGAGCACCTCCTTAAGTGCCGCGGCTTCCGTGGTGCCCCGTTGGCTGAGCAGTTCAGCTGCAGCGGCCTGGGCTCTTTCCGCCGCCGCATCCAATGCGGGCTTGAGCGCAGCTACATCGGCTGGGGCTTCTGCCTGCAGCTGGCTGCGGATAGCAGCGGTGCTTTCTTCATTATTTCCGGCCTCCATCGCCTTGGTGAGGACTGCCCAGGCCTGCTCTTGCTGAGCACCAGCCAGCGGCTTGAGCGCCGCAGCCCGATCCGCGCCGGGATGCCAGTCGGCGATCACGCTGATCAGCTCATCGTGCAGCCGTGTGGCGCCCTGGCCAAAGAGCGACAGCCTCCCCAGCACCAACACCTTGGGTTGGGGGTCGGGGCTGGCCAGCACGCAGGCCCGGCTCAATTCATGGTGCAGGAACCCCTGACTAAGAAAACGGCTGAGCAGGCGCTGCACCAAGCGGTGCTCTAGGTGCAGGTGCACGGCCTCGGCATTGAGCCGGCCGGGATCAGAGAAGATCACCGGCCTAATGGGGTGCTCCTGGCGCCATTGCCACAGCGGCGTTTTGCGATCCCACACGCCCCGCAGGCTGTCGAGGGTGTGCTCCCAGCTGCGGTCGTTGCTGCCAGCTACCAAGGACTCAGGGTGCTCTAAGCGCCAGCAGGGCTGATCCTTTTCGTCGCTGCCCTGCACCAGGCCGCTCACGCCCAGTAGGTCAAGCGAGCAGTTGAGGGCGGCCCGGAAGGGATCGTCATCGAAGCCGAGCCATTCATGGGATTTGGCGAGCAGTTGGCGCAGCTCATCCTGCTGTTGCTGCAGCTTCTCCACCCGCCGGCTGGACTCCAGCTCCTCCCGGGCTCGGTTGAGCATGGCGCCGCGATCGGTGTCGGCGGAATCCATCGCCAGCAACTGCTGCTGCACCGCTTCTGTGTTGTCAGTGTCGATACCGCCTTCCAGTACCTCATCCACCTGGCGCTGCACCAGCGGTGAAAGCGAGCCCAGCTCCTGGCGGATCACCTCCGTCTTCTTCACCAGCACATCCATTACCCGGTCCTCCGGCCGGTCTTCCAGCACGAAGTAGTGGCACCACACCTGGGGAGAGCGCTGCAGCTTGCGGTCGATGCGGCCGTTGCGCTGCTCCAACTTGCTGGGGTTCCAGGGGATGTCGAAGTGAATCAGGTGCTTGCAGTAGTTCTGCAGGTTCACCCCCTCCCGGGCGGCATCGGTGGCGATCAAGATGCGCAGCGGCTCTTGATCGGGATCGGCGTTGAACTGGGCCTTAAGCCGCTCGCGGTTGTCTTCACTCATGCCGCCGGTGAATGAAGCGACGCGACGGTCAGCATCGGCGTCACCAAGCAGCTGCCGCAGTTGCCTTTCCAGGTAGCGCTTGGTGTCGACGTAGTCGGTGAAGATCAGCAGCCTGGTTGGTTTCCATGTCGCCTTTGCTTCGCCGAGGTTGGGGCAGAGGTGGCTGCGCAGAAACTTTTCCAGCAACTTGATGCGGGGATCTGCCAGGGATCGATTAGCCGCCGCGATTTCCCCCATCCGCTCCAGTAGGGCCAGATCGCTTTGATCAGCCTCAACGGTTTGGCGTAAAGCCACTCTGGTTTGCGCCTCCTCCAGGTTGAGCAGCTCATCTTCTGTGAGTTCGGCTAGGTCGCTGTCGTTATTCACGCCGCCGAGCAGCAGATCCAGCTGGGCACCTGAAGCCGCCAGGGATTCCCGCCGCTGTTCTTGCTTTTGATCCAGGCTCCTGCGGTGCACCTTGAGGGTGCGAGCAAAGGCCTCGATCGAGCTGAGCAATCGCTTCTGCAAATTGGTGATCACCAGCCGATCGGCATTGAGTTGCCGCTTGGTGGCACCCCCCAGGAGCAGCCGTTGCTCCCGCTGCTTGCGGTATTTCTGCAGCAACCGTGAGAGCTCCAGCTCTGGGGTATCTGCTGGCAGGCTGCCTTTTGGTACGGAGAGGGGTTCAACAATCCGCTCAGGGAACTCCTCGCCAATGCGGCGTAGGTCGTCCTTGAGGCGGCGCACCAACACCGTGTCCAGATCCCCAGGCTCGAAAGGGACACCCCGCACAAAGCGCGCTGGATCGAGTAGTTCCAACAGAGCCGTGAAGCTGTTGCTGTGGCCGTTGTGGGGTGTAGCCGAAAGAAAAACGCGGTGCTCGAACAGGGGCGCCAGGTCCCGCAGGCTGCGGGTCAAACCGGAATCGATGGCGTAGCGCAGGCTGTTACTGGCCGGCGCAGCGTTGTGGGCTTCGTCAAGGATCAGCAGGCTCTGCACCGGGGCCTGGTCTTCCCCGCCCTTGCCCTGCTCCAGCCACACCCGCAGCGGGGCCGAGTATTCCGAGTTGCGCAGCAGGGCGTGGGAGATCAGGAAGCGGCTGCCGGTGCTCCAGGGGTTGGTGCCGTAACCCCGCTCCTGCCGCACCTTGGCCACGTAGGCCCGGTCCATCACGGTGAAGGCAAGGCCAAAGCGGCTGGCCATCTCCTCCTGCCACTGGCGCAAGACCGAAGGCGGGCAGCTGATCACGACCCGCTTGATGCGTTGGCGCAGCAGCATCTCCCGCAGGATCAGGCCGGCCTCGATCGTTTTGCCCAGACCCACGTCATCGGCGATAAACAGGCCCACCCGGGGCATCTGGAGCGCCTTGCGCAGTGGTTCAAGCTGGTAGGCCTTGACGTCGATGCCGGCCCGGTAGGGGGCCTGGAACAGTTCGGCGTCGGTGGCGGTGACGCAGTTCCAGCGCAGGGTGTTGAGGTAGGCGGCGAACTGTTTCGGTTGGTCAAAGCCCCGCTGGGCCACCGCCTCCCAGCTGCTCTCCCCAAGCACCTCAAAGTCGATCTCACTGCTCAGAAATACGGTGAGGCGCTGACCGATGGCGTCGTCTTCCATGCAGGCCAGGGTCACGACCCTGTCACCCCCATCCGCCACCTTGCGGTGCATGGGGGGCTCCACCTCTTCCACCAGGTAGCGGCGGGTACGGCAGCGCACAACCGAACCCGGCTTGAGCCTGGGGCTTGGGCTGGTGGCAGCCGGTTTCATCAGTCAGCTCCTTGCGATGCGTAGCTCACTGGCGGTAGCGGCGGCGGCGGCACCGGGGGCACCTCCTACTGCTGTCAGTCTGCACCTAACAGAAGCCAGGTTGCAGTACTTCGACAGCACTTGCAGCCTTGGATTTGAGAACTATGCATAGCCTGCATAGTTCGAGGTTTCCAGCTGTTGCGGGTAGTGCCCTTTCACTGCGCCTTGCGGTGTGTCGCAACATCTCCCCCGCCAGCACCCACCCCTTCTTCCAACGACCCCTCTAACCCCAGAAGTGCCCCAGCTCCCCGGGCCGCCGCCCGGAAGGCGCGGCGCTGGATCACCCGCAGCGTTGCTTTGGCTGCCGCCGGGCCAGTGCCTCACAGCACCTGCACCCGGGCTTGAGAACCGAGCACCCTCTGCTGATTGGCGGCAAGGACAAGGGCCTCCTCGCGGGGCAAGTAGTGCGGCTGGGAGCTGATGTGCCCTTCTCGATCGAGGAACAGCACTCGCAGCAGCTGACCTGCGGCATCAAGGAGCTGCACTGAAATGATGCGGATCGGGCAGGTGCTGCTGAGAGGAGTGGCAGCCATGACTGGGCTGGCGAACGACATCGCCGTCAAGCCCCGGTGTGATCAGCAGCGCGCATGGGTCGCGCAGCGACTCGCGTTAGCCCTTGCGCGCTGCGCTCACCGGGGCAGACCAGGTGGGGTGATCGCCAGTGCCCATGGCCTGCCGCCAGCAAGCAACAGCCGCGGGCAGCATCAGGCGGCCCAGTCCACCAGCGGCAGCCCCTCGATCCGGCTGAACTCACTGACGTTGTGGCTCACGACAGTGGCGCCGATGGCCAGAGCGTGACAGGCGATCCAGAGATCGTTGGCGCCGATCGGTGTGGCTTTGCGCTTCAGGGCGGTGGCCTGAACGGCGTAGTGCTCACAGATCCCAGGTCCAGCGGGATACAGCACCGGCACCAGCCGCCTCAGGGCCTCCAGCTGCTGCAAGGTGGCCTCCCGCCGCTGGCTGCCCTCTGCTCCGCGCAACAGCTCAGCCCAGGTGATGAACGACATGGCGATGCTCTCCTCGTCGCTGAGGGCATCAATGCGCTCGGCCACCTGGGGCGGACGGTTTTTGCTCAGGTAGATGAGGATGTTGGTGTCGAGCAGGTAGATCACAAGGCCTCTCGGTCCTGCACCGGCAACTTGTCTGCCTGCTGTTGCTCCAGCACCTCCACAAAGTCGGCGTCAAATCCACTGAGGGCCTGCAGTAAGGCTTGGCCCCGCTGGCTTGGACAGGGGTGAATAAGCAGATCCCCGTTCGGGGTGCGGCTGATCTGCACCCGATCACTGCTCAGGCGGAATTCAGCGGGAATGCGCACGGCCTGGCTGTTGCCGTTCATGAACACGCGGCTGGGCAGGACCTCCACAGATCAATCCTCACGTGTGTACGCCATAGTGTAGACAGCGATCTTTGATCGGCGGCGACAAGGAGGCCCTGAGTCCTTGCATCCGATTAGCTACCGGGCCCGCTGCCTACCTCCACCGGCTGTCATGGAAGAGGAGGTGGTCGCAAAACGCTTGCGCACCACCGCTGGGCGCACCCTTGCGCAACAGCCCACCAGTTTTCACGATCGTCCCATCGACCTCATGACCTCCGGCCCTGTAGGTCTGCAGCGCAGCCTGGTGCCAGCAGCGCAGCTCAGCCACCAGTTCACTGGGCGCCTCCAGATGGATCCCGGCGCCATAGCTGAACAGCCAGCGCCGCAGCTCCTGGTCCTGCTCCAGCACCCAGGCCGGCAGATCCACCTCTACCGGATAGGGATAGTGCGGGTCGCCACCGGCACGCAGACCTTTGCTGCCACGCTCTGCCCTGCCCCAGCTGTCGCCGGGCAGGGCAGCCGCCAACCGCACAGCTGACGGCTGGAACCGATCCAGCTCACGCCGCATGTCGGCCATCACCGGTGGACTGCAGCGCAGGCGCAACGACGCCAGTTGAGGCCGAGCACCATCCACTGGGGGATGACTGTGAGCGAGCTGGGATGGCAGGTCGTTGCCAAAGCAGAGCCCGCCGCAACACTGCTCCAGCAGCTGGGCGCGCGCGATCGCTGCGCAATGACGCTCCACAGAGCGTCCGCGCCGCTGCTCCCGCTGAAAGACATGCACCGCCTCCAGCTCCAGACAGCGCAGCAGCCCCTGGGGCTGGCCGATGCTGTCGTGCTCGATCAAAAGCCACCAGCGGCTGCCGTGGAGCAGCAGCTGCACTGGCCAGACCGCTTCCGCTTGGCTGCCCTGAACCTGGCTGCCCTGCCGGTAGCTGCTACGGCTGTGGCAGAGCAGCAGCCGCTGCCGCTGGCGGATTGCTGCTTCTATGAGCTCAAGCTGAGCTCCAGCAGTAG
>Ga0247840_10010198_pt1 | contig 11806 bp, 8 predicted proteins | sample LaCruzMarch2015__FD_192404 | JGI IMG/M metagenome (GOLD analysis project Ga0247840, IMG submission 192404) | Freshwater microbial communities from meromictic Lake La Cruz, Castile-La Mancha, Spain - LaCruzMarch2015_17m | ecosystem: Environmental > Aquatic > Freshwater > Lake | place: Spain...
AATATCCAACCAAACGACAGCGTGATAGGGAAATGAAATAAATATTGCCGGGTGATATTTTATTTCGTATTCCAGGATTGCGGGTTTAAAGAGGTTGATTTAAAAGGATTTTCTTTTTAAAACATTGTAACTGCAATGTTACTGAATTGTATCTTATCCATAATAATATTTCTCAAATATTTACCCATTGGCACATGTTATATCAATCTTCAGGTTTAAGTCTAAAAATAGTTGTCAAATTAAATGGGATACGGCTGCTGCACGGGAATGTATTAAATCTGAATGGTCCAATGAATCATTACTGATAATCAATCAAATGGAGATTAATATTATAGCCAGGCCATTCTTAATTCTTGTTCTGATGGTGATGACGCATAATCAGTTGAAAGCAAGCGAACCAGGATCTGAATTAACTGATTCCGGGGCAAACAAACATAAATTGAAAATTCTTACCTGGAATATTTACATGCTCCCTTTCTGTTCAAAAATTCACAGAAATTGTAAAAGGGCTATGGCTATCGCTCGTGAAATTCCGGGATATGCTTATGATATTATAGTATTTGAAGAAGTATTCGATCACCAGGCACGAAAGATACTCCGGAATCAACTAAAGAGTTATTACCCTTTTATGTATGGTCCGGCCAATAAATCCTCATTTTCATTTAGGACAAACAGCGGAATATGGATTCTAAGCAAGATTCCTCTTCAGCAACTGGAGCAGATAGAATTTAAAAATCGCTTTGGAATCGACGCACTGGCCCGAAAAGGAGCAGTTTTGTTCGAAGGTGAATGGCAGGGTCAACCCTTTCAATTATTAGGAACACATCTGCAAAATGGCAGTCCGGATAGTGTTCGGTACGGGCAATGCCACGAAATTGCTGATAAGCTTTTGAAAAAATATGCAAAATCGGATATTCCTCAAATCGTCTGTGGTGATTTTAACATCGAATTTGCTGAAAGAGTGAGCTATGGTAAAATGCTGAAAATTCTCGATGCTGAAAACGGAAGTATTAAAGGCGACTTGCAGACTTCATTTGACGAGGTGAATAATAAACTTGCACAAAAAGAAAACGGGGAAAAGCAATTGATAGACTATGTTTTGGTGCGAAATATCAAGGCAATAAAGGATATTGAACGGCAGGTCGTTGTATTAAAAGGCTGCATTAGAGATATCGTATCAGATCTTTCTGATCATTACGGAATCGAGGCAATTGTAAATTTCTGCATTCCCCCTCCCGAATCTCTGTCATTGTTTCAAAAATAGCAGAGGGAGCATGGCATTGTCCGGGTATTTAAGAACTGGTATTAAGGTGAGAGAAAATTTAATGGCTTCCAATAATGTTTCTTCATATTTAGAATTTGTTGGATCTTTAGGATGCCACCTGTGAATAATTTTGTCAACATCAACTAAATCAAGTTCTAATTCTTCCATCTATTTTTTGCAATTTAAGTTTTCTTAATTCCTGCATTTAATATTTAATCATTTTGTCGTTTTTACCGGCATACCAGAATAAATTTAACCGGGTGAAATTTTACTTCGTATTCCCATAATTGCAGGATTAATGAGATTGTTGCAAAAGGATTGAAAATCCCGGGTCTGAGAGGTGCGGATGGCAAATTCGTACCAGCGGGAGATCAAGGAACTATATGTTTATTGTGTTGAGGCCTGCATAAGCGGCCAGAAAGAGATTGGCCTGACAATATTTACGGCAAAGGTGAACGATGCAAATTATTCAGAATTAGTTGACAGTTATAAAAACAACAGGGATAAAATCAGTTTTTGGGTCGATCTCAAAAAGAGTTATGATCTTTTTAACCAAACCAGGGTGCAGCCGGCGGTAAAGTTTCTTCCGGACGGAACCCATGATGTTAATTGATCTTTCACAAAAACATTTTATGATTTTTTTTGCTTGGCGGTGTCCTTTAGATCCTGAGAGATTTCGCTGATAAAATTCCTATTGCCTCCTGTTTGCCTCTTTCCATAACCCAACGCACAGAATAGTGGTTACAATAAATCCTACTATGCTTATCCAGAATGGCACCTGAAAACTACCTGCAGTTATCCCGATATGGTAAATTAAGCGTAAAAGATGGAGCAGGGCTATTATTCCAAATATAACCGATGCAATTTTTGTAAAAGTGTTCATAATGTATTGATTTATATTAACAAAAATAATGTTGTTCTTCTAAATTTATTCTCCCGTCATCCGGAATTATTGTAAGATATCATTATATTGAATTAAAAGACAAAAGGGAAACCGGAAGACTTTTCACCTGAACTAAAAAACGCCGGAACCCGGAATTTTCCGCAGCCAGTCCCTGATCTGTTTCCTCTCAGGGATGTCCCGCAAAAAATATTCCGAAGTATGGTTGATGTAAGGCAGGTCAAGGAAGGTGACGTAGGCCCGGGGATAGTTACAGGCAATAGCACCCCGCGACATGCCAACCAAAACTACACGGGCCGGATCACCACTTCACAGCCGGCAGATCAGTGGCACTACCTCTTTGGCATAAGCAACCGTTGCTTCTACGTCTCCCCACCACCAATCCATGTCCTTTTTATGGTCAATACTTACAAATGGCAAAACAACACAAATAAAATCTTTACCTCCGCATATTCCGTAACCCATTGGGGCGATTCTCCTTTACCCTGCATGAATTGCCCAAATATTCCACTATTACGGAATAGCGTTTCTTCGGACTCCAGTTCACCGGAAGGTAAACAGAATGAGCTACTTCGGTACCTGAGTATTCAGGTAAATATTGCAGGACTACTGTCCCCGGAGATGGTTTTCCTTCAGTTACCCTTGGATTTACCAAATCCGCCGGAATACTCATTACATCGGGATTCTGAGCATTCATACTATTGCTTAAACAGAAAAATAAAATGACTGCGGTTAATACCTTTTCCATTATCTGAATCTTTAATTTAAGTCTGTCAGCAAAGTTTTCTATTTTGGATATTGATTAATCAAATCTAACTAAATTTTTATAGTACCTTTGGCTGCATGCAAACTATTCGTGGAATAAATGAAAAAGATCTGATTGTTCGGCTAAGGGAAGGTGACCGGACTGCTTTTGAATTAATATTCCATTTTTATTATCCCGGTTTGGTAATATATGTTTCTCAGTTTACATTTGACCGAGATGATGCTGAAGAGATTGTGCAAGACTTTTTCGTAAGGTTCTGGCAAATACACCAAAATATTTTTTTAAGTGATTCCCTGAAAAATTATTTTTTCTCATCTGTGAAGAATCGCAGCCTGAATTACCTGAAGCACAAAAAAATTGAAGAAAATTATCTTAAAGAGATTTACAACCTGACAAATAAGCACCTTCTCTACGACACCAACCTGTATGTGACATCTGAGCTTCAGGATAAAATAAAGGATTCAATTAATTTGTTACCCGAAAAATGTCGTGAAATATTTTTAATGAGCCGGACTCTGGGAATGAAGAACGAAGAAATAGCACTTAAACTAAACCTTTCCAAACGAACAATCGAGACACAGATCAGTAATGCCATAAAAGTACTTCGGGTCGAATTAAAGGATTTTGCAGTGTTGCTGATTTTCTTTGGAATGTATAATTTTTAACGGATCAACTCCCTTTTTATTTAAATATTTTAACTTTTTCACTTTTACATACGTGTGTTTCTTCCTTCAGTTGTTTTAGATAACTGAAGGGTTGTAAAGGAACATTTCAATTAATTAAATAAATGACGGATAAAAATTACAGTAAGCAGAATATTGAGAACCGGATTTCTGATCGTTTAAACCAGAATATTGAATTGCAAATCACCGAAGCAATAAAGGTAGTTTCTGAAATTGAGAATGTTGACAGTAAAAAAGCTTATTTGAAAATTCAGGACAGACTTCAGAATAAATCTAACATTCTTTTGATAATAAACACCTTATCACGGGTGGCTGCTGTTCTGTTTTTGCCTCTGCTGGTTGCAACAGGTGTGCTTCTTTATCATCCTTTTAGTTTAAAGGAGAAGCCCCAGTTTGCCATACAGGAAATTTCAAGTCCGGCTGGTGTCCGTTCACAAGTGGTACTTCCCGATGGATCTAATGTATGGCTTAATGCTGAGAGTACGATTAAATTCAGAGTGCCATTTGATAAGGCAAGCCGGGAAGTTTCGTTATCAGGTGAGGCATTTTTTGATGTCCGGAAAAATCCTAATTTCCCATTTGTTGTTAAATCGGGTAAGGTTAATATTAGTGTTCTGGGAACCAGGTTCAATTGCAGGGCTTATGAGACCGAGAAAAACATGGAAGTTGTTCTTGCTGAAGGAAAAATCAGGCTGGATAATACAGCCGGTCAAACCGGAAAAGAGTTCTTTATGAAACCAAATGACAGGGTTGTTATTGACAAAGCATCATATAACGTTACCAGTATAACCAACGAAAAAATTGACAAATATATTGCCTGGCATAACGGGAAGCTGGTATTTGATGATACACTGATGCCTGAAGTGGCTGCGCAGATTGGGCGTTTTTACGGAGTTGAAGTTAGGATTGAGGATTCTATTTTAAATAGCTACCGTATCACAACTACGTTTGAGAATGAATCATTGCATCAGGTTCTTGAACTGATCCGGTTATCATCCCCAATTAAGATTCAATATATAAATGCGACCCTCGATAAAACAAATCAAAGACAAACCAGGTCAAAAGTAATTTTCAGTAAAAAAACCAAAAAATAATTGCCTATGAAGATATAGTCACCTTACTAACCGAAGAAAGGAAGTGCTCCAACACCTCCTTTCGATTACCCGATTATGGGCAGATTAATTATTGTTACAAATTAAATCATACAAATTTATGCAAAATTTCATTAAAAACTTGCACTCATTTTTAATTGAGTACAGACAGATGTTTTTAGTTATGAGAAACACTCTATTCATTTCCTTGATCTGTGCATTTCAAGCCGTTGCAGGGATAAGTTATGCTCAGGTAACCCGGATTTCACTCGACATGAAAAATTCGACTGTAAAAGAGGTGCTTCAGAAGATCGAACAGAACAGCGAGTTTTACTTTTTATACAACAGTGAGTTGATTGATGTTCAGCGAAAAGTGGATTTGGCTGTCAATAACGAAAAAATCGATGTGATTCTTTCCAAATTGTTCCAGGGAGAAAAAGTGGACGTTTTAGTTCGCGACAGGCATATCGTTTTGACACCGGTCATTGAAGTTGCCGCACAACAGCAAAAGGCGTTAACCGGAAAAGTAACCGATGCAGGTGGTGTCTCACTTCCCGGAGTTTCAATAGTTGTAAAAGGGACAACCCAAGGGGTGATATCTGATAATAATGGTAATTACTCCCTGGCAAATGTTCCTAAAAATGCAACATTGCAATTTTCGTTTGTAGGAATGAAAATGCAGGAAATAAAAGTTGACAACCAGACTACCATAAATGTAGTTATGGAAGAAGAATTTATTGGTGTTGAGGAAGTCGTGGCAATTGGTTATGGTACTCAACAGAAAAAAGACATTACAGGATCTATTGCATCAGTTAGTGTAGGCGATATGTTGAAGCAACCAATACAAAACAGTTTTCAGACACTTCTCGGTGGCAGGGTAGCTGGTCTGCAAATCTCTTCTCTTGGCGGGGCCCCGGGTGCAAGGGTAGATGTAAATATCAGGGGAAGCAGCTCATTATCAGCAGGAACAGATCCGCTTTATGTTATTGATGGGGTTCAGACAGGTGGTGGTTCCCGCGATTTTAATGATGGTTCACAAGGGGCTTCCTACCTTCCTCGTGTTAATCCGTTAAGTTTATTAAACCCACAGGATATTGAGTCAATTCAGGTCCTTAAGGATGCTTCAGCATCGGCAATTTATGGCGCCCGCGGGGCCAACGGGGTTATCATTATCACAACAAAAAGGGCAAAAAGAAATCAGGAAACACGTGTTAATCTCAATTCATCTTATGGTATTCAAACTATGAGTAATAGATTGGATTTAATGAACGGGAGGGAACATGCTCAATTTCTGAATGAATTCTTTGTATCAAACGGTGGCGTTGCACCGTTTTCATCTGCAAAAATTGACTCAATTGGAGAAGGTACTGATTGGCAAAAAGAAACATTCAGACAAGCTGCCGTGCAATCTCATCAATTATCTGTTACCGGCAGTTCCGGCAAGACTGATTATTATATCTCGGCTTCTGTACTTGATCAGAAAGGTATAGCAATAAATTCAGGCCTGAAAAGATATACTTTCAGAAGCAATATTGACCAGCGTTTGGGCGAAAAGTTTAAATTGTCAGGTTCATTCACTTATAGCCGGGCTATAAATGATGGAATCAGCGATGCAAATTATGATTATAATTACAAAACATCCCTTCAAAGGGTATTTTTTACATCACCGACAATGGCTTTAAAGGATAAAAACGGGAACTATAACAGAACTTATCCTGGTTCCATAAATGCTGAAAATCCAGTTGAATCGCTTGAGGTAAGCACATCGAATTTAGTCGGTGACAACCTTCTTGGCAACATTTCAATAGACTATAATATCATAAATGGTTTAGTGTTTAAAACTGCAGTCGGCGTTGATTTGAACAACAGGACAGGGAAGTATTACTTTCCTGTGTTAAAGACTTACCTCGGTTCATTAAAAAATGGTTGGGGAGATATAACACAGAGGAATCAAACTACTGTCATATTTGATAATATATTAACATATAGCAGGTTAATTGGCGGCCACAGTTTTTCGGCTATGGTTGGCTCGACTATTCAGAAAGCTGATGATTATCAATTTGGTGTTGAAGTATCAAATTTTCCCAGCCAGGATATTAATATCAATAATGCAACTACCGCATCAGGGACTCCGATTGGCAGCTCCGGAATTTCCCAGACTAGTCTTGTAGGTTTTATGGGAAGGTTAAATTACGATTATAAAAGCAAATATCTCCTTACCGCGAGTATCAGAAGAGATGGTTCTTCTGTATTTGCCGATGGTAATAAGTGGGGAAACTTTCCTTCATTCTCGTTAGGTTGGAGGGTGTCAGAAGAGTCTTTCTTAAAAGGAGTTGAAGCTATTAGTGAATTGAAAATACGGGCCGGTTATGGCGTTACCGGTAACCAGGCAATTGGTCCTTTTCAATCATTAGCTGCTATGGTTTATCGTGATCAGTATATTTTTAACAATACCTTATATACTGGTGTAACGCAGACCAGATTGGCCAATAAAACCCTGGGATGGGAAGAAACAATCCAGTCAAATTTAGGATTAGACCTCGATTTATGGAAAAATGTTCTTCACCTGACTTTTGACTATTTTGAGAAAAAAACCAACAATATGCTGTTTCAGGTCCTTTTACCGGCTAATTCAGGCTATAGCGGCGGTTTATTCAACACTGGTTCGGTAAAAAATAAGGGTGTTGAAATTACGTTGGGAGCAAACCTTTTTAGCAAAAGAGAATTCAACTGGAATTCTGAGATTAGCTTTTCTCAAATCCGGAACAATGTTACCAGTCTGGGGAACAGCAGCGAATCTTATTTTGGTACAGTTCCTGGTGGCATATCAGGAGGTATAAAAATTATGCGTGAAGGAGTGCCATTCGGATCTTTTTTCGGATATAAATTTGATGGTGTCTGGCACACTCAGGCGGAATTAGATGCAGCGGCTGCCAAGGGATTCGTTACCACCGGCCTTTTACCTGGAGATGCCAAATACATGGATCAAAATGGGGATGGCAGAATAACTGCCGACGACCGGGTAATAATTGGTGATCCATATCCCGATTTTTCGGTTGGTTTTAATAACAATCTCTCTTATAAGAATTTTTCATTGAACATCTTTGTTAAGAGTGAAATGGGAATGGATATTTTAAATTACCCAAGCAACGAAATAAATAACCCTGGCTATGTAGCGACAAATAAGAGTAAGGCTTTGGTAAACAGATGGACACCATCAAATACGGGCAGCGATATACCAAGGGCCAATTTTAAGAATTATCTTACTCCGTCGTCACAGCTTCTTGAAGACGGTTCTTATGTAAAAATCCAGAACATACAATTGTCTTACACTTTAAAAAAGTGTCCGGTCTGGCTGAAAAGTGCACAGGTATATATTTCCGGTCAAAACCTTTACACTTTTACAAACTATTCGGGTATCGATCCTGGTGCAATTGGACTGGGAGGAACTGATACTGGAGCTTATCCTACCTCTACAACATATGTTTTGGGTATTAATTTAGGTTTTTAATTATTAAAATTTGAAAATTATGAAACGATATATATTTTTTAGTATAGTTACAATAATTTTAAGCGCTTATCTAATCTCCTGCGAAGACTTTCTAAAGGAAAAGCCTAAAACATTCCTCTCACCTGATGGTGTATTTAAAACAAAGAATGACATTTTTGCAGGCGTAGTAAGTGTTTACGATGGATTAGGTTCTAATTCGTTGAACTATTATAAACGAAGGTTTCTTTACTTAAACTGGTTCTGTTCAGATGAGATTAACAGTATAAATCTTGCCGAAAAGAATCTTGATAATTTTACTTTCAATTCAACTGATGCAAATATTTCAGATACATGGGCTACAATTTACGATCAGATAAACAGGGCAAATACTGTCCTGACCAATATACCGAAAGTACCAATGACCAAAGCTGATGCAAATCAATATGAAGCTGAAGTCAGGTTTTTAAGGGCCCTTGGCTATTTTAATCTGTCAAGGGTATTTGGTGATATTCCTATTCATGAGACTGAAACAGCATCCCTTGAAGATGCATTTAAGGAAAGAAGTCCGCTGGCTGATGTTTATAAACTTGTTATCAGCGACTTAACATTTGCAAAAGATAATATGGCACCTACAAATGAAAAAGGACGTGCCACAAGCGGGGCAGCCAAGGCATTGCTGGCAAGGGTTTATCTCACTAAAGCTACTTCCTCTGCTGCGGCAGCAACTGACTATCAAAGTTGTGCTACTTTATGCACTGAGGTAATTGGAAGCGGAACTTATCGTCTTATGCCCGATTTTGAGAAGGCAATTGGCAAGGAAGATGCCTATAATGCTGAATCAATCTTTGAGTTTGAGTCTCAAAGGGTTAAATTTCCTAATGAACTAACTGCTATGGGTGCATTCTTTTTGCCCGCTGAAACGTTTGCAACGGTCAGGTTTCCACAGTTAAAAGCTAATTTTCCTGACCAGGCAGCCTCACCTGGCGGGAGTAACCTGTTTAGCGAAATCCCGTTTTTTAACAGGTTCGATAAGCGTGATTACCGCAAGGAAAAGACATTCGTGTCTTGGGGTATCAGGAAAAGTACAGGCGACACAATTCAATATACAAGTTTTATAACTCCATTTCCTTCCCCTTCTTTTAAATTTATTGATGAAAGTCAACCCACAAGCAGGTCGGGTTATGCATTTGAAACGAATATTATTATTTTAAGGTTAGCCGATGTCTACCTTATGAAAGCTGAAGCACTTAATGAAATAGGAGGACCAACACCGGATGCTTATGCTGCATTAAATGCTATAAGAACACGCGCAAGAAATAGGGATGGTAAATCTTCAAATGGTTATCCTGCCGACCTTGCCGGACTTACCAAGGAGACATTCAGGGATGCCGTAATGGATGAGCGGATGATCGAATTGGCCTTTGAAGGCCACCGGTGGTTTGATCTTGTTAGAACCAGCAGGCTTGTATCATTGTTTGCAACCTTACACCCTGAATATGGCATCACGACAAAACACATGCTTTTCCCAATACCTAAAGCTCAGCTTGATTTAAAAGGAAGTAAACTAAAACAAAACCCAGGTTGGGATTAAATACCTGAATAACAGGTAAAGTTATTACCCGGAACCGATGCAGAATGGACCGGTTCCGGGTAATATTATTATTGGATAAAGACAGGCATTATATTTTAATTGCGGGTTAAATCACTTAGCACCTGATGTTAAATCGTTTTTAAATATACCGGTAGGAATTTGCAATAATTAACCCCGGTAAAACATTTCGTCCGGTATCGGTTCAACCTCAATAATCTCATGAAAAATATTTTGTTTGTGAATTACAAACTGTCTGTCGTGAGTTGCCAAAAAACCAGATTCCCATTTTAATAACTCCGGACATCGTTGAGACCTTAATAAGAATGTTATCGTGAGCAAAGCTTTGATATCTCTGATTTTTATAACTCTCTTTCTCATTAATTCATGTAAACAGGAGCCTCGTTGTGAGGATCTGGTGAAATATGTCGATCCTCTTGTCGGAACTATGGGGGGAGGAGATATACTGCCTGCTGTAGGTACCCCTTTTGCGATGACTAACTTCATACCTGCGACTAACGAAAATGCAATCGGAAAGGCTCCATATATTTATAATTATAAAGAACTGATCGGGTTTATGGGAAGCCACCAACCTTCCGGCCCAATGGGCGATTACGGGTTTGTAACTTTATGGCCATGTATGGATAAGATGACCATCGATCCACGTTTACGTAAGTTCTGGTTTTCACACGATAAAGAGATATCAACACCTTATTATTATTCCGTTGATCTTCTCAGGGCCGATTCCTCTAAAATGATGAAGGCTGAATTTACTGCATCGGAACGCTGTGGCTATTTTATTTTCGATATGCAAAAGAGCGACACGGCCTATATTGCAGTAGAGACATCACGCAACAAGGGTCTCAATAATGCAGAAAGGCACCGGGTAAGGTTTAGACCAATTTTCAACAGGGCAATAGATTCTCTGCGTGAGATCAGTATTGCGAAGGGGTATGTTGAAGTAAATCCTGCAAAGGGTGAGATAACAGGGTACAACCCCGAATGGCATAGTTTTTATCTGGGTCCCCATCTGAAAAACTTCAGAGGTTATTTTGTGATTCAGTTTGAAAAGCCATTCGACATTTGGGGTACATGGAATGACAGTGTTTTGACAGCGGGAAATACCAGACAGGAAGCTAAATGGACAGGCGGATATGCTGGCTTCACGAACCATGATAAAATAATCAGGGTTAAGGTAGGCACTTCGTTTATCAGTCTGGATCAGTGCCGCGAAAACCTGGATAAGGAGATGCCCGGATGGGATTTCGATGCGGTGAAAAACAAGACCCGTGAGAGCTGGCAGAAAAGTCTTGAACATATTCAAATCACCGCAACTGATCAGCAGAAAAGGATTTTTTATACGTCTATGTATCACTCATTGCTTCTTCCGCGTACTTTTTCAGAGTATGGAAGATATTATAGTGCATTTGATGATAGTATACATGATGGTATCAGCTATAATGATTATTCATTGTGGGACACCTTTCGTGCTGAACATCCGTTACTACTATTTATTGCGCCTGACAGGGTGTCTGGAATGATAAATTCATTAATTCAGATGTATGAGGAGGGTGGCTGGCTTCCAAAGTGGCCTAATCCTGGTTATACAAATATTATGATTGCCACCCATGCCGATGCGGTAATTGCCGATGCTGTTGTAAAAGGAGTGAAAGGTTTCGACCTTGAAAAAGCCTATGAAGCCATGCGCAAAGATGCTTTTACACCACCCGCCGGAGACACGGGCAATGTTAACTTCATGCCCAATTTTGCTAAGCTCGATTCAATTCCGGTAAAACTTCCCAAAGGGGCCGGAAACCATTGGTGGGGACGCTCTTTCTGGCGCGGTTATGAAGCCCGCGGAGGTCTTACATGGTATTTGAAGCTGGGTTATGTACCTGTAGATATGACCAATGAAAGCGTTTCCCGCACATTGGAGTATGCTTACGATGATTTTTGTGTCGCACAGGTAGCCAGCAAATTGTCAAAAAAGGACGATGCTGAAATATTATTAAAGCGAAGCCGG
>Ga0247840_10010201_pt1 | contig 11804 bp, 7 predicted proteins | sample LaCruzMarch2015__FD_192404 | JGI IMG/M metagenome (GOLD analysis project Ga0247840, IMG submission 192404) | Freshwater microbial communities from meromictic Lake La Cruz, Castile-La Mancha, Spain - LaCruzMarch2015_17m | ecosystem: Environmental > Aquatic > Freshwater > Lake | place: Spain...
CGCCGCCCGCGTCCATGTAGGTCGGCCTTCAGGCCGACCACCCCCGCCCCACCCGCCCGCAACCGACACACAGGCGATGTAGGTCGCCCTTCAGGGCGACCAAGCCACCACGCAGCCGCCGCCCTCAAAGCGCAACCAATCACCCTAAAAAGAGCAGTCAGCGATCAGCTTTCAGCATTTGGCTCTGCATTTCAAGAGTTTGTGACCACCCGGTGCATCACCTGTCGGGTGGGCGCCTGCGGTTCCAAGACGGCTCGTAAGATGCTGATGCACTTATGGCTGACGGCTGACTGCTCTTTCCAGGATCACCCCCGATCCCGAAGCAACAACTCACTCAGCAACACCGCCCCCGGAGGCCCTGCCGGAATCGGACGCGCAACCGGCGCCACCCGCTCCCCATTGCCCGGCCGCACCCACGCAAGCGCACGCAGCCGCGCGATCGCCTCCCTCTCCGCCTCCCCCCCGGAGCCCTTGCCGTCCGCACCCGCGCCCGTCGGCAACACCCCCACCGATTCGTCTTTCAGATCGCCAGCCCCAGCACCCATAGACACCCCCAAGATCGCCGAACCGCCCCAAGCGTACCGCCGCAACCCGGCGCCGAACAACCCCATCCCGCCCCCCAATGACCAGGCGCCCCCGATCATCATCCCCACCGGAACCGCGCCCCGTAGGCTGCGCCGCGCGCACCTGTAACACGCAAACAGCGCAGCCAGAAGCGCCCCCCCCGTAGAGTCCGCTGTGCGGACCAACGCCCCCGCGACAACCACAACGCCCGCGTCAGGAACGAGACCCGCCCCGGCGCCGCAACGCGCAGAATGTCGAGCCTCGGAGGATGCACAAACCTCGTAGGACGCACAAGCCTCGTAGGGTGGACAAGCGCAGCGCAGTCCACCCACAACCGCACCCGCGACGTTGGACTTCGCTCGCGCGCCTCCACGCCAGCGACGCCAACCTGACCAGCGCCATGCCCACCCCGGCGACCAGCCGCCCCGCAGGACACCGCCCGGGAGACCGCGCCCACCCCCCTGGTCGATTCACTGCGCGGGGTCCTCAAAGACACAAGACTCGGACGAGACGACTATCTCCGGCGCGGGCAACGGAAGCAAGCGCAGATTCAGATAAGTTATAAGTTAAGGATGTAAGTTGACGCAGGAGTCCCCAAGCGCTAATCTCCACCACGACAGCGCAGAGGCGGAGCCCTGTGGGCCTCATTGAAGCTAAGTCAGGGATGTAAGGCTCAGTCCTGATGACTTATTTTTCCGGGGCTCGGCCCCGGCCTCATTGGACTATCCCACGGGCGCCCGCCCTCTGCACCCTGTCAGCATCCGGCGAAGGCCGGCCAGCGAGGCTTGGCATTTGCCAACACCTCAAAACGCGGCGAGACATCGCGAGAGGATTAGGATGCGGGCCTTGTACGACGTCAACGTCCTGCTGGACGTACTGCGCGACCGCCAACCCCACGCGGACGCATCCACCAGCGCGCTCGATCTGGCCACGGTCGGCGCGGTCCAGGGCTATCTGTGCGCGTCAGGGGTCGACACCCTCGCCTACCTCCTACGCAAGGGCTCGGGCCGCGATGGCGTCATGCGCAACCTCATCACACTGCGCCGCATACTGCGCATCGCCGAGGTTACCGAGTCCGTCATCGACTCTGCACTGCGCCTTGGCTGGACCGATCTTGAAGACGCCATCGTCCACGAAAGCGCCCACTTGTGTGGCGTCCAGGCGATCGTCACCCGCGACGGCAACGACTTCGCCCGCTCCGCGATCCCCGTCTACACCCCGGCAACGTTCGTCCAGACCATGGCCGGCGAGAAAATTTTTGACCGGGCACGCCACCTGGTCAGGTTCTGACAAGGTGACGGTCGCATACTCTTACCCCGTACCCCGGAACCACCCGCCGGTCACCCGGCCCGCGAGCCACCCGCGGACAGGTACCAGCACCAAGCGGGACACCGTATGATCGCCACCGCAGCCGCAGAACGCGGCAGGACTGGAGCGAAGGAAAGAGCGATGGAATCCGAGACCTGGACACACCGCATCACCACCTGGCGCGCCGCGCCCGGTGCCGTGCGGGCGCGTGCCGCCTGCGACCACGAGGAAGGTCCCGAAGGGCAGGGTCAGTCCCGAGCTTTGAGCAGCAACTCGCTCAGCAACGGCTCTCCGGCCGATATCACCTGGCCGACCGATTTCAAACGCTGGCCCTTGCCTTCCCGCACCCAGGGCAGAGCGCGCAGTCGAGCGAACACGCCTGCTTTCCTCGCGGTCCCGGTGGCTTCGGCAATCCCGATGATCCGCACGATAGGGCGCTCCCGGGAGGTCAGCGCCATGTCCTGGCCCGCCTGCACGCGCAGGAGATACTCCAAGAGTCAGCCTTTCAGAACGCTTACCGGAACCTCCATCCCCCACAAAGCGGTAACCCTCAGAGTATGGCCAGGGGCGAGACGCCGAACAACCATCTCAGAGAGAACGTCGCGCAGGCTCCGCTGGCACCAAACCGCGCATCGGCTTACCATCGCCCGTCACCCATTGATCGGGTCAGGTGACATTTTTCCAGTGGTTCTGCGAAGCCCCGCGACCTGGTCAGTATCCGAGAGGGTAAAGGTGCAAAATGGAAACCCCGGCTGCAGCGCACCGCCCCCCAAACCAACAGTAAACCGTGGCCCGAGGAATCCAGGCGAGTCTGTACCGACACGGAAACCCAGGGCTCTAGCGCCAAAGCGGGCATCAAAGACAAGGACTACTTCATGACCTTCGACGACTTTTTCGCCGCGCTCACGGCCGCTCGCAAGCCATGGGATTGGCAACAAACGCTCGCGGGACAAGCAGAATGCGCGAATCGCACCATTCGCATCCCGACCGCCTTCGGCAAGACCCTGGGTGTCTGCGCCGCCTGGCTCTGGCATCGGGTACACCGCAACGACGACGCTTGGCCGCGGCGGCTCGTGTGGTGCCTGCCCATGCGAGTGCTGGTGGAGCAGACCGGCGATGAGATCCGCGCCGCACTGCAACGGCTCGATCTGCTGTGGGATGAGGTCGGCGAACACACCGGCAAGGTCGGCGTCCACGTCCTGATGGGGGGCAGCGAGCCCGGTGCCTGGCACCAGTACCCGGAGCATTGCGCCGTCATCATCGGTACCCAGGACATGCTCTTGTCCCGGGCCCTCAACCGCGGCTATGCCGCGCCTCGCGCGCGATGGCCAATGGACTTCGGTCTCCTGAGCCAGGATTGCCTGTGGGTCATGGACGAGGTGCAGTTGATGGACGTAGGGCTCACCACGTCGGCCCAACTGCAAGCTTTTCGCGACGATGACGCCAATGCAAACAAAGGTTTTCGCCCATGCCGCACTTGGTGGATGAGCGCCACCCTACAAACGAACTGGCTGGCGAAGGGCCCCGATACCCGACAACTCACAGAAAGCTTGGCCGCAACCTCCATCCCGCCTGCAGGCAGGACTGGGCCGCTGTGGGATGACGTCACCAAGCCCTTTGAACTGCGACCGGTCAAGCACCAAAGCGACTTGGCCAAACTGATCGGTGAACGTCACCTGGCCGGCAACCGCGGCGGACAAGGCCCAACCCTGGTCGTCCTGAATACCGTTGACCGTGCGGTCGAGGTGTGGGAAGCACTGTCGAAGGACAAGACGCTGGCAGGTACGCAGCTACGGCTGGTCCACAGCCGTTTCCGGCCGCATGAGCGTACTGACTGGAGGAGAGAGTTCCTGAACCGTGCCGCCTGTGCCCCCGGTACCGACCGGATTATCGTCGCGACCCAGGTCATCGAAGCGGGCGTAGACATCTCGGCCGGTGTCCTCATTACCGAACTGGCCCCTTGGGCGAGTCTGGTCCAACGCTTCGGGCGTTGCGCCCGCTGGGGCGGCAGCGCCCAAGTCACGGTTACAGTGATTGAGAGCTTGAAGTTCACCGCCCCCTACGAAGCCCAAGACCTTGATGTCGCACGCTCAGCCCTGGAACTGATCGCTGCCGAGGCGCAGGACCAACCGGCCCAGGTCGCGCCCTTGCAACTGGAGCAATTCGAGGAACGCCATCCGGAACTCCTCCCCGCCCTGTACCCCTTCGAGCCAAGCCAACTCCTGCTGCGCCACGAACTCGACGAGTTGTTCGACACCACAACCGACCTGTCCGGCGCCGACATCGACATCAGCCGCTTCATTCGCACCGGTGACGAACGCGACCTACATTGCTTCTGGGCGGACATCGCCCCGCGCGAACGTCGGGCGCCGGACGGCATCAAGGCCGCCCACGACGCCCTCTGCGCGATCCCCTTCCTCAAGGCCCGCGACTGGCTGTGCAAACTGAAGGCCGAATCCCTGAAGCCCGATAAGCGCGCGTGGGTTTGGGACTATCAGGACGGACACTGGCGCGAGGCCAAACGCCGCGACCTCTATCCCGGGCAGACCGTCCTGGTGGCAGCAGACAGCGGCGGTTATGACCCCACCCGCGGCTTCACGCCACACGAGACGACCGCGGTCCGCCCGGTCCCGGGCGAAACACTACCGCCGGACGAGCAGGCCGACGGTACCCAGGACGACGAATCACTCTCCGTCTTTGAGTGGAAAACCATCGCCACCCATGGCCGTGAGACCGGCGCCCTCGCGCGAGCCATCGCCGACACCCTGGCCCCAGACCTGTCAGGCATCTTTGACCTGGGCGGGCGGTGGCACGACGGCGGCAAGGTGCACCCCGCATTCCGCGGCTCCATTCAAGGCGACCCTCCGGGAACGCGACGCAACGATCTAGCCAAGGCACCCAAGCAGGCATGGCTCGCGCCTCGCCGCCTCTATCCAATGCCGGACGGCACCCGGCGGCCCGGACTACGCCATGAACTGGCCAGCACGCTCGCCCTGTTTGGCGTGCTGCAACGGCGCGACCCCGACCACCCCGCCTTGCTCGGGCACTGGCGCGACCTGATCGCCCAGGCCAGGCTGCGGCCATCGACACCCCGCGTCGGCGCGGAGACGCCGCCGCCGATGACCCCATTGGAACAGGAAATCCTGGCCCTGGATGCCGACGGCTTCGACCTCCTCGCATACCTGGTTTGCGCCCACCATGGGAAGTTGCGGATGGCCTGGCACGCCGGCAAACCGGATCAGGCTGCAAGCGACCCCGTGCTGCGCATCCGCGGCATCCGCCACGGCGAGCAACTGCCCTCATGTCCGCTGGCCACCGCTGACGGAACCGTGCATGAGTTGCCGGCAACCTACCTGGACTTAAGCCCCGCCGCGGCCGGCATCAGCCCCAACACCGGCGCCGGCTGGACCGACCGTGTCCTCGGCCTTCTCGACCGCTACGGACCATTCACGCTTGCCTGGCTCGAAGCCCTGCTGCGTGCCGCCGATCAACGTGCATCGCGACTCGCGGACACCCAAGACCCACTGCTGGAGACACCCCATGGCACCCACCGACTGGAAGGCGATCACCGCCCAATGGCGCCGCCTGAGCCCGGCGGAGAAGCAACGCATCGCCCTGAGTCGCATCCCGCGCAAGGTGGCCCGGAGCATGGCCTTCGAGGGCGAGCCGGTGGACGAGAACATGCTGGAGGAGGAACTCGCACGCCTCATCAAGCCACCCGTTATGTGACGACCACCCTGGGTATCCTCAGCTATACGGAGCTTGCTCCCCATTTGGCCCGCCGCGTCGAAGCGCTTGAAGCCGCCATCATTCAAGACGGCTTCAGTGATCGCGCACTCGATGAAGACCTGTTGCGCGATTTGCACGCGGGGATTTGCGCGGACTTGGTTCCTCAGTTCGCCGGACGCTGGCGACGCGCCGATGTCCGCGTCAGTGACCATCAGCCGCCGAGTTATCCGCAGGTACCGATGCTGATGCGAAACTATTGCCGGGACTTGACGGCGCGCTTTGCAGCCCTGCGCGACCCGGCCGACGACCGCATCCCCGAGTTCCTGGCCTTTGCCGAAGGTAGAATCTTATCGATTCACCCCTTCGCCGACTTCAACGGCCGCACCACCCGTATAATGCTGGCTGAACTGCTGCATCGACTCGACCTCCCCGCCCTCGATCCGACGCCCGATCCAGGCCCCGAGTCGGCCGACTATCTCGCCGCACTCAAGGCCGCAGACCAATCCAACTGGCAACCGCTGATCGAGATTTGGTTGGAGCGCTTCGCCAAGGAGACACGCTCATGATCCATGTCCATCGGTTGACGGGCTGCTCCCCAACCCCATTGGCACACTACCTCAAGGCCATCGGCATCCTGCGATTGGTCGCTGAACAGGCCGATCCCGATGCCCGAGGGTGGTGGGATGGGGAAGATTTCAAGTTAGCGACTGAGCTTGATAAGGTGACCTTGGAAGATTTTTTCCTTATCCGGTACCAGCCAACACCGATGTTCTCACCGTGGAACAAGGGTTCCGGCTTCTTTGCGGCCAAGGACCCTGCGGTATATCCGGTCGAGCACTCAGTGGCATCTCGTTTCACCTTGCTTCGCGCGGGCATCGCCGCGGCAAGATGCCTTCTGAATGACCTGGCGCAAGCAGATCAAGGCGTCCGCACCATCAAAGACGAAACGAAGGTCAAAGGGTTGAGCAGGGCCGCAAGAGAACAGCTTAGAACATCGCCCGAATACAAGAAGCGGCTTGCCGAGGCCGAGCGGAGCTTCAAGCGGCTGAAGGCCGAATTTATCCCGAGCGTGCGTATGTCCTGGCGCGGCGCGCATCGCGACTGGATCGACGCCGCTTTAGTCTTAGCCGAGGACGGAAGCGCTCTGTTTCCCTCGCTTCTGGGAACTGGCGGTAACGACGGCCGCCTCGACTTCACGAACAATTTTCTGCAACGGCTTTCTGAGATTTTCGACTTGGCCTCGGAGCAAGGCGCACCCCGTGGCAGTGCCCGCCAGTGGATTAGTGGCGCGCTCTGGGCGCAGGCAAGCATCGACTGCCGATCGGGATGCGCCGTGGGCCAATACCTGCCAGGCAGCGCCGGGGGCGCAAACAACGCGAACGGCCCCGAGGGTAGTTCTTTATTAAATCCATTCGATTTCGTGCTGATGCTCGAGGGCGCGCTGGTGTTCGTCGCTCATGCCTCACGCAAACTCGCCGTCGGCGAGAGGGTCCGCGCCTCCGCTCCCTTTGCCGTTGACGCCCAGAGCGCCGGCTACGCGAGTGCATCCGATTCCGATGAAAGTACTCGCGGCGAGCAATGGATGCCACTTTGGGTTCAACCATTTCGCCTGCACGAACTGCGGCGCCTGTTAGCAGAAGGTCGGGCGCAAATCGGTTCCCGACCATCGCGTGAACCCTTGGACTTAGCCCGATCCATCGCCCGTCTCGGCACAGCGCGCGGCATCACCGCGTTCCAGCGCTTCGGCTATATCGAACGTAACGGACAGTCTAATCTCGCCGTGCCGCTCGGTCGATTCAGCGTGCCCGAGCAAGCGGCGACTCAACTCGACTGCCTGGACGACTTGGATACATGGCTTGTACGTCTCCGCCGCGAGGCCCGTTCAAATAACGCATCGGCACGGCTAAAGCACGCCGAACGCCAACTCGGCAACGCCTTATTCGCGGTTACGCAACACGCGACGGAACCAAGCCGATGGCAGCGTGTACTGCTCGCACTCGCGGACATCGAGGCAATCCAAGTCAGCGGTACTGGCTTCAAGGCTGGACCGATCCCAACGCTCCGCCGCGATTGGGTGACCGCAGTCGACGATGGTGAACCAGCAATCCGTCTCGCCTTGGCACTCGCACTGCAAACAGGGGGCTTTGAGGGCAACGACGCCCGCTGGTGGAACAGCGTCCGACGCCACTGGCTACCTTTGGACCGCAAGCGTCCGGACCGTTTCGCCCAAACCGGTAGCGTTGGGCACACCAAGTTGCTGGCAGGGCCCGAGATAGCGATCCATGGACGTAGCGGCAGGGACGATGCGATTGCACTGGTCTCCCGCCGGCTAGTCGAAGGCGCACAACACGGCAAGCGCGCCCTGCCCTTGTTCGCAGCACCACAGGCTGGCAGCCGTAGCGCTGACCTCAGCGCATTGATTGCCGGCGAGGTCGATCTCGACCAAGTCATGGCATTGGCCCGCGCATTGATGGCCCTCAATTGTCGGGACTGGTATCGCAACCCGCCAGTCCTCTCGCGCTCGCCCCCACGGGAGCTTGCGGACGACGCCTGGCTTGTGCTGCGCTTAGCACTGCTACCCTTTCCACTCCCGATAGGTCCCAAGAACGGGATCGCGATTTATGCCGATCCAGCCATCTTTCGCCGACTGGCGAGTGGCGATGCGGCCGGCGCGTTAGCCTTAGCCTTACGCCGACTCCGCGCCGCCGGCATCCGCTCTGCGGTACGCGCTACCGCCCTATCACCGGATACCGCAAGAAACTGGGCTGCCGCCCTTGCCTTCCCGATTTACCCATCCGCCGCAACGCGTTATTTGCGTCGGCTCGACCCGACCGTCGACCCGACCAAGGAGGATTGACCCATGGCACTTGACCTGACCACCCTCGCCAACAGCCACCGACTGTTGTTCAAGATCCCGCTGAAACCCCTGCTAGGCCACCGCTTCCAGCCCACCGGCTTTCCGGGACTGGGTGCTGCGACCTTCCGCACGCCGGACGGTGACTCGCTCTTGGTCGAAAGTGTACAAAGTATGGCCAATCGCATGGAGTTGACCGTCTGGGACGGTATCAACAACGACGTGATAGATGCCGTGAAAGGGATTTCGCACGTCCGGATCAATTCGCCGAAAGGCGATTTTCTGACCGACACCATCCTCGAATCCCACCGTCTCAATAGCCCGTACCTCCTCGAGGAATCGAGCAAGAAGTTTTTTCTCCAATTGCGAGAAGAACTCAGCGTTTCGGAAACCGGCCCAATCGACCGTCGCAAGCTCGCGCAAGTGCTTCTGAAATACGACGTCGGTTCCTTGCTCCACGGGGTTTTTCTAGCCAAGAAGGATCTGGCCGGCGGCCGGTTACGCGTCGCCCGCAGCATGTCCGGATTCATCGAGGCAGACGGGGTGCAGGTTGCTGCCTCTGGCGGCGTCAAGAACGATCATGTCAACCCACAGGGAGATGCCAAGATCGGATTTGGCAACGTCCCGTTTGCCCGCGATGAGTTCACTGCTGAAAAGCTGACTCTATACGTCAATCTCGATCTCGCACAGATTCGCGGCTTTGGGCTGGACGCGACGGTTGAGCGTATGCTGGTTCTCCTTGCGCTATATAAGCTGCGCGCGCTACTCGACGCTGGTCTGCGCCTGCGCACTGCTTGCGACCTCACAGTTGCGACTGAGCAGATTCAGTCCCTGGCGCCGTCCGCCTTCGTTTTACCCACCCTCACCGCTATCGAGCCGGATTTGAAGGACGCTATCGGGGCGTGCCGCTCCCGCATGTCTGTCACGGAAACGACCTATAGCGACAAGATCGAAGCCAAAGGCGATAGCGAGAAAAGCGACCCGGATGACGCTGCAACCCCGGAGGACTAGGGATGCCCACGCTGCTGCTCCGTTTCCCCGGCCAGCGCTACCACGCCACACCCAGCGGCTCGCACGTCAACGAGGGCCAGATCGAATGGCCCCCGTCACCGTGGCGACTCTTGCGGGCACTGTTGGCTGCCGGCTACAACACCTTAGGCTGGAACGGCGACTTGCGCGAACCGATGGCAAACCGCCCACCGCCGCTAGCGTGTGCTCTGATCGACAAACTCGCCGAGGTACTTCCGACATATCACATTCCCACCGCGAGTGGCACCCATTCGCGGCACTACATGCCTGTGGCCACCATCGCCAAGGGACGGGAGCGGACCACCCTGGTCTTCGACACCTGGGCGCAGGTGGGAGAGCAAACCCTCGCAGTCACCTGGGATATAGTGTTGACAGCCGACGAAACCGCGCTTTTGACTGAACTGGCCGCGCGGCTTGGCTACCTCGGGCGGTCGGAAAGCTGGGTGGAAGTCCGTGTGGCAGATACCGACGCAAGGGTCCCCCTAGCCAACTGCGTCCCGGATACGGAGTTGCCGAGCCCGGGACCAGGTTGGGAACAGGTCCCGCTGTTGGCCACACAACCCGCGGCTGACTTCGCGCGTTGGCGCGAGTCGACCCTCGCCGAAGCGCTCGCACCCATGCCGTTGCCGCCCGGCAAGAGACCCGGCAAGCCTCTGCTCGATAAACGGGAGAAGGCCGCCGCCCCCTATCCGCCGGACCTCATCGCCTGCCTGCAAACCGACACGAATTGGCTCCGTGGTCACGGATGGAGCCAGCCGCCGGGAAGTAGGCGGGTATTTTATTGGCGCCCTTCGGATGTGCTGGAGGCGGGTGCGCCCAAACCTCGACCGGCACGCAGAACCCCACCGACGATTGAGGCCATGCTGCTTGCCATCGCAACAGACAGCGGTAATGACCATGCCCTCCCGCCGATTACGCGCGTGCTCCCCCAGGCCGAGATCCTGCACGAGGAATTGGGCTGGCATGTGAAGCGGATCGCTCAGGCCCAGCGGATTAGCGCACACTCGCTGGTCATCTCGGGCTGCGATAGTGCAGAACAACCGCTGAAGGGGGCGCATCAACACGCCCATATCCTCCCGCTTGACCTCGACGATGACAAGCACTTGGACCACATCCTGATCTGGGCACCCATGGGCCTCGATCATATCGCACAGGCGGCCATCCGGGCAGTGCGAAAGACCTACACAAAAGGCGGCGTGGGTAAGCTCAAGGTGGCGCTGGCAGCCAGCGGCGCTCTCGCCGACTTCAGCCGGATGCCTCGTCCGCTAGGGCAAAGGCTGAATGCCGTTGTCGGCCCGCCGCAGGGCGCGACCGAGTGGGTCACCCTCACACCCTTCGTCGCGCCCCGTTACATCAAGCGTCACGGCGAGAACAGCCTTGAAGGTCAGGTCAACGCGGAGTTGCAGTCGCGCGGACATCCGGCTGCCATCGAAGTGGAACGTCTCGGACCTGGAACCGAGGATGTCACGATTGTTCGACTGCGTGTCGGGAACGAGGCTGGGTCCGGTGTTGCACCTACCTCATGGGACTTGGACTGGATGCGATTTCGCCACTTCGTCCGCACCCGGCGCAAGGGTGCCGCCCCGCCGGTGGATTGCGGATTCGCCGTCAGACTGCGCTTCGCCGAGCCGGTGCGGGGCCCCCTTTGTATCGGATACGGGAGCCATTTCGGATTGGGTTTGTTCAGATCCGTCGCCCCCGATCTCGAGACGATCTAAGGTGCCGACGTCGCCGCCGCGATCAAGTTTGCCGGATAGGCCCACTGTGGGGGGGTCTCGATGAAAAGCGAGAACGACATGCCAGAGGCTTTGAATGTTGGCAGCACACCTACGTCGGCTACCCCTTCGCTCACCGCACTCAATCGGAAGCTGGGAAGATCGCCCACTCCCCGGATGCTGACACCATTCGAGATCGACTTGCTGCGCAAAAGCAAAGCAGAGGTAATGCGGGTGACGCACGAGGTGCTTGCCGCTGGTCTTCGGGCGCGCGCGTCCGGACAGGAACCACAACCCCAGAACCCGAAACCGTAGGGTCCGCTGCGCGGACCGCTCGCCGCAGCCGGACGCGTTGATCGAGGCCGAAAGCGCCGCAGCGCTGAGGCCACGATTATCGCTGTGGCCATCGGCGGCGCCGCGGTCCAGTGCGGCGCGGTCGGGCTTAGTCACAATCCTGGCCACTGCGCTGGTCGCGGGGCTGTTGGTCCGCACAGCGGACCCTACGGATCGCGGAGTTTGCTTGGGGTCCGGGGTGTGGGCCAATTGCGGCGGGGCGCGGCGATGATCAAGGGTTGGCGCGGGAATCGGTGGACTGCGCTGCGCTT
>Ga0247840_10010205_pt1 | contig 11803 bp, 10 predicted proteins | sample LaCruzMarch2015__FD_192404 | JGI IMG/M metagenome (GOLD analysis project Ga0247840, IMG submission 192404) | Freshwater microbial communities from meromictic Lake La Cruz, Castile-La Mancha, Spain - LaCruzMarch2015_17m | ecosystem: Environmental > Aquatic > Freshwater > Lake | place: Spain...
TGACGAATCAAATCCCCTGTTTTAGCCTCATCTGTTTTTATTTCTTTTGAAATTGGAGCCGAAGTGAGCATGTTGGCTGAAATTTTACGAGGATTTAATTTGGTTTCAAAATAAAAATTTAACAATTGAGTGGCAAGGCCAGAGCAATCAATGCCAATATAGTTCTTTTTTTGAAAATTATAAAACTCTTGATTGGTTAATTTGGTTAAATCTAGGTTTTGTTTTTGGGCAAGACGAATAGTTTCAGTAGCAATTTGACGACAATTACCTTTCCCTCCTAAAAATTTTTCCTTAATTATTTTTCCATCTTTAAGGATATTTTTGCTATAAGGTAAATCGAGATAATAACTTATCTCTAGTTTTAATAAATCTAATTTATTCCCAACCATAGTCCAAAAATGGCTAATATAATTCCAGCTAGCCAGGCTCTAAAAACAATTTTTGGTTCTTCCCAACCAATACTTTGTAAGGTTAAATGAAATGGAGCAGCAGGAAAAACTTTTTTCTTGAAATATTTTTTACTAAATAATTGAATGGCGCTAGACATACCTTCAATAATAAAGGGAAAACCAACGATGATTAAAGGGACTATTTTTCCTAGAAGTAAGGCTATGACGGCAAAAGTGGCTCCAAAAGAAAGGGAGCCAACATCGCCGAGCCAAATTCTGGCGGGATAAACATTAAAATAAAGAAAGGCGATTAAGGACCCGATCCAGAGGGCTAAAAATGAGGAAATAACAGTGTCCATGGAAGTGCTGGCTAAAATCCAAAAAGCAAAGAGAGAAATCATTAAAAGTCCGCAAGATAAACCGTCAAGGCCATCGGAAATATTGAAAAAATTAGCAAAACCAGTGATGATAAGGGTAGAAATTGGAATATAAAATAAGCCTAATTTGATGGCACCGAAAAAGGGAATATAAATAAAATTAATTCCTAGTTGAAAATAAATCATTAAGGAAATAATTAAAGAAATTATGAGTTGAAGAATAAATTTGTGGGACATTCTTAAACCAAAAAAACCAGTTCTTTTGAAGCCAAAAAATTTTAAAACATCATCATAAAGTCCCAATAATCCGAAGCTAATAAAAGTGAAAAAGAGAATAAATATTTCTTTGTTTATTTGATAATTAGAAGAAATAAAAATTCGAGAAAATTTGAGGACCGGAGAAAGAGCGACAAAAAGAACAAAAACAGTGGCTATTATTAATATTCCTCCACCGATAGGTGTTCCAGATTTTTGATTGTGAAATTTGTCAAAAATAGTGGTTCTCTTGTTTTGAAAATCGGTGGTTTTTTGAATTTGCCGTTGGAATTTTAATTTATAAAGAAGATCAATAAAAGGGACGACCAAGATACTGGTGATTAAAAAAGAAAAAAGAAGTAGTCCTAGATATAAATGAATCATAAAATTAAATTTTTATATATTCTATGTTAGCACCTAAAGATAAAAGGCGTTCAGCTAATTTTTCATATCCCCTTTCGATATAATCAATTCCTTCAATGTTTGATTTTCCAGAAGCTGTGAGAGCAGCAATAGTGGCCGAAGCTCCGGCTCGAAGGTCATTAATAGTGAAATTAGCCGGATTTAGTTTGGCTGGACCGTAGATTTTAACTCCATGAAAATATTCAGGTTTGTCACTTTCTTTATTAAATTGATAATATTTATCTGAATTATTTATTTCAGGGTTAAAAAAAGTGATTTTAGCACCCATTTTTTTAAGATTATCAATGTGCTGAAAACGACTCGGATAAACTCTTTCGATAACAGAACTACAACCGACGGTTTGAGTTAGAAGAACAGAAAAAATGGCTTGCCAATCGGTCATAAAACCTGGTTCTGGACTAGTTTCGATATTGATACTGGACAATGGCTTTACCCAAGCAACATAAATTTCATCATTACCAGTTTTTACTTCAGCACCCATTTTAATAATGGTGTCCAAAAAGGTTTTAACAACTTTTGGTTTGACTCTTAAAATAGAGATAGATCCTTTGGTGGCTAGAGCGGCACAAGCAAAAGTGACAATTTCATTTCGGTCACAGATAACTTCGTGAGTGGTTCCGTTTAATTTAGAAACACCTTGAATTATTATTCTTTTAATATCTTTGGGATCTCTTTGAATTTTGGCGCCCATTTGAGTTAGCATTAAAATTAAATCATCAATTTCTGGTTCTAGAGCAGCATTATCAATAATAGTTTCACCACTGGCAAGGACAGCAGTCGTTAAAATTGCTTCAGTAACAGTGTGTGATGGTTTAACAAAAGTGTAATGAGTACCAATAATTTTTTCCGTATTAAAGGTGATATTATTATCGGTTTCGGTGATTTTGATGTTCATTTTAGAAAAACAATCAAAAAGACGATCTAGCGGTCGATTGCCTAATTTATCACCACCTGGAACAGGAACAATGGCAGTGCCAGTTCTGGCTAACAGCGGAGAGGCAAACATAAAAGAAGACCGGGATTTTTCACCAGTTCCAGCAGGAACAGTGGTGTTAGTTATTTTTGGAGTGGTTAGCTCAAAGCAATGTTCAGCGGTTTGATTTACTTGACAGCCAAGACTTTTGGCTATACTTGCGGTTATTTTGACATCAGAAATTTGAGGAACATTATTTAAATAAACTGTTTGGTCGGTTAATAAGGAAGCAATTATTTCTTTAAAGCTGGCATTTTTAGCGCCTCTGATAGAAACTTCACCTTTTAATGATTTTCCTCCGTTGATAATATATCTGGACATAAAATATAATTTCTAATTTCTAATTTCTAATATTAATTTTTTAATTATTTTGTTTCCGCTTAATCCGCCAGAACTCATATTTATAAGTATATCTCCTCTTCTAAGAGTTTTTTGAAAATGGTTTATGATGTCTTCATCTATTGGTAAATATATTAACTTATTCCCAATTATTTCTTGAAAATCTTTAGCAGTGACACGTTTGTTTTTATCAATGTTTTTATCAAAAGTTAATTGAGTTAAAACAACCTCAGAAACTGAATCAAAAACATGTTTAAAATCTTTAAGGCTTTCTTTATGTTGAATAAAAGAAGCATGGGGTTGATATAAAACTTTAATATTATTTTTAGGATAATGTAGTTTTATGGCTTCAATTGTTGATTTAATTCTGTTGGAAGATTGGGCAAAATCATCAAATATAATAATTTTTTTATGATCATAAACTTTTTCAAGACGACGATTTATCCCGTTAAACTTAGAAATAGCTTGTCTAATTTTAGTTTGAGGAATATTTAAATTATCAGTAACAGTAATGGCGGCTAAAATATTTTCAAAATTAAATTGACCGATTAGTTTAGTTTTGATTTTTAAAATGTTTCGGGGAGTTTTAATAATCAAAATAGAATAATTTTTCTTGATTTTTATATTTTTTATAAAATAATCAGAATCGGATGAATTATAGGTAATTATTTTTGATTTTGAATAAAGACTTAATTTTTTGGTTTGATAGCCTTGAGAATTTATAAATAAAATTCCATCTTTGGGAATATTCAGGATTAATTCTTTGAAAGCATTAAAATTGGTAATTTCGGAAGAATAGGAATCTTTATGTTCCCAATCAGCACTGATTAATAATAAAAAATTAACTGGGTAATATAAAAATTTAGCTTGATTATCAAGACCATGAATTGATTCATCAGCTTCGATAATGGACCAGTTTGAAGGCGAAATATTAACTGAAGGAAAATAATTTAGGGATTTACCACCAAACATATAATTGGGGTTTAAATTAGCTTGATCGAAAATCCAAGAAACAAGAGAGGTAATGGTAGTTTTGCCATAAGTTCCAGCAATTAAAATTGAGTTTTCTTTAATTAAATTTTTGGCAATATATTCACTGGCGGAAATATATTTGATATTTAATTTTTTAATTTGGTCAAATTCATCTTTGGTTTTTTGAAAACTAGAAAACGATGAACCGACAATAACTAAATCGATTGAAGAATTAATTTCAGTAGAATTTATTTTTATATCAGCTTTTTCGAGAATAGTACTGATGGGTGGATAAATTTTGTCTTGATCTGAACCGGTAATTAAATGACCTTCTTTTTTAAGGGCGACAGCCAATGAAGCGGTCATAGTGCCAGCAATTCCTAAAATGTGAATATGCATAATTAGTTAATCAAGTTTATCAAGTTATAAAGTTTATAAAGTAGTCCAATTGTTTTTATTAAAGTATTCGAAGCCGGGCATATTTCTTTTGTAAAAACCATTGTCGTTAGAAAAACGGCCTAGATAACAATATTTCAAGCCAAGTTGGTGACTATCAATGATGACTTGTAAAACTAATCTAATTGGTAAGTTTCCATGAGTTAATTCTGAATTGTAAAAAACATAAGCAATATGGCTAATATTTTCTGAAAAATAGCAAACAGAATAAGCAACAATATTTTTTTGGCTATCTTTCCATATATATAGATAATTGAAAATATGATTTTTAAAAACGTTTTTAACCGAACTGATGGGATAATCCCAACCGAGTTCTTTTATCCAATTAAAAATTTCTTTTTGAGTTTTTAAATCATAATTAAAATTTTTGAGAGCTATTTTTTCAAAAGTGAATTCTTCGGTTTTTCTTAAAATACGGCGATTTTCAGAATTTAGGTTAAAATTTATTAGATTAGAACGACAGCTGGTTTGAGAATAAAATAAATTTTTATCATTTCGTTGAGGAAGAAGTCCGTTTTGGTAATTTTGATCAATGTCGCCAGTATTTTCTAGATTGAATTGAGTCATATTATTTTATTTTTCGAAATCGAAAAGCGGTTCTGAAAGCTTCGGCTTCTGACCAAGGATATTCGGTGTGTCCGTGAAGAATGGTAGTTTCGTGACCTTTGCCACAGGCTATAACAACATCGTTCGGCTGAGCTAATTTAACAGCTAAATTGAAGGCGTCTTGGCGATTGGGAATATTAAAATAAATAAATTTTTCCTTAGATAATTCTAAAACATTTTGAATTTGCTTTCTGGTTTTTATTTCTTGATAATCAATTAATTCTGATTTTTTATGGTCGATACCGCTAATTATTTGTTTGTTAATGTCTTTAACTTTTTCATTTCTAGTATCGTCAGCTGTAATTATGGCAATGTCGGACAATTTAGAGACAACCTCGCCCATTATTGGTCGTTTACTGTGATCTCGGCCACCGGTGGCACCAAAAATAATAATAATTTTTCCTTGATTGGTTTTTTTAAGAGAAGAAAGTGAAGATTCTAGAGCATTGGGGGTGTGGGCAAAATCAATAATGGTTCTAAATTTAAAATCATTTTGAAATTCTTCTCGACGACCTTTGGTTTCTGGAAAATGTTCTATTATTTGTTGAACTATTTCGGTTTTAATTCCTAATTTGTAACAAATAGCGGTGGCCAAAAGAATATTGTAGATTTGATATTCGTAATTACTATCGGTGGTAAATTTTTGACCATTAACAGAAAAACTGAGAGCGTTTGTTTGTAATTTTATTTTTTGAGCTTGATAATCAGAAATTTTATCGATACTAAATGTTTTATAAGGAATTTTGATTTGTTTTTTTATAATATCGAATGATTGATCGTCTTTGTTTAGAATAGCAGTTTCGGATTGATTAAAAAGTTTAGCTTTGGTTTTAATATACGTTTCCATTTTTTTGTGGTAATCAAGATGTTCGTGAGAAGTGTTGGTGATACCTGAGACTTTAAAATTACAGCCCCAAAAACGGTGTTGATCGAGGGCGTGTGAAGTGACTTCGCAAACAACATGAGTTATTCCACTTTTAACCATATCAGCAAGAATTTTTTGAAGAATGGCTGGGTCTGGAGTGGTGGTGTGAAAACCAGTTTCGATTTCTTTATCACCAATTTTAGCGCCAATAGTTGTAATTAGTCCGGTTCTTAGGCCAGATTGTTTTAATATTTCATTGACCAAAGTACAGGTTGTGGTTTTACCGTCTGTTCCAGTAATACCAATTAGAGTTAATTTTCGGCTAGAAAAACCATACTTTAAATTACAAAAAAAGCTTTTTGGTAAGTGAACGAAAATGTTTTTTAATTTTTGAAACATTAGAAGTATTCAATTATAACAAATCATTTAACTTTGACGCTAATTCATACCAAATTGGAGCAGCGGTGCTTGACCCCCAAGGTGAAGTTTTAGGATTATTAATAGTAACAATCATGGTAAATTTAGGATTGTCACAAGGAGAAAAACCAATATAGGAAGCAATGGTTGAAGAATTATTTTCGTAGCTGCCTTGAAGAGCGACTTGAGCGGTACCACTTTTGGCACAAACTTCGATGTTGTCTGGTTTTAGTTTGGAAACAACACCATTTTCAACCGAATATTTTAAAATCGATTTTATTTTTTTTATCGTATCTAAACTGAAAACCTGAGTTTCTTTATTATTTTTATTTTTAATTATTTTATCTCCTTCAATAAAATAGTCGACAACTTTTGGTTTAATTAAAATACCATCATTGGCAATAACATTAAAAGCTTGAAGCATGCCAATTTGAGTGACGACAATCCCCTGTCCAAAGGAGGCGGTGGCTAAATCAATTTCTGGCCATTGATTTTTAACGGTTGGTTTAGCTTCGCCTTGAAGATCAATGCCTGTTTTTTGAGTGAGTCCCAGTTTTTGATAATAATTTAAAAAATTATTTTTGCCAAGTTTGGCAATAATATAACTCATACCGATATTATCGGAGTTTTTGATAATGTCGCGAAGGCTGGAATTGGCATGAAATTCATTATCCCAATTACTAATGTTATATTTGCCAATAGTATGAAGTTGATTACATTGAGTACAAATATAATCAGTGTCGATAGAATTAGTGTCTAGTGCCATGGAAATAATTAATGGTTTAAAAATAGAACCTGGCTCAAAAAGATCCGATATAGCGGGGTTTCTAATTCCACTGGTAGTAGCAGAACTAGTAGCGGTGAGAGTGGACATGGCTAAAATAGCGCCAGTCTTTGGATTAATAATAGTAATTGATCCTGAGTTGGCAGTGTATTTATCAATGCCTTCACGCAAAAGTTTTTCAACATAAAACTGAGCACTACGATTAATGTTGGTAAAAATGTTTCGGCCATTGACTGCATCTGAACTCCAACTTTTTTTATTTAAAATTGTTTTACCGGTGGCATCTTGTGGACCCCAAACAAAACCAGTTTTTCCTTGTAATTGTTTTTGGTAGAAAGCTTCAAGACCACCATAGCCAATTTTGGTTCCATTAGAATCTTTACCAATAATTCCAATAATATCTGCAGCTAAGGAATTTTCTGGATAGAATCTTTTTTCTATTTTTTTAAATTCAATACCAGGAATATTTAACAAGTTTTTTTGTTCTTCATTAAATTCTTGATTGAAGGTGATCCATTTTTGATTAGAATTATTTTTAAATTTAATAATAGTTTCGTTATTTTTAGTTTTAAAGTCAGGATTGGCTTGTTCTATCCGATTTATTATCTGGTCTAATTCTTCTTTAAAATTAGGCTTATATAGAGAAAGTTGATAGACAATTTGGTTTAAAACTAAAGGAAATTTATCAGACGAATAAATTTTTCCACGTTCAGGAGAAATAGTTTCAAGTTTATAAGTTTGATTTTTGGCTTTTTCTTTTAGTTCCGGAGCCTTAACAACTTGCCAATAAAAAAAGCGACAAGAAATAACTATAAAACAAAAAGTTAGAGCGATAGATAATGTTTTTGATCTTGAATTTTGCACTTTAGTTTTGAAGATCGAGAATATCTTTTAAATTTATATAGTTTTTTTGATTGACGATGGCTTCGACAGTGGTTAAAGAAGATAATATGGCTAACTTTTTTTCTAGGTCTTGGTTTTTTAACTTAAGTGTTTTAAAGGTAGTTTGATTTTGATTGATGAGGTTATTTTGATTAATAATTTCACTAGAATAATAGAATGAAAAAACAATTTGAAAGATGATGGTAAAAAAGATGGCTATAAAAAAGGATTTGTTTAACATCTTATACTATTCTATACGATTCTATATGATCTTAGGGTGGCTGAACGAGACAAAGGGTTCTTTTTGATTTCTTCAAAGGAAGCTTTGACAGGTTTTTGGTTTTCAATAATTATTTTTTGATCTGAATAATTATTGATAAATTGTTTAACAATTCGATCTTCGCCAGAATGAAAAGAAATAATGCAAACATTGCCGTTTTTGACGACTGTGTTTAAGCTTTGGACAAGAATATCTTTTAAATTATCAAATTCATTATTAACAGCAATTCGCAGACTCATAAAAATTTTAGTACTAGCATCGGTTTTAGATTTAAAGTGACGGTCTTGATAAAAATCTCGAATAATATTGGCTAATCTTACGGCAGTTTTTATTGGTGATTTTTGACGTTCGTGAATTATTTTTAAGGCTAATGGTTTACTATAAACTTCTTGAGCGTATTTACTAAAAATTTCAAAAAGTTCATTGTAATCATAAATGTTAATAATTTCTTCAGCGGTTAATTCTTGGTTTTCTGGATCTAATCTCATGTCGAGAGAAATTTCATCATTAAACGAAAATCCCCTATTTTGGCCTGTTTGTTGGCTTTGACTGAGACCAAGATCGATGATTAAACCATCAACTTTTTGTTTAATATTTTGATTGACAATATTTTCTAATTGATTGAAATTATTATGAATTGGAAAAAATTGTTTTTCAAACCCAGCTTCTTTAACCCTATTAGTGGCGATTTCTAAATTTTTAGGATCTTGATCGATGCCATAAACAATACCTCCTTGTTTTAATATTTCCAAGGTGTGACCACCATGACCGATGGTACCGTCAATATAAATTTTATTTTTTTGGACGTCAAGAAGTTTAATTGTTTCAATTAACAAAACAGGAATATGAAAATCCATTATTGAGAGATGGTGTAATCACCAGCAAAAGAATTGAGGTCGGTTTTAGCGACAGTGGTTGGTTCAATTGAAGTAATTTTACCTTTGCCGGCGCCGCTGGAAAAAACAGAATAAATTGATTTGAAATTTTTAACAGTGATGAAATATTCACTTTTATTAGTGACAGTTCCATTAACAACGAAATTATCCTGAATTAAACTAATTTTTTTGGTTTTATTGATATCAGTGCCGCTAGATAAAACAAAAGCGGTTTCGTGATTAAAATATTCTTTATTATCTGTATTTAATGTTAAAGTGAGTGTTCCACCGGTAACACCTTCGTCGTATTTGTATTTACAACCGTTAGTACAGCTGGCAGTGCCCAATAAAAGGTCTTTTGCCGATGAATATTCAGAACTTTTTATGGTACCACTCACTCCTTTTTCAATTTCAATATTTCCATCTTTGGCAGAATAGATTAATTCATATTCAATACTGGTAAATTTTGGTGGAACCTGAGAAATTTTAAGAGACAAAGTGTGACCATCTGAAGTTGGAACGAGACTAATATATGGTTTTTCATCGGCAGATAGTTCGATTTTTGTGGCAGTTTTAGTCGATGTTTTGGCTGGAATAACTGTGCTAGTGGTAGTTTTTTTGCTACAAGCAGATAATAAAAAAGATGATGAAATAATGAGAGCTGTAAAAGCAAATAGTTTAATTATTTTTTTCATGATTATTTATTTAACTGTTTTTCTAACCAATTGTCAACTTCATCAGCTTTAATTCTGATTTGTTCCATAGTATCTCGGTCACGAATACTAACAGTATCATCTTCAAGAGTTTGATAGTCGACAACTAAACACCAAGGAGTACCAATTTCGTCCTGACGACGATATTTTTTACCGATGTTACTGGAATCATCCCAATCAATAGAATATTTTTGATTAAGTTTTTGAAAAATAGATTCGGCTTTGGCAATTAACTCTGGCTTATTGGAGGCAAGTGGAATAATGGCCATTTTATAGGCAGAAACTTGAGGCTTAATTTTTAAAACTGTGCGAATTTCACCGGATTCGGTTTTTTCTTCGCAATAGGCATCAAGTAACATAAAAAAGAAACTACGGTCGACACCTCCAGAACATTCGGTAATATGAGGAAGATATTTTTCATGAGTGACTGGATCAAGATAAGAAAGATCTTGACCACTGAATTTAGAATGTTGGGTTAAATCGTAATCTGAACGCCAATGGACACCTTCCATTTCAGCCCAACCCCACGGGGTTTGATACTCAATATCAAAAGCTTTTTTGGCATAAAAGGCTAATTCGTCTGGTGCGTGTTGACGAAATCTTAGATTTTCTGGATTATTAAATAATTTTTGATACCAACTCATGTGGTTTTCTTTCCAGTATTCAAACCACTTTTCCATATCGTTAGGATGAACAAAATATTGAACATCCCATTGTTCAAATTCACGAGTACGATATAAAAAGTTTTTGGGAGTTATTTCGTTTCTAAAAGCTTTTCCAATTTGAGCAATACCAAAAGGAATTTTGACACGGCAAGAATCAACGATGTTTTTAAAATCGAGATAAATAGTTTGGCAGGCTTCCCCTCTTAGGTAAGCATGTTGTTTTTCACCTTCGATAACACCAATTTCAGTTTCAAAAAGAATATTATATTTTTTACCTTCTGTAAATTGACCACCACATTCTGGACATTTTGAAGGATCGTCGAGTAAGTCAGGACGAAATCTTTTATGGCATGATTTACATTCAACCATAATATCGGCAAAATTTTTAACATGACCTGATGCTTCCCAAACTTTTGGATGAGTAATGATGGAACCATCGATATAAACAACATCACGACGACTGGTGACGTTATGTTTTAACCAGAGATTTTTCCAATTCATTTTCATTAAAGAACCAACAGGACCGTAATCGTAAAAACCTTGAACACCGCCATAAATTTCTGAATTTTGAAAAATAATACCGCGTCTTTTACAAAGACTAACGATCTTGCTGACCAACTCGCTTTGATTTTTTTCTGCCATTTTGTCTCCTAATAAATAATATTATTAGGGACGATCTCGAAGCTTCGGGACCGCGGTTCCACCCTACTTAACGGATTATTTATTCCAGTTATCCGTTCACTTTTCTTGTTGGTAACTCCAAGAGTGCCACCTCTTATCATGGTTACTAGTAATAGTTTAGCACTTTTTTGGGGAGATGTTTAAAATTAGTTCATCTATCAAAACGACTTCCTTTCACCATATTTTAAATATACAAAAGCAACTTCACTATTTCTGTTGCCAATTAACACAATTAGTTTTTTTTGTTTCCTTTCAAAGTTGCTAAATAATCTAGCATCTCTTTTTGCAAATCATATCTAAGTGTATTTGCCGTAGCATCACTTAACGACATTTCCAATGTTGTATAGTCATCAGCACCCAAAACAAAACCTTTTGCAATTAATAAATTTAACATCTTAATATCATAATTATAAGCCAATTCTTCTAATTCGGCAGAATAATACCATTGCTTATCTGAAATTATTGAATTGCTTGGAAAAAGATATTTGTTGTCAATTAAATATTCAACACTTTCATATGATTGATTTCTGATGGCTAATATCAAAGCATTATTACATATCATACGCTGGCGGTCATACTCATAATTTTCTATAGTAGGATCAATTCCATTAGAAATTAAATATTTAAGCATATCCATATTGTTATATGTCGCAGCTATTACAGCCAAATTGTTTCCTTGACTGTCTTTTATGTTATATTGTTTATCTTTCTTCATGAGCTCTTTAATACCTTCAACTTTTCCAAATGCGGCGGTGAAATAGGTTATTAATGGATAATACTTATCTTCGGTAGATGATAAATGTTGCAGCATATTATCTGTATCACCCTTTATAGCGTAATATAAAGCTTTT
>Ga0247840_10010209_pt1 | contig 11799 bp, 12 predicted proteins | sample LaCruzMarch2015__FD_192404 | JGI IMG/M metagenome (GOLD analysis project Ga0247840, IMG submission 192404) | Freshwater microbial communities from meromictic Lake La Cruz, Castile-La Mancha, Spain - LaCruzMarch2015_17m | ecosystem: Environmental > Aquatic > Freshwater > Lake | place: Spain...
ATTAATGGGTTCACGATCAGGATTTTGCTCTTATAAATTACTACGGCCAATGTGAAGCAATCAAGTATCTAGAAAAACAAAGAGCCCCTATACAGGGGCTCATATGCACAATCTGGCGGAGACGAGACCAAAGTACATGCCTGAAAGGCATTGTACGCACTTGGATCCCCTTAGAAGGTCTTATCTACGGAAACCATTGTATTTAATGTAGAAATAGCGCATTAAACCTTTAATGCGTAGTACTTTTCTACTAAAGAACATACATTGCCTATCAACACCTCCCATGGCAAATCACCACAATAGTGTGGGGAAATTTGTGGGGATTTTTGATAGGGAATATTAATGAAAAACTCACTAACCGACTTATTTATCAAGAACATTACTAAACCTGGTCGCTATACAGATAGCGAAACAAAAGGATTAAATCTACAGGTAAAACAAAGCCTACAAAGATATTGGGTGCTTAGATACCTTTTTAATGGAAAGCGATATGACTTGAGTATCGGATCTTACCCAGAAATAAGCCTTAAAGAAGCTAGAAAAAGAGCCATTGAGGCACGAAATAAACTTAATCAGGGTATCAATCCAAAGCCAGACAAAAAGCCTTTAATAGAACCCACCAAGGCAGCGGCAATATTACCTACGTTCAAAGAGTATGCCCTTGCCTGTCATGAGCTAAAGAGCTTGGAATGGATTAATAAAAAGCATAGTAACCAGTGGATTAATACACTACGTGACTACGCATTTCCAATAATTGGAGATTTACCAATCAACGAGGTAGATACCGATCATATCCTTCAGATTCTTGAGCCAATATGGACAAAAAAGACAGAAACAGCGTCAAGACTTAGAGCTAGGATCGAATGGGTACTAGCATCAGCTACAACTAGAAAAATGCGCTTGGGATTTAATCCAGCATTATGGCGAGGACATTTGGAGACAATTCTTCAAAAGCCTTCAAAGGTAACTCCAGTTCAGCACCACAAGGCTTTGCCATACAAAGAGATACCAGAATTCATCAAAGCACTCAAGGAATACGATAGCGTAACCGCTCTAGCACTTGAGTTCTTAATACTTAATGCAAACCGTACTGGCGAGGTAATTTTTGGAATTCGAGATGAGATCTGTGATGGCGTTTGGATTATTCCAGCGGAGCGTATGAAAGCTAAAAGAGAGCATCGGGTACCGCTATGCAATAGATCAATGGAGCTACTTACAATCGCAAGGTCAAAGGATCTAAAAAGCACCTACCTTTTTTCTAATAATAAAAGACCGTTAAATAATGTAGCTATGGCTAATTTGGCTAAAAGAATTAAGTCAGATATTACTGTCCATGGTTTTCGATCCGCCTTTCGAGATTGGGTTGCCGAAGAGACAGACCACTTTCCAGAGGTAGCGGAAAAGGCGCTGGCACATACAGTTGCAAATCAAGTTGAGGCGGCATATAGACGTGGAGATTTACTTGAAAGAAGAAAAAGGTTGGCGATAGACTGGGAGTCTTATTGCCAAACTGGATCCTGGGGTAATGTAATTACTCTTTCCGAGCAAAAAGCTGCGTAAACTTAACAGCTACGCCTAGCCTGACGGGGCGAATAGGAGAACCCTGCTCTCCTTGGCGTAGTTTCTACTGCAGGAATATCAGCAGGAGATGGTGATGGCAACTAAGAGGAAGTCTGTCAGTAATGCAGAAATCAAGCGGAGCTTAGTCAATAAACTTGAGATAGATCTATTGGAGTTTAGGGGTGTATGCACACAGATTCACGTAGAGACAGTAGAGCCAAAGTTACGAGCAGCGATATATGAATTAGGACTTGATATCCTTCATTTTATTGATCAATATCGCATGACTGATAAATCCATTACAGATATCAATAAGTTGCCAGGCGCTCGGATACATTATGAAGAACGAGAGTACTTCAGGAAGATTGTGACAGCATACCAGCTAACCTTTCCAGATAAATTCCCGAATATAGAAGATATTTGGCTGGACTTAGTTGCCGTAAATGAAGTCAGAGTTGCCCATCAACTACCCGAGCTTATGATTGAGAGGCGAACCTATGATGACTGGATCAAATGGTGGAAAGCTGGCGAATTTGATGATTTAGTTCACGACTAATCACGCACCAAACGTTTGATGCGTTTTCTTATAAGTAGCAAACCTTTGTAATTGATTCTTCTTAAAGGAGAATCAAAATGGAAATATCAAATAATGCTTCAGCAGATGCCAAAGAATTACTGGATCTGTCCAACCAAGACTTAGTACAAAAGATTCAGCTAATAAGGATTGATCAGGTAAGTACGATTACTACCTTGGCCAAGTCCTCAATCAATCTATGGGTCGCCCAGTCTAAATTTCCTAAGCCAATCGCCCTATCTGCTACTGTCAAGGTATGGAAATTACAGGATATAAGTAATTGGATTGAGGCCCAGAAAGCCGCTCAAGAATCATCGAGAGGTGAATCATGAGGGGAAGATCAGAAGCGTCCAAACGTCTGATAGAGGCTTCATATCAAATCCTAAAAGAGATTCAACCAGCATCTGTTAGGGCTGTCTGCTATCGGTTATTTACGATGGGGATGATTCCCAATATGAGTAAAGGATCGACTGGAAAAGTAAGTAAGCAGCTTGTCTATGCAAGAGAAAACGGCATCATTCCTTGGGGATGGATTGTTGATGAAACTAGATCGGCAGAAAAAGTTTTGACTTGGACTAACACCGATGAAAGAATCAATGCAGCCGTTAGAAACTACAGAAGAGACTATTGGCAGGAGCAGCCCTACCGCATAGAGGTTTGGTCTGAGAAAGGAACCGTTAGAGGAACCTTGGCGCCTATTCTAGATGAGTATGGCGTAACTTTTCGTGCCATGCATGGCTATAGCTCAGCAACGGTTATTAATACGATTGCTGAGGAATCAAACATGAGCGATAAACCTCTCATTGCATTTTATTGTGGTGACTTTGATCCCTCGGGTAAGCACATGTCCGATAAAGACCTGCCTGACCGCTTAGGACGCTATGGCGCAAAAATTACCATAGAGCGTATTGCTCTTCTAGAGACGGATGTATTTGGTGGAGACTTACCCTCATTCAAAGCAGAAACGAAAACTGGTGATTCTCGCTACCAATGGTTCGTAAGTAACTTTGGGCATAACTGCTGGGAACTTGACGCCATGTCTCCAGTAACTCTTCGTGAGTGCGTTCAAAGTTCAATCCTATCCAAGCTGGACATAGAGGCCTGGCATCGAGCGATTGACATTGAGCAAGTCGAAAAAGCCTCCATGCAGCAATTTCATCAATCTTGGAAAAACACACAAATAGCAAATCGAGGCCTGTCCCCATTTGCTCAAAATTAATAGGAAAAATCATGAATAAAGTTACTGTATTTGCAAACACACTCTTTCTCAATGGCCATACCAAAACATTGGATCAAGCTGAAAAACATAACCGTAGACTAATCGCATCTGAAATAGGCGGTTACGGCAGTATTGACGGCCGTAGAAGCCATCTGAATGTTGAGCTGGTGCGGTTGGACGGCCCCTCAATTGAAGAAGTGATTATGGATATTCTTAGGTCAAAAGGCCTGGATCTTAACCATTACAGCTTCAAGAAGAAAAACCGAGGGTATGCGGTAGAGCTGCTGTTCTCAGCTACATCTGGTCACCAATGTGATTTCAACTCGATGTATGCCGATAGCTTAGGTTGGTTAAGAGCTTACTACCCAGAATGCCCTATTGTTCACGCAGTAGTCCACCATGACGAAGATACACCGCACATGCATGTGGTGTTGGTGCCGCTCTTTAACGGCAAGCTGCAGGCCGATAAGATCAGAGGCTACAAAGGAGTAAGTAAAAAGCGTAATGTATCGCTATTCGAGTACCTTGATGAGCGCTACGGACTCACCTTTCCTGTTTATCTAAAAGGAGCTGAGAAGAAGGCTGGTGCAGCGCTTGCAATTAAACGCTATCAGAGGCTTCCTGAAGCGCAAGTAAAGGGGCTACTAGAGCAGCCTATCCTACAGGCGATCTTCTCTCGTCCTGAACCGTTTCTACACGCTTTTGGGATAACGTACGAGGAGGTTCTGGCGAGCATTGGAACAACTCCAACATAAAGTAGGATTGAATGAGGTTCATACCCACTTAATAAATTGAAAGTTTGTAACAGGTGATTTGGATATGGATCATCTGTTACAAGTTATTTATGGGTACAAATAGAGAACAGCGCAGGACTGACCATATAGGGGTATTCAGAATCGTCCTTACGGTAGCGAAATACTCAGTAGAAATAAATCTAAAAATCGCCAAACACTGTATTACTGCTTCTTTTGAATCATCCCCAGTTCTATAGCCACCATCTCAAGAAATTTGATCCTAGCGTTCGTTTCCGCCACCCTCTGGCGATCTTCTTTGGTACAGCCTTTGCCTTGATAGTTCCAATGGTCAGAACCTTTTGGAGAAAGCCCTCCGTGGAGTCTGCACTTGCCATTAAGCATTCCGTGTTTCTGGCAACGAGCATCCCTGCCCCTGAGTTTAGCCCCGCACAGCATATTTGAGATCTGCTGGATTCTTAGTATATAAACCAAGCTCGCAGGCCAGATTGACCCGCTGATTGATTTCTTCTCTGGTGAGGTATTTGGACTTCTTGGGAAGAGCTTGGATCCGTTCTAGGATTTGCTCTTTGGTGAGATAAGTTTTCATGACTGGCTTCCGAAGGTTCCTATAGCCTATATATTAATTTTTTTTAGTTTTTTTATCTACCCTCTTTACCCAAGACCAACCCTTCAATTGATTTAAAAAATCTATCCTGTCTTGAGCTAATGCCCCCTCTTGATATTCTGCTCGCCTGCTTGTCACCCACCTGCCAAGGTAAAAATTATCAACCATAAATTTATGTGGTACGAGATAGTTACCAAATTCTTCAAAATATTTATCTAAAAACTTAATTCCAGTATTCCAACTATCCCATGACCAATTGGGAATGGCTTCAACATTAGCAATCCTTTCTTGAGATAGCCTTCCATCCTTGAATGCTGTTCTTTTGGAGCTAACCCATTGCCCTAGGGCATAGCCATCGGTATCAACATGATTCTGAGGAACATCGCAATGCCCATAGGAATTCTCAAACTCAATAAGATGAGCAATTCCTACCTTCTCTTGATGGTCATCTATATCCCAGACCCATGTCTTAAATGACTCTAGAACTTCAATGCGTTCTTTTTTAAGCGTTCCCTTTGCATATTCAAATCTTTGCTTTCTAACCCAGCCCCCAAGTTGAAAATCATGTGATTTAAACAGGGCAGGAACCAATAAATTTCTATTGGTATCTTCGTACTCCTTGAGATTTCTAATTGCATTATTCCAATTCTCTTCAAAAGGATTATCAGACCAGTTTGGAAGTTCTTTAATAAGCCGATAATGATCTTCAGAAATAGCCCCTTTGTTGATCATTTGCCTCTGGGTAATTATCCAGACCCCTATATCGACTCCATTGTTCCTAAGTTTTCTAGGTGGGTACTGATTATTATTTTGAGACAAGTAGGATTTGAGGAAGCTATAGTTTTCCAGCCAAACTTTTTCGTCAGTATTTAACCATGACCATAATGGAAGCGATTCTAATTTTTTAATTCTTTCTTCTGATAAATTGAATCCTCTTTTACCAACATAAGTTTGTTTTTGGGTTAAAACCCAAACACCTATTTTTAAACTTTTATAGACCTCTTTCAGCAAGGGGAGTTTATTGTTTTTCTCAATAAATTCCTTTAGTGCCGAATAGTAGGCATTCCATTGATAGTCAAGTAAATCAAAACTCCAGTCATCAAACTCTTCCAGCTTTTGCACTCTATTTAGAGGTAGCTCATTCCTTTTGTATGATGCCCTTTGATAGTTTATCCATGCGCAAAGGTTATAGTCATTAATGCTGAAGTTTTGCGGAATAATAGTAGTTTTATGCTCCTCGTTGTAGGACTCAAGGAGTCCAAAGTAAAAATCCCAAGGTGCGGTTGAGCGCTCTACCAGTAGTGTCCTTAGCCCATCCCCAAATGACTTATCAATTCCTACTGGTAAATCAATAGAGATCTTAGTGAGAGCACCAGGATTAACCTTCCCCCCACCTTTACGACCTAACTCTGTTCTAATTTTATTTAGCTCATCTGCCAAAACATCATCGTGTGCTTTAAGAGCATTTAGTACATCCCATATAGGCTTGAAGTTACCCTCTTCTAGGGCTTGCTCTGGATCATCACTATTGGCTATGAATACTGGTAGGACAATAGTTCCAGCCTTCTTGTTCTCACTTAAACGAATGGCTCTTCCAACAGCCTGAATAATGTCAATTTGACTGCTTCTAGGATCAATGAATGCCACACCATCCAGGGATGGAACATCTACACCCTCGGATAAGCACCTGGCATTCGCTAATAAACCCCTTTGGCCATCTTTCAGACCTTTTAACTGTGATAGCTTCCTTCTTCTCTTATCGGTAGGCATCTCGCCAGACACAAAGTCAGATTGCAGCTCACCGCTTGGCTTATGTTTTTCATCAATCCAGCTAAGAACTTTATGAATGTCCTGAGAGAAGTCTTCGGCACGGCTAACTCTGCTATGAAAGCTAATTAGCCGATGGAGGTTATAGTCTTTGATGGCTTTAAGAAGCCCGACTTGTGCAGCAAGAGACTCCGCATCCATTTCAATATCGGAATCCGCCTTGAGAAGTTCTCTATTCTCAATCCATGCTGAGATAGTCGGGTCATCCACTCCAATAATGACAACCCGATAGTCAGTCAGAAGACCTCGTTTGATTGCCTCACCAAAATTAAGGGCGAATAGTTGTTTACCAAAGACCGCTTCGTCATCCATCCCAACAACCTCAACCCCACGATCCTCAGCAGCTTTTTTAACATTAGATGTATAAGTTCTGGGGGTAGCGGTAGTAAATAGCCTCTTCTTAGCCCTGATCTTTTCTCCATCCAAGATAGTAGAGAAATCACCTGATACCTTGCCAGCGCAGCGATGGGCCTCATCAGCAATGGCTAGATCAAATGCAGGTACAGCTTTATCAATTTGGGCCTCGGCAATCAGGGGTGACGACTGATAGGTGGAGAAGATTACCTTCTTACCTGAACTTTTTAGGAAGGTACGAATCTCATTCGTACTTGAAGTTACTGGAAATGCAAGATCGGCAACTGAGTGAACAGCTTCGTCTGAGCCTTTTTTACCCACAGATTCATCAGAACAAACACATAGAACCTGGAACTCTTCATTGGCAGCTAATGTCCATTCATGCAGGGTCTGAGATAGCAAACCAAGTGAAGGTAGCAGAACAAGGGTTGATTCAACACCTAGCTTTTCCTTGATCCAGAGGGTAGTAAACGTCTTCCCAGTACCGCAAGCCATGATTAGTTGACCACGATCTACATCTTTAAAGTTTGAAGCTACCGCATCTATGGCCTCAATCTGGTGGTCTCTAGGCTTGGGTTTATCTTTACGCTTTGCCTTTGGCAGATCATCTAAAGTAGCTGGGTATTCAACATCTGCATCTTCAAAATGCGATAGTAGAAAGCGAGTAACAGGCTTGTCTTGGGCATCACAGACTTGTTTAGCATTGGCTCCAATTAAGTCTGTAGTAGCTATTAGCAGCCTCTTATCTATGCCATCTCTGTTAGATTCGCTAATAAAAGAGTCAACGTCAGCCTTGGTGATTTGTGTAGTTGGTGCATAGCACTTAGCTTGAACAGCCCAGTTCTCACCATTTTTATGCTTGAAGACTAGATCAATACCGCAGTCACGACCCCAATTATTTGGGTACTCATCCCATAGCCATATTTGATCTACTTGGGTAGACCACTCGGGATCATTTTTGAGAAACCATTTAACGAAATGCTCGAATTGTCTCCCACGCTTTCCAGCGTCAGGATCAAGACTGCTTAAGAATTCACCAAAACTTGCCATTTAAACCGTAATATGGAAATAAGGAAGTTATTTACTAATTTTTAAAACGCAGCTTCCAAAGCTCTCTGTGCCAGTTTTAAATCCTAAATCTAAGCATTTTGCTTTCGCATCAGCAAGATTCTTAGTTGGGTTTGTGGCTGGTACATTGATATTAGAAGTTGGACTTACTTCATTCTCCGTTGGTGGAATAATTGTCTTAATTACGGCAGCGGTGACATAATGAGATGGTGAAACATATGCAGCTTCTTGGATGATGATGTTAATCCCCCTCTCTTGGGAGATTTTATTAAGTGCAATATTGCCAGCCTCTGCTAGCTTTTGTCTGTTTTTATTAGGAAACTTAGAAAAAACCTCCTCGGAATTTATTACAGCAAATGTTGTGGGCAAATTCAGGCTATCAATAACTAAATTTGATTTATTTGAACTATTATTTTTTAATACCTCTATAAGCCTATCTGTTATGTCGTTGTTTGGGGTAACAAAAGCAGCCTCCTGAAGAATAACGTTTATTTGATTACTTTCAGCAATTAACTTAAGAGCTTCATTTGCCTTAACATTTAGCTGATCTTGAGCGCTCTTTTCTTTAACGCTTAAGTTTGCTCCTGTGGCAACGCCAAAACTGTGATACAGCCTTGTAGGATCTACAATCAAAACTCGGGAATTTTTCGGGCCATTAAAAACTACATTATTAATATTTTTACTATCGTTAAGCAGAGAAATAATCTGATTGGTAATATCTGATGATGCATCTAAATATGCAGCCTTTTGAACAATGATTGATATATTTTCTTTTTTTGCAAACTCTTTAAGTTGAATGTTTGCTAGTAAGGCAATTTTCGTCCTCTCTTCTACAGTCCTTCTATTGAGATCAGCAGTAAAAGTCTCCTGGCGTGCGAGTAAAGTGCTGTCTCCAGGATTTGATTGAGCCTCTTGCTGCAATTTGTTTTGCCTAGGGAGAAATTCCGCCCTGAGAGTTTCTTGCATTGATTTTGCAAGATTAGTTTCGTTAAAAACTCGCTCTGAATTTACAACAGCAAATCTTCCGCTAAACTGTGTGGTGTTAGCTTTGGCTGGCAATATACCGATAACAAACAGAAAAACAGCTATATACAGAATTTTCATCAGATCCTAGTAATTATTTAGATAGTCGTAATACACATTTACCAAACACCTCTGTTCCAGCTTTAAAACCAAGATCTAGGCATTTTGCTTTTGCATCATCTATATTAATTGTTATAGCTGGTTTCGACTGTATGATTGGCTGGAAGGTTTGTTGAGGAGCAGGTTTTGTTAAGACGAGTTCTGAAGAGCGATGTACTAAGCATACGTTATATGGAGCCAATGTCGCCCCATCATCCCACCTTACGTTTGGTGTTTCTATAGTGTTGCAAAATCCCTCCTTAAAGTTCGTTGTTAAAGAAGGATATTGCAACGTATATGGCGTTCTATATGAATAAAAACCTCCGCCATGTGCTGGCCCAGAAATTATTGCTCCAGGCGGATTTGACTTATAAATGACGGTTGGAGCGCATCCAATTAAGACTGATGTTATTGGAATGAGGAATATTTTTTTCATATTTATACTCAAAAACAATTTGTCATTGTTCCCGTTGTAGTGCAATTCATTATGCGCCCACCTGGAAGCGTATATGTTCTATTAAAGTTTTGCGGTGGAACTGGTGCTACAGGAGCCGTGCCTGGAAAACCGCCACCAGACATCGTCCCAAGCCCTAAATTAAGCAATGCAAGACCTGCCGCCCTTGATCTAGCATCACGCTGAGCCTCTAACTGTGCTTCGTATTGCCGCTGCTGTTGTTCAAACTGTGCCTGCTGCCTCTGAGCATCCTGTCTAGCTTGATCGATCTGTAATCTGCAAGAGGCATACTCATTAGAGCCAGGCTTAAATCCATACTGTCTGCAAGTAGCATCATCGGGGCTGCTAGGTGAAGATTGTTTCGCCTGATTGCTGGATACGCTACGTCTTTCTAAAAGCTCAAGAACACAGTGCCCATAAGCCTCTGTCTTTTTCTTAAAACCTAACTCCAAACATATTGTTTCTTCCGAAGCGGAATCAATTGTACTTAATTGACTCGGCTTGTGATTTGCTGGTGGGGTTGCTTTAACGCAGTTGTCTAGCTCTGCTTTAGTTGTCGTATTTCCAAGCCTCTCCAAGCATTCAATGCGAGTTGGCGCTGAAAAAGATATTCCAATATTGGCTGTTGAACCAATTAGGATAAGAAAAGTTATTTTGATAGTTGCTGTACGCATTTACCTAACTCCTCTGTTCCTGATTTAAAGCCTAACTCTATGCACTTAGCTTTAGCATTGTTAATGGGGCTAAGCTGTTTTGGTGAAACTACTTGGCTTGGTAATTTAGGCAAGACTAACGGTGCTGACAAATTTGGCTTTACTAGATTAGCATACACACCATTACACAAATTATGTCTTGATCCGAAGAGCCCTGAACCAAAGTAAGGAGTTAATGAAAAAGTTTTATAAACATCATTTTCTTTTTCAAATAGTTTTTCCTCAGAGCAACTAATTACTTGGTCACGGATATCCCCAATTTGAAAAAGTGAAGTACTCTTATTTAAGGCACCACTGGTATAATAAACTTTAACACCCTCTTTTTGAACGCCATCAACAGCAATAAATACTTTCTCAAGATTTTCAGTATTTATAAATAATGTATTAGCTTTTTTTTCACCATCTAGCGGGAATGTAAAGTAGTGTACCCAAGTTGCGTTTCCCTGCTTAACCCCGCAAAGACCTTTTACGATTCTATCCGCTACATTATCTGTATTTTTTACAGCAAATGACTTATCGTCAATTTGAAGTTCCTCAGTTTCACAGTTAATTTTAAAAATTTCTTTTTTTAAATTTTTATTATTATCTGCAGAAAAAATTGGTACTGTAATCAAATGTATTGGCGTTTTTTCAACTTTTATATCATAGACGTTGTAATAGAACCAATTTCCATTTGTTAATTGAACAATCCCAACCAAACCATTAAAGCCTTGAGCATGTATTAATTTAGGCATAGAAAATAGCAGCACAAGTACAAACAGGGCTAAGAAATTAAATTTTCTAAACTTTAGTTTAGTGATATTAATTATTTGCATAAACTTATTTATACTCTAAATTAGTTAATTCAATCTTTATAATTTAATCACCTTAAACAAACTATCTATCAATAGAAAGAAAGCAATATGCATTGATAGCCTTTATCCAGCGCTTCTATATTAGTCCCCACATTCTGCAATGATAGGATGTCCAAAATACTATGTATATGCATACCAACGCAAAGGGGCTAATTTAGGTGATCGGGGTACGGTGGGGGTCTCGGAATCCAGAAATCAAATAGGGTACCCCTTTGTTTAATATATACCTATGAGTAAAGCTAAACGTGGTCTTGGGGACGTAGAGTTCGCTGGTAAGGTGAGGACCCAGACCTTTAAGCAATATCAACAAGAGTTGCTAATTAAGGCAAAGGTGATGCCAGCATCTAAGCTGGCTGAAACTGCTAAGAGAAACGCCGAGCTACTGCGAGACTTTGATGCGTCCTGTATCGATGAGGAACGCCACCGAAAGACTGCAACAACAGCGCCAGAAGACAAGTTAAAGAACCTACCTTTAGTTCGGGAGCGGTTCGAGGAATAGCAGTTGTGTGGGGAAAATTGGGGGAAAATATGTGGATTTGACAACAAACCCACATAAATCCTTGACATTTGGCGGAGACGAGAGGATTCGAACCTCCGATCAGAGTTTTAGCCCCGATGCTCCCTTAGCAGGGGAGTGCCTTCGACCAGCTCGGCCACGTCTCCGTATTTCTAACAGCCCACAGTTTAACGGATGC
>Ga0247840_10010221_pt1 | contig 11790 bp, 14 predicted proteins | sample LaCruzMarch2015__FD_192404 | JGI IMG/M metagenome (GOLD analysis project Ga0247840, IMG submission 192404) | Freshwater microbial communities from meromictic Lake La Cruz, Castile-La Mancha, Spain - LaCruzMarch2015_17m | ecosystem: Environmental > Aquatic > Freshwater > Lake | place: Spain...
CGTATAACTGCTTAAAGAAAGCAGATATTAATACGCTTGGTGATTTAACTGAAAAATCAGAAGCGGAAATGGAAAAAATTCGTAATTTAGGCAAAAAATCTTTAAAAGAAGTAATTGATAAAATTAAAGATCTTGGACTTAAATTTCGTGATGAAGAATAGTAGTTAGGAGGAAATTATGGCTTATCGTAAATTAGGAGTAACATCAAAACATAGAAGAAGTATGCTAGCGAATCTAACTAAAGATTTAATCATGAATGAAAAAATAGAAACTACTGAAACAAGGGCAAAAGAAGTAAGAAAGTTTTTAGACAGAATGATTACTTTTGGAAAGAAGAATACGCTTTCTACAAGAAGAGCAGCCTTAGCATTTGTTCATAACGATAATGAAGTTGTCAAAAAAGTTTTTGATGATTTAGCAAAACGTTATGCTAATAGAGCAGGTGGCTATACAAGAATTTTAAAATTAACTGAAAGACGCGGCGATGACGCACTTATCGTTGTTATAGAATTAGTAAAAGGGGAATAAACTCCTTTTTTTATTTGGTTGAAAAATAAGTGAAAATAGATTATAATTATTGTACTTGGTGGTGATTTTATGAACGCAATTATGATAAGAGATTTATGTTTCAAATATGATGATAAAATGATATTTGATCATTTTAATTTGGATATAAAAAAAGGTTCATGGGCTACCATTGCTGGCCCTAATGGAAGTGGCAAAAGTACCCTTGTTAAAATACTGCTAGGATTGTTAAAAAGTGAAGGCACTATTATTATAAATGAACTAACTTTAACCCATGTAACGATTGAACATATAAGAGAATCAGTTGGCGTTGTTTTTGATAATCCTGATAATCAATTTGTATCAGAAACAGTAGCCGATGAGATTGCGTTTAAACTAGAAAATCTAGGTGTTGAAAAAGCTAAAATTAGACAAGATATTATGGATATTGCTAATTTATTAGATATTAAACACTTATTAAATAAAGAACCACACAAACTTAATAATGGCGAAAAACAATTAGTAATTTTGGCCTCAGCCTTAATTAATAAACCAAAAGTTTTAATTTTAGATGAAGCATTATCAAGAATTGATATTATTAGTCGTGAGATTATTTTAAAAGTGCTAGCTGATTATCAAAGTGCGGGTATGACAATTATTAATATTACTCACAATTTAGAAGATACTATTTATAGTGATGATGTAGTTGTATTAAATGATGGCCAAATTGTTTTAAATGGATCTAAAGAAGAAGTTTTAGTTAATGAAAAAATATTTAGTGATTTAGGATTAGAATTACCATTTATGGTTCAGTTATCACTTAAACTTAAATTTTATAATTTAGTCGATAAATTAATTTTTAATATGGAAGAAATGGTGGATTTATTATGGAAATAAAGTTTAATGATGTGTCATATAAAACCATTTTAAAAAATATTGATATTAAGTTTTTGGATGGCCAAATTATTGGTTTAACCGGATCATCAGGCAGTGGTAAAACAACATTAGTTGAAATGATTGATGCGCTAGTATTACCAACTAGCGGGAATGTCTTAATTGGTAATTATAAAGTTGATAATAAAGTAAAACTAAAAAATATTAATGATCTTCGTTTTAATGTCGGTTTAGTATTTGAAAATTCTGAAGAACAAATTTTTAATACAACTGTATATAACGAAATATCATTTGGGATGCGTTATTTTAAATATAAGACTGACCAAATTGAAAAACATGTTAAAGACTCTTTAAATATGGTTGGTTTGAGTGAAGATTATATGCATAAAAATCCTTTTAATTTAAGCCATGGGGAAACTAAGAAATTAGCTATTGCTTCTGTTTTGGCGTTTAACCCTGAAATATTAATTTTAGATGAACCGGTAGTAGCCCTTGATAATCGCAGTAAAAAGAACTTAATTAAAATAATTCGTGCACTGAAAGCCAGATACAACAAAACGATTATTATTGTTAGTCAAGATACTGATTTTCTACATAAAGTAGTTGATTACGTTTTTGTTATGGCTGATGGACAAATTGTTATGGAAGGCACTAAATATGATGTTTTTGCTAAAGAAGCTGAATTATTAAATTATAATGTTAAAACACCACAACTAATTGCTTTCTCTAATTTAGTGCTTGCTAAAAAAGGTATTAAAATAGGCTATCGTGACGAGATTAATGATTTAATTAAGGATGTGTATCGTTATGTTAAATAGTATGGCAATTGGTCGATACTATAAAGCTGAATCAAAAATTCATGATATGAATCCATTTGCTAAGTTAATTTGTATTATTTTGTTTGTAGCTTTAAGTATGATTTCTAATGATATTAAGTTGAATTTAACAATTTCAATTATTGTTATTTTAGTTATGGGGCTGTCTCATGTACCTTTAAGGCTATATTATAAGACGATCTTTGGAATGCGTTTATTAATTATTTTTATTATTATTATTAATTTCTTAATTGGTGCTAACTATATTGAGATTACATTATTAGTATTAAGGTTAATAACCCTTGTGTTATACACCTCAATTCTAACATTAACAACCCCACCTAGTGAGATTGCGTATGGACTTGAACAATTACTAAGTCCACTTAAAATAATCAAATTGCCTGTTTCTAAACTAGCATTATCAATCAGTTTAGCTTTAAGATTTATCCCAACTATTATTGATCAATCAAATCGTATTTTAAAAGCTCAAGCTAGTCGTGGAATTGATTTTCAAAATTCAGATATTAAAGGTAAATTAGTGGCTGTTAAATCACTATTATTACCAATGTTTGTGTTATCATTTAAACGTGCTGAAGATTTAGGTGAAGCAATGGAAGTTAGATTATATAATATTGACAAACCTAGAACTAACTATCGTGTTAATCGTTGGCGATTTTTTGATACTTATATTGTTGTGATGCATCTTGCCATGCTAACAGTAGTAATAGCAAGGATGATTATCAAATGAGATATTTAATAACAATGAGCTATGATGGCTCTAAATATAATGGTTATCAAAAACAACCTAAGGGTAAAACCATTCAAAACGAATTAGAAAAAGTTTTACTAGTTATAAATAATGGTCAACCAGTTGAAATAAACGCCTCAGGTAGAACTGATGCTAAAGTTCATGCTATTGCCCAAAAAGCACACTTTGACTTAACCATTACCATTACGCCAGATAAATTGCAACTAGCGATGAATAGCCTATTACCAGGTGACATATACATCAGACAAGTTGAGTGTGTAACAGAGGCTTTTCATGCTCGCTATAATGTTAAAGCAAAAGAGTATATATATAAAATTAATATGGGAGAATATGATCCTATCTTAAAAGATTATATTTATCAACATAATCGCAAATTAGATGTTGTGGAGATGGAACGTGCTTTAAAATATTTTGAAGGTGAACATGATTTTAAATCATTTAGTAAAGCTGATGAAGAAAAAAGTAATTTTAATCGAACAATCGTTCAAGCAACCATGTTTAGAGATGTCAAAAATGTTAATCAAATTGTTATTAGTTTTCTTGGTACGGGCTTTTTAAGACATATGGTTCGCAATATGGTAGGCATTTTAATTGAGGTTGGTGAAGGTAAGCGCAAAAGCGAAGAAATCATTGCTATTTTAGAGGCAAAAGACCGAAGAAAAGCAGGGTATACCGCTAATCCGGAGGGATTATACCTAAAAGACGTTTTTTACTAATTATTTATTGACTTTTACTGAGTAATTTAGTAGAATGTTATATGGTACATTTAATGGATCTTATTGTGTTTTGGGACAACATATAAAGATACATTATTAGAATACGAAAGGAAATTATATATGAAAGATACATACATGCAAAAAAAAGAGACAGTTGAACGTAATTGGTATATCGTTGATGCAACTGATATGACATTAGGTCGTTTAGCTACTCAAGTTGCCCACGTATTACGTGGTAAGCATAAACCTACATTTACACCACATATTGATTGTGGAGACTTTGTAATTATAGTTAATGCTGAAAAAATTACTTTGACTGGTGATAAATTAGATAAGAAGATTTATTATAACCACAGTAGACATCCAGGTGGTTTAAGAGAAAGAACTGCACGTGTTATGCGTGATAAGTATCCAGTAGAAATGTTGGAAAGAGCAATTGATGGTATGTTGCCAAATGGTCGTTTAGGCAGACAAATGTATAAGAAATTATTCGTTTATGCTGGTGCTGAACATCCACATGCGGCACAAATGCCAGTAGAGATGAAAGTTAACTAGGAGGAAACATGGTAAAAGCTAAAAAGATTTACACTGGAACTGGCCGTAGAAAAACTTCTGTTGCGAAAGTAACAATGGTGCCAGGAAAAGGAAAAATTACGGTTAATAAAATTGATGTAAGTGAATTTTTCCCTTACGATACAAATGTTATGGATTTAAAACAACCTTTAGTAGCAACTTCTACTGACGAAATGTTTGATATAGATGTTGTTGTAGCAGGTGGTGGATTTACTGGACAAACTGGTGCAATCCGTTTGGGAATCACTCGTGCATTGTTAGAATATGATGCAGCCAATGAAGGTAGCGAAACAAGTTTTAGAGCAATCTTGAAGAAAGCGGGTTTCGTAACTCGTGATCCAAGAGCTAAAGAACGTAAAAAACCAGGATTAAAAAAAGCACGTCGTGCACCACAATTCTCAAAGAGATAGTAAAATTAAGTGTAATGCTTGGCATTACGCTTTTTATTTTGTATAATAAAGGCGAGGTATAAAAATGAGATTAAGTAATAATTGGATTGATTATGAATGTATAGATGCTGGTAATGGCGAGAAATTAGAACGTTGGGGTAACGTTGTTTTAAGAAGACCTGACCCACAAGCTATTTGGCAAAGTGATGAATTAAATTGGGATAAATGTGATGCTCATTATCATCGTAGTAGTAAAGGTGGCGGTAATTGGGAATTTAATAAACCAATTAGTGATCAATGGCAAATTAAATATCATGATTTAACTTTTATGGTAGCGCCAACTAATTTTAAACATACGGGATTATTTCCAGAACAAGCGACTAATTGGGATTATATGATTGATAAGATTAAAAAGGCTAATCGCCCTATTAAAGTATTAAATTTATTTGCTTATACAGGTGGTGCAACCGTGGCTTGTGCTTATGCTGGTGCTGAAGAAGTAGTTCATGTTGATGCCGCTAAAGGTATGGTTGAATGGGCTAAAGAAAATATTCATTTATCAGGATTAGATGATCATAAAGTTCGTTTTATTGTAGATGATTGTATGAAATTTGTTGAACGAGAAACTCGTCGTGGTAATAAGTATGATGGTATTATTATGGATCCGCCTTCATATGGAAGAGGTCCTGATGGCGAAATATGGAAGTTTGAAGATAATATATATCACTTAATAGAGGCTTGTAAGGGTCTTTTAAGCGATGAACCACTATTCATGTTAATTAACTCATATACTACCGGTATATCAGCTACTGTCCTTGAAAACATATTAAAAACGACAGTTCTAGCTAGTTATCCAAATGGTAAAGTTGATTCAGGTGAAATTGGCTTGCCAATTACTAGAAATAACATGATTTTACCATGTGGTATATATGGTAGGTACGAAAATGATTAATATATTATTTGAAGATAACCACCTTTTAGTAGTGGAAAAACCAATTAATATTCCTGTTCAACAGGATGAAAGCAAAGACGAAGATTTATTAAATATGTTAAAGAAGTATTTAAAAGAAAAACATAATAAACCAGGTAATGTTTATCTTGGTTTAGTTCATCGTTTGGATCGTCCGGTAGGTGGGGTAATGGTTTTTGCTAAAACTTCTAAAGCCTCATCAAGATTAAGTGAACAAGTAAGAACGCATAAGATGCATAAAGAATATTTAGCAGTCATTGATGCTAATATTATTGATGATCAAGGAACTTTTATCGATAAATTATTAAAAGATGACACAACCAATATTGTTAAAGTTAATGAATTAGGTAAAGAGTCAGTTTTAAACTATCAAGTAGTATCAAGAAGTAATAATCAGACCTTAGTTAAAATTGATTTAATAACTGGTAGATCTCATCAAATAAGAGTTCAATTTGCCTCACGTAACTATCCATTATATGGTGATCAAAAATATAACCCAAATGCTATTGCTAAAACACAAATTGCGTTAATGGCATATAAGTTATCATTTTATCATCCTATAACTGGCGAATTAATCAGTTTTGAAATAAAACCTAAAAAAATTAAACCATGGAATCTTTTCTAAAAAAACATATATGTATAGTATATGTTTTTCTTATAACACATTTATAGGTTTTATGTTAAAATTAAAATAGGTGATAATATGAACGGACAAATTACAAGTGAAAAAATATTTAAAAATTTAGATGAGCAAGTTCAAATATTTAAAGATAAAGGACTTACTATCGAAAATAATGAAATTACTAAAAAGAAGTTATTGCGTGAAAACTACTTCTTTATAAATGGTTATCGTTATTTATTTATGGAATCAAGAGTTAACAAGCGATTTGTCAAAGGTAGTACTTTTGATGAGCTTTATGCAACTTTTAAATTTGATCGTAATTTAAGAAATTTGGTCTTCAAAAACATCTTAATGATTGAAAATAATATTAAATCAATTATTAGCTATCAATTATCTAAAAAATATGGTTATAAAGAAGATAATTATTTGGATGAAAAAAACTTTACTAATGATCCGTTACAAGTAAGACAAGTAAAAGATGTTTTAAACAAAGTAAGAAGACAAATAAGAGTTAATAGCCAAAAACATTCCGCAACCCAACATTATGCTAACAATTATGGTTATATTCCAATGTGGGTATTGGTTAAAGTATTATCGTTTGGACTAGTATCAGAATTATATAATATATTGCGAGATGAAGACCAAAAACATATTAATAATTGTTATCGTATTAATACGGAGAACTTTTCAATATATTTATCCGTTTTAAGCAATTATCGTAATTTGTGTGCTCATGAAGATATTATGTATGATTATCGAACTCAAAAAGTTATTTTAGATAATCCTATTCATAAATATTTAAATATTCCAGTATCAGATGGTGAATACATATATGGTAAAAACGATTTGTGTGCGTTATTTATGATTTTTAAATTTATGTTAGATGACAGTGAATATCAAACATTTATGAATGATGTTAAAAAAGAAATTGAAAATCTAGATGCTATAGTTAATAGTGTTCCTTTAAATCGTATTTTAAATCATATGGGACTACCAGATAATTGGCAAAGTATTTTAGATTATAAGCTAGAAGAAAAATGTGTAATGGACGATTATTATAAATAAATAGTATTATAAGTAAGCAAAAGCTTACTTATTTTATTGAAACAAAAAACAATATATGCTATAATCTAATAGCACACAGGGGTGTGGTGTAATGGTAACATTCGGGTCTCCAAAACCCTAGCTGGGAGTTCGATTCTCTCCACCCCTGCCATAATTTGAAAATAGAGCTTGGTATGAAAATATCAAGTTTTTTGTTATAATAATAATGAAAGGGATGAATAGAAATGAATAAAGAAGAAAAAATTGAATTTGCTAAAGAAATGTATGAAAGAACTGGTCTTAAAGATTTTAGCATTGTAATGGGAAGAGATGAAGAAATTAATGCTGATTATGTTAGTGTACCAAACAGGAGAGGGCCAGGGGGACTAATTATTGGTGACGATGGAACTTTTCTATTTTGTCAATCTGCACGTGGTTATTCATATTGGAAAGAAGAATACAAAAAAGGCGTTAGAACTAATAAATAAAAATTTAGAAATTCCCGTTAATTCCATGTCATAATTTGAACATAGAGCTTGGTATAATAATATCAAGTTTTTTGTTATAATAAATGCAAGGGAGTAATAATATGAAGTTAAATATAAGAAAACTTAATGCTGACGAAATAAACAAAGTAGCACACTTATATAATGAACTAGGAAATCCATTATTTATGGATAAAAGAAAAGAAAAAATATTGGCCGGCATTCAAGATGTATACGTTTTAGAAAATGAAAATGGTATAATTGGAGAAGTCACAATTATATATGATGATCATCGTAAGAAATTTACCATTAAAGGACAACGTGTATATATGGAGGCTTTAAGAACAGAAAAAGCCAATCAAGGTAAGGGTTACGGGCAATATTTTATAAATGGAGTTCTTGAAAGCATTAAAAATCAAGGATATCAAGAGATTACTATTGGTGTTGAAGGTGATAATTTAAATGCCAAACATATATATAATAAACTAGGTTTTACTAATTTTATTGGAAGAGAACCTGGGGAAAAAGATGCGCCAGAAGGTTATGATGTTTGGATGAAAATAATTGAAAAAAGATAATAAAATTTATAATAATTATGATATACTTTTATTATGAGAAGAATATTTTTAAGAGAGAATTCAAAAAAAAGAATGGATATTCAAGCGCTAAGAGCTTTAGCAGTTTTATCCGTTTTAGTGTTCCATTTGTCGCCAGAAAAACTAATCGGTGGATTTACCGGAGTCGATATTTTTTTTGTACTGTCGGGATTTTTAATGACAAACGTCATAATTAAAGAACTAAAAATAGTGATAGACAAAGAAGGCAATTCTTTTAAAAAATACTTTTTATTTTTTAAATCTTTTTACGCAAAAAGACTAAAAAGATTGTTGCCAGCAAGTTTATTATTACTTGCAACTGTTTTAATTAGTTTAATGTTTACAAATAATTATGCGCTAATCTCTAAAAATGCGACCGAAATAAAAGCTGCTGTTTCCTTTCAAGAAAATATATTATTAATGAATAAAGCTACAGATTATTTTGGAGCAACCGAAAAAGCCAGTGCGGTTCAACATTTTTGGAGCCTAAGTTTAGAAGAACAATTTTACTTAATATATCCACTTCTGTTATTATTGATTATAATTACGGTTATCTTTATAAGTAAAAAGAAGGATGACAAAACACTCTATAAATCGATATTTGTAGTCCTTTTAATTCTGACTATAGCCTCATTTTGTTATAACATTTATGAAGTAAATACTGACTCTAAAACAGTATATTTTAATTTATTTACACGAGTTTTTGAATTGCTGTTGGGTGGTGTAATCTTTTTTATACCCAAAATTAAAAACAAAATAATAAACAATATTATTCCTTTTTTTGGTTTATTACTTTGTATATTAGGAATTATATTTATTAGCGATACTAATTTTCCAGGTTATAAAGTTCTAATACCTATAGTTGGAACATCTTTAATAATTATAAGTAATTCAAGTTTATTTAATAAAATATTGTCTTTTAGACCAATTCAATTTTTTGGTGATATTTCCTACTCTTTATATTTGTGGCATTGGCCAGTAATTGTATTATTGCCAATATATACTAATTGGCAAGATTATTTTGGATATGGATATAAATGGAAAATTCTTGTAACAATTATTTCAATCATTCTTGCATGCCTATCATATTATTTTGGTAGTAATATGATAATAAATAGGTCTACCCAAAATCTTGAAAAAGGTTATGATACACTTAAAGAATTAGAAAATTATAGTGAATGTTTTGGTGCTAGATCGATAGTTAATGATTGCGAAAACAAGTTCACATATAATGATAAGTGGATTCAATATCAACATTTTGTTCATGGAACAATTTCTGATCCAATTGATGTTACTATTTTTGATGGTGGAATTAGATATCTTGGCGCAGCTGATTCAAGTAAGACAATCGCGGTAGTTGGTGATTCCCACATGCAACAATATGCTGGTGCTTTAGATTTGTTTGGTAAAGATAATAATTATAAAATAATAATTGCTAATACTAATAATAAAGGTGAAGTAGAAATTAATAATGCATGGGACGATAGTGCATTACTTGAAATGGAAAACGCTAAACCACAATTATACATATTCGGATGTTCTTCCGGATCTAAAAGATGCGAAAATACGATATTGAAATATGCTGACAAAATTAGAGATACTAAAATTATTGTAATACAAGATTTACCGCTTATTACAAATAAAATCGATGACTGCTTAACAAAAACCAATTGCACTTCTAGTTTAAGTGAACAATTAGTGCGCATGAATGCAACTTATCAACGTGTGCTTGAAATTAATAGCGATATTAAGTTTTTAGAAATTAAGAACAACTTTTGTGATAAAGATGGAGTGTGTTACTCATTTATTGGGGGAATTCCCGTATATTATGATGGAAATCATATTAATACAATGTTTTCAATATCATTGAATAACTTTTTAGAAACTAATCTTCAACCTTTTTTAAAGGAGCCTGACACACTTAAAGATTTAGAAAAATATAGTGATTGTTTTGGTGCTAGATCAATAATTAATGAATGTGAGAATAAATTTACGTATAGCAATAAGTGGGTTCAATATCAACACTTTGTTCATGGGACGATTTCTGATCCAATTGACAAAACTATTTTTGATGATAAAACCAGATATCTTGGTGCAATCGATTCAAATGAAACAATAGCGGTAGTTGGTGATTCCCATATACAACAATATGCTGGCGCTTTAGATTTATTTGGTAAAAACAATAATTATAAAATAATGATTGCCAATACTAATAATAAAGGTGACGTAGAAATTAATAATGCCTGGGATAATAGTATATTAATCGAAATGGCGAAGACTAAACCACTACTGTATATATTTGGATGTTCATCTGGATCTAGCAGATGTGAAAATACAATATTAAAATATGCTGATGAAATTAAAGATACCAAAATGGTTGTAGCCCAAGATTTACCACTTGTTACAGACAAAAGAGATGACTGTTTAACAAAAACTAATTGTACGTCCATTTTAAGTGAACAAATAGAGCGTATGAATGCAACTTATCAACGTGCGTTTGAAATTAATAATAATATTAAGTTTTTAGAGGTCAAAAATAATTTTTGTGATAAAGATGGATTATGTTATTCTTTTATTGGGGGAATTCCCGTATATTATGACAGAAACCATATTAATTCAATGTTTTCAATATCATTAAATCAATTTTTAGAAGCCGCATTAACGCCACTTTTAGTAAAATAGTAATACTGGTAAAATACGTATGTTATAATTATGACGAGGTGTTTACAATGAATATAATTGATTATAATGCAAGATACGATGAAGATATAAAAGACCTACTAGTTGAATTGCAGGAATATATTGTTCTAATTGACAGGGATGGTTATAATATAATTACTGACGAATACAGAGAAATTAAATTTAAAAAAACCATAAAAGAAATTGCTAACTTTAACGGGAAAATGTTATTAGCTGTTGAAAACGATAAGGTTACAGGATTGATAGTAGGCTTAATTAATAATGAGGAGCAAAGTGATTATGAATTTAAAGCGCCAAAGCGAGGAAGAGTAGCCGAATTAATTGTTTCTAGCAATTGTAGAGCGAAGGGAATAGGCAAGCAATTAATGGATAAAATGGAAGCTTATTTTAAATCAGTTGGGTGCCAGGCCATATTAATAGAAGTCTTTGCTTATAATGAAAAAGCTAAATCCTTTTATTGTAAAAACAATTATTCAGATAGAAATTTTGAAGTAATGAAAAAACTTTAAAATTTTGTTTGATTTTACGTTTTATGGATTGTTTGAACTTGGTATGAAAATATCAAGTTTTTTGATATAATAACATTTAAGGATGTGATTGTATGTATTACAAGAAGTATGAAAGCGAGAGACTTTATTTATCGCCGCTGAATGCAGAGGATTATCCAATCTATACAAAGTGGATTAATGATGAAACTTTAGCTAGTGGTCTTG
>Ga0247840_10010223_pt1 | contig 11788 bp, 11 predicted proteins | sample LaCruzMarch2015__FD_192404 | JGI IMG/M metagenome (GOLD analysis project Ga0247840, IMG submission 192404) | Freshwater microbial communities from meromictic Lake La Cruz, Castile-La Mancha, Spain - LaCruzMarch2015_17m | ecosystem: Environmental > Aquatic > Freshwater > Lake | place: Spain...
CGGCTGTCAGGCCGCAGGGATTGCCAATTTCTGCAAAAGGAGAGCTGACTACCTTTATATCCTCCTGGATTAGACGGGCAACTTTATTTTGTGTTTCAGTTAATTTTGCCATAAAACAATCTTTACCCTGACTGGAAAATAAAATCAAGCTGTGGCTTGCTGTTGTAAATATTGCTTGACAATTGGTACTTGCCCCGTTAAAAACGACATCACAGAACCCGGAGGCATTAAATCTTAAAGAAAGGAGGCGTGAGAACTTTAAGGGTTTTGAAATTGATATTATAAACTATTAAAGAAAAAGGAGAATTTAAATGAAAAAGAGTTTGATCTATGTATTGTTGGCAATGGTTTTGGTGGTTGTTAGTGCGGCGTTTGCTTTTGCAGCACCGGAAGCGGCTAAAAGCGCGGCAGCTTCAGGAACAATTGATTACAGCAAAGCTATTGTCATTGCTTGCTCATTGCTCGGTGCAGGTATTGCGATTGGAATCGGCGCAGTAGGTGCTGGTTTGGGTCTTGGACAGGCAACAAGTGGTGCCAGTAATGCAGTGGGTAGGAATCCCGATGCACAGGGTAAAATCATGTTAACCATGATGGTCGGTATGGCTATGACAGAATCCGTCGCGATTTACGCGTTGGTTATTTCTTTGGTTATGCTTTTTGCCAATCCGCTAATTAAACTGATTGGTTAAAAAATAAATCAGGTATTTTTCAAAGGGAGGAGAAGCAAAAAACAATGGACTTCTTCTCCCTTTATTTAATGAGACTCAAACAGGACAAGCGTAGCGCAGTCATGTTTGTTAGTCTAACTTATCCCCGAAGCGAAGCGTAGGTGGGTTGTGAATCTCCAATTCCAAAAGCGAAGCGCAATGGAATTGGTAAGTTGAACAATCCCGTGTAACGAAGTGAAACGGGGTTAGTGACACCTTTCCCGAAATTATTTTAATTTACGAGGACGAAGTCTTGTCTTGACAGCATGTCTAAGTATTGGTAGCAAACCATCCTTCCTATAGTCAAGCATTCGGAAATTTTATCAAAAACACTTCATTTCAATGTACAATAAACAAAATTCACGAACAACGAAAAATAACACGGCACGTCAAATTTTTGTGGCAATATTTCCGCAAAAGACCTAAAATATCGCATACAATCTAATGGCAAATAGATTGATAGTAGAGACCGTAAGGGTAAGAAATATGAAAAGGAGGACACTGTATGAAAAAATTTCTTGCCGCGATTACCACGGTTAAATCTGTTGCTGACGCTCGCTTCTGCAGGTGCGGCATGGCAGGTCAATCCGTAATAGAGGAAACTTTTTTAGAACCGGAAGGGGATCTTGACAGCTGCAGACGAGAAATGGGGTATGACCAGCTCGGAATATTTATATACTAGGAGTTTTCCAATGAAAATAAAATTTCAATTTAAAAAAATAATAGGAATAAGTTCTGAATATATTTTAGAGCACAGAATACTTAACGCTATTACAGTTGTCGCGATAATCGTTTCATTTCTATCATGTATATTGAATTATTTAACCCAGATGCCTGTTATAACGGTTTACGGAGCTTTTCTTATAGCCATAGGGTATATTTCACTTTTTTTATATTCTGTAACATCCAAAAATTTCTCCAGATATTACAACCTGGTGTTTAGTTTTATAATATTTATCTATGCACCGGTATTTTGGATCATCAATGCAGGTTCGTTGGGCGGAACACCTTATTTTTTGATCCTTACGCTTGTCCTGATAAATATTACATCAAAAAATAATGCAAATTTATATTTTTCCATTATATTATTTCTGGTCATTACTGTTCTTTTAATCATTGAGAATGAATATCCACAAATAATAATTGGTTATCCAAAAAAAGAAGACCGATTAATAGATATTTTCGTCGGCCTTTTATTGGTAGTTACCGCAATCATTATTTCATTAAAAATGTTCATGAACATATACAGGAATGCCTTAAAAACGGAAGTTGAGCAAAAAACACTGCTTAATCAAGAGGAGGAGAAGTTCCGAAAGATTGTCAATACGCTGCCGCAGTTTGTCTCCATCTGGAGCCTGGATATGCGCTGTACTTACGTAAGCTCCTCAGTCCTGCAGTTGACCGGCTACACACCGGAAGAGCGCCTCTCGATGAGTAGCGACGCTTACATAGTGCCGGAATCCATTGTCAGGCTGGAAAATGTATTAAAGGACGCCATGATCCAGGAGCAGGGGCCGGACCGTGACCCGAACTTTACTGTCACCTGCGAGCTTGAACAGATCCGCAAGGACGGGTCACGCGGTACCTTCGAAAGTACATATACCTTCCTGCGTGATGAAGCTGGCGCACCCATCAGTATACTAGCGATTACCGCAGACATTACCGATCACAAGCGGGCGGAGGATGCAATGCGCCGCAGCGAGGGGCAATATAGGCTTTTGGCTGAAAACAGCGATGACGTGATCTGGACTACCGACACTGAACTGCGCTTCACATATATAAGTCCTTCCTCTATAAAATTACGCGGTGTGACGGTAGAGGAGGCCATGAATGAAAAGTTGGAAGAAATCATGACCCCTGAGTCATTGAACAAAGTGCTAGCCGAGTACAGCCGCCTTCTTCCTGAAATCGAACAGGGTAAAAACCCGTCTGTGCGAGTGGAGCTGGAAGAATACCGCAAGGACGGTTCCACCCTGTGGGTGGAGGTTTCCATGCGACCAATGCGCGACGACGAGGGACACCTGATAGGGTACCTCGGAGTTACCCGCGACATTTCAGAGCACAAACAAATGGATGCTCTCCGTGATGAAACAGCCGCAGCACTGAGACGGAGCGAGGAACAATACAGGCTGATCGCCGAGAACAGCGACGACGTTATATTCACTTTGGATCAAGAATTGCGCTTTACATATATGAGCCCGTCATCCTTTAAATTGCGCGGCGTAACAGCTGAGGAAGCAATGCTAGAAAAGCTGGAAGACATCATGACTCCGGAATCACTAAACAGGATAATCGCCGAATACGGCCGAGTTCTGGCTGAGATAGAAAAGGGAAATAAACCGACAGTACGAATTGAAATCGAGCAATATCGAAAAGACCGTTCGACTTTGTGGGTTGAGATTTCCATAAAAACCATAATGGATGGCGAGGGCCATCTGACCGGTTTTCTCGGGGTCTCCCGCGACATCTCGGAGCACAAACTGGCGGAGGAGGCTATTCAGGCAAGCGAGGAAAAACTCCGGCAAATAATCAACAACATCCCGCATGCCGTTTCTATTTTGGATATGAACATGCGGCCTACCTACGCGAGCACTGCTATTCAACGCATCCTGGGCTATAAAGCAGAAGAGCTCCTGACGCTGACGCTGGACAAGATTCTTACCCCGGAATCATTGGAGATTGCCGGCAAATCGTTTCAGGAGGCGCTGGACCGTAATGGACATGGTTTCGATCCCAATGGTGTTCTGATCCTTAACCTTGAACAATATCACAAAAACGGTTCCAAGGTTTTGCTCGAAAATGCCATGACTTTTCTGCGCAACGCAAACGGCGTCCCCGTGGGCATCCTGAGCGTATCTACGGACATAACCGAACGCAAGCGGGCGGAGGCGGCTCTGCAGGCAAGCAAAGAATCAGCGGAGGCGGCCAATCGATCCAAGAGCGTATTTTTGGCTAATATGAGCCATGAGATTCGCACCCCGATGAACGCCATCCTGGGTTTTGCCCAGCTCATGAAACGGGACCGGAATCTATCGCCGCAGTCGCTGGAACACCTGGAAATCATTAACCGGAGCGGCGAACATCTTCTGGCCACCATCAATGACATCCTGGAAATGTCTAAGATAGAGGCGGGGCGTACTGTTTTTGTCCCCACCACGTTTGACTTGCACGCCCTTATCTATGATCTCGAGAGGATGTTCAGACTACGGACAGATAGTAAAAACCTGCGTTTCCTGGTGGAGAAAGTCGGACATATTCCCCAATGGGTTAAAACAGACGAAGGCAAACTCCGTCAGGTTCTCATCAACCTTATGGGTAACGCGGTAAAATTCACGGAAGAAGGTGGTATTGTTTTACGCCTTGGCGGTATAGTCGAAAATGCAGCGGCGGTGAATATTCAGTTCGAGGTGGAGGATACAGGTCCCGGTATGACCGAAGGAGAAATCGGACGCCTGTTCCAGGCATTCGAGCAGACTACAAGCGGGATCAAGAGCGGCGGGACAGGGCTTGGCCTGGCCTTAAGCCAGGGATTTGTTCAAATTATGGGCGGAACCATATCGGTTATAAGCACTGTCGGCAAAGGGAGCATCTTCCGCTTCAAACTTCCAGTGCAAGAAGATAGTGAAGAAAATGCCGCAAAGAAGGAGGCAAAACAACGTGTGCTATGTTTGAAGCCGGGGCAAAACGAAATCCGCATTCTGATTGCCGACGACAGGGAAACCAATCGTCAGCTTCTGTTGCAAATGCTGAAGGTGGTTGGGTTTGCTACACAGTACGCAGTCAACGGGAAGGAAGCGGTGCAAATGGTTCAGAAATGGAAGCCGCAAGTGGTTCTTATGGATATGGCTATGCCGGTAATGGATGGCTACGAGGCAACACGTAAAATCAAGGCATCGCCCAACAGCAGGAATACGGCAATTGTTGCCGTAACAGCCAGCGCCTTTGAAGAGGACAAAAAGAGGATTTTAGCTGCTGGCGCCGATGACTATCTGTCCAAGCCTTTCAAGGACGCTGAACTTTTTGAAATAATCGGCAGACTGACCGGTGCGGAATATTTGTATGAAGAAACAAGCTCTCTTAAGGTTTCAGAAACAGCGGATGATAAAGTCCTGATGTGCAAGACGGTTGCCGCGTTGCCTCCTGACCTTGTAAATCAGATGCGAGCCGCTGTTGAAAGCGCCGATATCGACCAGCTAAACGACCTTGTCCTGCAACTGGCCAAAGGGCAGCCTCTTCTTGCAAAACAAATACAGGAAATGGCCGCCCGGTATGAATATGAAGCATTGACCGAAATATTTTCTCCAGGAGGATGACCTATGACGAACACAAACAAAACAGATACAATCACAGGCAATATCCTTGTCGTGGACGATGTGCCCGCGAACCTGACACTTCTTGCCGGCATGCTCAAGGAAAAGGGATACCGGGTGAGGCCTGTGCCCAGCGGTAAGCTGGCGCTCAAGGCTGTGGAAAATGAACAGCCCGACCTAATTCTGCTTGACATCACCATGCCGGAAATGGACGGATTCGAAGTATGTCGTATACTGAAGGCGGATGCGAGATTTCGAGATATTCCAATCATTTTCATCAGCGCCCTGACCGAAACGCTGGACAAGGTGAAGGCCTTCGGCAGCGGCGGTGTTGATTATGTAACCAAACCATTCCAGTTTGACGAAGTAGAGGCGCGGGTCGAAACACATCTTCGTTTGCGCAGGTTGCAGCTCGAACTGGAGAAACACAATTTCCATCTGGAAGATCTGGTGAAAGAAAAGGTCGCCGAGATCTCCGACTCCCAAATGGCCACCATCATTGCGGTGGCGAAACTGGCGGAATACCGGGACGACGAAACCGGGTATCATATCGAACGCACGCGGATTTTCTGCAAGGTCCTGGCAGCAAAAATGCGTGAGAATCTACGTTATACAGACAGCATCAACGACGCTTTTATTGAAAACATCTATCATGCGGCAACCCTGCATGATATCGGAAAGGTCGGCATTCCGGACAACATCCTCCTGAAGCCAGGCAAGCTCACGCCGGAGGAGTTCGAGGTCATTAAAACCCACACTGTGATCGGCGCGCGGACCCTGCAAGCCTCGCGCAGCAAGTATCCGCGGAACGCTTTTGTTAATATGGGGATCGCCATCGCGCACTCCCACCATGAGAGATGGGACGGCAATGGCTACCCTGATGGTCTGGTGGGTGAGGATATCCCCCTCTCCGCTCGGATCATGGCCTTGGCGGATGTCTATGATGCTTTACGGTCGAAACGCCCTTACAAGGAGGCTTTTTCTCACGATAAAAGCTGTGGCATCATTCTGGAAGCCGCAGGGCGGGACTTTGATCCGATGGTAATTGACGCATTCAAGGCGGTCACGTCAGAATTTGCCGATTTTCGCAAGCGGATGGATAATAGTACAAGCTGAAAAAAGGTACCGTTTCGAAAACCAAATGGGGTCAGGTTCTGAAATGACAGTTTTTATCTAAGGCTCGCCATTTCTGCCCTTTGCATTGTGCATCTTTGAAGCTTTGGAATGGCAATGCTTACTCCAATTCCAAACTTAAAAGCATGTAGTTGTAGGTGGGGACAGGGATTCAGTTGATTCAATAATTATTTTTCTGTTTTTATCTTCCTGAACTGGTTTAAAGTCAAGCATTGCTTACGGCAATTATTATTCCTCAACCACTTTCCCACGCAACCCTTTTTTCTCTGCCTGTTGATGTTTATCGGTAAGTATTTTCTCTTTTGCCCTTTTGCTGCGTTTTCTCTTTTGCCGGCGGATTTTTTCCAGCGTTTCTTTTTCTTTAGCAATAAAACCTTTTTGCAGTCGTTCAATTTTATCGAGCAATAATTTTCGGGCTAAATATCGGTTTAATGACTGGGACCGTTCCCTTTGGCATTTGCACGAAAGGCCGGTAGGTATGTGGACAAGATAAACGCAGGAAGAACTCTTGTTGACTTTTTGTCCCCCGGGACCGGAGGAGCGGACAAAGGACTCCTCAAAATCGTTATCAGAGACGCCTAGTTCCTGCATTCTGGCAGCAATCGCGTTTTCTTTTTCTGAGGATATTGGCATGGTCTGTTCAGAAGTTTAAGGGATCGAATAAATCTCGTCGTCAATCAGGTGGATCCAGTTTTCCGTGAGCACTTCCCTGGCTTCTTCCAACTTATCGGCACCCAGAATAACAATAGTTTCTTTACCGATACGATTAATTGTCGTGTAGAGATAATGAATGTTAATCTCCGCTTTGGCCAGCGGTTTTAAGATGGCGTTGATGCCGCCTGCATGTAGAGGGACTTTGGCTGCAAGCACCTTTGTCACCTCAAAGTTGAAATTGAAACTCAGCAGAAGCGCTGCGGCGCGGTCGGGATCATTGACCACAAGGCGAACCCTGCTGTCGTGCTCAATGCTGGCTGCTGATACGGCTTTAGTGCTGATATCTTCAGCATCCAGAATATGTGTAAGTCTGGCAAAAGAGCCGGGCACATTACCTAACAAAACTGAAATTTGTTTTACAGACATTGAAAATTATCCTTTTATATAATCGAATCCGACAGCAAAAGCTTTGCGGTTAACTTCCGCCAGGGATTTTTTCTTGCTGCCCATAATCGATTCCAGACTCTTTAAATAAATATCAGGAGAAACGACGCCTGATTTTTTTATGAACGCTCCCATCATGATGATATTAGCAACCCGGCTGTTGCCAAGTTCTAGCGCCATATCCGCGCAGGGGACGCAGAAGACTTTAACATCCTGGCGGTTAGGACGATCTTTAATAATGGATGAATTTAAAAAAATTGTCCCTCCAGAAGTGACTTTATTTTGAAAAGAAAAAAGTGAAGGGGCGTTCATCACAATAAGATAATTCGGTTCCGAGGCAACAGGAGACGCAATTTCCTCATCACCTAATGCTACGGTACAATTGGCTGTTCCACCTCTCATTTCCGCGCCATAAGCGGGAAGATAAGTGACATGATAGCCTTTGTTCATCGCGCTATTGGCCAGGCTGATGCCCATCATTAAGACGCCCTGGCCGCCAAAACCGGAAAAAATTGTTTTGACTATCATTTATGTGGCCTCCGCAGTTTTCTTTGCCGCGGCAATGGTATCTTTAAAGACGCCAAGAGGGAATTCTTTAATCATAACTTCATCCATCCATTTACAGGAATCAATAGTTGTCATTTTCCAGTTGGTCGGGCACAAAGAGAGAATCTCAACCATGGAAAATCCCAATCCGTCAACCTGGCACTTAAAGGCTTTCTTGATTGCTTTCTTTGTTTTGTTCACACCTGCCGGAGAATTAACAATACATCTTTCAATGTAAGTTGAGCCTTTTAACTGGGAGAAAATTTCACTTACATTAACCGGGTATCCGTCAAGCGTTTCATGGCGTCCCGCCGGACTTGTCGTTGTTCTTTGTTTCAATATTGTTGTCGGGGCCATCTGCCCGCCGGTCATTCCATAACAAGCGTTATTGATAAATATAACAGTAATATTTTCACCGCGATTGGCGGCATGAATGCTCTCGGCAATGCCGATTGCGGCCAGATCTCCATCGCCCTGATAGGAAAAAACAACGCGGTCGGGAAGACTGCGTTTTATCGCCGTTGCCATTGCCGGGCCGCGCCCGTGAGGCGCTTCAATCATATCCACATCAAAGTAATTATAGGCGAGAACCGCGCAACCTGCCGGCGGAACACCAATGGTAATGCCTCTTATATCCATCTCGTCAATAACTTCCGCGACAAGCCGATGAACAATACTATGCCCGCAACCGGGACAATAATGGAAAATATTTTCTTTTAGACTTTTGGGCCGTTTAAAAACTGTTTTTGCCATACATTTATTACCCTTAATCATTCTTATCGCAGAGTCTGGCGATCACATTGGCAAGCTCAGCAGGTGTCGGCACTGCCCCGCCCGGACGGCCATGAAATTCTATATTGGCATAGCCCTGCAGCGCAAGCCTCACATCATCGAGCATTTGGCCGGTACTCATTTCAAAAACGAGAAAATTTTTAATTTTTGCCGATAAGGCGCGTAGTTTTAATTCCGGAAATGGCCAGAGAGTAATTGGCCGGAAAAGACCTACTTTCATTCCCTGATCACGGAGGCGTTTGATCGCGCCTTTAGCAATTCTGGCGGCCGTTCCATAAGCCACAATGACCATTTGCGCATCTTCGATGTTATGCTCTTCATGCAGTGTTTCGTTTTTAGTGATTACATCGTACTTACGCGCCAGCTTCCAGTTATGTTCTTCACTGTCGATAGGATCAAGATAAAGGCCGCGGATGAATTTACTTTTACCTGTGCCCGCGCCCCGCAGCATGAATTTTTCGCTGTACTGACGCGGCTTTGGTTTCTTGAAGATAACCGGCTCCATCATTTGTCCCATCATACCGTCGGCAAGAATCATTACCGGTGTGCGGTATTTATCGGCCAGATCAAAGGCATCCATGGTCAAATCAGCCAGCTCCTGACAGGTTCCCGGAGCGTAAACAATAGTGCGGTAGTCTCCATGCCCTCCGCCGCGTGTGGCCTGAAAATAATCTCCCTGTGAAGGAAGAATATTGCCCAAGCCCGGGCCGCCGCGCATGATGTTCACAATAATGCCGGGAAGCTCACAGGCGGCCATGGAAGAAATTCCCTCCTGTTTCAAAGAAATACCGGGGCTGGATGATGAAGTCATTACTCTTACTCCGGTAGCGCTGGCGCCGGCAATCATATTGATCGCGGCGATTTCACTTTCCGACTGTATAAAAACACCGCCATCGGCTTTACGCATGTGTTCGGCCATATATTCGGTAAGTTCATTTTGTGGTGTAATCGGATAACCGGCGTAAAAAAGACAGCCTGCTCGAATCGCGGCTTCGCCGATAATATTATTTCCGGACATCAGTACTTTATTCACGGAACACCTCAATTGCTATCTCCGGGCACATCGTCGCGCAAATAGCGCATCCGTTGCATTCCTTTTCTGCGGTTATGCAGACGGGGCGATAGCCCTGAATGTTATACTCCTTTGCGGGAATGATGTGACCATTGGGGCAAAAATAAATACAGAGGTGACATTCCTTGCAAAGTTCTTTGTTTATCTTGATATGACCTTTCACATTACATCCTCAAAACAATTTATACCTTTGATCCAATAACTTTTAACGCGTGCTATCTTGCTTATTAGGGGAAAAAAGTCAAGGCAAAAAAAGGCTGAAGGTATTTAGGCCAAAGGCTGAAGGTTAAAAGCTTGCAGGAGATGAGAGGAGTAAATTATTTCCTTCAGCCTTTTTTAAATCTTTGAAATTTGAAATCCTTCCAATTTTATCGCGACTGATCTTTGTAACAAATCAATGGAAATAACGAAAAGTTCTTTTTCAAAATCGCTGCTGATCACCGTTCCCTCTATCCCGGCAAATGGTCCATCAACTATACGCGCAGGTTCCCCAGCTTTGGGAAAATTAAATGTAAAGACCTCCACTTTTTTACCAAGAAATCGTTGAATAGCCAGTATCTTGTCGTCGGGTACTGGTATCGGTTCGGTATTGTCTTTTTTCCCCAGAATCTTGACAGTGCCGGGAGTTTTGAGAATCATTAGTTTGATTTCATTATCCAGTACATTAGCATCAACAAAAAGATACCCCGGAAAAAGCGGTACTAAAATTTTTTTCTTCCGGTCTTTTCGCTTGCTCCACACCTCTATCTCAGGTAAAAAGGTGATAATGTTCTTTTGAACAAGACCGGAATTTGCCTTGTATTCATGACGGCTTTTTGTATGCACGACATACCATGCCATAAGTAAAATACCCGCTAATTCCTTGATCTGGGAAAAAAGTTGATGACCATCTATAATAAGTGAAGAAATTATGCAATGGAGAAATGATGAAGATTTTTTTTCTGGCCGGGATTAAACTGAATTTAGATGAAAGTGAAGAATTATTGGCAGCGAAAGTGGCCGACGTCTTAGACATATTACCTGAAAATATTACTTCAGTTGAAGTAATTCGAAAAGCGATAGACGCAAGGCGCAATAGGCCTCCCCATTTTGTTTATGTTGTTGGGGTTCGAGTTGCCGCAGGCGTTAATCTGCCTGCGAAATTTAAAGATGGTATTACATTGCAGGAAGTAAAAGATGAACCGCAAGTTCCGCTGCTTGTACCTGCGCGTTTACCTGAATCCCCTGTTGTCGTAATAGGCAGTGGCCCGGCAGGTATTTTTGCAGCTTTAGTTCTTGCTCAAAGAAAAATTCCCGTAATTCTATTGGAAAGAGGCGCACCGGTTGAAACGCGGGTCAAAGATGTGCAGGCATTTTGGGAGAAGGGCGTTCTTAATCCGCAAAGCAATGTTCTGTTTGGCGAAGGTGGTGCCGGAACATTTTCCGATGGAAAGCTGACGAGCAGGACAAAAAATCCTTATTCTTCCTGGGTCAAGCAAGTCTTTGTGGAAATGGGCGCGCCTCAAACAATTCTTGCTGAAGCCAAACCTCATATTGGCACTGACCGGCTGCGCAAAGTCATTGTCAACTTAAGAAAAAAACTAATTGAAATGGGTTGTGAAATCAGATTTTCAGCACAGGTAACTGATTTTGTGATCTCGCACGGTGCGATCAGTGCGCTAGTTATTAATGAAAAAGAAGAGATTAAAACTAATCAGGTGATCTTAGCCATTGGTCAGAGCGCCGATGATACATATTTGCGGCTATTTGAACGGGGCATAAAAATGGAGGCCAAACCATTTGCCATCGGTTTGCGCGTGGAGCATCCGCAGGAGCTGATCAATTCTATACAGTATGGGAAGTGGCGCGATCATCCTCAACTGCCGCCTGCGGAATATTTTGTTACGGCAGCATTGCCCGGTTTAAATCGCTCAGTTTATACTTTTTGCATGTGCCCGGGGGGTGAAGTGATTGGCTGCGGCAACTTTTCCGGTATCGTGGTCACTAACGGCATGAGCAATTCGCGGCGCGATGGCGAATTTGGCAACAGTGCCATAGTGGTTAATGTGCGGGCAGATGATTTTGCTGAAAATGACCGTCCTTTAAGTGGTTTGGATTTCCGCAGGCATTGGGAACATCAGGCTTTTCTT
>Ga0247840_10010225_pt1 | contig 11785 bp, 15 predicted proteins | sample LaCruzMarch2015__FD_192404 | JGI IMG/M metagenome (GOLD analysis project Ga0247840, IMG submission 192404) | Freshwater microbial communities from meromictic Lake La Cruz, Castile-La Mancha, Spain - LaCruzMarch2015_17m | ecosystem: Environmental > Aquatic > Freshwater > Lake | place: Spain...
GCGTTGTTGCGTCTTTGCTGGCTGTGATGTGTTGGCGCTCCATCTCTTTGCGCAGAGAGATGCGCGTTTGTATCATATTCATGAACATCGCCGTTGATGTGATCATTAGCAGCGTGCATAGAATCACGGCCGCCATCAGCGCGAACCCTTTGTTTTTATTGAGTTTTGGCGTTTTCATCACATTCTCTCCACGACAAATTCCGCGACGATTCCATTGCCGTTATCGACGAATGCCGTGACGGTTGCATCTGGGTTCATTACAAAAAACGCGTTCTCGATATTCTTAGCTAAATACCACGTCTGGTTTGCTGAATTCGTGTATTTAATTTTCTTCTTGTCTGGGTCGAAAAAGATGACATTTTTCTTGTCGGCTGTTCTCCCGTCGGGGTGACGCACGGTAACCACCATTGCGGACCCTTTTTCGACGCCGGCGGTCGAACTGGCGTCTTCTGTCACGTAAAATGTTTGCCCTTGCATGGACAACGATTGGAGTGCGCGTGATATTCTGGGAAGTTCGCGGGTGTAAAATTCAAGGCGGAGGGCTTCCATCCAAATTTGCTCTTGAATTTGGATTTGAACGGTTCCGGAGTAAAGTATTCCCATGGTCAACCCGAGTGCCAATGTGATTTCAATTAACGTCATGCCGGCTTGCCGAGCCCGTTTTTTGGATGTTTTGAGGAAGTTTTTCATCTCAGTTTCCTCCACTTAGTTCAAATCCGGATATAGGCAGCGCCTCCGGATCTTTGAGTGAATATTGAATTGGTTCCCTTCGCACGCCGCTGTCGTTTAACTCGTAACCCATTTCTCCAAGTTCTCGAAGGGCGGCTGGGGCGGCAAGATATGGCTCGAGGCTCGCAAGCGTGACATCTGCAATTGAGTTCGTTGGGTTTTCAATTAGCCAAGACATCCTTGCGTTTTGGACTAATCGAAGGACGGATTCGGCCTTTTTGGCGTCGCTCATTTTTGCAAACCAACCTGTCGCGCTTAACCCAGCCAACATCAAGCCGAGCAAAAGGCCGATTACGAGTGTGATTTCGGTTAACGTGAATGCCGCCTTTTTAGCGCATTCGGACATCGTTTTGATGCCTGATTTAAAAAACGAGGCCAACCCGCGCGATTCCTTTGGAATCGAGTGGGTGTCCTTGGTTGGGAATTCTCCTTTTGTTTCGCGGCGCACCATCTCGTAGGATAGGTTATTTTCCCATCAAGGTCAAGGCGGGTTTCCCCAATCCGCGCGTAATTTTGTTTTTTTCTGCACAAGCTGTTTGCTGTTAGGGGTTTACATAAACTGTCGTTATAACCTCGCCGTATATAATAGCATTCCGCGCAACATCTTAAACCTCAACGCGTTACGCTGAAAAATAGCGCAAAATTAAATACACCATATGGTGTATTTTCCTCACGAGGCAAATCGTCCGGAGAAGCCAGCCAATCCTTGCGTTCCGGGTTTGTCAATAAAAAGATCGTCGGAATTGGGGTGCTACATTTTTTTACGAATTTTCGTTGACTTCACGTTTTTTCGCATTATTTAAGTAACAATGAAATTTTGCCTATTTGCTCTTATTTTGTTTACCGGAACCTCCTATTTGAATGCATCGCCGGCCAGCGAGCGTCTTATGCGGGACGTCATTTTTTATCAAGGAAGGTTTTATCCCAGCCACTTTCCGCTGCCCGGCGCACCAACGGACCCAACGGACCCAACGGACCCAACGGGGCCGGTTTTCCCTGAATATCGACCGATTTCTGCAATGTTGTTAGATTATGGCGCTACAACGCTTGCGGAACTTGCTTCGAAAATGGGGTTTGCTGAGGAATTATTGCCGCGCGTTCCAGACACAGATTTGCTTCTGGAAATCAACTCTGACGGTGCATTTTCTACGTGGGAGGATTTTCTTGCAGACCGTGGTGAAACATTAGAGGAATACCTTGAAGGTCTCGGAGTTGCGTCACTTGAGGAGGAGGCCAGAAATGCCGGGGCTTTCACGCAAGAGTCTGTCGATGCGGCACAGCCGGACTTTGCCCGATTTCTTCGCGAATACGGGGCCGACTCACTCGAGGAATTTGCAGTCGAGCAGGGGGCGGCGGACCTCGCCTCTTTTCTTGCGGACAATGGATTTGCTTCTGCCGCTGATATGGTTAAAAGTGATGAGTGGGGCGGCTTTGTCGCTTTAGTTCCAGAAGGTGACATCTCGGCTGTATATGAAGTTTATGCTGTCACCAGTGGGGATGGGCTGGCTGCTAGGCAAGGGTATACGCCGATTCGCTCGGCCACAGATGAAGAGTTCGCGGCCATGTTCGCACCTGAACAACTTAGCAGCAATGATGAGGCGATTGGATTAATTGGCGCTTTTGGTGGGGACTCTCGGATTTCAGGTTACGACCTTTCTGGTGTGGATTTTGGCGTTCGTAACACAATCAACAAAATGGATTTCAGCCGGACCAATGTAACGGGCGCACAGATAAATGATGCCCATTATTTTCTTGATAGTAAGCTGGAAAACATGGACCTTAGCGGGATGGACTTTCTGGCGCCGGCCGTAAACTCGGATGGTTCTCTGGGCGACACGCCCGGTGTCGCAATTGGAGCGGGCACAAGCTTCCGAAATTCTACTGGTCTTACGGCCGAAAAAATAGCCAATGCGCAGTATATTATGGGATTCAGCAGCGTTGAGTTTCCCGACGCGTATAAGGTCGACTTCCGTGGGACCGGCATCTCACGCGCCGCGTTAGAGGCGGCGCTAACCGCCGCTGGGAAAGACCCAACTTTCGGAAGCTGGGATACGGATTACATGCTGTTTGATAATTAAACCCAGTTTTTATGAACAAAAACTCCGCCTTTACACTTGTCGAAATTCTCATAGCAATAGCCATTATTGTTGTTATTGTTGGGATTGCAAATCCTATGCTCCGCAACATCAAAACAAACACGGACCGGCGAAGCTCCGAAGGCAACGCCTATACGCTTAATGTTGCTAAAGATCGCGCAATTTTAGCGGGCGATACCAACCCTGTCTTGCAAGGGACAAATGGTTTGGCTATTGCTGAATATCTTTTCGAACAGGGGTATATTCACGTAAATCCCTAAATTGACGGGCAGACTCAGGTTTTACTCTTCCGGGCGCTAGTCCTGTGAATTTGTCACTGCTATTCTGCTTGTTCTGCTCTCCCGTTGACGCAGCTAGCATAAATACGGCCAATAGGAATTGAGCGGTTGTAAAGCTGGACTTGCGCGCAAACGAATCGTTGTCGAACATGCCATCGCCGGGGTCAAACGCTCACGCATTTGCTCGGACATTCTGCGAACCAGAAAACCCGGCATTCCTGACAACGTAATGCTCATCGGATGCGCGCTTCATAACTTCAGGGTTGATTCTCGCCCCGCCGCATGACAATCTCACAATGGCAAAGCTTTTCTTCTTCCTTATTTCCTCTCAACTTCTGTATCAAATGGATAAGCATAATGCGTCATTTTGCGGGTGCCATGGTGTAATTCAGTTGCACTGGCTTTGTTTCTGGTGCGTATTTACCAGCATTTGCCAATGCCGCGTCCCCGCCTATGTTTATATAGCCAATCGATGACGGTATTAGCGTTGGCAGCGTTAATTGTGGCACGCCGTTGGGCTGCCCGAAAACATATGGATGCTCGCCGGGCACGAGGCTTATAAGGATATTGGCCCTGAACGATGCCGTGTATTCTTTGGTTGCTTTTCCGTTTACCTGGCTGCTCACAGACTTGGTTTGGACAATGATGGATGATATCGTATATTGCCCGGTCGTCCACGGGAGCTTCGCTTTTTGTTCGTTAAGGGCGGCGCTCACAGCCTGTGTGACAGCGTTTTTGAACTCTGTCTGGTGCGTCGATTGCGCACCCGGGCCTTTAACGCGAACGTTATAGAGTGTTGCTGGGATTTTTAGAGTCGCTGTTTTGGGGTTTCCCGACACGAGATACCGCCGACTCGATGTTCTTGGGAACATGCTGTCGACTCGGCCCGTTGCAGCAATAGATGAGCCGAAGTATGTCCTGTAGCTCGGGTCAGTTATCGCTGTTCCGTCTTGCATGGTGTGGTTTATCGGCACGTACAATCGCGGGACAAACTGATACGTGCCCTCGTTGAGGGCACCTTCATATTGTGACAATTCAATGCTGCCCGTGATTTGGTTGGCCTTTTTCCCGGATTTGCTTATCTGAATATTCTCTACCTCAATCACCCCCTCATCTAACCATTCGCCTGTGTCAAACCTCAATACTTGGATATCACACTGGGGAGCGTTAACCGACGGGTTCCAAGGTTCGTAGGCGACGGAACCTGGTGCGGAACCGGTGACAGAGCCGCTGATTTCAAGCGTTCCGTGTAGTGTGTAATTAATTGCGGGAGTGACGATTGGGCCGGCACTGTCGCTGCCATCTTCCGGGATAACGACCGGGGCTGTGATTTTGCATGCAACCCAAGACCCAGCGTTTGGGATTTCTCTAACGCCGTAGTTGATTGTGTCTATGGCGAGGGACCTGCTTGCTGTCATTGCTAATAATACCAAGGCGAATTTCGTTTTCATACTTTCTTTTTAACCATAATTTCCTTTTCGTCAACACGCCCATCAACTTCCGTATCTTGACCCTATGAAACAGTCGTGTGGGACATGCAAGTTTGCTTCTTGGAGGCTAACCCCTTCTGGGCATCGGGTGAGGAAAATCGCTGGGGCCTGCGCGTTTGTCGTTAACTGGCCCCCGGTGCCCTGGGCCTTGCGGGACCAGCCAAACTCGGACAAGGTCTGTATCTGGCCGGACCACGGTGCGACGTGCCCGTGCTATGAAAAGAGTGACGACGCGAAGAAGGGTGGGCGGAAATCTGCGGCTGCGGTTGCTGTTTTGAGCGATGCCGACAAAGATGCGCTTGGTCGGATGCCTGTGGGTAGGTGGTTTAAGAGTCGCGAGCTTCCTTACATGGTTACTCGGCCAGAGTGGCGCTGTGAGCGGCTTAGCAAGGGGGGGCATCTGGAAACACGCGTCAATGGCGAGTATCCTAGTTTCAGTCGTGAGTATTTTTTAGCGGCGAAGCGTTAATCGAGTAGATGCGACTCATTCACTTTACAGACCTTCACCTTCAGACCTCGCAAATGCATGCTGTGCGGGCGATTTGCGATAAAGAGTGCCCTGATTTGGTGGCTATTACCGGAGATATTATGCTTTTTTCTAGCGAAAAGGCCGCCGCTGAACAGATGCCTTTGGTTCAAAGGTTCCTAGAGGAGCTTCAAAGGGATTTCCCTGTTGCATTTTGTTCTGGAAACCACGAGTATTATTCGCGCGACCATGCTTTTGGTCCTTTGAGTCTTTTCTGTGCCGACGGGCAATCCAAGCGGCTTACCCGTGCTGGTGTTACGGTTCAGGTCACCTCTTTCCCTTTTGACCCGACTTTTGCGGCACTCCCGGACGTGCTGGCGGTTGAAAAGCAAAACATGGGGTTCGCTCACAAAAGAATTTGGCTTCATCACGAGCCCCCGCTTCGTTCTGCTACTGGCTGGAACGGCGATTCTTATCAGGGGAACCCCATTTTGCCGATGCTGCTGAAGCAGGAAACGCCGGATTATTTACTATGTGGTCACATTCATGATGCGCCGTTTTCTGGCGGGCGCACTAGTGAGGCGATGCATGGAGTGATGTGTTGTAATCCTGGTGCCACTGAAGGCCAGTTTGAGTTTGCTGAGCAGCCCCCTTATATTTTGATTGATTTGAAGTCTGATGATGTTGTTTGGCACGGTCCGGTTTTTAGTGTCGCCAAACCGTAACTTCGCGACATTATGTCGCGATATTTGTCGCGAAAGCTGAATTTCGTATTTGATTTTCCCGTTTCGCGACATAGGCAAGTTTGCCGGATGCCTTGATTTCGAGATGGAGCTAGGCTACATTTACACTCTTGACGTGTCGAATTCTAGCTTGTTTGGTTTTTCTCGCCGGGTGCAGCCGGGTCCCCCCCGCGCCTTCGCCAAACGAATCTATTGCTGACGGGGGTTTGTCTCAAAAGGCCATGGAAAGGTTGCAGGCGGAGATTTTCGGCAAGGCGACATGGACCACGGCCGCCGACCTTTGGGCCTCACCTCCGGTTGTTGTCGCCAAGCGAATGTCTTCCGAGCCAGACCGGGCTGGAATGTGGGCTGAGACCTGGGATGTTTCCCGGTGGGGCAAGGTTACCCCTTATGCTCTTACGTTTACCCCGTCAAGTAATGGCGCGGTGGACGTTCGTGTTGGGCCGCCCTCCATTTCTCCGCACACTCCGGCTGTCACGACGGCGGATGTGCCCACTCCACCTCCGGCGCCTGACCCCACTTCTGTTGTCGCACAGCAAGAGTTGACCCGACAACTCGTTTTAGTCTTGAATCAGCGGCTGGCCTATTCGCGGCCACAAATGTCGCCCGCTGCACGCGAACAGGCTGCGAACGCGATTGCCAGAAGGATCATTCAAAAGACGCCGGTTCTTACACCTGAGGATATCGCGAAGGCTCGAACAATGTCGTTTTAGTGGGTTTTTGGCGGCTTGTCGCGTGTCGCGTATCTTGAAGGCATGAAAGATGTTTTCCTTACAAAAATTGGCGAGCGGCCAAGCGGCGGGCGGCTTTGGATTGAAGACTCTTACAAGCGGCTCCTCCGACATGGATTTGCGCCCGGGGTCGGCTTGCTTGTTCATCCGAGGCAGTCGGGTGTTGGATTCGTTATCGCGCCCGGGGGTGATAGGTTAACCGTTAGTCGGCGCGGGGAGGTTCCGCTTTTGAGCCTCGAGGGCTCGATGGTTGACACCAGGATGTCAGGGGAGACTGTTCGGGTTCGGGCGTCGTTTAACAATATTGCTGTGTTGCCGAGGGCTTTCGCTTTGAACTTTCGGGGTTTGACAGAGGATGCTGTGATTCGCGGGACGAGCGTGGCGATTGGTTCGCGCCTGCTACCGCTTAACACTCCTAGCCGGCAGCGCTTGGGCGGGGTGGGGCGGTTGGATTTTCATACCGATGCGACAAATGGGTTTTGGGGCTGTGAAATGATTGCGCATCACCGACCGCTGCACGTTGTTCTGCTCGGGACGGAAACGCAGGTTGTGGCGCAGTATCTTCTTTCCACTGGGTATCAGACCCAAGACCAATTGAATTATACTCGATGAAACCTCTCGCTTTTGAAATGTTTGCCGGTGGTGGCACCTTGGGATTCGCTTTTGAGGCTGGTGCTAGGGGCGTTTCTTTTTCCGGGGCCTCTGAGCTATCTCCGCAGTATTTGCAGGCATGGTCCGCTCACCGCCCTGAGGCTGATACGTTTGGCGGTGATATTACTGCGTTTCACCCCGCCGAGGTTTCTCCCTCACGCAATGGCGCGGCGATGATTCTTCTCGCCGGCATTCCTTGCACTGGGGCGTCGCTGGCCGGGCGCTCGAAGAACAAACTTTCATGCGCCGAAGAACACGCTAAGGCGGGGCATCTTTTTATCCCAACCCTGCTTTGGATTCGCACGCATAAACCCGAGGCTGTGGTGTTTGAGAATGTTCCGGCCTATGCCAAATCAGCGTCTGCGCGCTCTATCCGTGATGTGCTCTCGACGAGCGGATACTTTTTGTTTGAGACCGTGCTTGATGCGCACCAAAACTTTTCCACGCCAAGCCGGCGGAAACGGTGGGTTATGGTAGCGACTAGAAACCGTCCCTTCCACATGGATGTTCCTGTTAACCCTTTTGTTGGCACCCTTGACGACTATCTTGACCCTGAATCTCCCGATGATGTCGTTTTTACCGAAGCGCAAGTTGCTGGCCACGCGAAATATATTGCGCGGAAGCAGTCTGAAAATTGCGGGTGGAAAACCACGATTCTTGAGCGGGACTCCAATTCCTGCCCAACCATTGTTCGCACTTATTATAAGGTTCAGCCTGTCGGCCCCTTCGTTCGCTGTAAAAACTCCTATCGCATGTTGCGCCCCCGCGAGATTGCCAGACTACATGGGTTCCCCACGAATTTACCTCTTCCTGATTCCAACTCAAAAGCCATTGAGATTCTGGGACAGGGCGTTTGTTTCGCTCCTTTTGCTTATCTCGGCGAAAAGCTAGCTGCGTTCTTTTCTGAAATTGGTAAGCCTATTCAAATTCGGAGTGCTAACCAGCAGATGGATTTTGCTTTTTAGGTTCCGCCTAACTACTGCATGGACTGGCAGTTATTGACTCCCCAGCTTGCCGAGGTCGTAACTCGTGAGAAGCAGGACAAATTTATTAGCTGTCGCACCGGCTCTTGATTTCTTCTTTGCCGCAGCGGTAGTCCCATATTCCACTAGCAAAACGGGTTTTGCCGCAGCGGTAGCTTTGGACAGAAAGCTTACCCTGTAATTTTTGTCGGCATTTGGAACCGTTGCGTTTCCGTCCGTAAACACGCTTTCTAGGCCTTGTGCGCTGATTTGCGAAAGATGGGTTGGGTCTTCCAGTAACTGCTCGCCATTTTGCGGGATAACCAAAAAGGCAGGCGAGGTTTTTTGGCGGGCGTATTGAGCAAGGCGTGAAATCCACATCACCATATCTCTGCGGTATGTCAGACCAGTGTCCGGGTTGATAAGGTAATCGCGCCATTCACCTGTCTCGATATCGTATTCGAAATTCTGAAACCCATCAACAATATCCAAGTAAATCCCATCGAAGCCGGCCAGTAAAATCTCATCCAGGGATTTTATAATCAAGCTTTGCCACCCTGGGTCCCAGTATTTCACAACATAGTTTCCTTCCCAGAACGGGTTTTCTCCCATAAGCCATGATGGTGCCACCGCGTCAGGGTCGCCGTTTGAGTCCGCGTCCCATGATGCATTCCAATATGCGCGGTAGGTCTCAGCCTCGCCAATTGAGAGGTAGGCCACAACCTTGCGGCCTGGCTTGGCCGCGCGTATTGTTGAAATATCCTCTTTGTTCCATGGCTGGCCGCTTGTAAATGCAGCGTCCAAGACAATCCAGTCGCGGCCGCTGGCAGCCAGCTTGGGCACGGCCGCTGATTTTTTGCGAGCCAGCAGGTCCGCCTGCAGCACATAAGTGAAAGATTGTGGGGCGGTTACTTGGGCGTTGCTTGGTATCGTGACGAGGAGAACCAACATAACAGAAAGGACTAGCTGACTCTTCATGTGCAACAGTAGAAGCTGTTGTCTGGCTCTTGTCAAGCGTTTGCTGCGCGACAGTTGCATAATTGCAAGTCCCGCTGTCAATTGAACAAAACGCTCGGGCGGGAAAAGAAAAGCCCGAAGGCACTTGCGCACCTTCGGGCAAAAAAGAAAGGGGTGGGCTTGCACCACTTCGGAATTTTCACCCCGACTTGCGAATCACGTAACGTTCGTTGCCGAGCGTCCACCGAAACGCAATCAACGCATCGCGCTGATTCACTTTCTTGGTTGCGGAGGGCGGATTTGAACCGCCGACCTCCAGGTTATGAGCCTGACGAGCTACCGGGCTGCTCTACCCCGCACATTCACAATACACTGCCTGGGATGAAATGCAAGAAAATATTTCGAAAAACTTTCGCCTCCCCAAAAAATACACTTTTGCGCGAAAAACTTCGTATGTTCTTATTTCACCCCAATTCTGACGATCTTTTTCTTGACAAACCCATAGCGCAAGGATTGACGGGCCTCTCCGCTCGATTTGCTTCGCGAGGAAAATACACCATATGGTGTATTTAATTTTGCGCTATTTTTTCAGCGCAAATTATTGGTATTAAACAAATTACGCCGAATTTTACCGGAACGATAATCAGAATTGGGGTTATTTCACCTATACAACAAAACATGAAATCAACCACAATTCCACTTGCTCCGACATTCGAAAAAGGAACCCGCTTCGCCAAGCTTGACGGCGGGCAGCGCTTCGTTGTCGATCACTCGACCCCATCTTGGACTCGTGTGAGGTTCCGCGCAGGCCGCACGATGCGGATTCGCACTCATCGTCTGCACGACGACTGGACCTACGCGCAATATTGACGTCGTTAAAGGTGGCGTTGGCCGGCGTCTGAAACGGCGCGGTGAGCGCCACCTCTTTCCAGTCTCGGCGTTTCCGTCGGCACCTGCTTCTCGAGCGATGCCTCCATCTCTTGGAGCACTCGAATCTGCTCTTTTGCGTAGAGCGACGTTGAGGCGACGTGGTGGCGAAAGCATTTCCACTCTTGCGAAAGGCCGCGAACGGTTTGGCCGTCTGCCATTTTGATGTCAATTTCGTATTGCAAGAGCGCACCGTGCATTGGCCGGACAATTGATTCAATTGCCCCAACTTGGTGTTTGATTTTTTCGGGGTGGTTAACGTCAAGGTGAGGGTTCTCGGATTGAAACACGAGGTCTCCGATTCTCGGCGCATACGGACGGTAAGCTTGGTCGAATTTCATGGTTTTTTGGGGTTGCTTGTTTTATAACCCGCTACCTCTATTTTGTCATCGACCACAAATTTTATCGACGCAGACTGGTCTCGATGCGCCTCAGTGCATCCACTGGGGAATTGGGATGGGGCCTCGGGGAAGACTACGGAAATCGACTGTGATTTCTTCGCCCGGTGAGATCTGTTTCGCGGCCACAATTTGCATTTCGCGCCATGAGCCGCCACAGTTCGGAGATGTGGCGTGGTTTATGAACGACGTTTTGGCGTAATGTTCACTGAACATCGCGATTGTTTTGTTTAATCCTACGAACCACTCGTTTTCGAGCACCTCGGGCGGAAGGGAATCGTATTGCGCCATTTGCCAATTTTCGATTCCAATGGAATAACTGGCAACAATATCGCCCGACTCGAATATCCTTCCTGCAAACAATCCAAGGCCGTGGATTTTGGACTCTCCTAGAACGCAGTCGGGGGCGTTATCAATAAAGAGGCCGCGTCGTGATTGCTTGCTTAGTTGATTCCGCTGGGATGATGTCAACTCTCCGCGAGCAACCATTAATTCGATTTCGCATGACTTGAGAGCGGCGGCAAGCTGCGCCTTCAAGTCGGCATTGGCCTCGTAATTCTCAGCGATGTCTGGGCCTGAATCTCCGGTTGGGCTTGCTTGGTTTGGTGATGGATGGCACGCCAAAAGGCTGTCAATGTGAAAGGTCAAACTTCGCAGAGCGGAAGTGTGAATTCCTGGGTCCAGCGAAATGGTGTGGTTTATTGGTTTAGGGATTCGCATTTAGTGGATTCTGTTTTAGACACATGAAAGGTGAGTCTGCTCAAATTTTTATCCTAATTTTGTGAAAACAGTTGCAGCTCGGTGTCTTTTTGCGTAAGATTAACCTAACCAGAGACTATGGACCGAGTTTAGGCCCACCCCGCCAGGCCAGGAATGGAGCAACGGAAGCTTACGGTTCGGTGCCGTAGTTCTCTGGCCTTTATCGGCGTTGGCTAGTCTCCGGCGCACCGTATGGAGTGTTCCATTTGTTGTAATCTGCCCCCGTCACCTCGGTGCCATTCCAGTGTTCGTAGTCTGATGACACGCGTTGTTCTGGTTGCGCGACGGGGGCTCGAATAAACTCGGGTTTTGTGGACGCAAATTCTACGTCCGGTGGACGGGTCCCCGTGCAGCCCATAAGGGACACGGAAAGAAACATGGCGGTGACTTTGATCAACATTCGTTTACGATAACCGGGTTTGCGAAAAAGGCCAGAGCATTCTTTTTGGCCCGCGTATCTTTTTGTTATGAGCACTGACCGTTTCACCTATCCTGATCAAAGTTGATCATGGGGGCTTTTCCGCACAGGCGACCTGACTTTGTGCGAGCGGACTTCGGCAGTCCGTGGAAGGTGATTTCTTGCGAAACCCCCTCCTTG
>Ga0247840_10010226_pt1 | contig 11785 bp, 11 predicted proteins | sample LaCruzMarch2015__FD_192404 | JGI IMG/M metagenome (GOLD analysis project Ga0247840, IMG submission 192404) | Freshwater microbial communities from meromictic Lake La Cruz, Castile-La Mancha, Spain - LaCruzMarch2015_17m | ecosystem: Environmental > Aquatic > Freshwater > Lake | place: Spain...
GCGCACCCGAGCCTACATTTTGAACCGCCAGATCGACGACCTGCGGGGGACGCTTTACCGCCAGACGATGTTTGCGGAGTTTGAGCGGGACATCCATGCTGCGGAGGAGGCCGGGGAGGCCCTCACGCTGGATTCCTTCAAGAGGATTTACCGGGGGCTCCTTGCGGATTATTTCGGCCCCCGGTTTGCGGTCGATGCGGAACTGGAGATCGAATGCCTGCGGATCCCGCATTTTTACAATGCGTTTTATGTCTACAAGTATGCGACGGGGATTTCCGCCGCCGCCGCCCTGGCTGCGGGAGTTTTGGAATCCGGCGAGGCCTCCGCCTACCTGAAATTCCTGCAGAGCGGAGGGAGCCGGTTTCCGATCGAGACATTGGCCTCCGCGGGGGTGGATATGAGCAGTCCCGCTCCGGTGCAGGCGGCTCTGGATCTCTTCGCGCGCCGGGTCGGCGAACTGCGGGAGCTTCTGGCATAAGGATTTTGCTTCCGATTTTCGAGAGAAGGGGCGATGATTTAAGAATGAGCGCCCATATTGCCGCAAAGTCCCCAGTGAAAGTCGAGTTGGAAGCCGGAAAAGACTACTGGTTCTGCTCCTGCGGATTGTCCTCCTCCCAGCCCTTCTGTGACGGGTCGCACAAGGGAAGTGGTCTTGCCCCTTTGAAATTTACCGCCGAAACGTCCGGACCTTCCTGGCTCTGCCAGTGCAAGCAGACCGCGAACGCGCCTTTTTGCGATGGCTCGCACAAATCCATCCCCTGAGGCCCGCGGCCGTGGGCGGCATTCCTCGGCGATCGCTGCCATTGGAATTCTTGCGCTGCTCGGAGCGGGCCTGGCGTATCCGCTGGTTCAGTCCGGCTTCATTGCGCGCCTGATCAAGGGGGAGATGGGTGCGCCCTGGGCCCGGCAGCCCGTCACCGTCACGAAGCCAAACGGGACAAGCGTGGAGCTTCTGCCTGAATCTCCGCACAAGGAGGTGCCCAATCCGGAAAAGATCAAAATGGCCGAGCAACTGGCCGAGCGGTTGGACCGGAATGCGATGCTGCCGGAGCGCTCGCTGCTCCGTGAGGACAGGCTTTCCAATGAGAACACCATCTCGCAGATGCTTGAGTCGCTGGCGGTGGAGCTTGGAAGTTCCGAACTGTATTCCCTGATCAAGACCTACCGGGAGAACGACGAGATCATGAACGTGGCCCGGAAGCGGATTGCCAACAGCGAAGAGCTGGCCAAGGTTTCCAGCCAGGAGCTGATTGAGATGAAGGCCTCCAATCCCGAGGCGGCGGAGGCGATTGCACGAACAAAAGCCGGAAGTCTCAGCTCCACGGCGGAGGCCAACAAGGAAATCCAAGCGGCCATGGCCGAGAACAACGAGCTGGCCGAAAGGATTGCCAAATCGCTCCAGGGCCAGGGGTTTATGATTGATGTCCAGAGCGTCAAAAATCTCTGCGCGGCCCCCGACCGGAATGACATTATTGGCCTGGCCCAGAGCTTCCGGAGCATCCAGGTCATCAGCAAGGAGCTGGAGCTGATGGTGCTGGCGCAGCCGGATAAAAATCTTGCCCGGAAATACTACGCGACCTACACGGTGCTCCTCATGGCGCTCGACAAGATCCAGCGCAACTACATGGACAAGATCGAGGCGGTCCATGTCCCCTACGCCAAAACAATCATCTCCGAATCCGAAAAGACCATCCATGAGGCCCAGGAGGCCCTCCTTTCAAAAGAGGCCTTGGAGAATGCGCAGGGATCAGCCGCTCTGGGGCTCAACATCACAACCTGCAAGGAAACGATCGAGGGGGCCCGATGGACGATCCTCAATCTGGAGACCCAAAGAAAAAAGCTCATCGCCGCGAACCGGAAGATCGGCTTTTCGATCGTCGCCGCCAGGAACACGCACAAAACCCTCAGTCTTCAAACCGAGCTGGCGGCGTTTATGAAGAGCAGCGCGATGGAGTTGAAGGAGGTGGAATCCCTGGTTCTCCCCGAGATGCTTGTCTTGAATTTTGATCCCAAGTCCGAAGGGAAGAACCTTTTGGACACGCGCAGCCGTCCGCTGAATTGATCAGGCGGCTATCGCCGCCGGCTGCTGAACCGGCTTGAAGCGGAAGCGCTCGGCGTAGCGGCCGCCGTGGTATTTCCGGCAGCACTTCACACAGGCGACCCGCTTGCGCAGCGGCCGGACCCGCGCGAGGACGGCGGCACATTCCGGGCAGGCATAAAAAAATTTGCGTTCGATTTTGCGGCGCTTGAATGGCAGATCGTGACATCGCGGCTCCCGGGGGATTCCGAGATCTTTGCAGGCCTGCCGCCACTCCGGGCCATGGGCTTCGACGCGCCGTCTCCCGGCCCGGTGCTGCGCGAGGAGATGGGCCAGCTCGTGACGCAATGTGCGCTGCACCTCCGCCGCCGACACCTCCACCAGTTTGGGATTTAAGATAATCCGGCGGTCCCTCCAGCAGGCGAGACCGGCAGTGGTCCTGAGGCCGGGATTCCAGCAGACGGAGACGCTCAGCCCCCGGCAGCCTGCGGCGGTGAGGAGCTGGTTGGCAAAGTCCTCCAGCAGGGGATCGGGGCGCAACCGGGAGCCGCCCCGCGGCTTGTGGAGTTCGTCCGGAGTCGCCCTGACCCGGCGCATCACAGCCTTCCCGAAGTTCATCACGAGCTGGTGGTAGTTCATCGCACGTCGAGAGGTTGAAGCTCAAGCACCCAGCTCATGGCACGAATGGTCTCACGAATGTCCTCCGTCGTGGTCTCGCGCCCGAGGGAGAAGCGCACGCTTGCGCGCGCGGTTTTTTCCCCGATGCCCATGGCCCGGAGGACATGGGAGGGCTGGATGGAGCCGACCATGCAGGCGGATCCGCTCGAAACGCAGATGCCCTCGAGATCCAGGCCAATGAGCAGGGATTCGCCGTCCGCGCCGGGAAAACTGATGTTCAGCGTGTTGCCGAGGCAGCGTTCCGGGTCCCCGTTGCGGACCGCTTGCGGGCACGCCTGCCGGATGCCGCTCCAGAGGGCTTCGCGGAGCGGATGAAGGCTTTGAGAGTCATCGCGTGCCGCGGCTTCGGCCGCCGCGGCCATGCCCGCGATGCCGGCCACATTTTCGGTGCCGGGCCGCCGGGTATTCTCATGCGCCCCGCCATGGGCGGTGCGGGCCAGAGCGACGCCGGCCGACAGAAAAAGTGCCCCCACGCCTTTCGGTCCGTGGAATTTGTGGGCGGCGAGTGAGACGGCGGTGAGCCCGTCATCGTGGGGTTGGAGCGGCAGCTTTCCGAGGGTCTGCACCGCATCGGTATGAAAAATGACGCCGTGCGTCCCGCAGATCTCTGCCAGGTCCCGGACCGGCTGGATCGCTCCGGTCTCGTTGTTTGCATGCATCACGGAAACCAGCGTTGTTTCCGGCCGGATCGCTTTTGCCAGGGTTTCCGGATCTAGGATTCCGGAGGGGTCCACCGGCAGGATCTCGACATCAAATCCCTCGAAATGTTTCAGGAATTCGAAGGCGTGAAGCACCGCGTGGTGCTCGATCGCCGAGGTGATGAGGTGCCTTCCCCGCGGCGCGTGGGCCCGGGCCAGCCCGATGACTCCCAGATTGCAGGATTCCGTTCCCCCGCCTGTAAAGATGATCTCGTGGGCCCTGGCTCCCAGCACGGAGGCCATCCGGTCGCGGGCATCATCCACAACAGAGCGGGCCCGCCGTCCCTCCGCATGGATGGAGGAGGGGTTGCCAAAGCCCGCTTCCAGAAGCGGGAGCATGGCCGCCCTGGCTTCCGGGCAGAGCGGCGTCGTGGCATTATAATCTAGATAGACCATTCGATCTGCCGGGCTTCGGAGCGTTGGGACTTGTCCTGAATGCGCAGCTGTTTCTCCTCATAGACCACCAGGGAGCCCGCGGGAACGCTATGCATCAGAAAAACATTCGCTCCGATCGTGGAGCCTTCCCCGATCGTGGTCTCCCCTCCGAGGATCGTGGAGTTGGGGTAAATCGTCACGCGGTCATCCACATTCGGATGGCGTTTCCCTCCCTTGACGATCTGGCCGGCATCGTCCTTGGCAAAGCTCCGTGCTCCCAGGGTGACCCCGTGGTATAACTTAACGTGCGCGCCGATCTGGCAGGTCTCGCCGATCACAACACCCGTGCCGTGATCGATAAAAAAGTGCGTGCCGATCTGTGCGCCCGGATGAATATCGATGCCGGTCTTCGCATGCGCCCACTCTGTCATCATTCGCGGCAGCAGGGGAACGCAGTCGAGGTAGAGGAGATGGGCCGCGCGCTGGATCGCGATCGCTTCCAGAAACGGATAGGAGAGGATGATCTCCTCATTGCTGAGCGCGGCCGGGTCTCCCTCATAGGCCGCTTCGATGTCGGTTCGCAGAATCTGCCGCACACCCGGAAGGGCCTGAAGAAAGCGCATCAGGACATCCCTGGCCTTGGCTTTCGGGCATGAGGGGTCGACCACTTGAAGGCTTTTGGAAATTTGATCCTCCAACCCCTCCGCAAGCTTCCGCAAACGTTCTTCGGTCAGATCTCCCAACTCGCTTTTATGAATCGGATTTTCATCATGAAAACCCGGAAACAATACCTGCAGCAGCTGTCGGCAGATCTGTTCGAGAGCGCGCTTCGAGGGAAGATTGTGCCCGTCCGTATTGTTGAGCCCGCCGACTTCCTCATAGGAAACCAGGATGTCTCGGATCACCTGCCTGAGTGCGCTTTCCATGTCGGGGCAAAATATGTCTCTCCCCCGCCGGATGTCGAGAAGCAGGTTTCTTTTATCTCCTGACGTGTCGTAAAAGGCTGCTTACCAGCAGGAATTCATTACAATCGCGAACTATGCGAAGTGTGTGGAATTGCCGGATTTCCCGGCAGTCGGGCAGGAAATCAGTCTCTGGAAGCCGCGAGCGCCCCATTGCTGACAAAGCAGGAATAGGCTTTTGCGTGATGGCCGGTGGTTTTCAAATATTCGGCGACAATGGTTTGGGCGATGTGCCCGCTCTCCGGGAGATCGACCAGAGCCACGATGGCCCCGCCAAATCCTCCGCCGGTGAGCCGGGCTCCATGGCAGCCTTTTTGAGCGATCGCAATGTTGACGAGGGCATCGAGTTCCGGCGTGCTGTTCTGAAAATTCTCCATCGAACTGCGGTGGGAAGCGGTCATGAGGCGGCCGAAGGCATCGCCATTTCCCGCACGGAGAAATTCGAGAGCCTGGAAGACACGCTCATTTTCTCCGACGATGTGGGCGGCGCGTTTTTTAACGAGGGCCGGCAGGTTCGCGGCCTCAAGCTGGGCGGAAGTGACATCGCGGAGAGCGGGCACTCCCATCGTCTTCGCGGCTTCAAAACACTGGTCCCGCCTCTCATTGTATTCCCCGCCTGTGAGCGCGTGCTTGACGCCGGAGTGAACAATCAGGAGACCGAGGTCGCCGGGGAAGGGGATGAGATCAACCGTTTCCGCCCGGCAGTCCAGATAGATGACATGGTCCTTCTCACCGAAGATCGAGGACACCTGGTCCAGAAGCCCGCAGCTGACTCCCACAAATTCATTTTCCGCGCGGCGGCAGATTTTTGCGAGATCCAGCGGGGTGATTGAAAGGGGGAAGAGCTTGGTGAGGAGCACGGCCGTGGCGACCTCTAGAGCCGCCGAGCTGGACAGACCCGCGCCGAGAGGCAGGTCCGCGGTAAAGTGAGCCTCAAAGCCACCGGGGGTCCCCCCGGCACCGGCCAGCATTTCCGCCACGCCAAGCGGATAGTCCTCCCAGCCGCCCCGGGCCTTCAGGCCGTCTGCGCGGTTGACGGATACGACCCCATCGAGGCCTTCGCTGCTGAGGACAATCCTTCCGTCATCCCGGCGCTTTCCGGTGGCGATGACGCCCATCTGGATCGCCGCGGAGAGGACAACGCCCCCGTTGTAATCGGTGTGGTTTCCGAGGAGTTCGACGCGGCCGGGAGCAAATGCTTTGATGTCAGACATGCCCTGCATGATTCCTGTCGCATAGAAGCTTGCCAAGAGATAATTCTCTGGCACCTTAAAGACGAACCAACGCGGAGAAAACCATGACTGAATCCACCGAATCAAAAATCGCCGCCAAGAAGCTCGAAAGCAGCACCGAACACGCCAAAAAAGCGCTCGATGCCGCCACAGAAGCCACCAAAGCGGTCGGACAAACCGTCAAGCAACACGCGCAAGTCGCCTTCGAAGTCGGCAAAGAGCACATGACGGCCGCCGCCAAAGATCTTGGAGACGCCGCTTCGGCGACTTACGAGGACGTGCGCGACCTGGCCAAGTCGAAAGCCGACGAGTATCAAAATAAAGCCAAGGCGGCCTGGGGCGATGCCTCTTCACGGGCGTCCAGCTACCAGAGCGAAACCGAAGGCTACATCCGGGAGAACCCGCTCAAAGCCGTCGGGATTGCTGTCGGCGTGGGCTTCCTGCTCGGAATCATCTTTCGTCGCTGACCCCGCGTTTGGAAACGACGGGAAATACTGGCGGGACACCTCCCGGCGGGCGCGGAGATTCCGCGCCGCGGGGATTGGTCGTGGAGCTGCTGAGCCTGGTGGGATCTTTCGGGCGGCATCTGGACTCTCTGGGTGCCCTCGCTGGCGAGGAGGCCCGCGAAGCCGGCGCGCTCTATCTCCGTCTGGCGGTGATGCTGGGGGCCGCGCTCTTCTTCGCGGCCTTTGGCTACATCCTCCTTCTCCTCTTCGTTGCGTTCCTCATCGCCACTGTTTTCCACGTGCTCTGGATCTGGATCCTGCTGGGTTTCACCGTGCTCCATCTTCTTGTGGCTTTTCTCTGCGCAAGTCATGTGAAGAACCATTTCCGGACTCCGGTTTTCGCGGCGACCAAAAGCGAACTCAGGCGGGATCTTGAGGAATTGACCGGAGCCGGCAAGCCATGAAGAACAAAGCCGAGCTTCTCGCGGAGGTGGCGCGCAGCAGGGTGGCCATTCTACGCGATTCCCGCGCCGTCCGTGCGGAATTGGATGTCGCCGCAAAAATCCAGGCCTCTGTCCGGTTTCGGCCCTTCGCCTGGCTGGGTGGAGCCGCGGCCCTTGGCTACATCCTGGCCGGACCAAAAACCCGCACAAAAACGGTGACAAAATTTGTCCGGGGAAAAGGCAGGGAACCCGAACGAAAAGAGATCAAAAAGTCGCGCGGCTTTCTGGAAGGCCTTTTCTCCCTGATCAAGCTCTCGCTTCCTCTCCTCCGCCCCGTCCTCTCGGCGTATGCCGCGAAGAGATTCGGGGACTTTGCAGAGAAGCTGGCGAAGTAGGCGGGCAGGAAGCCCCCTCCGCGCGGTCTGCCCGGAAAAGGATTGTGTCCGCAAGAAATTCCGGGAATGATAACCCCTCATAACACGCCCCCAATGCCTCATACTTCTCCTACAAAAAAGGTCGGTTTCATTGTTTATTTTATCGGATTCACCGCGGCCCTGGCCGGCTTGCTTTTCGGTCTGGATGTCGGAGTGATCTCCGGCGCGCAGAGCTTCATCGAGAAGGAATTCAAGATTGGCGACCAGCAGATCGAGCTGATCGTCAGCTCCCTTCTCTGGGGGGCGGTTTTCGGAACCCTGATCAGCGGGATGATATCCAGCCGTTTCGGCAGGCGGCGCACGATTCTGGTCAGCGCTGTGATTTTTATGGTTGGCTCGATTTGTTGCGCCTTCTCGCCGGACGAGAACACCCTCATCGCGGCCCGCTTCCTCCTGGGGATCGCTGTCGGGGTGGCCTCGTTCACCGCGCCGCTCTACCTTTCGGAAATCTCCCCTCAGGCCGTGCGGGGGTCCATGATTTCGATGTATCAGCTCATGATCACGATCGGGATCCTGATGGCATTTCTCAGCAATACCTGGCTGGCATCGTATGCCACATTCGGCGGGGTGACCGGCGGGCATTGGAGGCTGATGCTCGGGATCATCGCCATCCCGGCCGCCATCATGTTTATCGGCGTCCTCTTCCTGCCGGAGAGCCCCCGGTGGCTTTTCTTGAAAGGCTTCAAGGATCACGCGGTGGATGTCTTCAAGCGGATGCACCTGGATGATGCGGAGATTGAAGCCGAGGTGCGGGAGATCGAGGACAGCCTGAAGGTCAAGCAGAACGGGTTTCAACTGCTGCTCAAGAACGCCAACTTCCGCCGGGCGATCTTCCTGGGAGTCGGCCTGCAGATCGTCCAGCAGCTCACCGGAATCAATGTCATCATGTATTACGCTCCGAAGATTTTTGCTCTCGCCGGCTTTGAGGATGTTGTGGAGCAGATGTGGGGGACCGTGGCGGTGGGAATCACCAATGTGCTGGCCACCTTCATCGCCATCGCTTTTGTGGACAGGCTCGGTCGCAAGCCGATCATGTATGCGGGCTTCCTGGTCATGGGCCTGTCGCTGCTCACGGTCGGCCTTCTCTTTAATGCGGATATCGCAAAGAATCCGCAGCTGGGCTTCCCGGCCATTGGGGCGCTTCTTGTCTTTATCATTGGATTTGCCATGAGCGCGGGGCCGATCATCTGGGTCATCTGCTCGGAAATTTATCCTCTGGCCGGACGCGATCTCGGGGTCACGTTCAGCACGGGCACCAACTGGATCGCCAATGCGATTGTTGGTATGACATTCCTGACCATGCTGGGCTCGGTCGGGGGAGGAAACACCTTCCTGATCTATGGCGGCATGAACGTTCTCTTTATCGTCTTCTTCCTCCTCTTCGTTCCTGAAACAAAGGGGGTATCCCTGGAGAAGATTGAAAAGAATCTGATGGCGGGGCTCCGGCTCCGCAAGATCGGACGATAGATCATAAATCAGAATTCTCTAGCTCCGAAAGGCGCTAGTTCCGGAGATTCTCCTCCCTTCCCCCTTTCCGCCGTCCAGGCCAGAACACCCAGCCATCACTTCATCTGTGATTTAGTTTTGCTTATATGACTGAACTGATGCAACAGATTCGTTTTTAGTTGCGTGTCGTCACTGTCTATGAAATAGTGTTGCGTGTTGCATAAGCCCTCCCAACCATGAAAACAACAAAAACCATACTCCTTCTCTGCAGTTTTACCTTCATATCATTCAATATGAAGGCAGTGAATATTCAGGCTAGTGGACCTGTGTCTGTCAATTGGAGTTCAGGCGAGTTCACCCCTTTGAACGTCAATTTATCTCTGCAGAGCAATCCTGGTAATATTTTCAACATTACGACATTCAGCCTCCAATTTTTTGTAGATGACCGAGCCTTTGCAATACAAGAACTGACGGCATTTGGACAGATTAGTGTGTTTAACAATGTTTCCGTTGCGCTTTCCTCCAGCTATTTGCGTTCTAATAGTGAAGTGTCTGAAGTCTTAATCTTTGACACCGCCACTGACTTTATTTCGGAAAGCAACCTGCAAAATGATGCCGTAGATGGAACGGACAACTATCTGGGGATTAGCTTTTTGGATATTAATGATCGTCCTCATTACGGATGGCTGCAATTCGAACTCAACTCGTATTCTGACGGCACGGTTGCCTCAAGATTCATCTCAGGGCAAGTTAACGACGCGCCGGAAACCGCTTCAACCACGGGGACCGTCCCGGAACCCACGAGCATTGCCTTGCTCCTTGCAACAGCCGCAGGGGGCTTACTCATGCTGCGCTCTCATAGAAAAAGGAAAGGTTGAAATGTGGTATGTCATTTCAGGATCCGCCACCTAAAATATCTGGTGTGCCCTACGAATGTGCACCATTCCACCTCGGGTTTGGGAGGTGATCATCCGGCACAGATGACAGGCATTACCCCTCTCAAGCTCTGGATTTTTCTCGGTGAGGTCTATAAAATTGTTGGCCGCACAACAACGATATCGTTCGTTCTGTAAAGCGGGGTATTGCTGGCGTTGTAACCGGAATGATAGATGAGGCGCAGGGGGCTTAGTATTTCAACGCTCCCGACATTGGTGATGTTTGTGGTCGAGTTGCTGAATCCCAGCTGGATGGAATAGACGGCGTTGGATGTCGTGCAACGTTCGGGAAGAATATTCGTAACATCCGTCGGGGAGAGACCGAGCTGCCACAGGCGTGCCGCCTGTTCCTGGGCGTTAAAAGCCCTGAGGGAAAATCCGGACGATTCCTCTTGGACCAGCAGCGTATTTGCCATCATGGCGGCCCCGGAGATTCCGATGACCAGGATGGCTCCGGCGATGAGAACCTCGATGAGGGAATAGGCCCGGGCGCTCCTCAGAAAGTTGCGGGACGCGCACAAACGCGGACCTTCCGGTGGAAAGGACCGAGGGGGCAGACTCTCTGAAAGTTGCAACTTCGCGGATCTCGCCAGGGGGCATGGGCGTCTCGCCCGTGTCAGGCACATCGCTCCGATACGATTGTCAGTCTCCAAACGGGCGGGACGCCCGTTCCCCCTGTCCTCTGCAACTTTTGGAGATGCGCCCGACAGAGGGCGGCCTGCCGGCAATATATCGGAGGCGGGCATGCCCACGGTCCCTTGGCCTTGCGGCGCGGCGCAGACTTTCTTAGCCATGCGGGGCATCAGGGGCGGCGGAAATGCCAGGAACCTGAAAATACGGGTCGTTTTCATGGCTATCGGTAGAGCCCGTCCTCAATCCAGAGAACGCGGTCGGCAATGACTTCGCTGTCGTAGGTCGGATTGGGATCTGCGACGATATTGAGGGCTCCAGACTGAAGGGTGATGTTTTGATCCGAGCGAAGACCGTTAGTGATGGTGAGTGACTGGCCGTCTGTTGGAGCTGTGATGGTGAGTGTCGAGTTCGAGAGTGTGGCTCCGAACCACCATCGGTAGGATTCTGTGGTTGTTTCGGTTCGGAGTTCCATATCGGGGCTGCCTTGCTTGTTTAAATAAACTCTGCGCGCGTTATTCGTGCCGCTGAGTATGACAGTGGTGGTGTTGGTATTTGTTGTGGGTATGATGATGTGGAGTGCATTCGAGGTAGTTTTTCCGACAATTGTGACACTGGAGACTTTTGCATTGGTGTATGTGGTTCGCGTGGAGGAGTTTATATTTGTAGCATAATTTGTGCTGCCCGGCACTACAAAATGGAGAATAGACGACGTTTGCGATGTATTGAGAACTAGGCCAAGGCTCCCGCCCCAATAGGTTGTATTAGTCCGTGCTCCTACCATATTAGTCGTCGTATTTGTCGCGCCCGCGCCCGTTGCATTGTTGATGCTTATCCCGGTGACATTGTTGGTTTGAGGAATGTAATTTGTACTCATCGGCGATGAAAAATATCCGGAATAGCCGTTCGTGTTTGTCCCGGAGGTGAAGGGAATCTGGGGGATCCCGTTAAAGCCGATCGTATTCGTAGAGTAGATTCTGTTGGTCGGAGGAGTCCAGGCAGTCTCGCTGGCCGGCCGGTGCTGGACAAGGCCATAGCCCGCCAGGAGCGGGCTGCGGGATTTGATCAGGAACTGGTGCTGCAGGCGACTGGTTCCATAGTAGAGTCCTGAGTTAGTGTTGGTAACGACAAAAGCCAGCCCTCCAAAGGGGGAGAACGGATTGCCCGGCGATTGGTTGGTGGTCATCCAGAAGTTCGTGCGCAGATACATCTCAAACCGCCACCATTCATTACTCGCCGAACTGTAGGTATTCGTCCCGGAAGGCAGCGACTCCAGCAGGAACTGTCTGGCCAGTGCGCGCGAGTTCTCGTAAGTGATGCGATTTTTAATCCCCTCGGCGGCGGTATCCGGATGGGTGGCGGCGGTCGCCATCATCTGCGCCCATCCGAGCAGGACCAGCGTGCCGGCCAGGATGATGACCAGGGCAAAAATCAGGATCGTCCCCTGCAACCGCTGTCCGGGTCTGGC
>Ga0247840_10010233_pt1 | contig 11778 bp, 12 predicted proteins | sample LaCruzMarch2015__FD_192404 | JGI IMG/M metagenome (GOLD analysis project Ga0247840, IMG submission 192404) | Freshwater microbial communities from meromictic Lake La Cruz, Castile-La Mancha, Spain - LaCruzMarch2015_17m | ecosystem: Environmental > Aquatic > Freshwater > Lake | place: Spain...
GAAAGAGGCGAGGGTGATTGGTTTGCCCGTGATTACGACGAGGAATGGCGGACAGGCCAGTTATGTGAGGGATGGTGAGGATGGATATTTTGTCGATTGTGGGGATGTGGATGGCTTAAGTCAAAAGATTGGGAAGGTGTTGGGATGTTTTGCCAAAGCCAAAGAGATGGGTGATCACGGAAAGCAAAACTCCAGAGAGCTATTTATAGCAAAGCGAACTGGGGATGGATTTATGAAAATGTACCATTCCACTGGTCACGGGCTGGATCAAGTATGTTTGAAAGATGCTAATCGGCGCTGATATTCTTCAAGCAAGCGGTCTCCATAATCTTGCCATGTGTTTTTTACAGCACCTTTTTGAAAGGCGGCTTTACCCATTTTCAGGTTCAGTTCGGGGTCTAAAGCAACCCGGATCATAGCATCGGCTATATGTTGGGGATCTCGGCCACGAACGATGAGCCCCTCAATCCCATCCTGCACAAGGGTGGTAGCCCCACTTTCATGAGACGCAATGATGGGCAAGCCTGCTCCCATGGCTTCTGAAAGAACACGGGCGAAGCCTTCCTCTTGAGAGGGAAAGACAAAAGCGGTGCAATTTTGAAGGATGCCCGCAAGAGTTTTCTGATCTACATGGGGAATATGAGTAAATGATCCTTTCCATTTGGGCTTTTCCTTTGCGAAATCCCGCTTGTAGTCGCCGACACAAATCAACTCGGCATTCGGAATAACTTTCTTCACGAGCTTAAAAGCACGAAAGAGATACTGATGTCCCTTGCGAAGGCAAATCGTGCCAACACATATAAACTTGGGGGTTGTTGGAATAAGGGAGCGGGATTTAAATAATTGGAAATCCACGCCAAAGGGATTTACGAAACATTTTGATTCTGGAATGCCATTCAAAAGCATTGTTTCTTTGACAAAGACAGAAGGGCAAAGAATCATGTCCGCCATTTCAAGTTCTTGGGTCATCCTGCGGAAAAATCGTCCTTGCATAGGAACATTTTCCCCTGGACACCATAGGTCGCACTCCCGCTGCCAAAAACCACGGAGCGTCACGGGGTGAGTATTGGGACAGTCCACGACTTTCAAAGCATTTCTCGATGAGGGTTGACGAAATCCCTGAATCCCGAATCCAATAATACCTTGGATCACATCGTAGGAGTGGCTTCGGAGTTCATTTTCAAGCCATGAGTCATAAAGATACGAAAAGAAATAAGTGGCCTTTTCCTCGAGAATCTGCGAAGCGCAGTGATAAAAGAACTTCATAGCGACATGATAAGGCCAGCACCGTCGGTAAAGATCCGAGGAAACGCCTGCAGGACGTTTATCTGCCATACATAATGCAGCTAAACTGTCTCGAATTGCAAAAGCTCGAGCAGTGTGACCAAGATACCAACTTCGCGAAGTTGCTAAGAGAACTTTGACGGGATAAGGCATGAAAGGCTAAGGTAAGGTTACCTACACAAATGAAAGCCTTAAAAGGAGCAAAAGTACGACCAGCCTTTGTGACCGCAGGGCTTGGATTAGGAGGCTCGACAACATTACTGGCCAACATAGCTAAGGGATTGAAGAAAAAGAAGACCCCTTTTCTGATTTGCAGTCTCGAATCCCACCAACCTATGGGAAAAGATTTCGGGGAAATTAATAAACATATTCACCGGTTTGATGATAAAAAGCAGATCTTCGAAGATCGGACAAAGCTTTTGCTCGGAAAAGCACAAAAACTTAAGAGTGCTCATGTGGTTGCATTGCTCGAACCTAGTTTTTTGGGAAGCTACTTTGTCTGCCCAGTGGGGCGGGTTGTATTGCCATGATTAAGTGGGGTAGCCCCAGACCAGGAGGCTGGATTAAATGGACCGGCTAAAAAATTTCACCCATGCGCTCTTGTCGGGCTACGCGCAGATGGCAGTCAACGTGGTGTACACATTGGCCTCCGTACCTCTGGCCTTGCACTACCTAAGCAAGGCTGAGTTTGGTCTGTGGGCACTCACGGTACAGGTCGCCCACTTTATTGCATTGGTTGACCTTGGAATGGGTAGTTCCATCGCCCGCATTTTAATTGATCATAAAGACGATCGGCACGATGGTCGTTATGGGAGCGTCATCAAAAGCGGCTTTCTGGTGGGCTTGGCCCAAGGGTTAGTTACGTTAGCGGTGGGCTTGTGCGGGGTCAGGTTTTTAGGCGGGTGGCTGCATTTATCGCAAGAACTGTCTGGGCCCTTTTTTTTGTTGATGACTGGGCAAATTTTGATGACGGCAGCCACATTCGGCACGCGCATGTTTGGGCAAATCTTATATGCATGGCAACGTATTGATATTACAAATTATTCTACAATGATTCAACTTGTCGTTGGTTTTGTCGTCCTATGGATAAGTTTTTATCTGAAGCTTGGCGCATTCAGTTTTCTCGCTGGGGCGGTAGCTGGATGGGCCGTTGGAACTGTGATAAACGCATGGGCTTGCTTCCATTTTCGTTTCTGGCCTAAGGCGGAAGAATGGGGAGCCGTTTCGCGTAAACAGTTTCGGGAGTTATTTAATTACGGAGCCGATGTTTTTTTGATCAGTATAGGAACACAGCTTATCGTTTCGAGCCAGGTAATCTTGGTCTCGCGGCAGTTGGGCGTGGAAGCAGCGGCGCTTTGGTCAGTAATGACCAAGATGCTCACGCTTGTCAGCCAAGTTGTCTGGAGAATGGTTGGAAGCAGCATGCCTGCATTTGGGGAAATGCAGGCGCGCCAAGAATGGGATAGATTATGGCATCGTTATCGCGCGATGTTTATCAGCACCAATGCTTTTACCTGCATCTGTGCTGTCCTTTTTGCCGCGTGCAACGACCCGTTTGTCGAATTATGGACACAAGGTAAATTTTCATGGCCGCCGATCAACAACATCTTGCTGGCAATTTGGTTGATTATATCAACGCAGCAATGTTGTTATACTTCCATCATCATGTGTCTGAAGGAAATTAGAACTTTAAAATACGTTTTTATTCTTGAAGGGATTGTGTTCATTGCAGCTGGTCTGTTTGTTTTGCCGTCAACTGGCATAACAGGACTTCTGGTCTGCTCAGTATTGGCGACGATATCGTTTACTTGGTTGAGTGGCGTCTGGCGCATCGCTCAAATATCCAAAATGGGATGGAAGCCACTTGTCTGGGACTGGCAAAAACCGCTGATCTGGCTTTTGCTAACGATGGTTCCGACTTGGCTGGTGTTGGAGTGGTTTTTGCATGACGCTACAAACGGGCTTCGGTTAGTTTGCAGCGGCGGGATATTGGCAGCTATAGGTGTGTGGGTGGCGCTTCACTACGCGTTACCCTCATCCATAGTTGTTGAGATTACTCAAAAACTACCTTCATCATTCCGGTAATTAATAAAAGTGTTGAACAAACTATAGGGTAACTGCGGGGAATTGGTTTTCGGCCAGTTCACAATCTTCAGAAACTTAGGCCTTTTATTAATCGCCGTACTTTGCGAGTCAGAACACAATTTCGTAATTTGGATTGACCTAAAATTGGCTGCGGCTGTATCTGTTTTAACCAAACGGGACATTTTGCGGCCGTGGGCAGGGTCTGAAGGAAAGTAATATAGCGCTTGGCCATAGACTCGGCGCTAAAATTACATGCCATTGTTTTTTTCGCCTCCTGCGACATGGCTTCAAGAAGCCTTCGGTCTTTATGTAGTTTAAAAACTGCTTCGGCATAGGCATCCGGATTATCGCGCGGCACGCGAAATCCATTCTCCGTTGTGATGACCTCCTGTATCAAACACGGAATATCACCACAAACAGGCACTAAACCTAAAGCCATAGATTCAAGAAGTGTTAGCGGGCCACCTTCATTGTTTGAAGCGAGAAGATAAATATCATGATTACGGATTATTTCGGGCAAATTCCTGAGGTCGGTAGGCTTAGAAAAACAAATATAGCCCTTCTTAAGATCTGGCATTAATGCATCTCTTAGGAACTGTTCCTCAGGGCCTTTGCCATGGATCGTCCATACAAAAGGAATTCGTTTCCGTTTGAGAGCATCTACAATTTTAGGGAATATTCTTACACCCTTAGAAACATTTTCTAATCGTCCATAATAGAGCAAACGTAGCGGGCCGTTTGGGTTCGGAATCCTGGGCGCAGCGGATGAAAGTAGAACGCCATGCGCCAAATAAGTGCAAGGCAGTTCGGGAGCAACCTTGCTAAAGACTTCCCTCAAATAAGGAGCAACAACAACCAGATGATCAAGAAAGTGCTCGTAACGAGTCGCAAAATTAAAGGGAGGACTTAAAGGGTCGTGAAAAACACCGATGCGCGAAACACCTTTAGGCAAATAACGAAGCAACTCAAATGATTGAGCCCCCAAAATGGCGAAAACTGCGGCAGGCTGGAAAGCGCGCACTTTTGAATATAGGCTTTGGAGTCGATCTTCATAGATCAGTCGCGTATCATCTTCTTTATGGACCTCGACCCCCATCGAAGAAAAATCTGCCTTAAGCGGATGATCTGCAGAGAAACTGAAAACTTCGGCTGCTAGCCCAGCTTTTTTAAGGGCGTCAGCTAGGAATAAAGTGTATGTGGTAGAACCGCCGAGTGGAAGGGCGCCCGCAACGAAAGCAACACGCATCATATATTAAGCAGGCAATGCCAGCCAGGAGAACGGAAACACTTCTTGGCTCGGTCAACGTCCAGAGTAGCTAGATAGTTATATGAAAAAGCAGGCCTAACAGGAGAGTTGGATGTTTGCAAAGGGCTCAGGCGTGGTTTGAGCCAGGTTTCATGCAATTCAAATATTGCAAATCCATATTGTTGTAAAAACTCAACCACAGGGCTTGGTTGGACATTAAAATCCTCGAAAATGATATTCCGAATCGCCTTGCGCGACAAACTTTTCGTGGCACCTTCCAGAACTCCAAGTTCGTGCCCCTCCACATCAATTTTACAAACATGAGCGAAGGAATTGCCAATTAGAAAATCATCTAACTGCCGTACCGTAACTTTGACTCCCAGATTTTCGGTGGAGTTTGTTTGTAGTGATGCTGAACCACGGTTGGTAAGAAACTCTTGAGTTGTAACAAGCGTAGATACTCCAGGAGTTTTTCCTAACGCAACATTTTCTAGTTGAATGGAAACAAAATCTGATTTTTGTGCTCGTGCGCAATTCTCCTTAAGTTCTGTAAAGATTTCAGGATGAGGTTCAAAGGCAAGTACATGACCAGTTTTTCCAACTTTTGCGGCCATCAGCAGACAATTCTGACCAATATTTGCACCTATTTCGAGGCATGTATCACCATTAGATAGTAATCTCCATATGGTTTCAGGCACAATTTTATCAAAGATTCCGTAGTGATAAATGTTGCAGCCTATATTTTCATTTGGATGCACGGAAATCATGGACCCCCATGGTAAACGCACGGTTGCAAGTGATGGAATTGCTTTACCGATTCGCATAAGTCGCCGCAGCGCTTGGCTAGGTCTCAAAAGATATTCCGGCCTAGAAAAAAAAACTAGAGGATTTAACATATTAGATTAACTTGCGAAATTATTTTAAAGCATAGGCTTTCTAGCCTTTATGCATGCTACGAATGGTACAGGCAACAAAAACGTTTAGGCGCACTAAACCAGAAGCCGCCAATCCTAGTAAAAACTTCTGCGTCCGGTCAGCCACGTTGTATGTCCGATCTTAAACTCATGCCTTCTTTTTTATATTAAGGGGAAAACCTTGTTATGAAAGATTTTGCTACCATGCCTGGTCGGCTGAGCGCGTAATTCGTTGCGTTGTATTTCTGAAGAAGAAGCTCCCCTTTGTGAGAAACATTCTTTAAAAACTTAACATCAAAAAACACGTTGCAGCCACACGCCCCAGCCTCTGTCGCTGCCAACCCAAAACTCTCATACCGAGAGGAGGAAAGGAAGATTTTCGACTCCTGCATGTGGCGGGCGAGATCAAGAGGTGAAAGGGGGGGAAGAAAGGTGATTCGGGGATGGGGAGATTTAGCGGGAAGCCCAGAGCCAATCACGAGAGAGGTCCAGTCTGGATTTTTATCAAGAAAAGCTCTGAGGGTTTTGAGAAGAAGAGGCAGGTTCTTTTGATATGATTCCCAGCGACCGACAGAGATAATTTGATTCTTTTTGGGGATCGCGGGGTCGAATTTAAAGATATCGGTTTGGATGGGGTGAGGAACGCAGTGGATTTTTTCTGGATCGGCACCAAGGCGGGTGGCGAGGGATTTCCAGAGGACAGTGGCATGGTGGGTTTCGACAGCAACGGCAGGCAAAAGTTTTAAAGTGCGGGCCAGGCGAGCTTCGATCCCGGGGGTGGCGATGATGGAGGCGAAGGAGTAGAAAATTGAGGCAGGGATGGAGAGAAGAGATGGCCAGCGATAGGTGCGGTCGCGAAAGTAGTCGAAGCGGCGTTTAGCGTAGGTGAGGAGACCGCAGGAGGCAGTGCGCATGCCATCGCTGTCGGCCCGTTCGATGACGTGTGGCGTGGCAGAGAGTGCAGCACGGCGGATAGGGTCGTATTTGGGCCGGGTCCAGAGTCCGACAATGACGAGATCGGGCTTTTGGGATTGCCACCAGGATGGCGAACTGGCTTCCGCTGGGCTGATGAGAAAAACAGGCCGGCCCTCGATGTCCTCACCATGGCTTGTGCGATGACAGACCAGATACGCGTCATGGCCAAGAGCACGAAATCCCAACACCGTGAGAGCAAGGTCTCTGCACCACCAACCCGATCCATCCCCGTACGGCAGTGGAGTAAAACAGAGAATTTTCATCAGAAGTCTGTAGCTATGATGAGAAGCGGTTGGTGAAGTGTCGAGACATGAACAGACAGGCGTGGCTCTGGTAGGGGCAGGGAATTTTTCTCCGGTTGCTTGTGATCGGCCAACCCCCCGTGGATGACAATTCTTGGATCCGTCAGACCCAGACGGCGGATGCGATCCAATGCTGGATCGTGCGGGGGCAACCATCTTGGGATGCCGCGGTAAGTTGGCGGGTGGATCTAAGGGCGCGGTTGTTGGGATTCCCTTCGATGTGGCGGGACGAGGAGTATCAATTGTGCTTTGAGTCGTTGAAGGATTTCTTGTCATGGCCGCTTATCTTATGGGGCCTGATGAAACGTTGCGGCAAACGACGCTTTGGATGCGGGGGAATATTCCTGTTGGGACCCTTGCCATTATTAAAGCGAGTCACAGCGTGTACACGCGGAAATATCCGGAACTTCTAAGGCTTAGTTATCTGAGCGGAAGGCGAACCTGGATCAGGCGCCCCTATCTTTCCGATGAGGAGCAGGCGCGAGCCCTGAAAACAAGCCGATGGCTTGTTGAAGCCATCCCTTCCTCAAGGACGTCCTCGTGGGAAAATATAAGGAAACAGATCAAGGGGCACGAAAGACCCGTGGAAGACATCTCGGAACTTAAGAAAAAGCGGGAGCTGAGTTAGTCAACCAGGGGAATGGATATCGCGTTTTTCAAACAAGCCCAGGCAAGTGATTCCATGAAAAGGGAAAAGTTGGCGAAAGATTCCGGTTTCCAGCCAGATGATGGATGGGGTGAGAAGAGGAATATTGGCTAGCCTCGCGAAAAAAGGGAGGATTGTTGCGTCAAAACCCCAGGCGACTAGGCGTAGACCGCAATGCCTCTCGGCAAGATTTAAAAGATGGGCATGGTTCCAAATTTGAAGGTGCCCCTCGTTTACCTTGGATAGGCTGACTGCCCGAGAAAGGGGCTCCTGAAAATTCCGAGCATTAGGCACCCCGACCAGCACAAATTTTTTTGAAATATGCTGAAGGCCGGAAAGAACGGCTTTCGGAGAATCTACGTGCTCTAAAACGTGAAGACAAACTACCACGTCGAAATGGTTTGGTGGATAGAGGCTGCGCGGGTCCTCGCTGACGATTTGATCAACAGGGTAGCCAAATTTCTTAGAGAGTTTAACGCAAGTTGCATCCATGTCGGCGCCACGGCACTCGAATCCCATTTTGGAAAAAATGGCTAAAGCCTCGCCACGGCCGCACCCCCAGTCCAAAAGTTTGCCTTGGGAGCAGCCCTGTTGAAGCAGGAGTTTGGAGGCAGAATGTTTCCAATTTTCTTCGTAAAAGTGGTGCCGGTTGGCAAGGGGGTCGATGTGGTAGGGAAGATGGGAAACCATAAAGTATTCGTTAGGACTTTTGATAGCCCCCTCAGCTGAAAGAATTTTCCAGCCGAAGGTAAAGAACAACAAAAATGTAGCGTTTTCCCATTTCCCTAATCTTTAGTTTCTCGCACCCGTGGTGTCGATAGCAATGGGCCAGCGGGGGGAAACGTTGTGGCCGAGGTCACGGAAGGCTTTTATTAAAAGGCCGAGGTCGCGGTGCCAAAAGAGCTGATCGGGGCGGATAGTAAGGTCGGTGTAGAGTAGGATTTTCAATCGGGAAGTTTTGCCTGAAGAGAAGGGGCGAAAACGCTCACGCAGGTAAAAAGGCAGATAAACGCATCGAAGCTGATCGAAAAAGCATCGCAAGGGGTGTTTTAAACAAAACGAAATTTTTACGCGTGACGGGGATCCAAAGAATGAAGGCAGGCAGCTTTTTCATATAGCAAATGGAATAGTACTACAAATTGCAATAGGACTCAATTCATGATGCCAAAAAACTGAAAGCAGAGCCAAAACAAACACCTTTCGCGAAGTAATGGGGAGAACAGCGAAGAAGGTCTAGAGGATCAGTACTCGATCTGCTTGAGATCGGCTATCCAAGCTTGGAGAAGAGGGATCTCTTTGGACGGGAAAAACCCCTCGGCGACCAATTTCTCATAGCAGGACAACAGATTTGCACAAACCACCTCAATATTTCTTCCTGAAGCCAGACTTATGGCAGACAAAATTTCGGCAATCCGTGCGTTTCCTAGATATCCAGGAATTTCCTGCTCGAAATCTTTTAGCAACCGGTGCTCGTTACGATCCTGAAAGACGGTAGGAGAAGTAAAGAGAACCCCAGAGTCCATTTGCCAAAGGCACCGCTGGGCAACAAAGGAGCGCCAAATATCGGTCATCCTGAAAGTGCAAAAAGAGGGCAGGTAAAGCAGGGGGAAAGCTTCCCTGAAAAACGTGGTGTTTTGGCTATTGAAAGGACACCAAGCGTCTTTCCCTAAAAAAACTGGGGTTGCATCCTGAAAACTGAACGGCAACCCCCGGGTGAGACGATAAACGGCGTCCACATCAGGGTCCCCGTTAGCTAGACCTTGCTGGATAAGGGCCTCACAACTCTCGGTTGAATCTTTGGCTAGCATCGACGCAGAAGTGGGGCCGACCTGGAGATTTTCTAGGGGAAAGCCACGGGGCCAAATCATCTCCTCGGTGAAACATCGGTAAACGTTTACCCAGCCCGCAGAAGTCAAGCGGAGAGCTTGTTGTTGGCGAGCCCTTGGGGTCCAAAAAGAGGGAAGAGGAGCGTTGTCATCATCCGTCTCGATAATGCAATCGGGTTTGTCCTGCAGGGCCAACAGATAGCCAAGATTTTTTCTCGTATAATGGGCAGAGGGAAGAAGACGAGCGAGCTGCCATGGCTGCTGGCCTTGGTGGGCAAAAGACAAAAACTTTGTATTTGGGAGGGGGTAATTTTCAGGGCCCTTCAAGTCACCGACGACGTAGAGCGTGCCATTCATCTGGGAAAGTTTCGAGGCAAGATTCTCCATCGCTCGTGTGGGCGGAGCAATAGTCGTTACGACAATCGTAAAAGAAGAGGTCACAGGTAAATTCTATGACAAGTTACTTCGGACCAGAACAAATAGGAAGCGGATATATTTTACAAATATGAATCCATTTTATCAGGACAGATAACCCGCGTCGGCTAGGCTTTGCCTTATTTCCCCAAGATTAATAACGGGGGAATGGGCTGTTGGGCCACCACACCGCAAAATAAAGCTTTTTAATTCAAAGCCCACAACCGAGGCGATCATGTCCGTGAAGCCGTCGAGAAATATATCGGGTACCCACTGAAGAACCTTACATTCAGACGAACAGAACATCGTGTTGGACATGTTGCTTCCCAGAAAACTGCATATGTCCGTTGCCTGTGAAAAGAGGGCGACGGTTTGAGCAAAACTCAGGTCAACATCACGCACGATTGGCCACCCCCGTTCTTTCAAAAGATTTACAATTTCATCCATGTTGGCCAAACGACGGTGGCTTGAGGTTCGTAAAAAAAAGAACTTCTTTGGCCCATTAAAATCAGGGGCTGCCTTTGGGAAAAAGGATCGCCGCATGAAGCTGGTGCCGTGTGGATTGAAACAACTAATCATTCCTACTGGGGAGGAAAAAAAGTACTTTTCAATTTCCAGATGAATTTCGCTCGTGGGGCGGCACCGATCTTTTAAGCCGAGAAGCTCAAGTGTTTCCCAATGAATCGCTTTAAGTTTTATAGGAACAAGGATTCTGGTGTCTTTCGGAAGGTCGGCGAGAATCGCCAGTCGTGGGAGGGCATCGTGAAGCCAGTGACCGTACACAGGGCTGCCGTCCAGGGGATTCCAATTGGAGACGATACTCGTCCATCGACCCTTTAAATAGGTAGGTTTTGGAAGCCAAAGGGTCCGACTTGCAGGGTCATCCCGCCAGTAGGCTTCCCCGTAAACCGATTCCAGGCAAAGTTTTTTTTCTTCGTTCAACAATGCCAAGGAATTCGAAACAAGCCTGGCATTATCGTGCTCTGTCCAAACAATTGGCCAAGGTTGTTCCAGGTGTTGGTTCAGGCCGCACTGCACGACAAGGGAATCCGAACGAACGCTGGGAGAGCCTTGGTCTTCCAGAATAATTCTCCCTCGAACCGCTGGGTCGCCCCACCGTAAGGCATGGTAAAGAGAAAAAGTCCGACCCGGAGGCCCCCAGTTTGGAAGATCCCTGAAGAGGGCCCTAGTGAACTCCCAAAATCCTTGCACTAATGCCGCCCAGACTGTTCGGCGTGAAAAACGAAAAAACCGGTTAACCCCCGGCCAACGGCGGGAGGCGAACCCCAACTGATCAAATAAGCCCAAGGGCTTGATGCTATGGCTCACGTCCAAGCATCTAACCATTCAAGCGTCCCAGAAAAAAGCCTGGATTTGAGCGGAAGAAGAAACCTTTCGTAGGTAGGCGCTAAATCATGAAAGCTTGAAGTAATGAAAATCTTGCTTTCGGCTTGCGCGCGAAATCCGAGGCATGGCTCAGAAGTATATTTCGGGTGAAGCGCCTTCGAGGCACTACACAAGAATCACCAGGGGAAAGTCATAACTACTTGAGGTAACCAATGTTCAATTATGCAGGAGCTTAGTTCTGAAAAAACAGCCCAATTTTTTCGCTTTGCGGGTTGCCGCGTCTCATGATTGACAATCGGATTATAGCGAGAATTCGAAGCTGGAGGCATAATCTCTGTGTGTGATTATGCTGCGGGCCATGGTCGAGGAGGCTGAGGTCGCTACGCCAGAAGAGCTGGTCGGGGGGGGCGGCGAGGTCGGTTTAGACAATCATCTTCAAGGAATCGTTACTTACTGGCAAGCGTATGCCCGCATGATAACAAAAATCATGCCAGAGGCAGTGGATAAAAATATCTACTAGGATCCAATAAGAGGCTTTCTACTTAGGCCAATGCTTTTAAGTTAAAAGGCTTAGACAAGTGAGTGATTCAAGATCAAAAAACTTAATTATCGGCTCGGGTCCCGCTGCAGTTGGGACGGCTATGGTGTTGGATCATGTCCATGTAGTGGATGCTGGTGGGAGCCTCGAATCGGCACCGGCAGATCGAGCGGCAAGTCTAGGTCGCAAGGCTCGCTCCCT
>Ga0247840_10010235_pt1 | contig 11774 bp, 11 predicted proteins | sample LaCruzMarch2015__FD_192404 | JGI IMG/M metagenome (GOLD analysis project Ga0247840, IMG submission 192404) | Freshwater microbial communities from meromictic Lake La Cruz, Castile-La Mancha, Spain - LaCruzMarch2015_17m | ecosystem: Environmental > Aquatic > Freshwater > Lake | place: Spain...
ACAAATCGGTCATGGGGCCTCTCTGTAAAGATGACAAGCAACGGATCGCTCTCCGAAAAAACGACCCCGGGGGTCTTTGGTTGAACAGGGGTCAAAAATTTTTGGACATCGAGGGTGAAAAGCACACCCCCCGGGCAAGTGACTTGGGTCCGGTGGGGCCCCGGCCAAGACGGACAGTCTCGACCGTCGCTCCGTGAGCCGAGGTAAAGAGGACAACAAGCCTTGGGTGTAGGGATGGCGGGGATCCGTCAGTAAATCAACGGTGGGCCCCATCTCCACCACACTCCCGGCGTACATCACGGCCAAGCGGTCCGTTCGATCCAACAAAAGCCCCAAATTATGGGTGACAAACAAAAGAGCCATGCCCCGGGAACGTCGCAACCCATCGAGAAGCTCTAAGATGTCCCGTTGAACCGTCACGTCCAAGGCGGTCGTTGGTTCGTCCGCGATCAACAGTTTGGGTTGCCCCGCCAGAGCCATGGCCAAAACCACCCGCTGGCGTTGACCACCGGAAAGTTGATGGGGGTAGGCCCCGTAAATTCGCTGGGGATTCGAAAGTTTGACCTCGTCAAAAAGAGCCAAGACCGTCGACCGATTCCGGCCCCCCCGATGGACCGCGAGCACTTCGTCCACCTGATCCCCCACCGTGAGAACAGGGTTGAGGGATGAAAAAGGGTCTTGAAAAACGATCCCCACGTCGCCCCCTCGCCAACGACGGAGATCCCGGGGTGAAAAATCAAAGACGTTTTTCCCTTCAAAAAGAATTCGCCCATCCGTGCGATGGGCGTTTTCAGGCAAGAGGTTTAAAACCGCCAAAGCCAGAGTGGATTTTCCGGAACCGGATTCCCCCACCACACCCAAAGACGTCCCCGCCTCGAGGGAAAGAGAAACGTCCCGGAGAGCCAACACAGGAGCGTTATCCCTTTTGTAATGGAGCGATAAGTTTTCTATTTTCAACATCAGCGTTCCATGCGAGGGTCAAGGACATCCCGAAACCCTTCGCCCAACAAATTGAACCCTAAAACCGTGGCGAAAAGAGCCAACCCCGGGAACACCGTCAACCACCACGCCATGTGGATGTAATCTTTCCCCGCCGATAAAAGACTGCCCCACGACGGATTTGGAGGCTGAACACCCAACCCCAAAAAAGACAAGGCCGATTCCGTTAACACGGCACCGCCCACGCCTAAAGTGGCGGCCACCATCACCGGTGAAAGCAAATGGGGCAAAAGATGAACCAACAAAATTCGCGTTTCAGAAAGCCCAAGCCCCCGGGCGGCCCAGATGAAATCTCGCTCTTTTAAGACCAAGGTTTCACCACGCACCAACCGGGCCAAACCCATCCAAGACGTTAAACCAATCACCAACATCACCGTAAGAACGCTGGGCTCCAAAAAAGCGATCACCATCAAAATCAGAAAAATCGTCGGGAAACACAATAAAACATCCAACACCCGCATCGTCACCGCGTCCCACCCACGTCCTCGAAACCCAGCGAAAAGACCGATTCCTGTCCCCAAAAAAACCGACAACCCCGCCGCCAACAACCCCACGGTCAAAGACACCCGAGATCCTTGAACCACCCGGGCCAAAACGTCCCGCCCCAAATCGTCCGTACCCATCCAATGGACCGACGAGGGGGGACTCAACCGTTCCAACAGATTTTGTTCAAAAGGGTTTTGTTTCATCAAAACGGGACCAACGGTGGCCGTTAGGATCAACCCACCGATCACCCCGGCCCCCAACAGAGCCATGGGGGTTTTTAAAAAACGGTGCCAATAGAAACGAATCACAACCGCACCCGAGGGTCCACCACGGCGTAGAGGAAATCCGCCCCTAAGTTGCCAACCATGGTGAGCAACGCGGCCATGGTTCCCACGCCCATCACCACGGGGTAATCCCGGGCCATCACCGCTTCAAACCCTAACCGCCCCATGCCGGGGTAAGCAAAAATGGTTTCAAACAAAAACCCCCCGCCGATTAAATCCGGGAGAGTCAGTCCCAACAACGTCACCACAGGGATAAGGGCGTTTCGCAGAGCGTGTTTAAAAATCACGCGAGATTCCGAAAGACCCTTCGCCCGAGCGGTTCGAATGTAGTCTTGGCGAATCACTTCTAAAACCCCGTTTCTCACGTAACGGGACAGGCCCGCCAAACCTGTAAAAGCACTGACAAAAACAGGCAGAATTAAATGCCGGGCCGTGTCCACCGCTTGGGTCCCCCAAGACATTTCGTCGTGATTGATGGCGTGAAGACCCGAAATGGGAAACCACCCCCATTTCAAACCAAAAACAATCATAAGAAGAAGAGAAAGCCAAAACGCCGGAACCGAATACCCGACAAACACCAAACCCGTGGTCAAACGATCAAAAAAACTGTTTTGTTTCACCGCCGAAAGGACACCCAACGGAATAGCCACAATAAAAATTAAGAACAAAGACAGGGCGTTCAGGAGAAGAGTGGCGGGCAATCGTTCTTTGATTTTTTCCATCACGGGGCGATCGTCTTTAAAAGAACGCCCCAGATCCCCGCGGACCAAACGGGACAACCAACGTCCGTATTGCTGATACCAAGGCTTATCAAACCCATAAAGTTTGATCAACCGTTCGCGAATTTCAGGCGAGGCTTTCACGTTTAAATCCGTCAATTGATCCACGGGTCCCCCCGGGGCCAACCGCATCACACCAAAGGTCATGGCTGTAATTCCCAACAACAACACAGGCAAAACAGCCAAGCGACGCAACAGATAACGAAACATGAAAACCCTCCAACTAAAACAAGAAATTTCTAAATCACCCCTGTCCCCAATGCCAGTAACTAACGATCGTCTCTCCGGCGAAAGCCGGAGTCCATTTTTTAAAATCTTTGTTTAACCTAAAAACGGAAGTTGAAATCTTCTGAAAACAAGACAAAGCGTTGACAGTTTTTCGTTTTACTCTCAATACAACCAACAAAAAGAGTCACCCAATGGGTGAATTAAAAAAAGCCTTTCATGTTCGTCATCCCGGCGAAGGCCGGGATCCAGTTTGTAAAATGTTCGTCGAAGAAACGAAAAAACTTTCTGGATCCCGCATCAGCGACTCTGTCGCCCCAAGTGCCGGTCTCTCTGAGACCGGCCGGCCTTCGCCAGGATGACGAAACCAAAGAAAACGAGTTTCAACTTCCGTTTTTAGGTTTAATAACTAGTTTCAAATTCTAGATTCCGGCTTTCGCCGGAATGACGAGCATTTTTTGCCTTAAGTTATTGGCATTTCCCCTCTCAGAGTGTGAGTGAGGAGGCGGAACGGTATTTCTGGAAAGGGGTGGGAACGTACCACTCGCGAAAGTTCCACCCGATACCCGCCGGCGCAACGGACACACCTTGGAAACGCTGGTGAACCACGGGAAGGGCTTCGGCGTAATAGAGAAACAAATAGGGACGCTGTTCGGCCAATTGACGATGAAAGCGGTGATAAATTTCTTGGCGTTTGGCGACGTCAAACGTTTGACGCCCCTCCATCAGAAGACGATCGGATTCGGGGTTGTTGTATCCCGTGAAATTGTATTTCCCTTCACCCCGTTGACTGGAATGCCAGAGAGCGTAGGGGTCTGGATCCCGACCTAGGTTCCAACCAAGAAGAATGGCCTCGAATTTTCTGGGCTCCACGAAATTATGAATAAACGATGACCATTCCAGAACACGAATATCCATGGCCACACCCACTTTAGCGAATTGCGATTGAAGGATCGTCACAGTCAATTCCCGCTGTTTGTTCCCTTGGTTGGTCAAACAAGTGAAATGAAAAGGTCTCCCATTTTTGTCCAAAACCCCATCGCCGTCCGTGTCCCGCCAACCGGCTTTCGTCAAAAGATCTCGGGCTCGTGCGGGATCGTAGGCCGTGCCCTTCACATCGGGATCGTAGGCCCACGACTGGGGAACAAAAGGCCCCGTGGCCTCTCGACCAAACCCCAGAAGAACCCCCTCAATGATGTCGCGTTTATCCACAGAACAGTCCAAGGCTTCCCGCACGAGGGGGTCTTTAAACAAATCGTTTTCAAGATTAAAAGCAAAATACGTGTAGGATTGGGACGGCGTGCGAAATTTCTGATAGTGGGTAAAAAATTCCGGGTAGGCTTTGTATTGGTCCGGTGAAAGACCCATGGAATCAATGGACTGATTGCGTAACTCCAAAAACTGCACAGCGTTATCGGGAATCACTCGCACGATCACACGGTCCAACCGAGGCCGACCGTCAAAATAGTTTTCGTTGGCCGTTAAAACAATCTTCTCATCGGTCACCCATTGGGAAAACCGGTAAGGCCCGGTCCCCACCGGGTGGCGATGAACGGGGCTTGTGTTAAAATCTCCGTCTTTTAAAAGATGTTCTGGAATGACACCCATGCCCCAAGATTCCAAGGCGGGGGCGAAGGGTTCTTTGTAGGTCACCCGCACGGTCAACGGATCGGGGGTTTCCACGGACTCCACCGATTCAAAATCGGCCCCAAAAGGGGTTTTGACGTGGGGGTCTTTTAATTTCTGATAGGTAAAAAGAACGTCTTTCGATGTGAACGGAACCCCGTCGTGCCAGAGAACACCGGACCGCAAGTGAAAAACGATCTCCAATCCACCCCGACGGACTTCAAAGGACTTTGCCAAATCCCCCACCAAGTGCAAGTCCTTATCGTATTTGACCAACCCACTGAACAACAAATCATTGACGCGACCCGACGCCGAATCCGTGGCCAACAAAGGGTTTAAACGAGACGCATCCCCTAAAGACGCTTCAATAAAAGAATCCCCGTTTACGGCGGGACCAGAAACGTGAACCGCCGGTTCCGGAAGAGGGTCTGGGGTGCAAGCCGAGAGAGTGAATAGACAGAGAGAGAGGGATAACGATGGGTTACAGGAGCGAATGAGAGAGGGAAAAGTCGTCATTGCGTCTTTCGCCAGAAGAACGAAAGTAAAACAGATTTTTATCCGCCGAAAAAAAATCACTGAGCCGTCGGAGGCACCACCCGGACGGTGATGGAAGGGAGAGACAACGTTTCTTGAGCCACGCGATGGACATCCGCCGCTGTCAAAGATTGCAAGAGGTCCGGGTAGTGGGCGTCGTAGGCATACCCCTTACCCAACAATTCCCACCACCCCAAGTACCACGCCATGCGACTGTTGGTTTGGTGACTCATTAAATACTGCCCCCGAAGATAATTTTTTCCATCCTGAAGATCTTCTTCAGAAAGGGGGGTTCGTAAAAACTCTTGAATCACAAATTTTATTTTTTCTTCGGCCAGCAAAAGATTTTTAGGATCCGTCCCAGCGTAAACAACGAAAGCACTGCCGAAACGACGAGACGGATAAAAAGACGAGACATCGTAGGCCAACGTTCCCTCCTCCCTCACCACCCGGAAAAGCGGGGAACTCATACCTCCCCCCAACAACACGTTGGACAATTTAACAGCGGGGTAATTTTGATCGGTGATGGGCACCGCGGGGTAGCCCATCATAACAAAAGACTGTTCAAAGGGATGAGGTTCTTCCACCGTGACGGATTGCGTTGAATAGACAACAACCGGAGGGATGGACGGAGTCCCTAAGGCTGGGGCGATCCAATCCTTTGCCAAAGACTCCATCCAAGGGGTTAACGCTTTCACGGGAACGTGACCGACCGTGACCAGAACCGCCCCCCGAGGCGACACACAACGACCATACCAAGTGGATAAATCTTTCGCCGTTAAAGAAGCCACGGATTCCGGCGTTCCGCCATCGGGACGCCCGTAAGGGTGAGAGCCAAACATCTCTTTTCGAAATCGTTCTTCAGCAACAGAAAAAATGCTTTCTCGGCTGGCCTTCAAATCGTTGAGCAAGGATTCTCGCTCTTTTTCAACCTCCGCCACGGGAAAAACGGGGTGCAACAAAACGTCTTTGAACAAATCCAGCGTTTTTTCCCAATGCTCGGCCACCACCTGCCCCCCCACAGAGAGGGCGTCGGGTGGGGTGTCCACATTGAACGCCGCCCCCAACGATTCCAATTCTTGGGCCAAAGCGAGGGCGTTCCGGCTCTGCGTTCCTTTCACCATGGTCGAAGCCATCAAACGGGAGAGACCGGCTTGGGAAGGAGATTCGTTGATGGATCCACCGGGGATAAAAAGATTAAAAGCAAAAATCTGGTTGTGCGTAACGGGGCGATGGATCCATTTCAAACCGTTGGGGAATTGTCGAACAATCAAAGGTTCAGCCTGAGCCATGGACGTCATGAAAAACAACCCCAAAATAAAAAGACGGGACATGGGGCCACTACCGCGAAGGCCTCGAGGAAGGGGTGACAATCACCCCCGTCAACATACGCCCCAAAGAGTATTTGACCAAAAGCGGTTTTAATTCGGCGGCGGTGACTTTCTCCAACTTCTTTAGATAAGTGGCGGCCACTTCGGGGTGTCCCAAAACCGTGTAAAAACCCCACTGGGCCGCCTGCCCATGGTAAGTTTCTTGAGAAAAAAGCCACGCACTTTTTAACTGGGCCTTGGCTCGTTCCACTTCTTCAGTCGAAAACCCATTAAATTCCACGTCACCAAGGAGGAAAAAAATATCGTTAGGAAGAGACATGGCTTTCTCCGGTGGACATTCGGCAAAAATCCCTAAGGCCCCGGACCCGGCGTGGGAAATAAACGAAGCACTCACGGACCAGACTTGGCGTTTTTCTTCCCGCAACACGCGGTAAAGACGTGAACTTTGTCCCCCGCCCAAGGTGGCGGCCAAAACATCCATGGGCACTTGGTCCGGGTTCGCCAAAGAGGGGCCGACAAATCCCACGGCCACGTGGGCCTGCTGAGCCGTGCGTTCAATGACTCGAACATCCGTGCTGTTGGCCGGGGGTTCGATCAGTGGGGGAGCCGGGGGTAGAACACCTTTGGAAAGAGCCCCGAACACGGCACGTATTTTCTTTTCCACCGCTTTCGTCTTCACGTCCCCAGCGATGACCACGGCCATGTTGTTGGGCACGTAGTAAAGACGGTGTTGTTCCACCATCAGATCCCGGGTCATCTTTTGAACACTCTCCGCGGAACCGATCACCCGTTGCCGGTAAGGGGTTTTGGTGTAGAGAGCCTCTAAAAACCCGTCCCACACATCGGATTGAGGATCGTCGTTGCGTCGTTTAATTTCTTCTAAAATGACGTGACGTTCTTTTTCAAATTCTTCGGGTGGAAAAGAGGGGGTCAAAACGGACGCCGCCAAAATTTCAAAAGAGTGTTCCCACTGGGCCGAAGGCATGTCAATGTGGTATTGGGTCGTTTCTCCACCCGTGGCCGCGTTGATGGACCCGCCGTTGCTTTCGACAATTTTTGAGATTTCGTTGGCGGAAACTTTATCGGTCCCCTTGAAAATCATGTGCTCTAAAAAATGAGACACACCCGATGTCGGCCCCGATTCGTTCACACCACCGCAACGAACCCAAATTTGAAGGGACACCACGGGTGTTGTGTGATCTTCCAAAATAACGTAACGAAGTCCGTTGGGGAGGGTTTTAACAAGACCGGCGTTTAAACCACTGGGAAGAAGAGTCATGGGGAGGAGCGTCAAGAGAGAGAGAAGACCAAAGCGGTACACGGGCTCAAATGGCCGTGGTGACGAGCGTTTCCGTGGCGGAAACGCCGGGGTAAGCCCGAATGTTTTCAACTAAAATATTCGTCATGGAGGGAAGATCTTCCGCTTCGATGTCCACGACCAAGTCCCAACGACCATACACCGCGGAGACGTGGGCGACACCCTTGGTTTCCTTGATTTGTTTGAGCGTCAATTTTTCCCGTCCCGTGGCTAAACGAATCAACACCAAACCTGTCACCATAACGGTCTCCTTAAAACAACGGCTAAGGGCAATCCCAGCAACTTAAGGAAAAAGGTGCCCGTTATTCCGGCGAAAGCCGGAATCCAGGAATTCGAACTGGTTATTAAACAACAATTTTAAAAACTGGACTCCGGCTTTCGCCGGAGTGACGATCATTAAGTTACTGACATTGCGGCTAGGGGGCAACCTAAAGAGAAGGTTCTTTTTTTTTGTCTTTTAACAGACGATCCCGAGCCCCCAAGAAAGCGTCTAAAATACTGAAACCCCAGATGGCTAAAATGAGGTACCAAAACGCTGTTAAAAAATCCCCCCGTTGCTCTGAGATGCGCGTCACGTAAATTTTCACTTCATCGGGACTCGGCGTAACACCCAAGGGAATCATCCCCATCAAAGACGATGTGATGGAAATGATAAAACCTAAAAGAACCAAAACAAACAAACCAATAAAAATAAACCCCTTCACCTTTTCCCGATTGTAAAGTTGACCAGCTCCAGGGATAATGAGAGCGGACAAAACCATGGCCGTAAAAATAGATCTCATAGGTGCATTATAGGATTTTTTTAAGAAAACCGCTGAAACGGGGGAAACGGGCACGAATTTTAAACCTAAAAACATAAGTTGAACTCCAAAGCCCCCCCCGTAACCCCAATGCCAGTAACTTAAGGCAAAAAATGATCGTCATTCCGGCGAAAGCCGGAATCCAGGAATTCAAACTGGTTCTTAAACAACAATTTTAAAAACCTCCAAGAAACTTACGGCAAATCCCCCCTAGCCCCCCTTTTTCAAAGGGGGGGAACATGCTTTGGAAACCAGTCTTTTCCCCCCTTTGAAAAAGGGGCCGGCCTCAGAGAGACCGGCACTTGGGGTGGCAGAGCCACTGATGCGGGGCAGGGGGGATTTATCTTTAAAACAAAACCGAACGGTCAAGTTTCATCCCTCCCTTTCTCGACAATCGTTTTGTCGAGCACACCGCTGGACTCCGGCCTCCGCCGGAGAGACGATCCTTAAGTGACTGGCATTGCCCGTACCCCCCGTTGACAAATGGGGGGAGCAGGGACAACGCCAGTAACTTAAGCTAAAAAGAACACGTCGTTAAAACCGATTTTTTTATTTCTTTTCGATCGTCTTCACCCTCACGGTTTTCATGACCGGCGGGTTGAGGGGCCGATCGCCCTGAACGGGCACGATACCGATAGCGTCCACCACGTCCAAACCGTCCACCACCTCACCAAAGATGGTGTAATTCAGGGGAAGCCCCGGCTGGGGGTCCAGCGTGATAAAAAACTGAGACCCGTTGGTGTCGGGACCGGCGTTGGCCATGGCCAACACACCTTTTTTGTCGAATTTGAGTTCCGGTTTGATTTCGTCTTCAAAGGAATACCCCGGCCCTCCTCGGCCCGTGCCTGTGGGATCTCCACCTTGGATAACAAACCCGCGAATAACTCGGTGAAAAATGATCCCATCGTAGTAGGGGGTTTTTTTGTCTTTCCCGGAAACGGGATCTTTCCACGTTTTGGTTCCATTGGCCAATTCTGTAAAATTTTTAACGGTGAGAGGGGCCTTGTCCGGAAACAAACGGCACACAATCGTCCCCAAATTCGTTTCTAAAACGGCGTATTGCCCCGGGGTTTCGGACCACTTGCCCGCCGCCGACGCCGTCGCTGCCAAAACCGCCGCTCCCAACACCACGCTTTTCGATATGGACATTAGTTCTCTCCCGTGAACGAAGTTTTTTTGTAACGAGTTGATTCTATCAAATTTTTTTCGATGGCCCAGCGAATCACAGACAACAAACGAGACAATTCTCGTGAGGTAATGGCCAGGGGTGGGAGGACAACGATGACATCCCCCAAAGGGCGAATCCAGACTCCGCGTTCGAGAGCGGTTTCACAAACCCTTTTTCCCACACGTTGGGAGACGGGAAAAGGGGTCCCGTCGGCTTTAGACAATTCAATCCCCGCCATAAACCCCGCTTGTCGCGCATGAGACACCCCGGGCTGTTGAGCCATTTCTTTTAAAAAATTCGTAAGCGTTTTTATTTTCTCTTGGAGGGTTTTTATCAGATGGGTTCTTTCGTAAAGAGCCAGATTTTCAAGGGCCACCGCACAGGCCAAGGGATTGGCGGTGTAGGTGTGCCCATGAAAAAATGTTTTAAATTCATCAAACCGACCAAGGAAAGACCGATAAATTTTTTCGGTGGTGAGCGTGGCGGCTAGGGGGAGATAGCCTCCCGTAAGAGATTTAGCCACACAAAGGAAATCCGGTCGCACCCCTTCTTGTTCAACGGCGAACAAAGTTCCTGTGCGGCCAAACCCCGTGGCCACTTCATCGGCGATAAAAAGAAGCCCGTGTTTTTGGCATAAAGAGGACAAGCCTTTTAGGTAACCTCGGGGCATCACCCGCATGCCCGAAGCCCCTTGAACCACAGGCTCCACAATCGCGGCGGACAGACGCCCTTTTCTGTCTTCCATAATTTTTTCGGCTCCGCTAAGACATTCCCAGCGACACCCGGTTTCCACACGAGATTCCCCTGGGCGGGGTGCGGGAGGTTGGCGTTCAGAGCCACTTCTCAAAGACATACAAGCCGGACGACGGCGAAAAGGACACGAGAAACAAAAAGGAGCCGGAGCGAAATGGCTTTTAAAAAGAAGCGGTTTGAATTTTTTATGGAACGCCGAAATCCCCCCCACCGAAACCGCCCCCAGGGTGTCTCCGTGGTAAGAGTTGGCCAAGGCTAAAAATTCCGTCCGGGACTCATGGCCTTGCTGAACGTTCCACTGAAAAGCCATTTTTAACGCCACTTCCACGGCCGTGGCTCCGTTGTCCGAATAAAAAACCCGTTGAAGACCGGCGGGAGCCAAACGGATCAACGCTTCACCCAAACGGGCGGCGGGCCCATGGGTGAGGCCTAAAAACGTGGTGTGGGCCATAAGATTCAATTGTTTTCGGAGGGCTCGGTTTAAGACCGGATGATTGTGGCCATGGACACTCACCCAAAGAGACGAGACCCCATCTATAAACTTGTTCCCTTTTTCGTCGAACAAATAAACACCCTTGGCTCGATCCACCACGAAGGGGTGGCCTTGCTCCCATTCGGATTGTTGGGTGAAAGGATGCCAAAGATATTTTTTATCCAAAATCGCCACAGAAAAGTTTTTTTTCTTCATGATAAACGCTCGACGTCTTGACTAAAAGCCCTCGCCAGAAGTCGTTGAGATTGAATTTCTTTTTTGAGCGACGTGAGGCGGGGAAGGGCGGTCACGGGAACGGCGCACAATTTTCGTAGAATAGACAGATTCGATTGTTCCACAAAAGTTTTCCCAACACCACTCACCACGAGGCGTTTCACGGTCACCCCTCGATGGCGAAGGACCTCCAAACTCAACAAACTGTGATTGAGCGTTCCCAAACCAGGCCGAGCCACCAACCAGACTGGGACAGCGAACGATTTCATTAAATCCGCCACGGTCAACGTCCCCCCCAAGGGAGCCAGAACACCACCGAGACCTTCGACAACAACCCGATCTCCTGATTTTAATCGTTCGTCCAAACGATTTTTAGCCTCGTCTATTTTTTTATTCACAAACCGCCCGGCTTTAACACCACACCCAAGAACCGCCGCGGGGGCCACGGGGCGATGGCAAAAATGGACCGTAATGTCCGAGAATTTTCTAACGCCAGCCGCTTGACCCAGTTGACGGGCGTCCGCCGTGTTGCCGGACGCAAAGGGTTTTAGAACGCTCACCCCCCCCCACTCCCGCAGGGCCCGGGCCAGCAAAACCGCCACCGTGGTTTTTCCCACCCCGGTGTCTGTTCCAGTGATAAAAACAGCTCTCACAAAGAACACCCCTTGATGGCGTTCACGAGACCATCCACCTCTTCTTCCGAATGCCCCGCGGTCAAAGAAATCCGAAGTCGGGCGGTACCCCGAGGAACCGTGGGGGGACGAA
>Ga0247840_10010236_pt1 | contig 11774 bp, 6 predicted proteins | sample LaCruzMarch2015__FD_192404 | JGI IMG/M metagenome (GOLD analysis project Ga0247840, IMG submission 192404) | Freshwater microbial communities from meromictic Lake La Cruz, Castile-La Mancha, Spain - LaCruzMarch2015_17m | ecosystem: Environmental > Aquatic > Freshwater > Lake | place: Spain...
TGGCCACCCAGGATTCTCGCTCCCGGAGTGGCCTCGATTAAGGGGGGCAGGTCACGACCGACGCTTGCCGAAGCGCTGTCGGTGTAAGGATAGCCCGGTCAATGGCACTTCCTCAACGGTCTTCCGGCCGATGAGCGACTCGTGAGCCTCGGGAGGAGCGGCCCGGGCGTCCGGAGCGGGTTTCTCGAAACGCCCCCCACCCCCTTCGGTGGCGTTTTTCTCGCGTCTACGCAGACCGCGTCCCAGTTCGCAGTTCCCCGACACACGCGGGTCGCGTCCGGCACCGCTCAGAGCCAGTTGTGGATGTCGATCGCGGGCAGTTCGTCGGGCGAGGCTTGAAAGACTTCGCGATCGTCATGGATCTGCACGAGCTCGCCCCAGTCGGTGGGCGGTCCACGAGCGGGTGACACCGGCGGTGGCTCAAGCGGTTCGCCAAGATGCGTGAGGATTTTCCGGATCGGCCCCGGCTCCGTGATGAACGCGATCAGTCGGATGTCGCCGCCGCAGTTCGGGCACTCCAGTGGAAACTCCTCCCCCACCCGCGCCATGAGCTTGGCCCAGGCGATCCGCGAGGTGTCGTGCGAGCGGGGCTTTTGACGAGCGTCGCAGCAGCCTTTCGCGGCATGCCCACCGGCCGCATGCCCACCGGTCACAGCCTCGCGCCGCTTGCCGATGTTCCCGATAGCCAGCGCCGTGACGGCGGGCCTGAGCTTGTGATTCGGCGCAAAGACGCCGTGATACCGATGCCGGTGCTTCCGCGGCGGCGGCACGAGGTCGGCGAGCCGGTCAAGAAACTCCACCGGCGAGAGTGACCTGCCCCCCTTAAATAGCACCACTTCCAGAGAGAGAATCTGGGGGTGGAGCAAACCAAGGGAGGCAACCAATGCCACGCGGAAAGAAGGAACTGGCTGAGCAGATCATCCCCAAGCTTCGAGAGGTCGAGGTTGAGGTGGGGAGAGGCAAGACCGTCTTGGAAGCGGTCAAGAAGATCGGTGTGACGGAGCAGACGTACTACCGATGGAAGAAGAAGTTCGGCGGGCTGCGGATCGACCAAGCGAAGCGGCTGAAGGACCTTGAGAAGGAGAACGCTCGGCTGAAGCGGCTCCTTGCTGATGCGGAACTCGACAAGGCGATTCTTCGAGAGGCTGCATCGGGAAACTTCTGAGCCCGGCGAAGCGGCGGCGAGCGGTCGAACACGTCAGAGGTGTTCTTGGCCGCGATCGACTGAGCGAACGCCGGGCATGTCTCGTGCTTGGTCAGCATCGGAACACGCAGCGACGGCAGCGGCATGTTCCAGATGATGAGCCCCGTCTTGTGACACGGATCGTGTGGCTGGCCTGCGAGTATGGCCGCTACGGATACCGCAGAATTACGGCCTTATTGCACTGGGAGGGATGGCGGGTGAACCACAAGCGGGTGGAGCGGATCTGGCGCGATGAGGGGCTGAAGGTGCCTAAAAAGCAGCCCAAGCGAAGGCGGCTGTGGTTCAATGATGGGTCGTGCATCAGGCTGCGGCCGACCCATCGCGACCATGTCTGGAGCTATGACTTCGTCGCCGACCGCACCTCGGATGGTCGCCCGATCCGGATGCTGACGATCGTGGACGAGTTCACTCGTGAGTGCCTGGCGATCGATGTCGCCAAGAGGCTCACGAGTGAAGACGTTCTCGAGCGGCTGAGTGACCTGTTCGTTCACAGGGGTGTTCCGGAACACATCCGCAGCGACAACGGGAGCGAGTTCACGGCCAAGAGCGTCCGAGAGTGGCTGGGGCGAGTGGGCGTGAAGACGTTGTTCATCGAGCCGGGTTCACCGTGGGAGAACGGTTACGTGGAAAGCTTCAACGGCAAGCTCCGAGACGAGCTGCTGGCACGGGAAGCGTTCGACACGCTGCTCGAGGCCAAGGTGCTCATCGAGAGATGGAGGCAGCACTACAACACTGTCCGGCCGCACAGTGCGCTGGGGTATCGCCCCCCGGCTCCCGAGGCGCGGCAGCCCTGTGCGGTCGCCTCGGCTACGCCTCGGCAACCGCACAGGGCTGGTCTGTTGGAGGGCAAAAACCTAACTTAGAAACTGGCGTCATTCATGGGGGCAGGTCACACCACGGCAGACGAACTGGGCATCCGACAGGCGAGCAACCTCATCGACGAACTGAAGGGCGATGAGCCGACTGCAAGCCCCGGCACCAATGGCAACGGAGACTACGCCATGAATGGAGGTGCCCGATGATCGCAGGAACTGAACTGCTGCCGGTGATGGAGCCGCGCAGCACGAACCCAGCCAACGAGATCGCGAAGAAACTCACCGGGCGGGACTACGTGAGTTGGTCGGCTATCTCGACGTTCCGGACCTACCCGCTGAAATACAAGTTCCGGTACATCGACGCCTGCCTGAGGAGTCTGTCTCGGCGGCCCTTGTGTTTGGCACCGGGATTCACGCGGCCGTCGAGCAGCACTTCCAAGCGATCCTGTCCGGTGAAGAAAAGTCCGACATCGCTGCACAGTTGTACGGTGCATTTTTCCAACGGCCGGGCTACTCCGCCCCGCGCTGCACCTTTCGACCGGCGGTCACATGAAACCCTTCACGGTCAGCATCACGAACGGCGCCCCGTCGGTTGTGAACCTGACCCGGTCGAAGCGGATCCGAAACTTCTCGTCGGTCCATTCGTAGTCGAACTCTTTCGTCTGCCCGACGGTCATGTCACCGGTGCCTTTGTACTTCTCCCTGAGAACAAAGGTGTTATCGCTGCGAAAACCGGCAGTAAATTGGATGAGGCCAAAATTTTCGGGCGAAGGACCCTCTGTATCGAGCTGTGGGCCGACCAGGAATGTAAAACCCTTTCGCAGATCGCCCTCCGTTGTTTCTTCAGCGTGTACGAGTGGCACCATGCCTACAGTCCCTCTTCCGGAAGAGTCGGGATCGATTAAGAACCACCTCTGCCCTACTGACTCCGGGCCAGCTCTCATGATGCCGACCTTCCCGCTCGCCGCGAAGGCGGGATGGGTCAAGTTGTTGACATACAACCGGACTTGCTTCAGATCCAGCGTGCCCGAGGCAAACACCTTCGTGAATGAGAAATCTGTGGCGTCGGAATAGTTCCCGGCCCGGTCGCGCTGACGGACCAAAACCTCGTTGAGCCCGAAGGTGGGTTGAAACGTGCCCTTCCAGGAGCGTCCCTCGTCGGTGGAGTATTGGGCCCTGGCACCCGGCTCGATCCCGGTCACACGGAGCCGACCATCGGTCGTTACCTGGTCGTCGTTCACGCCTGTGTCTTTGACGAGGGCCACCGCCGGGGCGGCGGCGACGCGGTCGAGCGTGAAGCGGACGGGGGCGCTGGGACGCGAAGTGTTCCCGGCATCGTCGAGTGCCCGAAGACGGACGATGGTCGCCCCGTCGGCCGGCGCGTAGACGTCGGACCAGGCCGCGTTGTTGACGGAGTACTGGATCCGGGCATCGGTCTCGATGCGTCGCATCCTGAGCGTCGGGTCGCTGGTGACGCCACCCGGTCCGGCACGACGCAACGCCACGAGCGGCTGGGCAGGCGCGACGGAGTCGAAACGGATCCGGACCTGGCGGAGCGTCGAGGGTGCGCCGTCGGTGCCGAACTGCCGAAAGACGGCGGTGTTGGCACCCTGGCGCAACGGCGGGAGGGCGGCGACGCCGGTTGAGTCCACCTGGATCCGGGTCCACGGGCCGTCGTTGACCTTCACCTGGGTCGTGAACCCCGTGAACAGGTTGTCGAGGGCGATCTCCCGACGATTGAGCGTTACTTCGCCGGGCACCGATTGCGGAGAGCCGACAGAGACCCGGTCGTCGATCGCGACCGGGTTCCGCATCCAGTCGACGATCTGCTGTCCACTGACAATCCTCACCTCGGGCTTGGAACGGGCGTAGTCGAGGAAGTCGGTGATCGTCTGCCGCATCTCGGCGACGGTCACCTGCGGCGCGTTCGCTGCGACCCAGTTCTCCAGGTAGTACTGCGAGTGGGTACCGAAGCAGAACGGGGCCCGGTTACCCGCCAGCCGGATATCGAGGTTGTACTTGAGCAGCCCAAGCACCTCGGCTCCGGTCAGACCAGGACCGGTCTTCTTACCCTGACCGTCGACTTGTCCGAGGAAGACGTTGTAGTCGAACCCCGTGACGTGAACGTCGGTCGGCTGGATCGAAGACCAGCCGGCACGAATCTTCGTGGCAATGTCGTTGAGCCCATAGGCCTTTTCCTCGACGAGGTCTGGAATCCGCAGCGCGTAAGCCGGTACCTCCCAGAGCCCGGGTGTGTTCGGCACCTGGAACGAGTTGGGGTTGTCAGGATTGGCCTTCCAGCTGGCGGCGTGGTCGACCGACCCGGTGTCGAGCGTGTAGGGGAACGGGAACTGCTTCGAGTCGTTGGAGATCGCCTCGATCGAACAGTCGTAGGTAAATCCCATCTGGGATAGCGCAGGAAAGAGGTTCTTGCCGTATTCGAGGAACGGCGAACGGTAGCCGGTGACCTCGGACAGATCCTGACCACCGGGATCGGCCAACGCGGCATTGCAGTCGTCGAGGAATTTCGTCCAGTCCTCGACCGTGGCCTGGTTGCTCAGATAGGCCACCATTCCGTCCCAGCCCCCCTTGTCGGCCAGCACTTGGGCATGGTGGTCGAACGTGTGGTTGCCGACCTCGTGGCCCGCCGCCGGGATAGTCTTGAACGCTTTGACGAGGTCGGCCGGAGTTGCCCCGAGGTCGAGGCCCGAGCCTTCGCTTTTCCCGGGGGGACCGGCGGTGGCCGTTGGTGCCGCCGGGCCAAACCCGACGCTGTTCATATAAAACGACGTGAGGATGGGGTTGCCATGGGCGTCGGTGCGGTCGCCAAACGCCTTGACAACCCAGTCGATGCCCGCCGGATCGGTGTTATCGTCCCAGCCGAGCGAGACGAACTGCGGCGTGCGAATCGTGTCGATCGGGGATTGATAGGAGCGGGCCACATTGTCGAGCGTGACGGCAAACATCTGCCGCAGTTCGAGCTGCTCAACGCGGAGTGTGTGACGGGGCTTCCTCGGACGACGCATCGTCAAGACTCCTCATGTTCTCGGTGTTCTGTCGTTTCAGTGAGCCGGTGATGCCAAGGCCGCCCAGTCACTTGCCCAAGCGACCCCTGTGTGAATCCGTCAGTCGCTGCGCAAACCACTCTCGCCGCTCCGAGGAGAGTGCCCTGGCCAGTGGCTTCATTGACGATCGAATTCACTCAGGATCTTGGCAAATTGGATTCCGTCGTATTGGTCTCCCCCCGGTTCTTGCGATGGGATGGAGTTCACTCGCCAAAAACCTACCGTGCCCAAACCTTTTTCAAACGCCCAATCTTGCAGTTCCTTTTGGTCGTCGAGCGAAAAGAATCGGCTGCCCTGCGGGCCGGGCTGGACAATCACACCAAGCCTGTCCCAGCGAGTCCAGCTCTCGGGAAGATACTCGTGCACTTTGGTCAGGCGATCCTTGATGTCGGGCAGCATATTTCCTTCGCCACCCAGCCACATCGCCATGATGTTGATCTTCTGCACAGGCTCTCGGAGGTGGTTGGCGAGAAGTGCGACGTTGGCAAGTGGCAGAGTCGGCGAACCGCCATCGGGAGCCGGCAGCGTGGCAGAAACTTCCAGCGTGTTGCTGTAACCCGGGTTATCATCGAGTAGCCAGCTTGTCTGCCGCAGAGCCTTTGATCGAAGGATGGCTGCGTTCCGGGCTTCTCCGTCCAACACGCTGACCTGTGCGGCTCCACCCTCGATGTTCATATCGAGGAACGCTGTCCGTTGTCTGCCATAGGCATCGACGTAGTATTTCCGGGCAACATCCGCGTAGAACCCTGCAAGCTTGTCTACCATCTGTTGCTCGCTCCACTTCTTTTCTATGCCCGCGCGTAGCACTCTCAGGGCAGGTTCGAGCACTCCTGTTTTGTCGCCGTTGCAGCCAGCCTCTGCCCCGAACGAGACGATAATCTCTCCGCCAATTGGACGAAGCTCATTGTTCACAAACTCCATGACTGCTTTATATCGGCTCCCATCCGTTGCCATTATGTCAAAACCATATTCGACATGTTCCTCATAGTAGCTTTTCAAGAAGACTGGCTTGAAGTCCTTGTCCATGTTCACGGCGCTGAGGGCAAAGTACTTAATGCCCGACTTCATTGCTTGACGCATGGAATCAATGAGCTTGGTATCGTCCTCTGGGTAGAGCGACATGTCGACAAAAGGCATCTCTCGTATCTGTGACCAAGAGATAGGTTGTACAAGAGATGCACCAGAATCCAACGCAGACGCGGTCACCAGAGCCGCTTTGATCACGGCAGCCGGGTCAACTGTCACGTCATTGGTTCTCAGCATGCCCGCAAACTCGGCAACCCGGTTCCCGGAGGAATCCGTCGCGAAGTACCGGCTAAAGGCGGCAAACTTCGAATACGGTGTTTCGGCTGGCGCCTTGTTGTCAAAGGTCGACTGCTCGCGGTTGTCGATCGACCACGTTGGCTTTCCCGACACACGTCGCGCGTCGATCGTGTCTGCCCGGAAGAGCCCAAGGAACGGTCGGTGTCCGCTGCCCACGAGCGGCGCGGCAGCGAGGACGTAGGTCTTCGCTCCCTTGTTGGCCAGCAAGCCGATGGCTGCCGTGGGTCCGCTGCCGAGTTTCACCGTCTCCACCGAGTCGTTGGCGACGATGAACACGTTGCCCGTCGCGGCCGAGGCGTCGATCACGCCCTTTCCGGGGGGGGGCGACTTGAGCATGAAGTTGTCGGCCCAGGCTGTGGCCGTCGTCGCGCGGCCGAGCACGTCGACGCTCGCGACCCCCACGCGGGCAGAGCCGAAGTACGGCGAACTGTCGTCATAAAACTTGTAATCCATATTGGCAAGCACGTTGGCGGGATCACCGCCGGCGGCTGGCACGAAGTAGAGAGACATCGCCGTGTTGGCCGGCACGGCCGGGTCGTTTACCTTGGCCATCCGCGGTCCGTTGTTCCACCAGCCGTAGAACGAGGCGTCCAGCACCTCCTGCGGCGTCGACATTCCGTATCCGGAGATGTCGATCTTCTGGCCGGCCGCCACGCTCCCCCCACTGTTTTTGAGGTAGCTAGACGGTGTGATCACCACGCCGGCCGATCCAGGTACTCCGTAGACGTAGAACGGCCCGGCTCCCGAGAGTGTGAGCGTCTGACTGTCATCGAGCCCCGTGTACATGTAACGGCCCGGCTTCGTGATCAGGGCCGTGCCGGTCACCATCTCGCCTGGGCCGAGCCGCGCGTACCCAAGGCCTTCTCTCACGTTTCGGTCCTTCACGCCCCAGGCCGCCTTGTCTGTCCAGTCGATGTCTTTGGCCACCTGCGAAACCACGGCGCCGTAGTGGAAAATCGAGGGGTAAATCTCGCTGAGATTCAGCGGCGTCTTGTCGACCGTGAAAATGGCGTCGTTGGCCGGCGTGCCGGCCGGGGTCACCCGCGTGAAGGTGACGTTCTTGCCGACGTCCTCGCCGCCGTCGATCTGCCACGTGCCTTTCCCGGTCTTGGCCGCGTCTGCGAAGGCTCTGATAACGTTGAACATCTCGACCTCGCCCCGCACGTACGCCCCGGCCACCACGAACCCGCCGTTCATGCGGCACAAGAAGTCGTCGCCCTTGACAACGCCGAAGGCGGCGGTCGAGGCGGTGATCTTGAGCGTGGCCCCAAACATCTTTTGGGCCTCGGCGAAGACGTCCTTGTACGCCTCGTGGTTTTGATACTTTTGGTAGACCCCGTACATGAAGCTCTGAGCAATCTGATACTGCAGCTTTTCTGCCAGATCCATGACAGGTTGCGGCGCCGTCCGGAGGTCCTGCACGCCTTTGCCGGTGTCGCTCCGCGTGCGGCCCGCCAGGTAGAGGGAGAGTTGCTCGCGCTGGAAGTTGTCGATGTGCTGGCCGACGAGCGGGTTCGCCGAGGGGTTCCAGGCATCGGAGTTGGCGAATGCCAAGGCATCGTTGCGGAGGAAGACGGCGGCGGCGGCCGCCGGCATCCTCGTGATCAGGCCGGCAGCATTGACTTCGATTCCGAAGAACTCGGAGAGCGTCGCCTTGCTCCAGGCGATGCGGGTATTGGTCTCCAGGCCGTCGGTCTTCAGCGAGGCTGCTTTCCCCTGCCATTCACCAAACTTCTCCATCCACGGGTTGCTGATATCCTGAACCCCGGGGTTGGCCAGATCGACCTGGAAGGCTCCCGGCGTGTTGCGTTCGTCGCCGGGGTAGGCAGCGAGGCCGTTGGTACCCGACTTCTCACCTTTGTCGTCGTTCGTGGCGCCGGGATCCGGATACATGTTCTTCCGCAACTGATTGATGATCCGGCCCGGGTTTTTCGGGTCGGAGAACGTCTCGACCGCCCGCATCTGGTTGGCCAACCGTAAGACGCCCGCTATGGTCGTCGGCGTCGAGGTGAAGAGCTTGGACGTGGCTCCCAGCACGACCGTCGTGCGAATCGCCGGCACCTTGTTCACCCCGCCAATCCGGAGGGTGATCGTCTCCTGAGGCTGGGCGGTCTTGGTCGGGAGCGTCGGTATGACGAGCAGCGCGGAGGACTGCCCCGCCGCAAACCGCACCCGCATTGTCTCGAGCGGGATCTTGCGGAAGTCGGACCCAGCCCGAGCCGTCCCACCAACCACCTTCACCGGCAGGACAAGCGCGCGGCTCGTGTCGCCCGTGCGGAACACGCTCACCGTCGCCGAGGGAAAACTGCCGTTGACGACGCGGGTCGCGCGAGAGGGGCTGGCGGTCAGCTTGGCACCCATCCCTGGGGACATAAACGACCGCGGAATCGGCACTGGGTTTTGCAGGTACTGCTGGGCTTTCGAAGCCCAGAAGGAGCCGTCGAGCGCCGGTCCCACATAGCCGCCGCCCTGCGTGCTGTTCGCCAGGCCGGGGCCGAACATGATCGACTCGATACCGGCCTCGCGGGCGGCCTCCATGTGGCTGCCCCAGATGATCGTGCCGTCGGCATCCTTCGACACGAGCGGATCCTTCGCCTGGTTCTTCAAGAAGTATGTGACGGATTCCGACGGATTGATCCGGCCCTCCGACAATCCGCTGAAGGCATCGCCGAAGAAGTAACTGACGGCCGAATCCTCCCATTGCTTGTCCACGTTCGCGAGGTCTACGGCCTTTTGGCCGTTGATCAGGTATTCCGAGCCGTTGACATGCCCCACGGGAAGTTGCCACAGCCGCAGCGGCCGATTGTTGAGCTTGTTGTGAAGCGTCTTGGCAAAGAGCAGGTAGTTGTTCCAGTGGTCGGCGTTCCAGAGGAAGGTGGCGTTGGAAGGGTCCTTGTAGCCCTCGCCATTCTGCGGATAGCCCGGCCCCGTCGCCCCGCCGTCGGTGCCGTATTTGTCGAGCGCGATGAAGTCCATCGTTTTATCGGCATCCCCGGTGAGAATGCCAGCCTTCACGTACCAGTCGGCGGTCGTTTTCGCGGCATCCTCTACAACCTTCCGCCCGGCGTCCCAGCCAAGCACATCGGTGATCTTCGCCACGCTGCCACCACCCGGCAGGGCGTAGGCCCAGAGATTGAACTTCCAGCCATATTCGAGGTTCACCGACTGCGTGACACCCGACACCGTCTTGGTCGAGAGTTCGCGGACGCCACGATTGATCGCCTCGACGAATCCCGGCAGCGTATTCGGCAAACGGTTGCCAACGCCCGGATCGGCGAGGAAACCCGCTTCGTAGGCGGCCTCCGTCATCGCCTGAATCGTGGAAGGATCTCTGTAGCTCGTCCCGTCTTGGGCCGACTGCATCATGTAGGCCAGCAGGTCCGGCTCCAGAATGAGCGATACCGTCGTGCCGCCGGCGAACTGCCGGATCGTGTCGACCGTGAACTTCAGGTCCTTGAAATACTCCACCAAGAACGCCCGGTTCTGCAGGTTCGCCAGGGCGATCTCCCTGCTCTCGTTGGGCGCCATGAGGTTGTAGTAGACGATCTGCGGCACCGCTCCGAACTTCGCGCTTTCCCGCAGCGACTGGATCAACTTCTTGCCGTCAAAGCCGCCGCTGCTCGTTCGCCAGGCCCTTGCGTTGTCCACGAGGGGCGACGTGGGGGTGACCGGTTCCTGCGGAGACTTCAGCGGCCCGTCGTTGAGATAGATGTACTGCGTGTCGAAGGCCTTGAAGCCCGTCGGGTCGCCGGCCGCCGTCCCGCGGAAGAACTTCTGCGCATCGTCCGTGTTGGTGTTAACCGCGCCGACCGCCAGCCACTCCGGCTTGGCGGGCACCTGCCCGCCGGAATCCTTGACGATCACACCCAAGTACCGCGGCGCGACCGTCTGTCCGCCGGGACTCGTGTTCGTAATCCGCAGCGAGACGAGACCACTTTTTCCGGAGAGCGCAGCGGAGTCGATCGTGAGCGTCCACTCGTTCGTGCCCGGCTTTGGCGCGACCACCGCCTTCACGACGCCAGTGCGGTTCATCTCCACCTTGAGCGTCGCCGCCTGGAGTGCCAGGTCGGCCGTGTACTGGGTGCGAAAACCGACTTCGCCAAGCCGTAGCGTCACCTTCTTGCCCGCGTCGAGCACGACCGCGGCCACCTGCTCGCCTTCCATCGCCCTGACGAGGGTCACGCCCGATGGAGCAGCGGCATTGTAATCGAGATCGAGGAGCGCAACGGTGCCAGTCTGGGTTTCATTCACGCCATCCGCCGACGCACCACGGAAGCGGCCGAAGAGGGCTTGGCTGGTCGACGATGCCGCCTCGCGGAAGACACGGACCTCGTATTTGTTGCCGGCGGTGAGACCACGCAGTCCAGACGCGGTCGGCAGGATGACGGGATTCGTGGCCCCCTCCCAGGTCTTGTCCGTGAACTGGAACGGCAGGGCGTCGATCGTGGTCTCCCACGTGTCGACCTGAAGACCCCGGTAGTATCGCGTGTTCACCGCGATTGGCAGGCCGTTTTCGAGCACACTCCATGTATCGCCAGGCTGAGGCGTCTCGCCGAACTTGAAAGACAGTGCATCCGACTGGGAAACGGCGGTCGACCAAACGACCCTCACATCCGTAGGTGCAGCCAGGGCCACCGCGGCGTTCATCGGAGCCGCCAGGGTTGCCGGAGAAAGGAGTTGCGGATCGGTGTCGCTCGACAGCACGTCGACCGCCATCATCGAACGCTTTTCGAGTGGTTCGACACCTTGTAGACCGGTCGCCATGCGTTCCCGCCGATAGGCCTCCGCACGACGCTTCGAGACGAGGTTTCGAGTGGATCGAGAACGAGCCATGGCAGGCAACTCCTGGTGCGGATGCTTAATAGTGCTAGTGGTGATGCTTGGTAGAGCGATTCCACCCCCCCCGGTTTATACGAATCTTCCGTAAACTCAAGCAATTGGCACGAAGAGTGCCCAAAACCCTCCGTCAGCGGTGATTTCCTGCACTCGGGGGGAGTCATCGCGGCCTCCCATACCCCTCCGTTGGGATGCTGACGGTCGCAAGAAGCCGGGGTCCATCGGCCTGCCGTCGCACGGCGTCCACGTGGCGGTCGTGGACGAGGACGGCTATCTCTGGTTCGTGGGTCGGAGGAAGTGCGTGATCGTCCGCGGGGGCAAAAACGTCGCGCCCCTCGAGGTGGAGGCAACGCTGGCGGGGCACCCGGCGGTCCGGGAGTCCTGCGTCATCGGCGTTCCCGAGGTCCATATGATCTCCGAGATGCCCTTTAAGGGGCCAGGCAAGGCCGACGGCGAGCTGCTTCGAATGCGGGCGATCACTGCCGCCCTCATCGAAAAAGTGCCCTTCTTCAAAAACGCTAGCAGCGAGTT
>Ga0247840_10010238_pt1 | contig 11774 bp, 10 predicted proteins | sample LaCruzMarch2015__FD_192404 | JGI IMG/M metagenome (GOLD analysis project Ga0247840, IMG submission 192404) | Freshwater microbial communities from meromictic Lake La Cruz, Castile-La Mancha, Spain - LaCruzMarch2015_17m | ecosystem: Environmental > Aquatic > Freshwater > Lake | place: Spain...
CACAATGAACCAATATTTCTTGGTCTTTTTCCAACTCATCGCTTCCTGTTAAAATTTCACTTAGTTGAATGTTTTTAGCATTGGCTAAATGTCCAGTTGCAAATTCAGTTGGCTTACGAACATCAATAATTACAACATCAGGATTGTGCAAACTATCTAACACTAATTCTTCAGCTGTAATACTAATAATCATGTCCCATTTTTTATCAGCATTTTTCCAATCTTCAAAACCTCCATCTAAAAAACCTTTGATATTATCGAAACCTACCCTGGTTAATCGTTCAACTGATTCTTTTTCAGTTTCAGGTTTGGCAACAATTATAATTGGTGTATGAAGGTCTAACAAAGTTGCAGCCCAAATGGCGTATTGTCCATTCAATCCAAAGTTGAAAGATTTAGGAATAAATCCTAGTTCAAAATCATCAGCTACTCGGGTATCAATAATGATAGCACCTTCTACATAATATTCTTCAAACTTTGCCAATGGCAAAGCCAATAAACCTTTTTCAATTACACTTTCAAAACTATCGTAACCTTGTTTGTTTAATTTTGCATCTTTAAAAAAGTAACTTGGTGCTGGCGCAATTCCTGTAGTAATGGTTTTAATAAAATCAGCTTCACTCATAGGTTGTAAAGCATAATTAGTTGCTTTTTGAATACCAATGGTACTGAAAGTTTCTTTACCAATATTTTTACCACAAGCCGAACCAGGACCATGGGCAGGATATACAATTACATCATTGGCCAAAGGTTTAATTTTAGTGTTTAGAGAATTAAACATTTTAGCTGCTAATTCTTCTTTACTCATAAATCCATCCAATAAATCTGGTCGGCCTACATCGCCAACAAATAAAGTATCTCCAGTAAAAACACAATGGTCTTTTCCGTTTTCATCTTTTAACAAAAAGCTACTCGACTCTAACGTGTGACCAGGAGTGTGAAGTACTGTAATTGTAATATATCCAAGTTTAAATGCTTCATTGTCTTTTGCCACAAGAACCGGAAAATTGGTTTCGGTTGTTGGACCATAAACAATGGTAGCACCTGTTTTTTGGGCTAAATCAATATGTCCACTAACAAAATCGGCATGAAAATGTGTTTCGAAAATATACTTAATTTTAGCTCCATTTGCTGTAGCTTTATCAATATACATTTGGTAATCGCGCAAAGGGTCAATAATGGCTACTTCGCCATTGCTTTCAATATAATAAGCTGCTTGAGCCAAGCAATTGGTGTAAAGTTGTTCTATTATCATGTTATTTATTGATTTTTGATTTGGAAATTTAAAGATTGTTGAATTGCTAGATTTTTGAATGGTTATATTGCTTTTGTTTCGTTGGCAATACTTCGACTTCGCTCAGTAACCGCAAAAGGCAATAGATTTTTGAATGCAAGCCAGTTGCCAGAAGCCAGTTGCCAGCAGCCCTTCATTATCCGCCTGCTTTTTTTGCTTTGTAACCTAGTTTAATTAAATGTGCTAATATTTTATCTCTAAACTCACCTTGAATCAGTACTTCTCCATCTTTTACACTTCCCCCAACTCCACATAATTTTTTCAAGGAAGATCCTAAAGTATTTAAATCATCATCAGTGCCTATAAAACCACTAACAACTGATACTGCTTTACCAGCGCGGTTTTTTTTGTCTAAAAATATTTTTAAATTTTGCTTGTTTATTGGTAGTGTTTCAGTAGCCTCTTCCTTATCAATATCGTAACTAAAACTTGAATCAGTACTGAAAACTACACCACTTATATTTTTGTTTTTATTACTCATTTTTGATGTGTTTCAAATCGAAGAAAATAATTTGAATAGGTGTCAAATTTCGTAAGTAATTTTGAAATTCAAAATGTTAAATTTCAAATGCCAAACATTTATTGAAATTAGTTCACTTTTGCTGAATGATTACTAAACTGTTAAAAACTGAGGATGAAGCAAATGTGTATAAATATGGTAGAAAAAAATACAAGTATTCTTTTGCGGAAATTGCTAAGAGAATAAGTAACAATAAAGAAGAAGAAAGCTTAAGAAACAATGAAGGAGAAGATGATTAACAATAATAATCTTGAATAGCAAAAACTGAATCAATTTCATAATTTATTGTTAATTATAAAAACAATTATTTACATTTGAAAAACAATGACAATTCAAAAAACATACACTGCAAGTATTCATAAGGAAATAGATTTATATGTGGCAACATGTGTAGAAGTAGGGACTGTAAGTCAAGGCAATAGTTTAGAAGAAGCTTTAGAAAACTTAAAAGAAGCTACTGAATTATACTTAGAAGAGTTTCCACAAGCAAGTTTTTCGCCTACATTTATTACTACTTTTTCTACTGAAATATATGCCTAAAATGCCAAGAATATCTGGTAAAGAATTACTAAAAATTTTAGCAGTATTTGGCTTTGAAGTAATAAGACAAAAAGGAAGTCATGTGGTTTTAAAAAAGAAAACAATTGATGGCGAATTAGGTACTGTTGTGCCTATGCATAAAGAACTTGCCGAGGGTACTGTAAGAGGTATTTTAAAGCAAGCAAAAATTGATGTGGATGATTTTATGAAAGAGCTTTAAAAGTATTTTTATCCAACTATCACTTTTAAACTTTGCTTAAATATTTTAAAGTTTATATGACTATCTAAAACCATAGATTCACCATCAATATTGGCAACTTCTTTTTCGTTTCTAGCTATTGAAATTTGGTTTGTTTTAAAGGTACGTACAAAAGGCAAATCGCTCACATCGCCTTTAAATAATTTATAGGCAATTTGAGGAACGTTCCAAATTTTAAAAGTACTAAAAACCACTACATCAAACAAACCATCGTTATAAATAGCTTTGGGAGAAACAAAGGCATTATTTCCAAATTGAGTACCATTACACACACAAACCATAAACGCTTCTACCGAAATTTGTTCACCATTATAGTGCAAATGATAACTCCTGTTTTTATAATTAGCAAATTCTTGCAATGTAATTTTAGCATAAGTATTAAATCCACGCGAGCTAGCTTTTGAAAACATATTAGCAATATGAGCATCAAAACCAACACCTGCAATATTGATAAAGAACTGATTGTTGGCTTTACATGTATCTACGCTTTTTATTTTATGTAAATTAATCAATTGAAGTGCTTTTTCTGGATTAGTTGAAATGTTTAATTCATTTGCTAAACCATTACCACTTCCCATTGGAATTACACCAAATATTTTGTTAGTATTTACCAAATATTGGGCTACATTATTAACAGTTCCATCGCCACCAACAGCTATAACAATATCGGCTTCCATGGCGCTTGCAGCCGCTAAATGATGGTTACTTTCTTGCCCTTGTGTGAAAAAAATTTGAATATCAAAAATATTTTTATCTAAAACTTTATTTATCAAATCAGGAATATGAGACTTATTTTTTCCTCCCGAAATTGGGTTAATAATAAAGTGTATTTTTTGTTTAACAATCACAGTTATATGGTTTTATTTCTCAGCTCTATCAACTAAAGATTGTGGCAGTTGTTTATCGGCTTTAGCACCTAATTTTCTTAGCTCTTCAAAGCGATTGATGATATTTCCTTTCCCATCCACCAACTTATTCATGGCATCGCTATAATTGGCTTTTGTTTGATCTATTTTTTTTCCAACTTCAATTAAATCCTTAATAAATCCTTCAAATTTATCGTATAAATCACCTGCTTTTTTTGCAATATCTATTGCATTTGCACTTTGTTTTTCATTGCGCCAAATACTTGCTACTGTTCTTAAAGTAGCAAGCAAAGTAGTAGGACTTACAATTACAATGTTTTTTTCAAAAGCATCGTTAAATAAACCGGCATCGCTTTGAACTGCCAAGGCAAAAGCTGGCTCAATTGGAATGAATAACAACACAAAATCTAAGCTTTGAATTTGATGAATATTTTGGTACGATTTTCCACTTAAGCCTTTCAAATGAGTACGCAGAGAAAGTATATGTTCTTTGGATGCCTGCAAGCGTTCATCGTCAGTTTCGGCCGATGAAAAACGTTCATACGCATTCAATGAAACTTTGCTATCAATAATTAAGGTTTTGTTTTCGGGTAAATTAATAATTACATCGGGTTGCAAACGCTTTCCTTCTTCATTGGTAAAGCTTTCCTGAATCTTATATTCACTGCCTTTTACCAACCCCGATTTCTCTAAAACACTTTCTAAAATAAACTCGCCCCAATTGCCTTGTGTTTTGTTTTCACCCTTTAAAGCTTTGGTTAAATTATTGGCTTCTTTGCTCATTTGTTGGTTCAACTGTTGTAGCATTTCCAACTGATTTTTAAGAGAAGCTCTTTCCTTTCCTTCAATAATATAAACATCATTTACTTTCTTCTCAAAATCCTTTATTTTTTCCCCTAATGGATTCAATAATTCGCCAATATTATTTTTATTTTGTTCAGTAAATTTTTGGCTTTTATCATCAAATATTCGGTTTGCTAAATTTTCAAATTCTTTGGTAAAACGTTCGTTTAAAGTGGTAATTTCTGCTTTATGTTCCGATAGTCTAATTTGTAAGTTTTCGCTTTCACTTTTTTGTGCAGTTAATTGCTTTGATAAATTTAAAATTTCTTCTTGCAAAACTTTGTTTTCAACCTTTAAAGTTAAACCTTCAGTTCTCAATAAATTATTCTCGGACTGTAAAGATGATTTTGCATTACTTTCAGTTAAAAATTGCTGCTGTAAAGAAGCTAAAGCATCCGTATTATCGAGAGTTTGCGTTGATTTACTTTTATTAAACAACCAACCCGTAAAAAAGCCAACAAGCAAACCAATTACTAAAAAAACAATATCCATTTATTCTACTTTTTAAGTGGGCGAAGTTACTTTATTAAACTTAAAATTTATTGCTGTTTTAAGTTGAATATTAGATTTTTTTTAAGCAATATTTCTGAGTTATTCTTTCAATAAATTCTATGAAAAATCCCTTAAGGTTATTAAACAAAAAGGGATTTTAAAACTATAGATTCAAATTATTAGTTAGCCATTTCACAAATAAAATGTATGTGTATTAAATGCAAATCGTCTTTGGTAAATTCATCACCAAATTCGCCCATAGCAGCTTCTACAACGTTTTCATTTGTTTCTCTAAAAAAGTCCATTACATAACCAATATTTTCTTCATCTGCCAAATCGTTAACATATTTTTTCAAGCTTAATTTTGTACCTGATAAAACAATGTTTTCAATTTCATTGAGTAGTTCATCCATTTTCATGTTTTGGCTACGAGCAATGTCAGACAAAGCAATTTTTTTATCAATATTGGTAATAATTACTACTTTTTTAGCCGACTTATTTACAACAGATTTTATAACTACATCCTCTGTTCTTTCAATCTCATTGTCTACTACATATTTTTCAATAACTGCTAAAAACGGCTTGCCAAATTTTTGAGCTTTTCCTAAATTTACACCCGAAATTTTGCTCAACTCTTCCATAGTAATTGGAAACTTAAAGGCCATTTCCTGCAGCGAAGTTTCTTGGAAAATAATATAAGGAGGCAATTTTTTAGCTTTTGCTTCTTGCTTACATAAATCTTTCAGAATTGCATAAAGCTCCTCATCAAAAATCATTTCCACGTTTCCGCCATCATCGTCATCATCGGTAAAACGTTCAAATTTGGTATCTAAAGCTATTTCAAAAGTAGTAGGGTTTTTTATAAATTCTTCCCCTTTTTCGCTAACACTTAACAAACCATAAGTTTCTATATTTTTAGTAACCTGACCATTCAATAAAAGACCTCGTAAAACCGATTTCCAAAAATTTTCATCTTTGTCTTTTCCCTTACCAAAAAATGCAGCTTTGTCTAAACCTCCTAATTGAACTTCGTGGCTTTTTTTACCCACAATCATGTCAACTGTAATTTTTAAAATTTGCTTGCTCTTGGTAGAGTTAATGGTTTGTAATGCCAATACTGCTTCTGTTCTCGCATCCATTTTTTCTTTAGGATGTTTACAATTATCACATCTACCTTTACAATTATTATCGTTGTATTCTTCACCAAAATAATTCAATAAAAACTTACGCCTACAAGCCGAAGTTTCAGCAAAAGCCTGCATTTCAAAAATCAATAATTCGCCAATTTCTCGTTCAGCAACAGGTTTATCTTTTAAAAACTTTTCTAGTTTTTCAGCATCAGCAGGATTGTAATACATTACACATTCGCCTTCTAAGCCATCTCTTCCAGCTCTTCCAGTTTCTTGATAATAACCTTCTATACTTTTAGGAATATCGTAATGAATTACAAAACGAACATCTGGCTTATCTATCCCCATTCCAAAAGCAATTGTAGCTACTATTACATCCGATTCTTCCATCAAAAATCTATCTTGATGGTCGGCACGCATTTTGGCATCTAATCCAGCATGATAAGGCAAAGCTTTTATTCCATTTGCTTGTAAAATACTGGCAATTTCTTCTACTTTTTTACGACTTAAACAATAAATAATTCCAGATTTATTGTTCATTCGTTGCTTAATATATGAAACTATGTCTTTCATAGCTTCACCTTTTTTGCCTTTAGAACGAACTTCGTAGTAAAGATTATCGCGGTTAAATGACGATTTAAAAACCGTAGCATCTAACATTTGCAAATTCTTTTGAATATCTTGTTGAACTTTTGGAGTAGCAGTAGCAGTAAGAGCCATAACAGGAACATCTTTTATTTCCTTAATCATGGCTTTTATTCTTCTATATTCTGGTCTAAAATCGTGTCCCCATTCCGATATACAATGTGCTTCATCAACCGCTACAAACGAAATATCTATTGATTTTAAAAAATCTAACGTTTCATCTTTTTTAAGTGTTTCTGGAGCAATGTAAAGTAATTTTGTCTTCCCGTCCGTAATGTCTTGTTTTACTGATGTAATTTCAGTTTTATTCAAAGATGAATTTAAAAAATGTGCAATATTATCTCCACCTAACGATCTTATTGCATCCACTTGATTTTTCATCAAGGCAATTAAAGGGGAGATAATAATAGCTGTTCCACCTTTTATTAAAGCAGGTAATTGGTAACATAATGACTTTCCGCCACCAGTAGGCATAATTACAAATACATCGTCTCCACTTAAAAGTGTATGTATAATTTTTTCTTGTTCATCTTTGAAACCTTCAAAGCCAAAGTGGCTTTTTAAAGCATTTTTTAAATCAAATGTGTTAATGTTTTTGCTTTCTGTTGGCTCTAATTTGGTTTCATTAGCAGCTTTTTTAGTTGCAATTTTGGCTTCCTTCATTTTAGGTATTATTTTTTATAAAAAAGTAGGCTAATTTACGTCTGACTTTTGATTTTTAAAAATTTATATACAAAAATATTTTATATCATTTAATTTTATTGACAAAAAGGCTAATTCACTGTAATTATTGATATTTGATTTCATAGAAAAAAGAATAATCGTAAAATATTTGTAAAACAAAAAATATTTTTCTCCTGAAATTAATGATTTGTTAACTAAAAGTCTTGAAAAAATACTTAATCCAATGAAGTTTAAAAAAAAACAACTACTATTATTTAATAATACAAAATTCTGAAACTAGCTTGGTTGGAAAAATAAAAATAAAAGTTAAGCAATAAGCAATTGAAAACAAAACACTTATAAAACACCAGCAAATATTGAGTTTATTTAGCTTATAAAAACTACAAAATATAATTTTTTCTATATTTTCGCCAATTATTTAATACTACAAAATAGATAGGTTTGACTAGGTATTCAAGATATATAAAATTTTTTAGCATAGCCAGTGATATTATTTTACTGAATGTGTGTTTCGTATTTGCTTTTTATTATAAATATCAAGCTTTTAATTACCCATTTTTACCATTATTATTATACGTAAACTTATCGTGGATAGTACTAATTGGTATCTCAAAACAGTATAACATTTCCAGAACGTCAACTTACTTTAAAGTAATCAGTTCAACTATTAGCATACTAGTTGGACACATGTTACTAGTTTTTGCTTACTATGTTTTCCAGCAGCCTTATGGATATTCTAGAGAAGTGCTAATAATATTGTATGTATTTTTTTCAGCTTTTTTATTGTTTTATCAAACAGTATTTTTCTTGGTTGTAAAATGGGCTAGAAGAAATGGATTTAATTATAGAAATATAGTTATTATTTCAAGTCCTGAAGGTACTGAAGAAATTACGCAGTACTTAAAAGCTCATCCTGAATATGGTTACAACATCATTGGTAATTTTGATATGAATGAATTTAGCAATGAGTCATTTCAAGAAGCATTAAGCATTTATTGTAGCACACACGATATTCATGAAATATTTTATTCATTATCAAATGTAAAGCACGATTTGCTAACCAAATTGATGGATTTTACAGAAGTAAACTTAATAAAAATTAGACTTATTGCAGATTTTAAAGGCTTTGCATTTAAAGGATTAGAAGTTGAAAATTACGGTAATATACCAATCATAAAAGTTTTAACAACACCGCTTGACGATTGGGAAAAACAAATATTTAAACGCAGTTTCGATTTTGTGTTTTCACTCTTTGTAATCGTTTTTATTTTAAGTTGGTTATTGCCAATATTGGCAATAATTATAAAATTAGACTCTAAGGGACCAGTGTTTTTTAAACAACAAAGAACTGGAAGAGATAACAAAACTTTTTTGTGTTATAAGTTAAGATCAATGCACTTAAACAAAGAAAGTGACACTCTTCAAGCCACCAAAGATGATGTAAGAATTACTAAAGTTGGAAAGTTTTTTAGAGAAACAAGTTTAGATGAATTACCTCAATTTTTCAATGTGTTAATTGGCGATATGTCTGTTGTTGGCCCGCGCCCACATATGCTAAAACACACCGAAGATTTTACTGCTGAAATTAATAGTTTTATGCTAAGGCATCATATTAAACCAGGCATTACAGGTTTGGCACAACTAAAAGGATATAGAGGTGAAATAAGCGATTTCAATTTGCTTCGCAATCGAGTAAAATTTGATTTGGATTATATAAAAAATTGGTCATTTTGGTTAGATATTCAGATTATTATAAGAACTATGGGAACATTATTTCAAAAAAATCAGCCTTAAGTTTAAACTATACTGCATATTTGAAATAAAAACTATTATTTGTACTTAAATAAAATATAAAAATGGAAGCTGAAAACATTGTCCAAAAATCGAAAAGAGTAGCTTTAAAAATCACAAAACGAGTTCTTATTGCTCTTACATTATTACTATTATTAGTTTTTGCTTTTTTTTATTGGGGAAAATATGAAAACGGGCTAATGGCCGGTAAAGTTTTGCGAATTAGCGAAAAAGGATTTATTTTCAAAACCCACGAAGGCAAACTTAATTTAGAAACTTTTGGTGCTTTAAAAGGCACAAGCCCAATAGCTGAATCATTTGATTTTTCAGTAGAAAACAGCGAACAGGAAGTAATAAAGCAGCTACAAGAAGTTTCATTGAGTGGTGAACGAGTAAACTTATATTTTACCAAACGATACATGGTTTTTCCTTGGCGAGGCGAATCAAAATACTTTGTTACAAAAGTAGAAAGAGCAAAATAATATAGAACTAAATCCCCGAAATTTGTCAGTTCATCTGACAAATTTCGGGGATTTAGTTTTTTGAGCACTCTATTTGATTTGTTTTTACATTTAAGATAACTCATACTTTATTCTTCATACTTCAAAATTTAAGTATTTTGTTATCTTGCCGCCATGTCTGAAAAAAAACTTTTTTTGCTCGATGGAATGGCTTTGGTTTATCGTGCGTATTTTGCGTTTAGTAACAATCCACGAATAACCAGTTATGGCTTTAACACTTCTGCTATTTTTGGCTATGCCAATACTATTTTAGATGTTTTAAAAAAGGAAAAACCTACACATATTGGCGTTTCGTTCGATACATCGGAACCAACTGCTAGGCATTTAGAGTATGAAAAATATAAGGCTCAACGTGAAGAAATGCCTGAGGGGATTTCTGCTGCTTTACCTTATATAATGCAGCTTACCGAAGCTTTAAATATTCCATTATTAATTAGGCCAGGTTTTGAAGCAGATGATGTAATTGGCACTTTAGCTAAGAAAGCGGAACAAGCTGGTTTTAAAGTTTACATGATGACGCCAGACAAAGATTTTGGGCAATTAGTAAGCGAAAATATTTTTATTTATAAACCTGCACGATTAGGAAATGATATAGAAATAATGGGTGTTCCAGAGGTATTGAAACGCTGGGAAATTACCGATGTAAAACAAGTAATAGACATACTTGGCATGTGGGGCGATTCGGTAGATAATATTCCAGGAATTCCGGGAATTGGTGAAAAAACTGCTAAAGTTTTGGTTCAAAAATATGGCAGCATGGAAGGATTGTATGAACATACACATGAACTTAAAGGAAAGCAAAAAGAGAACGTTGAAAACTTTAAGGAACAAGCATTTTTATCGAAAAGATTAGCTACCATTGACTTAAATGTTCCAATAGATTTTGATGAAAATGCACTTATTTTAGATCCACCAAACAGAGATGTTTGCGAAGAATTGTTTTTAAAACTAGAGTTTAAAACAATGGCTGCGCGTGTGTTTGGCACTCAAATTACTGTGGGTGGAACAACGTTTTCAGGTGCAAATCAAAAGGGTGATGAAGGCAAACAAGCTCCTGCCATTGCTTCCTTCGATTTGTTTAATCCCGCTCCTATTCAAACCGATGCCAACTTAGAATTAGACTTTGCCATTACTGATAATGATGTGGCAAAAAATACGATTGAAAACACGGAACACAATTACATTTTAGTTGATAATTTAGAAAAACAAGAAGCATTATTGCAAACACTTTTGCAACAAAAAGAAGTGTGTTTTGATACAGAAACTACATCTTTAGAAACCTTAGATGCTGAGATTGTTGGCCTATCGTTTTCATATCAAGCAAAGGAAGCTTTTTATATTCCTTTTTCGGCAAATTATGAAGAAGCAAAAGCATTATTGACTTTATTTAAACCTTTGTTTGAAAGTGAAACCATTTGTAAAATTGGTCAGAATATAAAATACGATTTAGGCATTTTAAAACAATACAATTTAACCCTTAAAGGACCGTTGTTTGATACCATGTTGGCGCATTATTTAATAGAGCCCGACATGCGTCATGGAATGGATTATTTGAGCAATGTTTACTTGAATTATGAGCCAGTTTCTATTAGCACTTTAATTGGTAAAAAAGGAAAAACTCAATTGAACATGCGCAATGTGGAAATTGAAAAAATAAAGGAATATGCAGCCGAAGACGCTGATATTACTTACCAATTAGCGCAAATTTTAAAACCAGAAATAACCGAAAGAAGTGCTCAAACTTTATTAGACGAAATAGAAATTCCTTTAATAAATGTGCTTTCGGATATGGAACGTGAAGGAGTGAAAATAAACAAGGATTTTTTGAATACTTATAGCAAGGAACTAGAAACCGACATTACTTTATTGGAAAAACGTATAATTGAATTGGCTGGAAAGCCATTTAATATAGCTTCACCAAAGCAATTAGGTGAAATACTTTTTGACCATTTGAAGCTAGATCCTAAAGCTAAGAAAACCAAAACTGGGCAGTACCAAACGGGTGAAGATGTATTACAAAAATTAAGTGAACACGAAATTATTCAGTGTATTTTAGATGTGCGCCAGTTGAGCAAATTGAAATCGACTTATGTTGATTCGATGCCAGCTTTAATTAACTCAAAAACTGGCCGAGTTCACACCTCGTTTAACCAAGCTGTAGCGGCTACTGGCAGACTTTCCAGCACAAA
>Ga0247840_10010246_pt1 | contig 11763 bp, 9 predicted proteins | sample LaCruzMarch2015__FD_192404 | JGI IMG/M metagenome (GOLD analysis project Ga0247840, IMG submission 192404) | Freshwater microbial communities from meromictic Lake La Cruz, Castile-La Mancha, Spain - LaCruzMarch2015_17m | ecosystem: Environmental > Aquatic > Freshwater > Lake | place: Spain...
GGTTTTTATATATAGGCCTCCCGCTGAAGATAAGGGGAGGAACGGGATCTCCAATTAGAGCAGTGGGGTTTTATGAGTAAGAATTTTATCGCCATTCATTTGAGTGGTAATAAGCAAATCATTTCAAAGACTTAGAGGCGGCTAAATATATCAGCTTTTTTATTAAAATGGCAAAGGGGCTAGATGAGGCGTGATCGCTCACGCCTCATTTTATTAGTGCCTTATAACTAGATGAGCTCATAAGTTGCTCGGCATAAAATTACCAGGTTATCGGACAATGCTCCCCCAGGATAGGTTGGTTGACTTCCTTCAACAGGTTATGTATGATAAAAATTGCAGAACATCAAAATCCATGTTTTTAGATTTCATTCTTTTGGTTAACCAAAACAGTCGTTATAGGAGAGCATAATATGAAGACCATTGAAATTTGTGGCGATTGTAACTATCCCCCCTTTGAGTATATTGACAATGATGGAGAGTGCAAAGGTTTCAATGTTGATATATCCAGAAGTATTGCAAAAGAGATGGGCTTTCAGATTACTTTTAAATTAATGGAGTGGACTAAGGCAATAGAATATGCGAAAAATCGGGATTTTCAAGCGATTCAAGGCATGTCGATTTCAAATGAAAGGCAGGAAATCTATAGTTTTTCCAAAGAATACATTACAGTATTCCATTCTATTTACGCCCTAAAAGAACGAACTGATATAAATCAATTTGATGATTTATACAAACTAAAAATTGCAGTTCAGGAGAACGATATCAGTTATGATATCATTACTAAAAAGGCGAATGCCAATAAACCAATCCATGTTGTGGTTGTATCGAACCAGGGAATTGCCTTACAAATGTTGATTAACAAGGAAGTGGATGCGATTGCAGGGAACAGACTGACTATTTTGTATTATGCAAAAGAAAGGAATTATACTTCTCTGCTTAAATCCATCGGAGAGCCCATAAATATTACTAAATTCGGGGCTGGATTTAAGAAAAACAGACGTGATCTTATAAGCTTATTTAATCAAGGAATCCAGCGAATCAGGGATAATGGCACGTATAAATTAATTTATGACAAGTGGTTTGGCCCTCAAATTGACTACATTGACAATCAGATCATTGAAAGCACATTGACTGGTATTGTTTGTTTGAATAATTTGGGAATCATAACAGCAATCAATAACACCGCCTGTACATTGCTGAATATAAAGAAAGAAGATAATATACTCAAGTCTATATATGAATCTGAGTTGGCTACAGCTATCGACGGATACCTGATTCAAAAGGTATTGGATGACAGCTCAAATACCTTTATGAATGAATTTGAATACACAACAAGAGGTGAGCAGATATGGTTATCCTTGTTTTTAAGTCCTTTATTGGATTTTGAGAGTAATAATATTGGGGTTATTGTTAACTTGAGAGATGTGACAAAAGAAAAAAAGGCAGAGGAGTCATTGAAAACCAGTGACAGGATGCAATCGTTAGGAAGACTTATTTTAAATGTGGCTCATGAGATTAGAAACCCGTTAACAAGCATCAAAAACTTTGTTAGTTTGATACCTGATAATATCGATGATGACGAGTTTAGAGCTTCGCTTATAAAACATGTTCCACAGCAAATCAACATAGTAGATGGTATTTTAAGGGACCTTTTGACCTATTCCACGCCTAGAACCCCTTTGCCTGCGGAAATTAGTCTTAGACTTTTTTTTAATGATCTCAGGGAATGTATTAAAATCGATCGCAATATAGATGTGTTTTTCGATGTTGAAGAAGATGTAAAAGTAAAAGTTGATAGGCAGCATTTATGGCAAATATTGAACAATATCATCAATAATGCTATGGATGCAATTGAGGAAAAAGGCCAGGTGATAGTTCAAGCGGCAAAGATCGGAGATTTTACCAGAATAACAATAGAGGACAATGGAATTGGTATATCAAAAGAGGATATGTCGCAGATATTTGATCCTTTTTTCACAAAAAAGAAAACGGGCACAGGATTAGGTTTATATATTACTTATCAATTAATTAAGGATAACAATGGAGATATTGTAATTGAGAGTTATGGCCGAGGAACAAAGGCTACAATAACTTTTAGTGATTAAGGCGGGATTTATGGATAAAGTGCTAATAATTGATGATGATATCGCTGTTTGTGAGTCTCTGCGGTTTGCGTTTCAAAAAAAATATAATTTGGCCTTTGCAAATGATCCTACGGAGGCAATCCGTTTGTTTAAAATGCATGAAATTGACGTCGTGCTTTTAGATTTGAAACTGGGGAGCAGTGACGGGATGGCTCTCTTTTATGATTTAAAAGCTATTGATGAAAGTGTTGTTGTGATAATCATGACGGCACATGGCACAATTAAATCATCAATTGATGCTATCCAAAAGGGTATTTTTAATTATCTTACAAAGCCTTTAGATATTGAAGAGATTGAATTCGCGCTAGGAAAAGGCATAGAATACAAAAAACTACTTGGGCAGATTAATTATCTAAACTCAGAGTTGAAAAAGAGGGATGATATAGAAGGGGTTGTAACAAAATCACCAGCGATGAGGAAAGTTCTACAGACAATTGAGAAAGTGAAAGATATCGATGCTAATGTTTTAATCACCGGTGAAAGCGGTACTGGAAAAGAATTAGTCGCTAAAGCGATTCACTATCAGGGTAAACGTAAAGATCATAGATTTGTCGCCATTAACTGCTCGGCTATACCCTCAAATCTCCTTGAAAGTGAGCTTTTTGGATATGAAGCAGGTGCGTTTTCAGGCGCAATGAAGCAAAAAAAGGGTTTAATAGAAGTAGCAGACCATGGTTCTCTTTTCCTTGATGAGGTAGGAGAAATGGACATTTTGCTCCAAAGTAAACTGCTACGCGTAATTCAAGAGAAAGTTATTACGCCAGTGGGATCAACGACAAGCAAAAGTGTTGATGTGAGATTTATTGCTGCTACTAACCGTTTCTTAGAGTACTCCATAAAAGAAGGCACATTTAGAGAGGATTTATACTATCGTCTCAATGTAATAAATATACACCTACCTGCGTTGAATGAGAGGAAAGAAGATATTCCTTATCTAATTGAAATTTTCCTAAAGAAATATAACAAGGAATTTGGAAAATGTGTTAAGAATGTCACGGCCGATTTTTTAAGTGGAATCCTGAATTACGAATTCAAAGGGAACATTAGAGAACTGGAAAATGTTATCGAGCGGGCAGTTGCCCTGTCTGATGAAGATTATCTAGATGAATGCGATTTGCCAGTTAGCATGAGGGTAAGTTTTAAGAGTGCGATTATTGATGAACGGCTCATTCCGATCTATGTTGGAGAAAAAATGAAAGATATTGAGAGGCGAATTATTACTAAAACTTATGACCTATGCAACTCAAGCCAAAAATTAACCGCTGATACGCTTGGACTAAGCGACCGCACAATAAGGAATAAATTAAAAGAGTATAAACTGAAATAGGCACGAGCGATTTGATTCTTACATTTCAGTCTAAACAAAGCGGAATAATTTTCCTGAAAAGAAAATTATTCCGCTTTATTTTTTGCAAACTTAAGATTCTCCTTGTTTAAAAAAGATCAAAGAGCAGGTAAATCTATTGAAGCGGCTATATTTACTGCAAATATTTTCGTGATAGCGAAGTATGGCATGGAAGTTGCTCTATATATATGAAAAGAGACCATAGGAGGAAATCAAGCATGAGTTTATTAATGGATTTAACAGTAAGAGGTTTTAGTGATGTGTTAGCGAGCAACGAACCAGCGCCAGGTGGTGGAAGTGCAGCGGCTTTATCAGGGGTTTTGGGATCATCATTGTCAATGATGGTTGTCAATCTTACCGTAGGGAAGAAAGCCTATGAATCTTTGCAAGAGGATATCAAGGTGGATATATTAAATGACTTTAAGGTTCTTCAAAGACTTAACAATGAGTTGACAGACCTTGTGGATGAGGATACGAAGGCATTTAGTCTTTTTTTTGAAGCTCAGAAAATGCCGAAAGAGAGTGAAATTGAAAAAAACAGAAGAGAAGTTGCTATGACGAAAGCCGGGATCTACGCCTTGGAAGTGCCGCTTTCAGTAGCAGAGAAATGCCTTTCCATTCTTAAGCATCAAATAAATATTGCAAAATATGGCAATAAGAATGCGATATCGGATATTGGGGTTGGTTCACTATTAGCTTTAACAGGTCTTGAGGGGGCTGTTCTGAATGTTAAAATCAATCTTCCCGGTATTAGCGATGATGCTATCAGGAAGAATGCTTTAGAGAATATTGAAGCGTATGTGTCTGAAGGCTATGCATTGAAAAGTCAAATTATGAAAGTTGTAGACACAAGAATGGTTTAGTTTTACACAAAAAAATAGGAGATGATGTAGATGGAAAAAAAATATATTCTGGCAGTTCCAAATTTTAGCGATGGTAAAAACAAGATTGCAATTGATGCAATTGCTAACGCGGTCAAGAGAGTAGAAACAGTAAAAATTATTGGTGTTGAACCTGAGGCAAACTTTAATAGAACGGTACTGACATTTATTTGTGAGCCACAAAAATGCAAAGAGGCAATATTAAACATGGCTAGTGCCGTTTATGCTCATATTAATATGGAGGATCAAAAGGGCGATCATCCGCGTATCGGAGCATTGGATACTGTGCCGATTTTCCCTCTTCAAAATATGGCAATTGAGGAAACCGTTGCCTTGGCAGAAGATATTGGCATTGCACTTTTTGAAACATATGAAGTTCCAATTTACTTTTCTGGGCTTAATGCGAGAACGGAGTATAAAAGATCAAATACCAATATTAGAAGAGGGCAGTATGAAGGATTAAAAGACCTGCTAGAAAATCCGGATCATCCGGACTATGAGACCAGAAAACCGGATATATCAATTGATGGAAGGCTTAGTTCAAAAATGGGCGGATGCACAGTTAGTTCGGATCATGAAGGTCTGACAGCATATAACGTGTATATCGAATCAGAAGATGTCAATATTGCAAATAATATAGCTAAGATTGTTAAGGATCCTACAACCGGATGGAGTTCAATTAAAAGTATTGGTTTTAAAGATATGGGACATAGCGGTACGGCGATATCGATGAATGTATTTGATTGTGCAAGCACACCGCTGGCTATGCTATATGATTTTATCAAAAGCGAAGCGGCCAAGGTTAACACAAGAGTAATAGGCACTGGGATTGTAGGACCTGTTAAGCTACAGTATTTAGTGGATTCTGCAAGTCAATTTGGTTATATATTTGATGGAGATTATAGCGCACTTGCAAAATGCCTTGAGACTAATATGGGGCTTGAAGGGTTTGAATCAAAATCAATCATTGAGTTTCATATTTAGCGATAGATTTTCTTGCTACGAGAGGCGAATTGTTGCATATTCTACAGAAAAAAGTAATGTAAAAATTTAAAATTTAATACGATATGGATGATGGATAGGGGAGAGTTCTACAATAGACACCGAAGAAGCAAATTGCAAGCAGATCATGACTTGCAATGAACCTTTCAGGTAAAATGACCGTATCCGGACATAACTCTGAAAAGCAATTTAATGGTTTGCACCGAAGGAGCAACTCTTTGCACACAATGTAAAAGAAGAATCTCTCAGGTAAAGAAACAGAGGAAGATGATAAGTATTCTCATCGTCTTCTTTTTTTTGACGCTGTATTACCGGCGATACAGTATTATCGAAAGGATGACATAACTTAATAAATGAAGATTTTGGAGGAGGAAAATGGAAGCTGTTAAAAATGCTAAGATGCTTGATGTTTCAAATATGGAAAGGTTTATTATCTCAGGTAATGAAGCTGCGGAATTTCTACAGCACGCACTAAACAACAACGCTTCTGACCTTAATATTTTGCAGGGGCAATATACCAAGATCCCAAATGATAATAGCGAGGCCTTGGAGAATGCCTATCTATATCGATTACACGAGGATGCCTATCTGCTCATTGTCAACGCATCAAACTCAGAGAAGGATTGGCAGTACTTAAACAAGGAAATTAGAAACTATTATGCAGTAATTAAAATAGTAAAATAAACAGGAGGAAAAAAATGAAAACAGATGTACAAATTGCTCAAGAAGCGAAAATGATTCCAATTATGGAAGTAGCGAAGGGTCTTGGAATAGAGCCGGATGAGTTGGAACTCTATGGGAATTTCAAGGCTAAAGTATCATTGAACGTACTGAAAAGATTAGAAAACGAGCCAGATGCCAAGCTGGTCCTAGTGACTGCGATCAATCCAACTCCTGCTGGAGAAGGAAAAACGACTACAAATGTCGGCCTATCGATGGGACTTAATAAAATTGGCAAAAGGGCAATCACTACTTTAAGGGAACCATCTTTAGGGCCTTGCTTTGGCGTCAAGGGCGGAGCTGCAGGCGGCGGGTATGCGCAGGTCGTGCCGATGGATGATATCAATCTACACTTTACTGGGGATTTCCATGCTATCACATCTGCCCATAACCTGCTTGCAGCGTTACTGGATAACCATTTACAGCAAGGGAATGCACTAAAAATCGATCCTAAGAAAATTATATGGAGAAGAGTCATGGACATGAACGACCGCGTTCTGCGAAATATTATCGTCGGTCTTGGCAGTAAAGGCGACGGAGTAACACGACAAGCCGGATTTGATATTACCGTTGCATCGGAAATTATGGCAATCATTTGCTTGGCTACAAGCCTAACGGATTTAAAAGATAGGCTTTCCAGGATGGTTGTGGCTTACAATGCAGAGGGGAACGCAGTGACGGCGGCAGATTTGTCGGCAACTGGGGCGATGGCGCTCCTTCTAAAGGATGCCATTAAACCAAACCTGGTACAAACACTCGAAAACACACCGGCCTTTATTCATGGTGGACCTTTCGCCAATATCGCCCATGGATGTAATTCCGTTATGGCAACAAAGGTAGCCTTAAAGCTGGCCGACTATGTCGTAACAGAGGCAGGATTTGGCGCTGACCTTGGCGCAGAAAAGTTCTTTGACATTAAGTGCCGGTTTGCGGGCCTTCATCCAAATGCAGCGGTAATCGTCGCTACTGTTAGGGCCCTGAAGATGCACGGCGGTGTTCTGAAGACAGAGCTTAACAAAGAAAACCTGTCAGCCCTTGGGCGCGGCATAGCAAACCTTGAGCAGCACCTTGAGAATCTTGCCAAGTTCGGTGTTCCTGCTGTAGTAGCTATCAATAAATTCCCGACGGATACGGAAGCAGAACTGAATCTGCTGACGGAAAGATGTGGGGCAAAGGGTGTAAATGTCGTCCTATCAGAAGTATTTACTAATGGTGGAGAAGGAGGAATTGCCCTTGCGAAAAAAGTGGTGGAGATCTGTGAAACCAAGCCTTCAAGCTATGCGCCACTTTACGATGTAGATGGAACCATTGTAGAAAAAATAAGCAGAATAGCAACAGAAATCTACAGAGCTGATGGTGTCGAATATACAGCTGATGCCAAGAAACAAATTTTAGAAATTGAAAAATTAGGACTGGATAAAATGCCGATCTGCATGGCAAAAACACAGTACTCTTTCTCCGACAACGCGAACCTGATTGGCGTACCAACTGGATTTAAAATCACAGTTAGAGAGGTTAAAGTATCAGCTGGTGCGGGATTTATTATAGCCATCACGGGAGAGATTATGACGATGCCGGGACTTCCAAAGGTGCCTGCGGCAAATGGGATGGATATTACCGAGGATGGTGAAATTATCGGCCTATCCTAGGAATACAAAAATTGATTTCTCTAAAGAAGATTTAGAACATAAAGAGGAAGGAGAAGTAACAGGAGTTTATATTGATTGCATGTTACAAAATCGATCATGAGTGGAATGAATTATTTGACCCCGGCAGAGATTACAGAAGTAACGATTCAAACGGGAATAAAGAAGACAAAGACGCCAGCGATTAACCTGATATTGCTGGGCATTCTTGCAGGCGTATTTATTGCATTTGCATCAGAGGGCTCCAATATGGCGGCTTTCAATCTCCTTGCTAATCCGGCGACCTATGGGCTTGGCAAGGTTCTGGCAGGTTCGATCTTCGGAACCGGACTTATGCTTGTAGTGATTGCAGGAGGTGAGCTTTTTACTGGCAACACCATGATTATCGCTGGTGTACTGGATGGGCAGGTGCGTTTTGCAGGGATGCTGAAAAATTGGATTTTCGTTTACATTGGAAATCTGATTGGTTCCGTTTTTATTGCCTATTTAATGTATCTTTCAGGACTTTTCGGCAGCGGCGCCGATCTGCTTGGCGGCATGACAATCAAGATAGCCGTGTATAAGGTGGGGCTGACTTTCATACAAGCTTTCGTTCTCGGAATCATGTGCAACTGGCTGGTATGCCTAGCTGTCTGGATGGCAAGCGGAGCAAAGGATATGTCGGGAAAAATATTGGCGATTTTCTTTCCTATCTGGCTGTTTATTACATCGGGATTTGAGCATTGTGTCGCCAATATGTATTACATTCCGGCGGGCATTATGGCAAAGGCGAATCCGGCATTTGTCGAATCCGCGAGTTCCCTTGGCGCAACTGCTGAGAAATTGAGCCATTTAAATTGGGGTGCCTTTTTTGTCAATAACTTGATTCCGGTTACCCTGGGCAATATTGTCGGTGGCGGTGTTTTTGTGGCAGCAATATACTGGTTTGTCTATATTAAAAAAAGCATGATTAAATAATAAGAATAACCTTCAACTAAAAGAAGAAGCAGCCGATTGGCCGCTTCCTCTTTTATGTTCTCACTATAAAAGTTTCTCTATTTTATCACTTCTACTATTTTACCGCTTTGTGCAGTGTCTGGTCTATGTCGTAAATCAGATTTTTCACGTCCTTGATGTAGAAGGTGAAAATGGAACCGGCATCATTAGGCAGGTACTTCTGCCCGAGGTCATAGTATTTATTGGATTTGAGCCCTGGATAATTGACCCAGGCCACAAAGGGATGCTTTTTCAAGAACTTGGCGATGGCAAGGGTAGCGCGTTAAGAAGCAGTAGCCCTTATTGTGCCAGAAAAATCTCATAGGAAGAGCCATCATAGGGGACAACTATATTGCCGTCGATGATGGCTTTTTTATATTTATTGGCTATGGCAGCCACATTGGCTGGCACATTTCCGACAGGATCACTATAGCCCACGCCATCTTCAGCCAGGCCCAGCACCACATCGCCGCAAAAAGAACCGTCGACCACGGATTTTATCACAAGATAAGTTGCGTTGTCGACTTTCTTGACCATGGAGCAGAGTACCGCATCGGGATTCAGGCTTGACTGGTCGACGTCCACGCCTATGGCCCATATACCCTGATCAGCGGCAGCCTGAATGACGCCTTCTCCTGATAAGCCAGCGGCATGATAGATGACATCAGCGTCCAAATCGATGAGTGCCATGGCTGCAGCATATCCCGCATCGGGATCCGTGAAGGAATCGGCGAAGTTTACAAACACGACAGCGTCAGGATTTACAGATATGACACCGGCTTTGAAGCCATATTCGAAGCTGGGATCCAAGTAGATTTCCATCCCGCCCACGAAGCCGATTTTATCAGTTGTGGTTGTCAGCCCAGCTATGACTCCGACTAGAAATGAGCCCTCGTTCGCCTTGAAGTTTAGATTTGCCACATTTGGCAGATCAACATAAGAGTCGACGATGGCAAACTTCTGATCCGGAAACTCATTAGCGCATAAAGAGGTTGCAAATGCAAGGGTGAAACCGGAAGCGACGATTAAATCTGCGCTTCCACTTTGGGCGACCCCTCTCATTTCTGAATAAGCAGCCTCACTGGCAGGTTCAACTGCAGACACGGATATTTTCAGCTTCTTTTCAGCCCGCATCAAACCGGAATAGATCAAATCATTGAATGCGCCATCTCCAAGTCCAATTTCATCTGCAATCATAGTAACGGCCACAGGTTCTTTAGTCTGACTTTCCGCAAATCCCGGCATGGGTAAGATGAAAGCGGTGAAAGTCAACAGGGAAATGGCTGTGAGCATGCAGAGTGCTCTAATCTCAAATCGTTTCATTTTTTAACCCTCCTATACAACTCTTGATTTAAAAAATATGACAAAAAAACCGACCCTTTCAGGTCGGTTACGCTATTGGCTCAATACGGAAAAAAGCGTCCAATTTCATTTCCGCAATCCTTGCTTCCTATTCTATTGGTCCTTGTATCTCACTTATAAACCAATTGCATTCAAAATGCAACTGTTTTAACGAACTTTTATAACTAATACTACTTCACGGCTTTTGCCAGCGCCTGGTCTATATCGTAAATCAAATCTTCAACATCCTCGATGCCGATGGAGAGCCTGATCTGCTCCGGTGTGACGCCGGCCTCCTTCTGTTCTGCTTCGGAAAGCTGGGAATGGGTGGTGCTGGCCGGGTGAATGACCAGGGATTTGGCGTCGCCTACATTGGCAACCAGGGAGAAGATCTCCAGGCTATCGATGAATTTCTTTCCGGCCTCTATGCCGCCCTTGATGCCGAAGGTGAATATGGAGCCTACTCCTTTAGGCAGATACTTCTGACCTAAGTTGTAGTATTTATTGGATTTGAGTCCCGGATAATTGACCCAGGCCACTAGGGGATGTTTTTCCAGGAACTCGGCGATGGCCAGGGCGTTGGCCACATGCTTCTGAACTCTAAGTGATAGGGTTTCAAGGCCTTGAATAAACTGGAAGGAATTGAAGGGGCTGATGGCAGCTCCGGTATCTCTGAGCAGCTGAACCCTGGCCTTGATGATATAAGCCAGAGGACCGACTGCATCGGTATAAACAACGCCGTGGTAGCTTGGGTCCGGCTCCGTTAATCCCGGGAATCTGCCGCTGGCCTTCCAGTCGAAATTGCCGGAATCCACAATGATGCCGCCAATGGAGGTGCCATGACCGCCGATGAATTTGGTGGCGGAATGCACCACGATGTCGGCGCCAAAATCAATGGGTCTGATCAGATAAGGGGTGCCGAAGGTGTTGTCTATAATGAGGGGCACGCCGTTTTCATGGGCGATTTTAGCCACGGCATCAATATCGATGACATTGATGCCGGGATTCCCGATGGTTTCGATATAAACGGCCTTGGTTCTGCCGGTGATGGCTTTTCTGAAATTCTCAGGATCATCCGGATCCACAAAAATGGTCTTGATGCCAAGCCTTGGCAGGGTGAAGGAAAACAGGTTATAGGTGCCGCCGTACAAGGTGCTGGCGGAAACAATTTCGTCTCCGGTGCCGGCGATATTCAGGATGGCGTAGGTTATGGCAGACGAACCTGAGGCCACGGCAAGGGCGCCGATGCCGCCTTCCAAAGCCGCTACGCGCTGCTCGAGGACATCATTGGTGGGGTTCATGATACGGGTATAGATATTGCCGAATTCCTTGAGGGCAAAAAGATTCGCCGCATGCTCAGCGTTGTTGAAGACATAGGAGGTGGTCTGATAAATGGGCACGGCTCTTGATCCCGTCGTGGGATCCGGACTTTGGCCTGCATGGACCTGCAGGGTGTCAAATTTTAGTTTTCTTTCAGTCATTTTAATCTCTCCTTTAACTCTGATATTGAAAAAAGGTTGAATTAAAAGTTCAACTTCATCAATTCATACTAAACATATATGTTTATTTTATGCTATTATATGATTTGCCCGGAAGTTTGTCAACTGATTTAAAAAAAATTTATGGACTGCCGGATAGGTGTTCAGGTTGTCCTATTTGTTTATGAATACCAGTCCAATTAGGCAGAGGACAAAGCCGAAGATCTTAGG
>Ga0247840_10010249_pt1 | contig 11762 bp, 12 predicted proteins | sample LaCruzMarch2015__FD_192404 | JGI IMG/M metagenome (GOLD analysis project Ga0247840, IMG submission 192404) | Freshwater microbial communities from meromictic Lake La Cruz, Castile-La Mancha, Spain - LaCruzMarch2015_17m | ecosystem: Environmental > Aquatic > Freshwater > Lake | place: Spain...
GCACCGTGGGGGCGTTGATCGGGCCTTGTTGCCATTGGTCGCCAATCGACGTGGCGATGTTATCGGTACCACCCATGGACAGGTTGTGGCACGAATTGCACGAGATAAAGCCTGACTTGGACAGACGGGGATCAAAGTACAGCTTCTTGCCCAACTCAACCATTCCCAGGTTGATGTTGGCTGGCGGTTTGACAGTCTGGATCGGCTCGTTGGCGGCGGCCCATGCCACGCAGGCGCCGGTTATTGCAAACGACACGGCCAACAATTTGAACTTGGTCATCACACACTCCTATTGGTTAAATAAAAACACTCCGAACAGGGCAAACTTTACGCTTGCAATTTGATGGTATGTTGATCTAAGTCATTGATTTATAAGGATATTTTCACTATATTGCATATAGTTTTTTACTAACCCGAGCATCACATGAAACTTTCTGCTTTGCGATATCTGGTGGCATTCGCCGACGAGGGCTCGATCAGTCGGGCCGCCGAGCTTTGCAAGGTGAGTCAACCCACCATGAGCGTGGCGTTGCAAAATCTGGAGACCGATCTGGGGGCTGAACTGATCGAGCGTTCCAGAGGCCAGATCAGCCTCACCGAGTTGGGCCGAGAGGTGGTGCAGCAAGCCAGACGGGCTCTGGAAGAGGCCCAACGGGTCGAGATGGTGGCACACGCGCACAAGGACCCCGTGAGCGGGGTCTTTCGCATTGGCGTTATCCACACCATTGCGCCCTATTTGCTGCCGTCGCTAATTGCCTCCCTGGCCCAGCGCACGCCCGTGATGAAACTCTACATCGAAGAAAGCATGACGGCCCTGCTGACGGACTATCTTAAATACGGCACCATCGACGCCGCGATCATCGCACTGCCCTTCGATACGCCCGGAATTGACACAACCCCGCTGTACGACGAGGCGTTCCGCGTAGTCGTGCCCAACGGTCACCCGTGGGCCAAACGCAAGAAGATTGCCCGACGCGAGATTCGGGGTGAAGAGGTGCTGGTGCTGAAGGCTGGCAACTGTTTTCGCGAGCAGGTGTTGGATGCTTGCCCCGAGATAAGCCACGCAGACGGACCTGGCCATCAGGGGCACTCGGTCGGCACCATTCGATGCATGGTCTCCTCAGGCTACGGCATTTCGGTGCTCCCCGCGGGTGCACTGACTGGTCCTTACAAGTCCGATATGGTGCGGGCCATCCCGTTTGAAAAACCGGAACCTGTGCGCCGGGTAGCGCTGGCATGGCGCCGGGGTTTCACTCGACCCGAGGCGATTCAGGCGATCGTTGATGCCGTGCATGGCATCAAGAATCCGGCATTCATTGCGGTGTTGCCACTCGAGGGCGCAAATTCACCTGTCTCGCCACCAACGATTCAATAACACCTGTCAAACCAGGCGCGGGCGGTGGCGCGCGAAACACCCGCATCGTTGCCCAGATTGCTCAGGTTGAGCAACTGCCCGGTGCGCCCGGCACACAAGCGCACAAAGCGCTCGAAGCCCCGGTCATGAATGCGCGGATAAAACCCGGTCAACAGGGGTGCGATGTTGCGTTCAATCATGGCTCAATGGTCGCCACATAGCCTGCAAATTGAAGAATGTTTCTTCAATTTGCAGGTTAAAACGTGTCGCCCATCAGAATATTGACCCCGGTGACCTGGGAGAAATCACGGTCATGCGTGACAAAAGCAGCAGCGCCGATGTCCAAGGCCGTTGCCAATTGAATCGCATCCGGCAGCTTCAGTCGGTATTGGGCACGCAGCTGCGCGGCCAATGCCGCAATCGGGGTTGAAACTGGAATCACGGCGTAGTGCGACAGGCTTTTCTCGTAGCGCTTGGCAAGCGCAGTTTGCCCTGCTTTGAGTGGGCCAGTCAAAACTTCAGCCAGCGTGATGGTCGACAGGGCAATGGTCAAGCTACCCTGCGCCGCAGCTTCAAACAAGCCCACAAATGGGTCTGCAAATTGGGGGTGCGATTCCAGCACGTAGATGAACGGTGCCGTATCAACCATCACCGTGGCTCCCGCTGGCAGACCTGCCCATAGGCGCGGCACCTTAATTTTCATTTACTCAGTACCCCACTCGTCGCGCAACTCGGAAACCGCCTGACCAACATGGGCGCCCCATAGTCCTCGACCCGTGCCGCGCAATGCCAGTATTCCCGACGCCAAATCGGCACCGACGGATGGCTTTTGAACGTCCTGAAGGGGCACGACGGCAGCATATGGTTTTCCATGCTTCGTGATGATGCTTCGAACACCCGCGTGGGCGTTTGCAACAATGGTCGGTAATTGAATACGCGCTTGCTCCAGCCCGTAGTTGGCATTGACAGACATGGCATCTCCTGAAAAGTACAGACTGTACAGTATGTTGGCGATGCGGTGAGTGCCCTCAGGTAACCAGCAGTTCCTGCATCGCCTCGGACACATCGTTCATTGTCAGCGTGTTCATGTCGGCATCGTTGCCGCCACTCTGGTGCTAAAGGTGCTTTATCCATAAAACCTTGACTTAGCGCAAAAACCCGCCCGCCAAACCGTGTTCAGAGCGGCATCCTTGGACGGTCCGTGGACGATGGCTTCCTAGACTGACCCCATACCAAACGAGTTCTGCAAGGTCTTGTGCGGTATCGGGGTCTCTCAGAGCACAGTCAGAAAGTCATTGTTTTATTTTCAGATTGCGAACCGTGGCATTCCGTAAATGTTTGATTTTTAACTTTATTGGAGGTTTGTATGAAACTACTTGACAAGCTCATGTCCCGCCGCAGTGCTCGCGCGCAAGGCGGTTTCACCATGGTTGAACTGGCCATTGTGCTGGTGGTAGCCGGCCTGATTCTGGTGGCGGTGCTCAAGGGCACCGACACGGTCAACAAGGCCAAGGTTGAGCGCGGGGTCGCCGACCTCAAGGGCCTGCAATCCATGTTGCTCGAGACCCAAAAACGGATTGGCCGTCTGCCCGGTGACTGCAACAACGACGGCACCATTGCGCTGTACCCGCTGGCCAACCGCACCTTCCTGGCCTCGGCCGCCTTGCCTATTGTGGATGCCACCAACCGCAGCGTGCTGCTCAATGGCAGTTGCGGCACCCCGGACTCGACCGTAGCCGGTATGACCAATGACCTGCTGGCGGCGCAAATCGTCGCTGCGACTGGCATTGGCGCAATAGCCGACAAGAGCAACCTGGTGTATAACGAAATGCGCCGCGCCGGCGTGGTGGACGGTAGCCGCACCAACCGCGAACTCGCCATGCACAGCAATGGTGATGTGTTCATGGTCGGCAGCACGCAGCAGGCCACCGGCACAGGCTTGATCCGCGCCAACGTGATCATCATGTATGGCATTCCGGTGTGGCTGGCTGAGGCGATTGATGCCGAAATCGACGGCTCAGCCTCCGACTACAAAGCCGCCACCGCAGCCATCTCCGGCCCTGCCAGCAACGGCCGGGTGCGCCGCTGGGACCTGAACACCACGGTGACGGATACCACCAGCGCAGTTTTTGCCGCGAAAGCCGCCCAGTACAACGATTCAGCAGCAGAGGGCGACAAGATACTCACGCGGGACGACTTGGTGTCCATCAGCTTCCAGTTCGACACCATCAAGCTGGTCAACTAAGTTGAACCTAACCCAGGAGAAATAACATGTCCAAGAACAAATTCACACACACCCTGCGGCGCGCTGCGTCAGCCGGGTTTACCATGGTCGAACTGGCCATTGTGCTGGTGGTGGCCGGCCTGATTCTGGTGGCGGTGCTCAAGGGCACCGATACCGTCAACAAAGCCAAGGTTGAGCGCGCGGTGGCCGACATGAAGGGCTTGCAGGGCACGCTGTTGGAGGCCAAAAAGCGCAACGGCCGCCTCCCCGGCGACTGCAACAACGATGGCACGATCGCGTTGTATCCGCCAAGCAATCGCACCTTCCTGTCGTCCGCGCAAACGCCAAACGTGGATGCCACTACGCGTAGCACGAGTGGCAATGGCATTTGCGGCACACCGGTGTCCACGGCCGGTGCCATGATTGACGACACACTAGTCGCGCAAACTGTAGTGGCGGCGGCATCGGCTCCGGCTGCCGATACCAGCAACCTGGTGTTCAACGAACTGCGTCGCTCTGGCGTGGTCGATGGAGCCCGCACCAACATGGAACTGGCCAAACACAACAATGGCGATGTTTTCCAGATCGGCAGCATGTCACAGACCAGCGGTGGCGGCCTGATTCGCGCCAATGTGATCATCATGTACGGCATTCCGGTCTGGATGGCCGAAGCCATTGATGCCGCCATCGACGGCTCGGCTGCCGACTTCAAGGGGAACACTACTATGGCCGGCCCTGCCAGTAACGGCCGCGTGCGCCGCTGGGACGGCAACGTCACTGTGGTAGGCAACACCAGCGCCACCTTTGCGCCGGTGCGTGCGCAGTACAACGACTCGGCAGCCCTGGGGGACAAACTGCTCACCCGCGACGACCTGGTGTCGATCTGCTTTCAGTTTGACACCATCAAGCTGATTGACTTCACGTCGAGCTAACGGTAGTACGACACAGCGACCACAGTTGCAGCACATTGCCCGCTGCGGTGGTTGCTGCGGCGCACGTCGCGCCGGTAGTGGCAACCCGGACTCAACCACTGCAGGGTTGACCGTTGACCATCTGGCAGCGCAACTAAGTTGAACCCAACCCAGCAGCAATAACATGTCCACGAACAAATTCACACACACCCTGCGGCGCGCAGCCTCAGCCGGTTTCACCATGGTCGAGCTGGCCATTGTGCTGGTGGTGGCCGGTTTGATACTGGTGGCCGTGCTCAAAGGTACCGACACCGTCAACAAGGCCAAGGTCGAGCGCGCGGTGTCCGACATCAAGGGCTTGCAGGGCATGCTGCTGGAGGCCAAAAAGCGCAACGGCCGCCTGCCCGGTGACTGCAACAACGACGGCACCATCTCGTTGTATCCAAAGGTTGTGCGCACCTTTCTTGCTTCGGCAACAACACCCATTGTGAACGCCACCAACCGCAGTGTGCTGCTCAACGGCACTTGCGGCACCCCGGTTTCATCGGCTGAGGCCATGACCGATGACTTGCTGACAGGGCAGATTGTGCTCAGTGTCACCGGCGGCGCCCCTGCCGACGCCAGCAATCTGGTGTTCAATGAACTGCGCCGCTCTGGCGTGGTGGATGGCAGCCGCACCAACATGGAACTGGCCAGACACGGCATGGGTGATATTTTCCAGGTCGGCAGCATGTCGCAGGCCAGTGGGGGCGGTTTGATTCGCGCCAATGTGATCATCATGTACGGCATTCCGGTGTGGATGGCCGAGGCGATTGACGCCGCCATTGACGGTTCTGCCGCCGACTATTCCGGTGCCACCAGCACGGCGGGGCCGGCCAGCAACGGCCGGGTGCGCCGCTGGGACGGCAACGCGACCTTGTCTGGTTTGCCCATCGGCATCACGTTTGCGCCAGCTCGGGCGCAGTACAACGCAGATGGGGCCCTTGCTGACAAGTCGCTCACCCGTGACGACCTGGTGTCCATCAGCTACCAGTTTGACACTATCAAGTTGATCAATTGAGACCGCCCCCGGCATCAAGCATGCAACCCGTCACCCGCCCACACCATGTGCTGCAGTTGCTGCTGCGGCGCACCTGGCGCCAGTTGTTGTGGCTGTCGGCACTGGCCCTGGTGGGGGTGGGTTATGCGCTGCTGTGGCTCGCACCGGTGACCGGTGTTGACGAAGCCACGGTTGCCCAGCGTGCCTTTGTGGGCATTGGCCTGACCACCTGTGGCGCGCTATTGGTTGCCATGCTGGCCGTGTCGCGCCGTTAGGCACCGGGTGCTGCAGGCCACGCTCGCGCGCTGGCTCATCAGGGCTGGCACAAAGCATGCTGAAACAGCCTGCCAACGGGCATCGCCCGAATAAAAAAGAGTCGCAAAAACTGCAGGTTTAAGCGAATTGCCTGCCGCACCGCCATGCGACATAGAGTTTGTTGCCAAATATGCCTGTAGCCCACGTGCTGAATGTGCAGGCAGCTATTGATTAAATAGCAATCCTGCTGAATTGTCAGAGCCGGCCATGCTTTTCCTGGTTACGGGGTCGAAGCCTTTACCCAAGAAAATTGAACAAAACATTGACTTGGCTCAAAAACCCGCCCTGTTAAAGAGCATGGCAGCCAGCCCATAGGCATTCCTTGGACGGTTCTTGGACGATGGGGTTCTAGCATCGGCCCAAGCACCTGCAGCAAGCGGGTGTTGCAGTCCGGGTTTGTTGGGCTGCACTGAAGTCAGGATCGATCTATGACCATGCTATTGCTTTCAGCCACCGATGCGGCCAACAGCGCCACCCATCTGCGCTTTGCCCGCCTGGGCCTGCGCCGCAAGGTGACCGCAACCGGCCTGATCGCCTTGGCCGATTTGCCAGCGGGTACCGCGCGGCTGGCGTTTTACACCCGCAGTGCCTACTTCAGTCAGGCCGAGATCGAGCGTCAACCGGCCAAACTGCTACCCATTCAGGCGCGCCGGCTGATTGATGCCGAGCTGGCCTTTAACGAGCCGTTCCGGGCGCGCCACAATGCCACAGCGCTGCCCGGTCAAGGGCGGCAAAATCTGACGCTGGCTGCCGTGGCCGAGGCCGATTACGCGCTGCTGGCCAGCCGCTTGCCCCTGAGTACCCGGCCGTTTGCCAGCATCACCCCCGCTGAGTGCGCCATGGCGGCCCTACTAGGCAAGCTCACCCGTGAGCCGGTGCGCCTGCTATGGCGCCGGGGCAGCCAGATGTTGGGGCTGCTGGTTCGACAGGGCGCCATTCATGCGCGGCATGCCGCCCGGTCTGAGCAGGATGTGGCCCTGGACGAAGCCGCCTTTGCCGAGCGGGTGTTGCCGCTTTTGGGTTCTGCCGCAACCCGCTTTGCTGGCGGCAGTGGCGCGGCAGCGGTGCTTCCAGCGCTGGCGCTGGGTGATTGGGGTAGCTTGCCCGCTGGTTTTGATAGCACCGTGGGGGCCGGTCTTCGCGTGCAGTTGCAGCGGCTGTTTGCCGGAGCGCCGGTGGACGATGTGGCGAAATGGCCCGAGTTGTATGGCTTGCGCTTTGTGACCAATCATTTCAATTTTTTGACCAGCGACTACCAGGCCGAGGCGCAGGGCGTGTTCTTGGCCCGACCACTTCTGCGCATGTCTGCGGTCGCGACTGCTGTGATTGGCGGACTGGCGGTCCTGGCCGCCGTGCAGGCCAATCAACTCGGGCAGGGCATGGAGAAGCGTCGGGCCACGCTGGAGACCCAGCATAAAGCGGTTGAAGGCCAGCGGCCCGCACCCGAGGATCTGGAGAAACTCAAGCGCCGTCTGGGTGTCCAAAGCACGCTTGAGGGGCTTCGGCTGGACCGCTTTCTGGCCTGGATTTCGGCCAGCACGCCCGCCGGGGTAATCATCCGCAAGCTGGAGGTCACTCGTAGCACCGCCGCCGCCGCGCCACCTGTAGCAGCCCCGCCCATCGCCCAAAGCCCTGCGGCAAAAGAGTCCACAGACTCCCTGCAGTCATGGTCGGCCGCTATTGAATTCGAAGTGCCCGGCAGCTACGCGCAGGCCGAGCAAAAGTCCGCCGCCATCATGGCTGCGCTGGGGTCCAAGGGCAAGCTGATGAGTAGTGCGCTCCGCGTCGATAACGACCAGTCCGCGCGCCTGTCGATCGCCCTGGCGACCCAGGAAAATGCGTTTCTGGAGTAAACCCCATGTCGCACCCGAAACCGCTTGGTGAACTGCTCAAGGACGCGGGCGTTGTCAATGACGAGATGATTGGCTATGCGCTGCAGGTCCAGCGCGTCTCGAAAGAGCGCCTGGGTGATGTGTTGCTGCGCTTGCGTTTTGTCACCGATCATGAGGTTGCCCGCACGCTGGCCGACCAGTCCGGCGCGCCTTATGAGTCGCTGGACAGCATCAACCCCGGACGCGAGGCACTGGCCCAAATTCCGGCCAATTTTGCCCAGAAGTATGGCGTGCTGCCGCTTGGTTTTGATGGTGATTGCCTGGTGCTGGCCACCGACGACCCCTACCAGAGCGATATCGCCGAGCGCGCCACCCGTTTTACCAGTTGGAGGCTCAAGCTGGTTGCGGCCCCGGCGTCACGCCTTCGCCGCGCCATTCAGCGCGTCTATTACATGGCCGAGCACCCGATTGCCGAAGACGTGGCGCGGCTTGCCAGCCAGCTGCAAAGCGGTCGTGAGGTGAACACCGAGGCCCTGCTGGACTTGCTCCTGTCGGCCGCAGTGGATGCCCGTGCCTCGGACATTCATATCTCGCCCACTGTCAGCGCCTCACTGGTCTCGTTGCGGCTGGACGGCGTGCTGCACCTGCGTTTTGCGCTACCCGCAGGCATTCACGGCCGGTTGGTAGCGACCTGTAAGGTGCGCGCTGCACTCGACATCGCCGACACCACGCGGCCGCAAGATGGCCGCGCCACCTTCAAGTTCATCGACGGCAATTACGACTTGCGCGTCTCCACCATGCCCACCTCCGATGGCGAAAACCTGGTGATCCGGGTGCTGTCGGGCTCAGCCGAACTGGTGTCGCTGGGCAGCCTGGGCCTGTCACCAGACCAAACCCGCGTGCTTGACCACGCCGTCAACCAGCCGCATGGCACGCTGTTTATTTGCGGGCCCACTGGCTCTGGCAAAACCACCACGCTGTATGCACTGCTGCGCCGCGTCAATGCCATGCAGCGCAACATCATGACGATTGAAGACCCGGTTGAATACCGCATGCCGCTGGCGCACCAAGTCGAGGTGAATGAGCGCGCCGGACTGACCTTTGCCAACTCGATACGCAGTTTTTTGCGGCAAGACCCCGATGTGATTCTGGTGGGTGAAGTGCGCGACGAAGAAACCGCTGCGTTGTCGATGCGTGCCGCACAGACCGGCCACCTGGTGCTGACCAGCCTTCACGCCAACGATGCCATCGGCGCCCTGATCCGGCTGCGGGACCTGGGCGTGCCAAGCTACCTGATTGCCGCTACCTTGACCGCAATCGTCGCCCAGCGCCTGCTTCGCAAGCTGTGCCTGAGCTGTCGTGAGCCGATTGCGGCATCCCCCCCCGAGGTGATGCCGGAGGCGCCGCTCACCCGCTACCGCGCCAAGGGTTGTGCCCGCTGCCTGGGCACAGGCTATATCGGCCGCCAGGCAGTAGCCGAAGTCTTGGAGATTGACCGTGATCTGGCGCGCCTGATTGAACGGGGCGACACCCCGTCGCTGCTCTATGAGGCGATAGAGGCCAGGGGATTCTCTAGCATGCGCAGCGAAGCTATCCGTATGGTGGACGAGGGTCTCACCGACGAGGCCGAGTTTGACCGGGTCATGGGTTTTGACACCTACACCCGTTAATGGACCCGAGCATGCCATTCATTCTCTACACCGCGATTGCACCCGACGGCAGCGTCAATCGGCGCAGTGGGCTGTTTGCAGATGTTGGTGTGCTTGACCAGGAGCTGACCCGTCGGGGCGAGGTGCTGGTGAACTTCACTAATTTGCCAGCTTTTGTGGCGACTCTGCGCAGCTTGTTTTTGGGTCAGGTTCGTCCGCTCGAAGGCGCCGAATTTGCACGCACACTGTCGCTATATATAGCAGGCGGGGTGGACCTGCAAAGCGCGCTCGCAGACCTTGAAAAAGGTGCCACCTCGTTGGGTTTACGCATGGCAATCCGCGATGTTCGTTTGGCACTCTTGAACGGCGTGCCCATCTCCGAGGCAATTGCCAACACTGCGCGCTTTCCGGCGGTGATTTCTAATTTGTCGCGTATTGGCGAACAGTCAGGCAATTTGGCTGAAGTGCTGGCTGATGCGGCGCTGTTTATTGAGCGCAGCGAGGCCATCAAGAGCGCTGCCAAGCGCGCCATCATCAACCCGGCCTTTACCCTGACCGTAATGATTGGGGCGATCTTTTTCTGGCTGACGGTAGTGATTCCAAAAATGGCCGACCTGTTCAAAGCCATGGGGGACAAAAAATTGCCGCCCGAGACTCTGTTTTTGATGAACCTGGCCGAATTCATGGTGGTCTGGTGGTGGGCGGTGGCGCTGGTGTTGGCGGCAGTACCGGTGGGCATTCTGGTGGGTAGGCAGGTATCCGGTCGGTTCCGGCTTGAAACCGACCGACTGGGCTGGCACCTGCCCATCATCGGCCCGATGGTGGCGTTGTCCAACCAGGCCTATTTCTTTCAGTATCTGGCACTGATGTACAAGTCGGGCGTGGTGATCACCGAGGCACTGGGCACGCTGCGCAAGTCCTTGTCCAACCGATATTTTTTATACCGTACCCAGGGTGTGGAAGGCGAACTAAGGGTCGGCACGCGGCTCAGCGTAGCGTTGACCAACACCCACACCTTTGCCCCGCTGGCGCTGCGCATTGTGGCGGTTGGCGAAGACACAGGTACCCTGGACAATCAGCTTGACCGAATGGCGACAGTGTTCAGTAACCAGGTGAGTGCCCGGGTCGAGATCATGGCCAAGCTGTTGGAGCCGGTGCTGGTGATCTTCCTGGGTTCCGTCTTTGCCTTCTTTGTGCTGGCAGTGCTGGGTCCGCTGTACAGCATGATTGGTTCGCTGGGTGCCGGAAACTGAGGCAGCACACACTATGAAACGTCATTTCAAACGCTTGCAGGTTCATGGATTCACCTTGATTGAGATCACGCTGGTGATCATCGTGATGGGTATTCTGGCTGCCGCCATTGCGCCGATGCTGGGCGGCGTGGTGGGTCGTGCGCAGGCTGATGCAGAACGGATCAAACTCAAGACTTTGAAAGACGCGTTGCTGGCCGATGCACTGGAGCGTGGCGGGTTTATCGACCCGCTGACGACAGCGGCAGTGATGGCAAACAACACACCGAACTCCTTTGTCGCAGTACAGGCGGACCGTTATCTGCCCGCTTCGGCCAACGCCCGGGCGCTGGGTCTGCCATTGACCAGCGCGTTCAATAACAACCTTGGCGACACCCTGGCGCTCAATACGGTGCCCCAATACCTTGACGGCCGACCGGCCTCGTTTCTCTATGATGTGCGGGCCGGTTTGACGCGAACTGTCGCCGGGGTCGCCGCCACGCCGATTGGTTTTTGCATTAACGCCAAGGGGGCCATGCTGACAGAAGCAGCGCCCTACTTGTGTCAGCGGGCGGTTGGCAGGGAGCCCACGGTGGCCGCTTGTCAGACCACCGCTGTGCCGGCTGATCAGACAGTGCCAGTCGCCATGGTGTTGGTCAGTCGGGGCAAAAACCGGCAGTTCGAATTTGAGAATCTTGAAGGCTACACGGCTGCAGGCACTGCTGCGCTGGCCCCCGCTGATACCACCCGAATTTACGAGAGTGCCAGCCGCGGCGTCCAATATACCCACGAAGCCGACTCGTATTACGACGACATTGTGGAGTCCATCAGCCTCTCGGAGGTGGTCAACGCATGCCAGAAGCGCGGGATTTTTACTTCGCCCTGCAGTCTTGGCGAGCGCCAGGTGCGGCTGGTCAACAGCAGTGCCGCAACCATTGGCTACCGGCTCAATGGTGGCGCCTGCACGGCGTTGGCGGCCAACACGGAAATTCCGGTGAGCTGCGCAAACGGTACCCAAGACATTGCAGTCAACCTCGGCGCTGATTGCAGTGGTGCAGAGCTGCTGGCCACCACAACCCGGCTGGCCGCAGATGCCAATGGCGATGGCACGGCCGTGGTTGTCTGTTCAGCGGCAGCTTGCACACCCAATTAAGGGCAAATATATGCAGACTTTCACCCAAAAGACCCTTGCTCAGTCAGTGCTGGTGG
>Ga0247840_10010250_pt1 | contig 11760 bp, 12 predicted proteins | sample LaCruzMarch2015__FD_192404 | JGI IMG/M metagenome (GOLD analysis project Ga0247840, IMG submission 192404) | Freshwater microbial communities from meromictic Lake La Cruz, Castile-La Mancha, Spain - LaCruzMarch2015_17m | ecosystem: Environmental > Aquatic > Freshwater > Lake | place: Spain...
CCGCGAGGTCATCGCCGTGCTGCCCGGATTCGGACGCGTCGCGGAGCTGGGCGGCGAGCAGGTCGCGGCGCTCGCTGCCGGCCTCTCCACAGTGCTCGCGTGGTACGAGCGTGAAGGCCTCTCGGCGTTCAACTTCACGCTCGGGGGCGGGCCGCTCCTGGGCGGGCCGCTCGCCGCGGGCGCGGGCCACGCCGTCACGCTGCGCATCGTCGCGCGTTCGGCGTTCAAGCACGAGTACCGCACCGACGACTACTTTCTGCAGAAGCAGCTCGGCGGCGAGCTCATCTTCATCCCGCCGGAGGAGATCGCCGCGACGCTGCGGCCCGGCTTCGCCGGCGGCTGAGCGTCGCGCCGGGCGCCCCGGCGGCCGACGTCGCGCCGGCGTCTCCCGTGTAGGATCGTGGGAGAATCGCACGGCCACCCCGCAGGATCGGCCGGTGGCCGTGCATCAACCGCGCGAGAGAGGGGACACATGGCCTTCGTGCTCATCGAGCATCTCGTGGGAGACTTCGAGACCTTCAAGCGGGTGTACCTGGACGACGGCGACCGCCGGCGGATGAGCGGCTCGAAAGGCGGCACGGTGTACCGCGCCGCCGGCGATCCGAACAACGTCATCATCGTCCTCGAGTGGGACGACGTGGACCGGGCTCGTGAGTGGGCGAGGTCGCTGGAGCTGCACGAGGCCATGCAGTGGTCGACGAGCAACGTCGCGACGCCGCGGATCACCGTTCTCGAGCATGCGATGGATTCGGAGGAGTGACGCCGTCCGGCGCCGCGCTGCTTCCGTCGGGTGCGCGATGCAGGGGTGCTGGACGGGAGCCCAGGGCCGTGTCGCAGACTCTCGCAGGCCATCCGGTTCACGTGTGAGCCGGAAACACGGAAGAGCCGGGGAGGGTAGAGAGATGCGCATGATCGTCAGGTTCGTCGCGGCCGCGCTCTGCCTCGTCGCCCTCGTGATCGCTGCGGGGACGACCTGCGGGTGCGGGAAGGACGGTGACAAGACGGGCCCGCAGTGGGAGCGTGTCGCGTCCGCCATGATCTCCGGTGAGCAGCCGGTCAAGCTGTATGTGGGCACCCATGAGCTGGGCGATCGCGTGCGCCTCGCCTGGACCCTGTCCGGCCCCGAGGACCCGCCGGTGAACCTCACCCTCAGAGTCTCCAGCACCATGGCCGGCCAAGGCTTCAGTGCCGTCGCGAATCCCCATTCGGCGCCGGGCGGCCTCGCCCGGCAAGACGACAACGCCATGAGCCTGCTCGTGATACCCGGTGAGTACCGGATCTTCTTCGCCCAGCGCTTCCCGCCGGCACGCGGTCCTGGTTACGACATCACTCTGACCGTCTGGACGGTGCACACGTACACACCGTCTCCCGCGCCGACGCCGTAGCGCCTCGTCGCCGGCCCGTCGTAGGGCCGCGGTCTCACATCGCGCCCGTGTGGCAGGCTGGGGATGGGGTTGCCCCCACGGTCGTCAGGCGCACGTGCGGATGGGCCCGAGCTCCAAGAGTCTCATCACTGAGTCAGACATGTGCCTCCTTCTTCTTGGGCAGGACCTCTTGCCCCGCGCCCATAGTGCGCTGCGCAAGGGCGTGCTGGAAGACTCCCAGTTGGCGGCGTGGCGGGCAGGCCGCCCTCCGGCCGCCTGTGCTATCCTCGGCTCTGTGAGCACCCAGACGCCATCCTTGCCCGAGCGCGGCGACTTCATCCGCGAGATCGTCGCCGCCGACCTTCGCGAGGGCCGGCACCAGACCGTCGTCACCCGCTTCCCCCCCGAGCCGAACGGCTACCTCCACATCGGCCACGCCAAGTCGATCTGCCTCAACTTCGGCATCGCCACGGAGCTCGGCGGCCGCTGTCATCTGCGCTTCGACGACACCAACCCCACCAAAGAGGAGCAGGAGTACATCGACGCCATCGAGGCCGACGTGCGCTGGCTGGGGTTCGACTGGGGCGAGCACCTCTACTACGCGTCGGACTACTTTGAGCAGCTCTACGAGTGGGCCGTCGACCTCGTCAAGGCCGGCAAGGCCTACATCGACGACCTCAGCGCCGACGAGATCCGCGAGCATCGCGGCACCTTCACCGAGCCCGGCCGCGAGAGTCCGTGGCGGCACCGGCCGGCGGAGGAGAGCCTCGACCTCTTCGCGCGCATGCGCGCCGGCGAGTTTCCGGACGGAGCTCGCGTGCTGCGCGCGCGCATCGACATGGCCGCCGCGAACATCAACCTGCGCGACCCCGTGTTGTACCGCATCCTCCACGCGGAGCATCCGCGCACGGGGGGCGCCTGGTGCGTCTACCCGACCTACGACTTCGCCCACGGCCAGTCCGACGCGATCGAGGGCATCACGCACTCCATCTGCACGCTGGAGTTCGAAGGCCACAGGCCGCTCTACGAGTGGCTCATCGACAATCTGCCCGTGCCCTCGCGCCCGCGCCAGATCGAGTTCGCCCGGCTCAACCTCACGCACACCGTCCTCTCGAAGCGCGTCCTCCTGCGCCTCGTTAACGAAGGTCACGTGCGCGGCTGGGACGACCCCCGCATGCCCACCATGTCCGGCCTTCGCCGCCGCGGCTTCCCCGCCGAGGGGATCCGCGACTTCGTCGCGATGGTCGGGGTGGCCAAGGCCGACAGCGTCGTCGAAGTGGGCATGCTGGAGCACGCGGTGCGCGACGTCCTCAACCGCACCGCGCCCCGCCGCTTCGCCGTGCTGAACCCCCTCAAGCTGGTCGTCGAGAACTACCCCGAGGGGCAGACCGAGGAGATGGAGGCCGTCAACAATCCGGAGGATCCGTCCGCCGGGAGCCGGCGCGTGCCGTTCACTCGCGAGCTGTGGATCGAGCGCGACGACTTCATGGAGGAGCCCGTGCGGAAGTTCTTCCGCCTGGCCCCCGGCCGCGAGGTGCGGCTGCGGTCCGCGTACTTCGTCACCTGTACCGAGGTCGTCAAGGACTCGGAGGGCCGGGTCGTGGAGCTGCGCTGCACCTACGACCCAGAGACGCGCGGCGGCGGCGCTCCCGACGGCCGCCGCCCGAAGGCGACCCTCCACTGGCTGTCGGCCGCGCACGCCGTGCCCGCGGAGGTCCGGCTCTACGACTACCTCTTCACGGACCCGCACCCCGGGGCCGACGGCCGTGACCTCTTCGAGGATCTGAACCCGGACTCCGAGACGGTGCTGACGGGCTGCCTCGTCGAGCCGAGCCTGGCCGATGTGCCCGCGGGCGAGACGGTGCAGTTCGAGCGCCTCGGCTACTTCTGCCCGGACCCCGACTCTGCGCCGGGCGCCCTCGTCTTCAACCGCACGCTCACCCTCAGGGACACCTGGGCGAAGCTGCAGGCGCAGGGACGGCAAGACAAGGCCTGACCGCGCCGGCCTCCTTCGTCACCCGGATTGCCGCCGCGCCCCCGCCCTTCGGCAGACCCCCTGCTCCGCCGCGGTTTTCGTGCCGGATCGGTTGAGCGAAGCGGCGCCTTGCGGCAGACTTCCCCGCCGCCGGCGAGTGGCCTGATCGGCAAGGCGCCTGACTCTGGATCAGGGGATTGAAGCTTCGTGTCTTTCCTCGCCGGCCACCTTCTACCCTGCTCCCCTGATTCTTGAAGCCACCCTTGGCACGTGTCCATGATGGTCACGGACGAGGTGGCGTTCATGACGGACGGTCCGGACCAGGTGCAGCGCTGGACGGCGAAGCGCAGGGCAGCGGTCGTGCTCTCCATGGTCAAGCGTGAGACCTCGGCCGGCGGGAGCCTCTCCTTGCAGGCCTCGTCCTCTCAACACCGGGTGATGATCCTCTGCAGCGGGTCCTCCTTCTCGGTCATGGCGCGTCCTCGCTCTTGAGAATCCAGTGACCATGGTTCCCCTGCCCTGCGTGGGCCGCGCCCCCGCGCCTCAGGGCTGCAGCTCGTTCTCCAGTTCCTTCACCTGCTCGCGCACGTAGGCCCTGTCCTCGTCGCCGAGGGCGCACCAGCCGCAGACCAGGTCCTCGCAGACGGTCTTCACCTCGCGGCAGAAGAGCGGGTCGGGGCGCTGCATGTCGCCGCTGCGGGCCAGGTTGTCGTAGAAGCAGCCGCCGCCGCAGAAGTAGCGCGCCCAGCAGGAGCGGCAGGCGGGCAGGTTCTCGACCACGGCGCGGTGGTAGTCGTTGATCTCTCCGGCGCGGTAGTCCGAGAGGTGGCCGAGGCGGGCGTCCACGAGGCCCACGAAGCGGTGGCAGGGGTAGAGGTCGCCGTTCACGGCCACGGCGCGCATCCCCCGGCCGAGGCCGCAGCCGGCGTGGCGCTTGCGCCCCTCGGCCAGCGCCGCCGGCGGCGCCTGCGCGTCCAGGCGCCGCTCGCGGACCGCGGCGAAGAGCTCCGCCGTCTCGGCGCGCCGGTAGGCCAGCATGCGCTCCGCGGCCTGCCGCCGCCCAGCCGCGGCCTGCGCCTCCGCCTGCGGGTCCGCCACGCCCGTCTGGTGCAGGACCACCGGCGAGGCGGGGCTGAGGAGGCAGCTGGTGAAGCCCGCCTCTTCCATCCCGCGGCGCACGGCGAAGGGATCGCTGCCCGCGCAGACCGTGGCCCGGCCGGTCAGACGGGGCAGCGCGGCGCGCAGCTTCTGCACGTTGGCGTGGACGCGCCTGTAGGAGCCGCGGCCGTTCCTGAAGGGCCGCTGCCGGTCGTGGACCTCCGGCGGGCCGTCGAAGCTGACCAGCGGGCTGATCTGCTCCTCCGCGAGGTAGGCGATGATCTCGTCGGTGAGCAGGCTGGCGTTGGTGGTCATGCCGAACTTGACCTCCTTGCCGCAGAGCGCCGCCTGCTCCCTCGCGTACGCGACCACGCGCTGCAGCAGGGGGAAGTTCAGTAGGGGCTCGCCGCCGAAGAAGCTCACGTGGACCGTCTTCTCCTCGAAGGAGCTTGCGAGCAGCCAGTCCACGGCGGCCAGCGCCGTCGCCTCGCTCATCACCCCGCGCTCGCCGTACTCGCCGCCCTCGCCGTAGCAGTAGACGCAGCGCATGTTGCAGGTCTGGGTGAGAAAGAGGGCGAGGCTCGTCACCGGGAAGCCGCGCGGCGCGGCCGGGGCGTCGTCCTTCGCCTCGGCGCCTGCCGCATCGTCCATCGCTCCGGCGGCTCCCGCCTCGTCCTCCGCCTCCGCGACCAGGCCGCAGCCGCGCAGCGCCTGCATGAGCCCGTCGGGCACGAGCGTGGAGAAGCCCGGCGTCAGGCGCGCGATCGCCGCCGCCAGGGCCGCGCTGACCGGCAGCGCCGCCATGTCCGCAACGAGGAAGAGGCAGTGCTCGCCGTCGCGCTCGAGGAGGCGGTGCTCCATGAGGGCGACGTTGCCGTGATACGTGCGCCCGTCGCGCGTGATCTCATAGGGTCCGAACATCAACTGCCTCCAGGGGAAGGATCATCGTGAGCGTGAGCGCCGGCGCACGTCGCGAGAGTGCGGGAGGGCCGCCGCTCGGGGCGCGGCCCGCAGACCTCGTGATCCGCGGCCTCTGGTCGGCGGACGGCCACAGGTTCGCGCGCTGGTCGCCCGCCGGCCGCGAGCGCATCCGCAGCGGCGCGGCGCGTCTGCGCACGGAACTGGCGCAGTGGGTCAACCCGCACTGCGCCCATGTCAGGGGGCACGGCGGCGTCAAGGGCGCCGTCCGCTGCGCGCACGCGGCCTGCGCACGGCTGCCTTTCGCGGCCCGCTTCGACATCCGCTCCTCCTTGCGAGTCCATCGATCACCGCGTGCTTCTCGATCTGCTGGTCCAGGCCGGGGCCACACTGGAGTCGCGCGCTCTCATCGCCCAGTACCTCGCGCTTCCCGATGCGCGCCGCAGCGGCCGGGGCCTGGCGAGGGGCGGCTCGCTGTCGCCCTTGCCGGCGGCCCTCTACCCGACCCCTCTGGACCGCGCCATGGAGTCGTTGCAGCCCAAGGGCGTCCGCTCCGTGCGGTTCGTGGACGACTACGTCGTCTGCGCCCCGACGCGGCACAAGCTCAAGACACACGATCCGCAGCATGCACGCCGTGCTGCGAGCGCTGCAGCTCACCGTTCATCCCGACAAACGCTTCATCGGCAGAACCACCAAGGGGTTCGGTCTTCTGGGGCAGCGCCTGCGGCCTGGACGTAAGCTCAGGCCCGCCGCGCAATCCATCGAAAGGCGCGCCCGGCGCGCCCGCCGGCTTCATGAGCAAGGGGCCGACGAAGACAAGCTCCGGCGGTACGTCCGGCGCTGGTCCCGCAGGGCTGCGCGGCGGCCTCGGCGGCTGGGTCAGCAGCAAAGGGCGGTGCGCCCGGATCTGGATCATCGTGCTGAAACGGATTCACATCACCGGCTGGCACGTGCGACCCGCCTGAAGGGCCTCGGGCCACAGGGGTCGGGCCGGCGTAGCCCTCGTAGGCCACCGCGCCGCCGGCTGCCGCAGGCAGCCGGTACTTGGGCTTGGCGTGCCCCGATCCTCCTGCCTGCGCTCCCCTAGCCTCGATTTTTCACGAATGCTCTCTGGTTCGCCCTTGAGGGCTGTTGCTGGCCCCCTCGCACCCTGAAGCGCGCCCCTGAGCGCCGCCGCGGGCGCGGCGGAGGTCTGGCGGCGCCCGCGGCGGTCCTCGCGCCCTGCGCAGCCCTTGCGCGGGCATGCCGCGGCCAGCCTTGGAGCGCCCTCACGTCTGTCCCGGCGGACGTCCGTCGCTCAGCCTGAGGGTAAGGCTTGCAGGCGCTTGAAGGCGGCGGCGAGGACCGGCGCCCAAGCCCAGGCGCGTGGCAGGCGCAGCTTCACGCCGCCAGCGTGGCTGGCGATCCGCCCGGCGACGTGCAGCAGGCGGTACCTGAGGCTCTTCGGTTCGCAGGCGGCGAGAGGCGTGCCGGCGAGCAGCAGGCGGCGCATCCAGGCGAGCAGGTCGATGCCCATGAGCACCAGCTCCATCCAGGCGGCGTTCATGCTGTAGGCGCGAAACGGCAGGTTGCGCAGGCCGCTCGCCTTCCCGCAGCGGATGGAGTCTTCAATCGCGGCGCGCTGCCTGTGCACCTGCTCGAGGCGCGCGATGCGCTTGCCCTTCTGGTTCGTGAGGATCACCTGGAAGCGGTGCCCGCCTGAGTCGCTGAAGGTGAGCTGCGCCCCGGGGTGGGGGCGCTCGCGGCGGCAGATGGCGCGCGTGCCCTCCGGCCAGGCGGAGAGGTCGAGAGGCAGCTCGGCGACCCAGGCGCCCTCGCGGGGATCGCCTGCGCTGTCGAGGGCCCGCTCCCAGTCGCTCTCGGCGAGGGCGAGTATCGCCTCGCGCACGGGTTCGGTGAGATCGCGGCCCACGGAGAAGGAGAGTCCGCGGGCGTCCACCTCATCGAGAAAGTCGTGCGTGGCGCCCGCCGAGTCGCAGCGCACGAGGGCGCCGGGGCCTGCGGCGCCCTCAGGCAGCTGCGCGAGGGCGAGCTTCAGCACCTCGACGTGGTCGGCGGCCGTGTTGGAGCCGGCGTTCCCGGGGCGCAGGATCCCGGCGAGCGCTTCACCGGTGGAGGCCTCGCAGCAGAGCAGCGGGTGGAAGCCGAAGCCGTGCTTGTAGGTGCCCGCGGCGTCTTCCTTCTCGGAGTGCGCCGTGAGCAGCGTGGCGTCGATGTCGAGGATCAGGCGGCGGGGCGCCTCGCCGAGCTTCCAGGCGCGGGCTCTGGCGGCGGCGCGGGCCTTGCGGATGCGGGCAAGCGCGGCCTCGTCGAGGCGCTCCACGCAGCGGTAGGCGGTGGCCTCCGAGGCGACCGCGCCGAAGAGCACGCCCTGGTCCCTGAGGGCGCTCAGGTCGGTGAGGCAGTCGCCGCCGTCGGCGAGCATCACGGCGAGGTCGCGGGCCACGCGGCCGGGCTCGTGGCGCACCGCCCGGGAGTGCACGCTGAGTCCGCGGACGAGTCCCTCCGTGAGGCCCAGCGTGTCGGCCAGACCAGTGAGCAGAGCGGTGCCGGCGCGCGAGGTCAGGCCGGGCATGTCGCAGACGACTTTCATGTGCGAAAGAGACGGTGTAGCGTTCACCTGCACGGTGATCCTCCTGAGCGGGGTTTGCGTGTTCTTGCAAACCGTATTATCCCTGCTCGGGAGGATTTTTGATAGCCCAATCGGCGTCGCGGCGCGGGTGTTCGTGAAAGATCCAGGCTAATCACCTTTGCGACTCAGACTCCGTGCTCGCAGAACGTGTGAAACGCGGCCCCGAAAGACCGAGCGCGCTGTGCTTGCGGGCGTCGCCAGGGTCGGAGGTCAGTGCGCTCCGGGCCAGGCACACCAACGCCACGTGGTCCCGCCGTCGCTGCTCGCGAACGCATCACCGTCCTGGGCCAGCACCCACACGTGAGTGGAATCGAGACAGAGGACCTCGCTGAGTGGCTCTGCACTTTCGGCGAGGACACCCTGCGCGGCCCGGGTCTTGCCTCCGTTCGCGGTGCGCCAGACAAACCCCCCACTCGCGATGGAGCCCACCTGAGAGCTGCAGAAGCTGACGTCGTAGAGCTCGGAGCCGAGGTTCTTGCGGCTCCACGTCTTGCCGCCATCGGTCGTCTTCGCTACCGTCCCCTTGTCACTCACTGCCCAGCCGGTCGTCGCCGTGGGGAAGTCGATGGACCTCCACCAAGTGCCCGAGGGCAGGCGGCGGCGCACCCAGTGACTGCCGCCGTCACTCGTGGCCCAAATCGCCTCCCCATTGATGTCGGACGCCAGAACGTAGGAGCTGCGAACGCTCGGGCAGGAAACCTGGTCGACGTAACCGATGAGGCGCTTCTGGACGCGCCAGGTGCGACCCGCATCGGTCGTCCTGATGATGGAGCACCTCGAGTCGCCCGCGGTGCCGAGCTGAGTGCAGCCCCATCCCACCCGGCTCGTGGCGAAGCTCGCGTCAGTAAGCCAGCCCTCGGCCCCTGGCCTGATGGTCTTCCACGTAGTCCCCGCGTCCGCCGTGCGCAGCAGTGTGCTGTGGCCTTGGCGCACCCAGATGCCCGTGTTGCGCGTGGCGAAGGCCAGGAAGCCGCCGCCGAACATGCCACCTGTGAAGGCGCATGCCCGTGTGCTCAGCCGCTTCCACGATACGGCGGCATCGGTCGTGCGCCACGCGATCGCCTTGGCAGTTGAGGGGTTCGCGCCGGAACCGGTGTAGGTGGTCCGCCAGCCGTGCTCTGCATCGACGAAGCAGAGGGTCCCTCCAGCAGAGACCTGTTCGGCGCCGGCCTCGGCAAGCATGGTCCAGCCGACGATGACCAGCCCCAGTCCCAACGCAAACATCCCTAGCCTACTCGTGCTGTCCCTCTCCTGATTCTGGCGACGTTGGCGCACCGCCGCCGCGATGACCGCAGAGTCGATTGCGCCAGCCTACCGTACAGCCTTGCCCGTTGGGCTGCTAGGGATGACGATGGATCAGAGGAACGTTGTCCGGCGCGTGGACACACCCGCTTGACCTCGATGACCACGAACCCGTAGCGCCCGCTCTCGAGACGCCGCAGGCCGAGGAGGTCCAGGCGGCGGCGCATGTGGTGGTCCGTGACCTGGCGGTCGATGAGCAGGAGCTCGCGCGAGGGAGGGTTGTCCGCGATGAGGATCTGCTCGAAGGTGAGCTCCTCGCTGTGGTTGACGTCGCGGATCGCCTTCATGAGCCTGCCGACGTGGCGGCGCTGGAGGATGCGGGTGCGCGCCGCGTGCGTCCACCGCTACATGGCCGCAGCCGCCGCTTAGCGCCTATCCCGGTAGGGATGTGCGTGCGGGGCGTTCGTGGACCGAGCGGGGCGGTCACGAGACGGTTCCCTCGTAGCCCAGCTACGTGGGGATCCGGGGAGGGGCCGCATCCGCGACGTGTCCACGGGCGCATCCGTGCGTGCAGACCTATCGGGATAGGCCCTTAGCGCGGGCGCCGCTCAGATGACCGCGGCAACCTCAGTCAGAGTCTCGAACCGTGGCTCCTGTTCGGAGTCCTCAACGAGCACGTTGTTCGTGTAGACCACGGCGCGTTCGGCCCAACTGGACGCGGTCTCTTCATCTGACCGCTCAGGGGAGAGCAGGACTGCGGGCCACTCCTTCGCGGGCCGGTGCTCAGGCGCGGCCGGGACGGTGAACGCCCGACTCGGCTCGGGAATGGGACGTCCCGCTTTGAGCCACGCGGCGACGAACTCGTCGAAAGCTTCGCGCAGATCTTCGACCGCCTCGTCTGGAGAAGCCCCATCACCGGCGACCGCGGGAAGATCCTTCAGGCGCACCACGAAGTACTTCTGAGCGCCTTCTTCCCGCATGAGCCACTCGCGCTCGTATGGCAGAAGCCGGTAGTACGCCAAGTCCCTGGTCATCACTGCTTCCTACCTCCCCAAGCGCTTCTCGATGGCCTCGGCCACCTGCTGCGCCACGTAGTCCTTGACCGGCTTGTGACGTGGGATCCTCACGATGTTGGCTTCGTCGTCAGGGTCAACATAATACGCGTGCTTGGCGCCTCCGCGAAACTCGAAGCCATACGATTCTACGAGTCTCCCCAGCGCATCGTGTGCCCAACCGTGAGGACTGGCCTTGAGCCGCTGTAGCTTCTTCTCCTTGTTCGCCATCGGCGACTGCTGCCGATCTAACCGCCGCTTGAAGGCGCAGCCGGCCTCTTGCGTTCTCCCACGACCATGGGGATGGTGTGCTCGTAGCGACCGTCCAGGAAGATGTCGAAGGCATGCCTCCCAAGGGACTTGAACGGCACATTGTTCAAGGCAAGGACCAGCTGGACGTGGCCACCCTCGATCGGGTCCATGTCGACCACGGCCACATCGGCATCCAGAGCGACGATCTCCTTGCCGTCCGGGTCGACAAGCCTGATCTTGATCTTGTGGTCGCCCTCTTCGCCGGGGTGAAAGTGGACGCGCAGCGCGATGTACATCGTCGGGTGCTGCCAGGGCATTTGCAGTGGCGCCAAGCGGTCGAATATGCCGGCGGCGCTCAGCTTCCCGTCGTTGGCGACGGCGGCGTAGTCAGCGAGTAGGGCAAGCTCTATGTTCACTGTGACCTCCCCCCGTGGGCGAACAGCGCCACACTATCAGGTCGCCGCCGACCCCAGCCTACGACGAGCTCGTCGCCGGTGTTGTCCATGACCCTCGCCGATACCGTCCTAGGAGAGTAGTGAGGGCCGGCGCGCGCCACAAGGGTGATAATCGCCCGACAGGGGTGACGATCGCCCCGGGCTCGGGTCAGTTGCACGAGCCCGTCGAGACCAAAGTTCGAGGCGATGCGTCGCAGGCCGGTCTTCGCGTGGTGCACCTCGCTTGACCTCGATGACCACGAACCAGCACGGGCCAGAGCCGCCGGGTCCCGAGGAGGTCCAGGCGGCGCATGTGGTGGCCCGTGACCTGGCGGCCCCGCGCAGGAACTCGCGCGGGCGAAAGGTCGTCCGCAGGTGAGGATCGGCTGCAGGTGAGTTCCTCGATGGCCGAGGTTGCGGCGCCGGAGGATGCTGGTGCGGAGGGCAGGTGTCCACCGTCGCCTGGACGTAGCTTCCGGTGCGCGCGAGCTCCGCTCGCCTCTCCGAGTCGAGGCCGCCAGAGGAAGCGCGCGGGGACCTCGACACGGTACTTGCCCGCGGGCCGGAAGGCGATGACCGGAAGGCTGTCCGCCCGGTAGTACGCGGACACCCGGCCCTCGCGCGCGAACGTATCCGTCCGAAGGGTCGGCTAAGGGCCTATCCCGGTAGGGATGTGCGTGCGGGGCGTTCGTGGACCGAGCGGGGCGGTCACGAGACGGTTCCCTCGTAGCCCAGCTACGTGGGGATCCGGGGAGGGGCCGCATCCGCGATGCGTCCACGGGCGCATCCGTGC
>Ga0247840_10010251_pt1 | contig 11759 bp, 5 predicted proteins | sample LaCruzMarch2015__FD_192404 | JGI IMG/M metagenome (GOLD analysis project Ga0247840, IMG submission 192404) | Freshwater microbial communities from meromictic Lake La Cruz, Castile-La Mancha, Spain - LaCruzMarch2015_17m | ecosystem: Environmental > Aquatic > Freshwater > Lake | place: Spain...
GGGGTCGCGTCCGCCGCAGGACGGGGTCGCAATTTGGGGTCGCGACCCCTTTTGGCTAAATTTCGAAGCAAAACAGGGAAGAGAGCCTCAACTCTTTTCCCTGTGATTTTAGTCGGTTGACTGGCGGGAGCGACGAGACTCGAACTCGCGACCTCCGGCGTGACAGGCCTTCGGGAAACATAGTAAAAGTAACCTGTTACGCATAACCACAAAATATTTTCGGGTCGGTACAGTTTGATATGATCTTATACGATTCGGTGCAGCGTGTAAACCGGGTCGCGAAACAAATGTCCGGTGCTGCCGTTCCGGTCAGAACACGCACGCTTCCTTTGCATTGCAAGGGCTGAACGCTATAAAAAGGTCTGCAGAAGACCTGGGTTAAGGCTGTGAGAAAGCAGTGAACCGACTCCCTTTCAATGGGCAAGCCCAAGGAAATGGTATCATACGAATCCGACTCTCCTGCACGACCCAAAAATGACCGGGCCACGAGAAACGCTACACTGGTGGGATACGTGGCTGGCCTCGGACAATGCCCCACAGTCTGATCGACTGCGATAAGGGACGCGTCGGACACCAGCCCCCGCGACTCTTATTGACAGAGCAGCTTTAGTCCGCCACTGCCTTGAGTTCCGCTTTCATTGCCTGGATCTGCTTCTCCAGTTCAACGACAACTTTTTGAGCCTGGATAAGATCTCCGTTCCGGCCCATCGTTTCAAGTCCTTGTGCAACATCAGCCACTGTTTTTGCCCCAAAATTGAGCACCGAGCCTTTCAGGCCATGGGCTGCCTTTTCCAACTCGTCAGCATCCTTGCTCATGACTGCTCTACTGATTCGATCAACAAGTCGCAGGCTATCTTCCATAAAGAGATCGACCAGCTCCCTGAGCAGATCCACATCTCCTCCAACCCTCTCAAGAAGAGCTTCTCGGTCGAGAATACACTCTCCTGGCTCAACGAAAGGCTCTTGTTCCTCATCTCCTTTGTTAATCTGGAACAGATTGTCAATCGTTTCGTATAGTTCCTGCATGTTGATGGGTTTGGAAACGTAACCGTCCATGCCAGATTCGAGACACCGTTCCCGGTCGCCCTTCATCGCGTGTGCCGTCATTGCCACGATGGGGATATGCGTTCCGGTTCCCTTTTCTTGATTTCTGATCATCCTCGTGGCTTCGAAACCGTCCATTACCGGCATCTGCACATCCATCATCACCAGATCGAAGCCCCCCTGGGCCATTGCTTCCAGGGCCTTCTTACCATCTTCAGCAACCGAGACGCTGTGTCCCATCTTTTCAAGAAGTCTCGTAGCCAACTTTTGGTTGACCACGTTATCTTCGGCGAGAAGTATCCGAAGTCTCTTCCTGCTCTCCCGTATCGAATGTCGAGTAACAAGGGTCGTCCTTTCTGCCGTACCGGATGGTATCTGGAGCACTTTGGCTATTGTCAGAAACAATACGGACTGGCTGACCGGTTTGACCAGATACGCTGCCACGCCTAAACTCTGGCACCTGGATGCGTCCCCTCTTTCACCCGCTGATGTCAACAGGATGATGGTTGGAGTGGAAATGTCCGGATGCTGATTTATGCTGTCTATAAGCTCAAAGCCGTCCATTTCCGGCATCATACAGTCGGTCAGCATCAAGAGAAAGGGGGTTCCCTGATTGTGGGCTTTCCGTAAGGCTTCCAGCGCCTCGAAGGCACTCTCTACGACAGTCGGCTTCATCTTCCAGTATAGGAGGGTCTTCTCCAATATTCGCCTGTTCGTGAGATTGTCGTCCACTACCAGCACGGGTATTCCTTCAAGATTGATTGTCTGTTCCGGAAGCACTGACCCTGATGCCTTTGGCTGGAGTTCAAAAGACACCGTGAAGTGGAATTGGCTCCCTTTGTCCGGTTCACTCTCGACCCACACTCGACCTCCCATCATCTTCACAAGCTGGCGAGTAATGGTTAGGCCAAGCCCGGTACCCCCGTACTTTCTTGTCGTAGACCCGTCTGCCTGCTCAAACGGTTCAAAGATCTTGAGCTGTTTTTCAATGGGAATTCCGATTCCAGTGTCCCGAACCGTGAAATGAAGCGAAACATGATCGTCGGTCTCGGATTCCAATTCCAGAAGTACCTCGACTTCCCCCTCTTGGGTAAACTTAATGGAATTTCCGACCAAATTCACGAGAACCTGACGCAGCCTGCCCGGATCCCCAACCAGGGTATCGGGAACGTCAAAAGGAATATCATAGATCAGCTCCAAGCCTTTCTTATGGGCCTGATTAGAAAGCATGGTCATGGTATCCGCTAAGGAATCTCGAAGACTGAAACCCGCGTGAATCAGGTCGAGTTTTCCCGCTTCGATCTTTGAAAAGTCAAGTATATCCTCAATAAGTTTGAGCAGCGAATCAGCCGACACCTTTACCATGTCAAGGTAGTCCCTCTGTTCAGCATTTAGCTCCGTGTTAAGCGCAAGTTCGGTCATCCCAAGTATGCCGTTCATGGGGGTACGTATTTCATGACTCATATTTGCCAGAAACTCACTCTTCGACTTACTGGCCCTTTCGGCTGCTTCCCGTGCTTTGACCAAATCGGACACGTCGATCACGTTCAAGATGATCCCTTTAAATTGGTCGTCCTCGAATATGGGCTGAACTCGCAGTGACACGTGCATGCCGAGGAGATCACGGTTGACTTGTCTTGGCTCTCGTGTTTCCCCCGCCTTGTACGCAGCCACCATCCGTCGGACGGTTTCAGTCCTTTCGGTTTGGGGGTGAAACTCCCACATGTCCTTGTTGACCACATCCTCCCGCTTGAGACCGACTTTGCGGAGGAACCACCGATTGACCTCCGTGACTGTGCCGTCCGCGCCGGCGACCACAATGCCTTCCTCCATCCCCTCTATCATCGTCCGGAGCTTCTGTTCCTCAAATTGAAGTTCCGATGTTCGCTCTTCAACCCTTGTTTCCAGATCTCGCCCCGCCTTTTCCAGTGCCTCCATCGCCGCGTCCCGTTCCTTCTCGCGACGTTCCAAGCGCCCCATGCCGATCACGATTCCGAAGAGACCGAGTATGAATATCGAACCGAGCGAGATGATCTGTTTCGTGAGTTCGCTGCGCTCAATTGCCAGAAAGTCGTTCATGGGCAACGAAACGCTCACTCCCCCTCTGACATCTCCCTCTTTATACCCTTGAAAAGCATGGCATTTCAGGCACCCCTTTTCGGCAATCAGGGGCCTCATCAACCGTAGATATGGTTCATCTCCTATCACGGTGAACTCTTGAACCTCTTTACGACCCGCTTCGAATTCTTTCAGAGCGGCTTCTTCCCAATCATCCGGCGCTGTCTCAGGACGAAAATGTTTCAGGCTGGTTAAATGACCCTTCGCGCCGTACAGTTTTGCGAACTCCTCTTGGAGCTGACGCACCATATACGCCGGGTTCATGAGAGTAAGTTTCTTTCCGGAAGGCGTCTGTATGTCTCGCTCCGGGACGTGTTCCAAATGGGGATTGGGAGGAGTCTTTTCATCAATCGTAACATAAACGCCGCCGTGGGAAGCTCCCCACAGTCGGAAGGCGTAATCCTTGCTAAGATATGCCCGTGCAACATTGCCCGCTACCGATGTAGTTTCCTGCCGGGTTTTCAAAATGCCCCACAGAAGAAATCCCAGCACCATGAGACTCCATAGAACGATCAGTGCAAAACGAGAAGGTCTGAACCAATCGATGCGCCCTTCTGTGTTATCCGCGGATGCCATGACTTGTACCTTCTTCTGTGACGGATATAGCGAAATGCGTTATCGGAAATAGGTTCAAGGTAATCGTTCACCGCGATCCCCCCGTCATGGGGGTATTTGGTCAAGATGGCGGTGAATCTCTTTTTCCTAGCCGCGCGATATCGCGTTGGATTTTCGATAGCCTCTTGACAGGTTTCAGGAATTGAGTTCTGGGTCTTCCCATGACAAGGGAAGAAGCCCAAGCGCTGGTGCATGGAAATCCGGAAGCGGCCATTGATCTCATCGTGGAGCTTGCGGCAGCCGTTCCCTTGTTGCAGGCCAGGGTAGCTGAATTGGAGCGCAAGATCGCACTGCTTCGCCGAGATTCTTCCAATTCCTCGAAGCCTCCTTCATCCGATGGACCGGCTGCCAAGCCCAAAGCTCGACCTCCGAAGAAATCGAAGAAACGCAAGCGTGGAGGGCAGCCGGGACACAAAGGAAAGAACCGCGAACTGATCCCCATTGACGAGGTGGACCTGGTCGAAGAGATTCTTCCCGCAGTGTGCGGACGCTGTCACAAATCCCTGGCTGACGGTGTGAATCTCGACGAAGGAAAATACTTTCGCTATCAGGTGCTCGACATTCCCGATGCCAAGCCCCACGTGACCGAGTATCGGCTTCGATGCGTCAGGTGCGAATGCGGAGCCGAGACATGGGCGGAGCTTCCTGGCATTGCCCGCTCGGGATTTGGACCTCGACTTGCGGCGTTTACAGCCTATCTGACTGGCGTCCACCGGGTGACACGACGAGGTTTGGTAAACATTGTGAGAACTATTTTCGGAATCGATCTTTCCGTCGGATCGATCTGCAACCTTCATGAAGAAATCTCCGAGGCCCTCGCTGCGCCCTACGAAGAAATCAAGGCGACGTTGCCCCATCAGCAGACGCTCAACGTGGACGAGACCGGGTGGAGGAGTATGGGACGGCAGATCTGGCTGTGGATTTTCGTATCGCCTTCTTTGGCCTTCTTCACGTTGTCTCACTCTCGGGGGGCCAAAGTCCTCAAAGAGATTCTCGGTGAAGTCTTTCACGGAATCCTCTGTTCCGATCGATTGGGAGCTTATGGAAGCTACCACAAAGGGGTCAGACAGGTTTGCTGGGCTCACATCATTAGGGAGATCAAGGGGATCAGGCACGCCTGTCGAAGCCCGGATGCAGTGAAATTCTCCAGATGGATGCTCCGAGAGATCGGCCGGATGTTCGCCCTGTTCAATGAATTCAGGAACGAACGTCTGGATAGGAAGTCGCTTGTCCTGAAATCGGTTCCTCTTCGGGCACGAATGAGCAATTGCCTCCAGATCTATGAACTGTCCTCTGATCCGGATGTGGCTCGAATGTCTCGGGGGTTGCTCAGGTATTGGGACCATCTGTTCACATTCCTCGAACACGACGGCGTCGAACCTACCAACAACGTCGCCGAAAGAGGCATCCGACCGGCAGTCCAATGGAGGAAGATCTGCTTTGGGAACCAATCACCCGAAGGAGAACTCCTCACCGCTCGGCTCCTTACGGTAACCAGAACATGTCTGCTCCAGGGAAAGAGCCCGTTCCAGTATCTTATCGAGGCGCTTAACGCATATCGCAGTGCACTCGCTCATCCGTCTCTCGTCAGCCCTTCCCGGTGAACCATTACGGTTCAAGGGTTACCTTGACCGTCACGTTTCATCCAAAACTTCGCGAACGGTTTGGAGCAGTTGTCGCATATCAAAGGGTTTTGAAACGAACCCTTTTGCCCCCCCTTGCAGGACTTCCTTCGTGGGTCCGTCCGCAGAGTAGCCGCTGGCTATGAGAATTCGTGCCTTCGGGTCAAACCGCAGAAGTTTCTCAAGGCATTGACTTCCCCCCATCTCCGGCATGATGAGGTCGAGAATCACGAGCGAAATCTTCCCCCTTTCCCTATTGTACAAGTCCAATGCCTCTTCCCCGTTGACTGCGGTCAGCACCGTGTAACCGGATCGCTCCAGAATCCTTTTTCCCAAGTCTCGTAGAAATTCTTCGTCATCCACCAGCAGAATCGTCTCTGTTCCAAATGCTGCCATTATTCCCGTTTTTGCAACGTCCGGGTTCATTTCCATTTCTATGGCTGGAAAATAACATTTGAAGGTGGTGCCTTCACCCGGTTCACTATAACAAGTGATATAGCCGCCGTGCTGGTGAACGATGCCATAGACCATAGACAGTCCCAGACCCGTTCCTTTCCCAGCCTCCTTGGTCGTGTAGAAAGGCTCGAATATGTGATCCAGCGTTTGTCTGTCCATCCCACAACCGGTATCGGACATGCTCATAAGGACGTATTCGCCCGGTTTGGCTCCAAGGAGAGCCTTACCACACTCCTCGTCCAGAAACACATTCGCAGTTTCGATGACGAGCTTTCCGCCTTCAGGCATGGCGTCCCTGGCATTGACGGCGAGGTTCATCAACACTTGGTCCACTTGAGTCGGATCGGCATGGATGTTCGCCAAGTCGTCCGCAAGGACCATTTCAATATCAATCATCCTGGGAATGGTTCGCTCCAGGAATTTCTGGGTCTGACGGATACGCTGATTGAGATTGAGGTCGAGGAACTTCGGCTCTGTCTTTCTGCTGAACGTGAGCAACCTTTGGACCAAGTCGGCACCGTTTCGCCCTGCGAGACGTATCTTCTCCAGGTCACCCCTGAATTGATCAGGCAGATCATCGTCGCCAAGGACCAAATCGGAGTACCCCAAAACTACCTGTAGAAGGTTGTTGAAATCGTGAGCCACTCCACCGGCAAGAGTGCCGACCGCTTCCATCTTTTGTGCCTGAAGGAGTTGCCTCTGAAGTGCTTTGCGCTCGGTCACGTCTCGTAGGATGCCCCGGTATCCAAAAACGCTTCCATCATCCGCAAATTTCACAGCCGCGGTGAACAGGCAGTCAACATCTGTTCCGTCTCTCTTTCGCCACTTGACTTCATAGTCTTTCACGAAACCTTTTTTCTCTATCTTCTTCTGGAACGCGGGACGGTCAGCAGGATCAACGTACAATTCGCGAACGTCCTTGCCGATCATCTCCTTTCTCGAATAGCCAAAGAGTTCGCAGAAAGATGGGTTGGCATCCGTTATCTCTCCATCTCTTAGAAGAGAGTACACCCCGTCCATCGATTCTTCAAAGAGGGTGCGGTACTGTTTATCCCGTTCTTTCAGAGCCTCTTCCGTCCGCCTGCGTTCGGTAATCTCCCAGGCTACGTCTGCAAGGTAGGAGACGACTTCGACGTCCTTTTCGGTGTAAAGTGTAGGCTTGTTCCCAATACCGAGAACAGCCACGATCCTGTCTGATCTCATAATAGGCACAACAAGTTCCCGGATGACGGCGGCATGTCCCTCCGGCATTCCTTTGCGGTGAGGTAGTGTGGAGTAATCATTGTGGATCACGGGGCGTCTTTCCCTTACGGCGTCCACCCACACTCCTGCCTCATCGACCGGGTAGTGCCGTCCCTTCCCTTCTGCCTGGCAGAATTCCTTGACCGTCCGGGTTGACCAAGCCTGCAGAGAGAGGGTTTTTTCATCCTCACTCATAAAGTGGTAGAATCCAATGGGACTGCTGGTCAATAAGCCTACTTCATCTAGTGTTTTCTGAATCAGATCTTCAAGAGAACGCGATACAGCGAATTCCAAGAGGTTTAGGCGTACTCGGATAAGGGCATCGGACACCTTACGATCAGTAACATCTTCTCCTGAAAACAAGATACCTGTGATCTGAGGTAATTGATCATAGAGGGCGGTGTGGTGAAAAGCGACTATACGTTGTTCGCCATCTTTTCTCAAAATGGGGTTTTCATAGTACTCGACGGAGGCAACCTCTCCTGCCATCAATTTCTCAAAACCCCCTGTTGCCTCTTTACTTATTTCTGACGGAAGACATATGTCAAACCAGTTCTGGCCTATGATTTCTTCTTCCCTGTACCCTAGAATCTGACAGCCTTTTCTATTGATCATGGCGATGTTGCCTTCAGCGCTCAAAGCAACCATCATTACACCTGCAATATCGAGGTATTTCTTGGCTTGGTCGCGTTCCTTCTGAAGTGCATCCTCTGCCCTTTTGCGGTCAGTAACATCCATTGCCGTGAAAACCACGCCTGCCGCCAAATTTTGAGGGTCAATCGCTGTCGAACTCAAAATAATGTCTATAATCGTACCGTCTTTCCTTTTCCATTTGGTTTCTACGGTTCCCGTACCAGTTGCTGCGATCTGCATGTACTTGAATGCTCCTACACGCTCAAACTCTTCGTCATTTTCGTAGAGCATCCTCGCACTCTGCCCCAGGAGTTCTTCTTGAGAATATCCCGTCATCTTGACCGTGAACTCGTTCGTCCACTTGAGTACCCGGTTGACGACAACCCCAATTCCTATGGACGCAGCCTGAAGCACACTTCTTAACATGGACTCGCTGTGGCTCAGCGCTTCTTCAGACTGTTTGCGGGCTGTTATATCGTGAGTGATATGAACCGATCCGATGATTCGACCACCTTTGTCAATGACAGGAGACACCCGGACATCGTATATCCCCCCAAGGCGGGGTTCCACAATTTCTGCTGAATGTTCCTCACCATCCGCCATAAGCATCGAGTGGGGACAAAAAGCTGGGGGTTCCTTTTCTCCGTGAACAAGTTCATAGCAGGATTTGCCTATCACCTCCTGCTCCGTCATACCAAAAGCGTCAGCCATAGCCTTGTTTGCGCGGAGTATCTTGTGTTTATTGTCCAAGACCATGACCAGGTCTGAAATAGAATCGAACGTTTTTTGCCATTCCTGATTGGCTCTGGCGAGCAACTCCTCCGCGCGCTTACGCTCGGTGATGTCAACGCCCTGTGCGATGGTAGCCACTGGGGTCAAGCCATCCGCGCCGAGTATCGTGGCTGAGTTCCAGAGAACGGTATGAATTGATCCATCAATGTTGAGGATACTGATGTCGACTGTCTCCCACCGCTCGCCGCTCATCGTCCCGTAGATGAGTTCCATTGAACACTCAACCTGGTCACTGGGGAAGAGAATTTCAAGAGAATGCCCAATGACATCCTCAGCCTTTCTTCCGGTCAATGTTTCAAACGCTCGGTTGAACCGCGTAATCTTATACTGCGGGTCCCAGACAATGATTGGTGCATTGGCATGACCGATCAAATTTTGCAGGTACTCGCTGGTTTCCCGCAACTCTTCCACGGCTCGCTTGCGGTCGGTGATGTCGGTGTGTGTACCTACCATTCTTAAGGGTTCTCCATTCGCGTCACGAGCCACCACTTTCCCCCGAGAAAGAATCCACACCTCACCACCTAATCTGTGAAACATTCGAAACTCAACTTCGTAATTCTCTCTTGTGCCGTTGAGGTACTCGTTCAAAGCTTGGAGTACCGCCTTAAGGTCTTCCGGATGTACTAGGTTCTGCCATTCTCCAAAGAGCCCGCGGAACTCTTCATCCTCATACCCGAGCATAGAAAAGAAGCCTGGATTCCGAAATACGTTATCCGTTTTCAAGTCCCAGTCCCAAACTCCGTCATCGGTAGCCTCCATCGCCAACCTAAACCGCTCTTCGCTTTCCCTTATGGCTTCTTCAGCCTGCTTGCGGTCGGTAATGTCCGTCATTCCACCGAGGACATCCAAAGATTCGCCCTGTTCATTTTTTCTAAGCTTCAGTTCATCATATATCCAGCGCCAGGATCCATTCTTGTGTTTGAATCGGTATTCATGAGCGTGATAGCCTTGATTGAAGAGCTGAGAAAGCTCGGAAAAGACTACCGGCGCATCATCGGGATGGACGTTGCCCGCCCAAAAGCCTTTCTGCAAGAATTCGTCCGGTGCATAGCCAAGAATTCGTTCAATGTTAGGGCTAATGTATGTCGCGTCGTAATCGCCGAAAGGTTCACAGCTATAGAGAACACAGGAGCTCGCTTTCAGAGCAGTGTCGAGATGATCCAACGCTTCTCCCAGCAAGATTTCCGCATGCTTCTGCGTAGTGATATCCGATCCCACGGCGAGTATTTCGACCACCTGTCCTTCGTCATCGAGGATCGGCTTGTTGGTCCACGTCATCCAGACCCGGCGACCGTCACGACAGATGTTTTCATTGACGATGTTGACGTAGCGGTCGGGATGGTTGAGTATGTCCTGGACCAATGTGCTCAGGTCACTTCCCGTGGAATCCTTTTCGGGCACCAGAATGTTCACGTGCCTGCCGATTACCTCATCAGCCGTGTACCCGAAGAAGATCTGGGCGTAAACGTTGAAGAACTTGATCGTGCCGTCCCTGCTCCAGCGGATGATGGCGCTGTTAGCATTATCGACCAGTTCTTTATATTTCCTCTGGCTTTCTCGAAGCTCGTCCTCAGATCGCTTACGGTCGGTGATATCAAAGGCATAGTGCATGTAGAGATCAGAGGATATTGGTATCCAATACGCATCAAAGACGATTCCGAGTGCTTCCACTTCCAGATGTTGGGCTTCCCCGGTCTCCCATAGTTTTGGCGCAAGACACCACGGACAAGGGTCCTCCCTCTGTCCCCACGTGGTGAAACACTGGGCTCCTGGAACAGCACCGACCTTAACGGCTTGTTCATTGGACGCAACAATCTCTCTGGTGTGAGGTCGAAGCAACAAGGACACACAGGGCATCCTGTCAATAAGGGTCTGGTTCAGCCGAGCCGTTTCGAGAAACTTCTCTTCCCTCAGCTTGCGCTCGGTGATGTCCCACAGGATCGTTCTACACCGGCTGAATTCTCCACCCTCGTCCTGTACCGCCTCAGACTCCAGTTGAGCATAGAATTGAGAGCCGTCTTCTTTTGTCAGCTCGATTTCACAAGTCTGCTTAGATCGAGTCTCAAAGATCTGCTGAAGATGCAAGTAGTAAGCATCCCCGAACTCCTGACAAACAAAGCGTGAGAAGAACATCTTCGTCAAGCCCTGTCTCTCTACCCCCAGAAGACGGACCGCCGTGAGATTGGCTTCCAGAATAAGCCCTTTCTCATTCAACGTGAGGTAGCCGACGGGGGCAAAGTCGTATAGATCTGAATACTTGTCCCGTGACGCTTCGAGTTCTTGCTGGGTTCGGCGGAGTTCCTCGTTTTGTACCTCCAATTCAATTTGATGGACTTGCAGTTCATGAATCAGTTGTTGGACCTTTTGAGGGGAGAGTGCTGATACGTCCGAGACACCCAATGATTTCTCCGCTGCCAGTTCTGCCCGCCGTCGGAGTTCGGAGAGCTTGTCTTTGGAACCCTCGCCCTGGTCCTTCATGGTCTTGTCTCCTGTCCCGGATAGAGCACCAAGTGGATAAACAGAATGTCTAATATTCCGATAATACCATATAAATGGAGGGGGTAAAAGTGACATCGCTGGCAACAAATTACGAAAACCGCCCCCTGTCTCCACGGGTCCGTTCAGCGATTTCTTGGACAGTTGAAATCACTCTGGCCGAATCAATTGGCTTGGCTACTACTGCGTCCACTCCAGACTCAGCGATCTTCTCCCTTTCCAGTTCCTGACCTCCCCAGCCCGTCAGCAGAACAAAGGCAGGCTTCGGAATTCCTCTCTCCTGACAGATAGATCGAATGACCTTGCCGACATCCCAACCGCTCATCCCAGGCATACCGAGATCGCAGATAACCAAGTCCATCGGTTCCTTGTTGAAGATGGCAAGCCCTTCATCGCCTGAAAGAGCCTTGAAGACCCTCTGACCTGCTTTTGCAAGTATCCTTTCGAGAAGACTGTGTGAACGGTCAAGTAAAAAGGGACCAGTGACGGCCAAGTAAAAGGGGACCACCTGGTTGGAAGAAAGAAGGTCACTGTTTCTTCTTTCTGGACATGCTCTGTTTGAACCGGTAGCTCTCTCCGTTCATGGTCAGGATGTGAGCGTGATGGGTCAGGCGGTCCAACAGAGCTCCGGTGAGTTGTTCACTGTGGAAGACCTGGGGCCACTTGGAGAAGTCCAGGTTCGTGGTCATGATGATGGATTGCCGCTCATAGCTGTCGGCGACCACGTGGAAGAACAGCTCC